>OGLJ01000139.1_pt1 | contig 90027 bp, 81 predicted proteins | sample 1572801 | NCBI WGS metagenome assembly OGLJ01 (sample SAMEA2581877, study PRJEB24529) | metagenome | biome: Human gut stool | place: China | collected 2011
AATCCATGTTTTTTCTCTGCTGAGCCCCGGAAGTTTCCGACAAGCGGGGCGTAATTCGTGTTTTTTCTCTGTTGAGCCCCGGAAGTTTCCGACAAGCGGGGCGTAATCTACATTTTTTCTCTGCTGAGCCCCGGAAGTTCCTGACAAGCGGGGCGAAATCCATGTTTTTTCTCTGCTGAGCCCCGGAAGTTTCCGACAAGCGGGGCGTAATCTACATTTTTCTTCTACTATGTCCCGAAGATAAAACCCTCCGCAATGAGCCACGCTATTCATAAGATTGTCAGCATAAAACGCTGCCAATCTTATTTCATATCGCGGCGTTCGCCACATCTCGGCATAAGTAAAGACAGCGAATCATGCGCGAGCGCCCATCGCTGTCTTCACTATGCCTATGCGCGGCTCATTGCTCGCGCAACTTTCCATTTACATTAATGGAACGTAAAGGAATCTCCATCTTCGATAATACAGATCATGGTCTTGCCGGTATTGAGGATGATCTCGTCCCCGTTGTCATCGTAATATCTGGTGGCACTGTAATCGGAAGTCTTCTCCCAATTCACATGTATTCCTCTGCCATTGGTGAAGAACCAGCCGTCCCGGGTGGTGTCATGACACTGAAAAGCCAGATACCCCTCGCCCAGTTCCTCGTGAAACGTATTCTGTACCAGAATATTTTTGAAAGTCAGCTGCTCTCCGGTGGCGGCATCTATATGAGGGCCGTCTGTGCTGCCGGACAGATGCTGGGAACGGTAATAGAGGCCGTCATCCTCGTTAAATTCAAAATAACACCTTGTCAGCGGATAACACCCGGACATATCGATATAGGTGGCATCCTTTGCTTTGGCACCATACTGCCCAAGGGTGTTCGGTTCCGCCTTGGTGGCAAACCGGAAGTGATTCTCATCGCTGAGTCCGCGGTATCCCAGGCTGTAGCCCTTTTTCTCGATCACCTTCTGCAGACCTTCACCGGAAGCATAAGCATTGTGAGGCTTGTTGCGGTCGGTAGTACGGAAAAAGGCAGCCTCATCACTCCCGGAGGTACCGTCCACATCCTGAGTATCCGGCTGCGCCAGCAACTCATTGATGAAAAACGGACCGCCGAAATGTACGATAAAAGCATCCCATTCGAATGCCCAGTAAGCATAATAATCACGAAGACTGCGGATATTGCCGATCTTGTCCAGATTCTGCCAGTCTTCGTAGATTGCCATCATCCGGGTCATACGGTTTTCAACATTCGCCTCATAAATAATAGAAGCATCGGACAGACTGTATTGTGGAATTGCAGATGCCTCATTAGGAATCATTACGGCAATGGGGCGTGTGGCAGCCACATCGGCATCCACCCATTCGTTCGTAAGACGGCTGCGGACCATGCCCTCAGCGGGAGGAGTGGAATCATCCTCTACAACGATCGTTACGGGATCCGGAAGCTTTTCCCCGGAAGAAACCGTGGAGGAATCCGGGCTGTTATCCGGGAGGATCGGACGGACCAGGGAATCGGAGTTACCCGTCTGTCCACATCCGGTAAGCATCATGGAGACAGTCAGCAGAAGAGGCACCGCAGTCTGCAGAAACTGCCGTCGAAATTTATATTTACACATATAATCACACCTCGATCGGTTATCAGAGTAAGAAGCTGTAAATGACCACGCCGCATAAAATGCCTAACAGCGCACCCATCAACACCTGCAGGGGAGTATGTCCCACGAATTCCTTTAATTTATCATGGGCGGAAATCTCACTGCGGCCCATATCTTCGAAGACCTTCAGCATTTCGTTCAATACCTGTGCCTGAATACCGGTCTCTCTGCGTACTCCCATAGCATCATACATTACAATGATCGCCAGGATCAGGGAAATGGCAAATTCAAAGCTTCCCGCACCGTATTCGTAGCAGACCGCTGTTACCAGGGCACATACGGTAGCAGAGTGAGAACTGGGCATACCGCCGCTGCCGACCAGACGCTCCGCAACGAATTTCTTGGAGACGATCAAATGGATCAGCGTCTTCAGAACCTGTGCCACCAGCCAGCCGAAGGCTGCAGTCAGGAAAATGGTATTGCTGAAAAACTGTTCAAAAAAAGTCATAAATAACCTCGTTTCCTATATGCTGTAGTTTGCAGAACAGACATATATAAATCCAGTATAATCCAAAAAGCGGAAAAAGTACAGTGTTGACCTTGAAATGATGCATCGAAGGATAGTATAATATAGCTGTTACCTGTCGCACAGTGGCGCAGATAAGCCTGAAAAAGCGACAGGAAAACATAAGGAGATTACAAAATGAGCTTATTGAGCGTGATCGTTCCCTGCTATAATGAAGAAGAAAGCGTTGCCCTGTTTTATCAGGAATTGACGAAAAATGATCCCTTTTTCAAGGAAAAGGAAATAGAACTGGAGCTTCTCTATATTGATGACGGTTCCAAAGACGGCACTGTGAGAGAAGTGAAAAAGCTGATCGAACAGGATTCCCGTGTGCATATTGTCTCTTTCTCCAGAAATTTCGGAAAGGAAGCGGCGATGTTTGCCGGACTGGAAAAGTCGAAGGGCGATTACGTGGTTATGATGGATGTGGATCTGCAGGATCCGCCTTCCTTGCTGCCGGAGATGTTTGAATGGATCTGGCAGGGGTATGATTCTGTAGCGACCCGCCGCGTGACCCGCAAGGGCGAACCGCCGATCCGCAGCTTTTTTGCCAGAAGATTTTACCATCTGATGAAGAAGATTTCCCAGACGGAAATGATGGACGGAGCGAGAGATTATCGCCTGATGACCAGACAGATGGTGGATGCCATCCTGTCCATGCGGGAATATAATCGTTTTACCAAGGGAATCTTCGGCTGGGTCGGCTTTAAGACCAAATGGCTGGAATATGAGAATGTAGAGCGCGCCAAGGGCGAGACCAAGTGGAATTTCTGGAAGCTCCTGGTATATTCCCTTGACGGTATCACCGCATTTTCCACGGCACCGCTTTTGATCGCTTCCTTTGTGGGCGTGCTGTTCTGCATCATTGCCTTTTTGATGATCATATTTATCATCGTGCGGAAGCTGATCTTCGGAGATCCGGTGTCCGGCTGGCCTTCTCTGGTGTGCATCATCCTGATGACCAGCGGCGTACAGTTTTTCTGTACGGGTATTCTGGGGCAGTATCTGGCAAAGGCATACATGGAAGTAAAACGCCGTCCGATTTACCTGGTAAAAGAGGAAATTTAAGAAAAACCGCATAAATATCCGTTTTTTATGTACGTAAAAATGTTACAAAATAGGGGTAAAATGTAACATTTTTAGTTTCTTAACTATATTTTAACGGAAAAATGTCTTTTCAAATATCGACAGCTATGATATGATTTCTCTATCAGTCACTGCAGAGGAGCAATACTCGACAAGTAAAAAGGGGGACTTGTTTTGGATATTGTTGCAGTAAAAGATTCAGAGTTAGAGAGATATGTAACCAAAATCATGTTGGAGATAGGGGTGCCGGCGCATTTGAAGGGTTATCACTATTTGCGTGATGCAATCATTTTGTCAGGGAAAGACATGGAGGTAGTAAGCAGCGTTACCAAGCTGTTATATCCCACCATCGCGAAACATTTCAAGACCACAGATCAGAAAGTGGAACGCGCGATCAGGAACGCCATTGAAGTGTCCTGGTCCAGAGGAAATGTGGAGACATTCGAAAAGATTTTTGGCTATTCTGTAGCCTCCGGAAGGACAAGACCTACGAACAGCGAGTACATCGCACGTATCGCCGACAACATCCGACTGGATTATAAGGCTATGTAACATATTAATTTTAATTATTTGGAACAGGGAGAGTTTGTTAATTAAGCAGATGCAGTATTCTCCTCTGCAGACTGAGAAAGACCGCGTATCGGAATGGGGAAGTTTCCGGTACGCGGTTTTTTGTTGTATGGAAATGCTGTTATATTTGTCAAGTCCATATAAATATGGTAAGATGTACAAAAGCCCGTGTAAGAAAAAGGCGGGTATGGGAGATGAAATGACTTTTCGGACATCGGATATTTTGATCGGGGGGAGCCTGATCATTATCGGGCTGACAGAGATCGCCCATTTGGCAGGCTGCCTGTTAGGGTGGTCTTTTTTGACTGTAACGGATCTGCTGCTGGCAGAGGTGGGAATCGTTCTGCTGGCGGCGATATTATTGCCTGTAATATCCAGACAGACACGAAAACGGGCCACAGCCGGTAAAAATGATCCGGTTGCGGATCAAAACAGCGGGACAGACACGGCAAAGGAAAAAAGCACACAGATTCTCACAGGCGTCCTGGCATTTCTGATCCTGCTGCAGATCCTGCGGATACTGACGGGGAACCGCATGTGGCTGACCGGAGATATGACGGTGGAGACCGTGAACACATTTCTCAGGGAAAATGCTGTTTATACCGTGAATCCTCTCACGGGGACGGCATATTCGATGGGGATGTCCTTACGGCTGAAAATATTGTGCCTGCCCACTCTGTACGGGGCCATCAGCCGTTTTACGGGTATGGCACCCGTAGACGTGGTGTATCGTCTGATCCCCTGCATTACGCTGCTGTTGTCTTATGTAGCTTACGGAAGCCTGGGGAAAGCACTTTTTCCGGAAAATTCTGTGAAAAGACGGACGTTTTTGCTGATCGTGGGAATACTGTTCAGTACAGGGGCCTATATGCCCGGAGTGGATGGATTTGATGTGTTTTACGGAGGATTCCGCGGTGTGACGATCCGGGCGGCGGTGTTGCTTCCGTATCTGCTGTCCTGTCTGATGGACAGAAAATATACGGGCGTGATCCTTTGCATCCTGGCGGAGGCCTGCATAGTCTGGACCCTGTATGGCGCGGGAGTCTGCCTGCTTGTTACTGTGGCATGGCTGATACTTGGAACGTTGGTTTCCCAGTTCCGGAAACGATGGGAAAAACGGAAAATGACTGATGCACATGGCAGGTCAGGAGAGGAGGCTACAGAATGATGACACTTCTGCAGTCCGCCCTGACAGGCTGGACCGACTATACACAACATGGAAAATTTGCGGCACTTTTGCTGCTGGCGATCCTGTATCTGGGATTTGTCCTCTATGGTTCCGGAAAGGAAGCCAATGCATCCGGGGCGGAAAAAGCACGGAAACGGCTGTATCTTTACGGAGCGCTGGTGACATTTGGCTGTATCTGTCCCGTAACGGCACTGATCCTGTTAAAATACCAGACCGCCTTTTACTCTTATGTATGGATCTGGGCGGCGGTACCCCAGACAGCATTGATCGCATGGGCAGCAACGGACTTTCTGTGTAACTTATTAAAAGAGAAAAGCCTGCGAAACGGGATGGCTGCGCTGATCCTGCTGGGCATCCTGTTCCTGGGTGGAAACCCGGTGTCGGAATGGACCGTGGCACAGACAACGCAGATACCGGCACTGACGGGAATGCCCGGACAGCAACAGGGAACTCCCGCCAGGGAAATTCTGGAGCAGCTTTCTGTATACAATGCGGAAAAAGGAAACTCACGGGAATACAGTCTGTGGGCGCCGAAGGAGGTCATGGAGGCTGCCAGAGCCTACAGCGCTGAGATCCACCCGGTATACGGCAGAAGCATCTGGGATGCATCGCTGGGCAGCTACTCCTATGATACCTATGAGACCTGGCAGGAAGATATGTATCTGTGGATGGGCCACCTGGAGACTACCGGGGAGACGGAATATCTGCGGACAGATGAAAATACCACGACAGAAGCCGGTGGCAGGAAAATAGATTTTGCTGCGTGCCTTGACAGCGCCGGGAAGGCCGGTATAGACTACATTTTATTGCCGGAGGACCTGTCGGAGGATGTACAGAAGGAATTGCAAGAGGCTGCGGACGGCAGACTGCGGTCCTTTGGCGGATATTTCCTGATCGTGATGTAAGTAGGCATCTTGCGGAAAGATAGGGAAAACTATAACGATTTGTAAGAATTAGGAACAGGAAAGCAAAATGGAACAGGAACTGATCAGTATTGTGGTGCCGGTGTACCGGGCAGAACGTTATATAGAAGAAACGATGGACTGCGTCCGGGCACAGACGTATCCACACTGGGAACTGCTGCTGGTGGAGGATTGCGGCCCGGACCGCAGCAGGGAGATCATAGAACAATATATTCAGAGAACCGGAGATACGAGAATCCGCATGCTGACTTACTCTACGAATCTGGGGGCGGCGAGAGCACGTAATCTGGGAGTCAACGAAGCAAAAGGCCGGTATCTGGCCTATCTGGATGCAGATGACCTGTGGACACCGGACAAGCTGGAAAAAGAGCTGGCTTTTCTGAAAGAGAAACAGGCAGCCTTTGTGTTTACCGGCTATGAATTCGCCGATGAGAATGGCAAGGGCACCGGAAAGATTGTCCGTGTGCCGGCCACGATTACTTATAAAGAAGCTTTGAAAAATACCACAATCTTTACCAGTACCGTGATGTTCGATATGGAACAGCTGTCGAAAGAACAACTGCAGATGCCCCAGATCAAGAGTGAGGACACTGCTCTGTGGTGGAGAATACTGCGGGAGGGTTATGTAGCTTGTGGTTTGGATCAAAATTTGGTAAAATATCGGAGAGCAGGGAAATCCCTGTCATCGAATAAGCTGGAAGCTTTGCGGAGGATCTGGAATCTGTACCGTAAGGCGGAAGGCATGTCAGTGCCGAACAGTGCCTGGCATTTCTGCTTCTGGGCGGTACGCGCCGTAAAACGCAGAGTATAGGAGGAGTTTGTTTTGAATACAAACGGTAATTATTATGAAAACCGACTGCGGAAAAGGGAATCCTTTAAGCGTCTGATCAATATAGGGTTGTCGATGATCTGTCTGTTGCTGGAGATCAGCCTGTTTGCCTACATGTGGCAGTTCCATTTCCAGTTCCAGCTGGTAGATCCCCTGCAGAAGATCTGGTATCGTGGCTTTCTGCTGGAAAACGGTATCTACAGTGCAATCCTGATATTTTTCTCCGTGACCTACGGCGGCATGCGTCTGGGATACATGAAAAACACGGAGATTATTTTCTCCCAGGTGTTTGCAACCCTGATGGCGGATGTGCTGATCTATGCGGAACTGTGTATGATGGCCCGTAGCATTTTTCCGGCGGATATGTTCCTGTTGATGGTATTTTTACAGATCATAGCGGTGATCATCTATGCCAATATTGCCAACAAGATCTATCGTACAGCATTCCCGCCCAGAGAGCTTTTGCTGATCCACGGTGATCGTCCCATCGAAGACATTGTCAACAAATTTGAAAGCCGTAAGGACAAATATAAGATCACAAAATGTGAGCACATTAAAAAAGGTACGACAGAACTGTGTCGGGAGATTCTGGACAATTACCGGAACGGTGAGATCAATGCGGTAGTAATCTGGGATATTAATGAAAAGGATCGTAATATTATTCTGAAATTCTGCTATGCCCATTCCATCCGTGTCTATGTCATGCCTAAAATATCAGATGTTATTTTAGTTGGCTCCGAGGAACTGCATGTATTTGACACGCCGATCCTGCTGACCAGAGAGTACTCCCTGAGCATGGAGCAGCGGTTCATCAAGCGATCTATCGATGTGATCTGCTCGTTGATCCTGTTGGTGGTGACTTCACCGCTGATGCTTCTGACAGCGCTTGCCATCAAGCTTTATGACGGCGGACCTGTATTGTACAAGCAGGTGCGCTGCACCACCGGACAGAGGGAATTCTATATTATGAAGTTCCGCAGTATGCGCACCGATGCCGAGAAGGACGGCGTGGCACGCCTGGCACAGAAGGGGGATAAGCGTATCACTCCCGTGGGTAAGGTGATCCGCAAATGCCGACTGGATGAACTGCCCCAGCTGATCAATATTCTGCGGGGAGATATGTCTTTCATCGGCCCCAGACCGGAGCGACCGGAGATTATTGCACAGTACATGGAAGTCATGCCGGAGTTCGCATTCCGTATGAAGGTGAAAGCGGGACTGGCCGGTTTCGCACAGGTATACGGAAAGTACAATACTTCTCCGTATGATAAATTAAAACTGGATTTAACATATATCGAGAATTATTCTGTGTGGCTGGATCTTAAATTGATGCTTCTGACACTGAAGGTATTGTTCTGGCCGGATAGTACCGAGGGTGTGGAGAGCGAACAGGTAACGGCTTTCAAGGCAACCTACGATGGTCGTGCCGAGAAGGATGACGACTGAGAAGGCAGGAGGTAGACGCATGGAAGTAAGCTACGGAAAAGAGCCCTTCGACCTGAGACTTATGTGTCTGCGGCTATGCCGCAATCTGTGGAAAATACTGGCTGTGACAGTAGTGGGAACATTACTGTTCGGTGGCGGTTATTATGTAAAAAATGTGGTGCTGCAGCCCGATCCAGGGTATGCGGCTTCTTCCACTTATAAGGTAGAATATAAAGAGAACCCCAATGCGGCGGGTGCGTACTACATTAACGAGGCTACATGGAACACCATGATCCATACGGGAGAATTCCTGGATGGTGTGGAGAAGCATCTGCAGGAGGCTGTGGAACGGGGAGACAATGGAGCTTCGGAAGCACTGTCTCTGGGCAGAGATCAGTGGATCGCAGACCTCTCGGCAACACTTCCCTCGGATTTCAGTGTTCCGGTGACACAGGCGGCAACTCAGGATCCGGAGATGAGTATTGCTCTGGCCCATGCAGTGGAGGATACCATGTGTGACGAATTTGCAGAGAGTATCGTGGAGATCGACCGGATCAAAGTGCTGGATCACGGAGATTTTGCAGAAGTCGTGGTACCGGATGTGCGCCCGGTGCGGGCAGTCATTCTGGCGGCGGTATTGTCTCTGTTTTTTGCAGTAGTCCTCTTTTTGCTGGTGGAGATCTCGCAGGACAGCATCTGGCTGCCGGCAACACTTCGCAGACGCTACGGACTGAACAGTCTGGGAACGGTGCGCAGTGTGGGATTTGCGGAAAATCTGATGTATACGCTGGAGAAAGTGTACGATAAAAAGCAGGCAAAGGAGTCCGAAAATGCGGAAATCTGCCGTGTGGCAGTATGTGTGGCACTGCCGGAAGCGGATCCGAAGGAAGTCGTGGAGAATTTGCAGAAGCTGGCTAAGACAGGTAAGATCCGGAAGGGAATACCGGTGGAATATGTAGCGGTTCCCAGTCCGTTGTTATGCCCGGAGAGTGGAGAGACACTTCGTAAGGCAGATGCATTTCTGCTGGCGGTGCCGGCCGGAGAACGGGTAGGAAAGAGACTGGAAGCGGTATTAGAGTATCTGCATACCCAGGACTGCTCTGTGGACGGAGCCTTCCTGTGGAATGCGGATGAACAGCTGATCCGCAGCTATTATTTTCTGCCGGGAGCCATGCAGACACAGAATACAGAACACGGAGGAGAGCAGGCATGAAGGTAGAAGTTCTGGCATCGGTAATGAATGCTTCTCTTCCGGAGACCGTACAACATATGAACCTGCAATCGGATGCGGTGATCATCAATCAGTGCGACCGGCTGGGGCAGGAGGAAATGCAGATATCTCCGGGGAACGGAAGAATCCGTTTCTGCAGTTTTCCCGATCGTGGCATCGGCAGAAGCCGCAATGAGGCCATCCTTCGGGCGGAAGGAGACATCTGCCTTTTTTCGGATGCGGATATTGTGTATGAAGATGGTTATGAGGCGGCTGTTCTTGCGGAGTTTGAACGGAATCCCCGGGCCGATATGATCATTTTCAATATTGAGGTGGAGGAAGAACGCCGCACCTACCATATTACGGAACGGAAACCGGTACGTTGGTATAATTGCGGGCGGTATGGCGCAGTCAGTTTTGCTGTACGCAGAGAGAGCCTGCTGCGATCGGGAATCACGTTTTCCCTGTTGTTTGGCGGCGGTGCAAAATACAGCAATGGAGAAGACAGCCTGTTTTTGACAGAGTTTATTAAAAAAGGCTGCCGTGTATATACCGCACCGGTGACCATCGGCAGAGAGGAAGCCGGGGAATCCACCTGGTTTCATGGCTATAATGAAAAATTTTTCCATGACAGAGGAGTACTGTATCATTATCTGTATGGATGGCTGGAATGGCCGCTGGCACTGCGGTTTTTGTATGCTCATAAGGGTACGCTGTGCACAGAGGTAAGCCTGCAGCAGGCCAGACAGTGGATGCGTGACGGCATCCGGGAGGCAGGAGGACGATAGCTTGCTTTTTGGAAAAAAGGCCATAAAGAAAGGAGGTTCCACATGGAGAATAGCGCACTGGTGTATATCATATTGACAGTTGTTACCGTAACATTCGGTTTTCTGGTAAAAAATCGTGACTATACGACAGAATATCTGTCCGGCAGACGCTCCTTTCGTGGAAATACCTCCGGGGATCTGATGGCGGCCGGGCCGGACAGACAGCAGGCGTGCAATGCTGTGGCGGAATTCGCCATCTTCTGTCTCCTGGCCGGAGTTTCTGCCTGCCGCATTGCTGTGGGCGGTGATTACTGGGTCTACTGGCTGAAATTTCAGCTGATCGATCAGGGAAGGCATGTCTCCTACGAAACCGGTTTTGTGTATCTGGTGAAATTTTTCCATCTGATTTTCGGAGAGGGATCTTATCTTCCGATCTTTGGCTTCTTTTCCCTGATTACAGTCTTCTTTTTCCTGAAGGCACTGCATGATCAGGCGGACTGGTATGTATTTTCCCTGTTCCTGTTATTGACACAGGGATTTTACTTTAATAGTATGAATTCGGTACGTTACTATTTCGCACTGGCACTGGCCATGTATGCGCAGAAATATGTGCTGCGGGGAGAATATGGGAAGTTTCTTCTCTGGGTGCTGCTGGGCTGTACGATCCACAAATCGGTACTGCTGGTCATCCCGGCATATATTGTGATAGATCTCTTGTCCCGGATCCGGCTGAAAAAGTGGCACTATGCGGTTGGCGTATTACTGATCTTATCTCTGATCTTCGGACAGGATGTGTACCGGAATATTATCTTCCGGTTCTATCCCTATTACAAGGATTCCATGTTCGACAACGGACAGTTATCCTATGTCAACATCGCCAAATGCCTGGCAGTGCTGATACTGTGCCTGATCTATTGGAAGGACAGCGCTCAGGAAAATCGCAGAAACCGTTATTACTTCTACCTGAATCTGGCGGGACTGGTGCTCTATTCCTGCGGCTCCTTTATCCCGGAAGTATCCCGAGTGGCATATTACCTGATCCAAAGCCAGATTTTCCTGATTCCGGGTGTGCTGAAGGATGCCAGAAAGGGATGGTTCCGAATCCTGTGTATTATTGGTGTTGTTGTAGCATATCTATTGTATTTCGTAATGCTGTTGCGGGGAATGTATGATGTGGAGATACGGCTGCTTCCGTATCTAAACTGGATCTTTAATTAAAAGAGGATTTAATTTATGAAAGTGCTGTGGGTCTGCAATATCATGCTTCCGGTCATAGCCGAAGCATTGCATAAAGAAGCTTCGAATAAAGAGGGCTGGCTGTCTGGTCTGTTGGAGCAGGTAGCCGCGGAGAATTCCAGTGACCTGGAGCTGGCTGTGGCATTCCCGGTGCCGGCAGATACGGAGGTGCCCTGGAGACTGCAGATAGCAATGCCACGGGAAAAAGAAGACCGGGAGCATTTACAGACAAATACAGATGCTGAAATATATAATATTACGTGTTATGGATTCCACGAAGACACCGTACACCCCGACAGATATCAGCCGTTGCTGGAAGAAGAACTGCATCGGATCACGGAAGACTTTTCACCGGATGTGATCCACTGTTTCGGCACGGAATATCCACACACACTGGCAGTATGCCGGGTGTTTCCCCACAAGGAGAAGATACTGGTGGGAATTCAGGGAATCTGTACGTTGTGTGCGGAGGCATATTTTGCCGATATGCCGGAATCGGAGATCCACAAGACCACTTTCCGGGATCTGGTGAAGAAGGATACCCTGCGCAGCCAGCAGGAAAAATTTGCCCGCAGAGGTGTAATGGAGAGGGAAGCAATAGGACTTGCCGGCAATATCACCGGAAGAACCGCCTGGGACAGGGCAGTGACTACCGCGTGGAATCCCAAGGCACATTATTATACGATGAATGAGACCCTGCGGGCTTCCTTTTATGAAGGACAATGGCAGCCGGAGCACTGTGAACCCTATTCCATTTTCGTCAGTCAGGCGGATTATCCTCTGAAAGGACTGCACTATCTGCTGCAGGCCTTGCCACAGATCCGGGAGAAATATCCCCGGGTACAGGTGTATGTGGCAGGAAATGATCTGACGGCATACCGGACGCCGAAGGAAAAGCTGAAAATATCGGCATATGGCCGTTACCTGCGCAGACTGATCCGGGAAGGACAGCTGGAGGACAGGGTACACTTCCTCGGAAAACTGACCGGAGAAGAAATGAAGGAAAGATTTCTGAAAAGTCAGCTGTTCCTGTGTTGTTCCTCTCTGGAAAATTCACCGAATTCCCTGGGAGAGGCCATGCTTCTGGGAGTTCCCTGCATCAGCACGGAGGTAGGGGGAATCCCCAGCCTGTTTGATGGCGGAAGGGACGGCCTGTGGTGCCGGGGACATCAGCTGTCGGAAGTGGCTGAAAATGACAAATATGCGTCAGATGCTTCTGAAAGTAAAAATAACATGCGAAATTATAAAACGACAAAAACAGAAGAATTGGAAAATATTGTAAATTCCATGGAAAATTCTATTATCGAAATGTGGAGTTCTCCGGAGAAAATGCTGGAATACTCAAAAAATGCAAGAGAACATGCAAGAAAAACCCATGATAAAGAGCAAAATTTCGCAAAATTGCAGGAAATCTATGCAAACATAGCAGGGAGGAAGGAATGAAGCTGATATTTGTCTCAAACTATTTTAATCATCATCAGTTGCCCTTCTGTGATGCTCTGTATGAATTGCTGGAGGGAGATTTCTGTTTCCTGCAGACACAGCCCATGGAAGAAGAACGGGTGAAGATGGGCTGGCAGGCCGAGGAACGTCCCTACGTGCGCTACGCTGCGAAGAATTCGTGTGCACATAAGTCTGGGGTGGAGAAAACGCCCGGCTCTGAGTCGAACAGCAACGCCGTCACAGATGCGGAAGATTTTGAGAAACTATTGCTTACCGCGGATGTGGTGATCTTCGGCGGATGCGATGACGAAAGCTATATTCAGGAGAGACTGACTGCCGGAAAACCGATCTTCCGTTATAATGAACGCTTATATAAGGAAGGGCAATGGAAGGCTGTTTCTCCGAGAGGCCTGTTGCAAAAATACAAGGATCACACCAGATACCGTAAGGCACCGGTGTATTTCCTGTGCGCAGGAGCCTATGTGCCCTGCGATTATCACCTGATCCATGCCTACCCCGGCAAAATGCTGCGCTTCGGCTATTTCCCGGAGACCAGGCATTACGAGGCAGGGCAGCCCTTCAATCACAAAGAATCGGGCAGTATTCTGTGGGCGGCCCGGATGATCGACTGGAAGCATCCGGAGCTGGTGGTGAAAACAGCATCTTATTTAAAAGAACATCTGGAAGAAAATACGTTTCATATTACCATGATCGGCGGAGGGGAACTGGAGGAAGAGACGCATCGCATGGCAGAGGAACTCGGAGTGACCGACGTGATCACCTTTCCCGGTTTTCAAGGCCCGGAAGAAGTCCGGGCGGCCATGGAAAAGTCAGAAATCTATCTGGTCACCAGTGACCGCAAAGAAGGCTGGGGGGCAGTGGTGAATGAAGCCATGAACAGCGGCTGCGCGGTGGTGGCAGACCATATGATCGGCGCAGCTCCATGGCTGATCCGTCAGGGAGAAAACGGCAGGATGTACCGGGATGGTGAGGAACAGGAATTATTTCTGACTGTGGAACGGCTTCTCAGGGATCCCGGAGAGCGCCGCAGACTGGGAGAAAACGCACAGCAGACCATTGCCGGGGAATGGAATGCCCGGACGGCTGCGGAAAGATTGATCGAACTGTGCCGGAAAATGAAGTTCTTGCCAGAAATGTCAGAGGAACAGGAAATGCCGGATGCCGGCCAGAATGTGATGCAGGACATCACAACACCTGCCCCGGTGATTCCACAATTATGGAATGACGGCCCCTGCTCTCCGGCCCCTGTAATCCCGGAGCGGTCTATGTATAGGAGAATAAACAGTGAACAGTAGTGTAACCAAGCAACCGCTGATCAGTGTGATCGTGCCGGTGTACAATATCATACCGTATCTGCCCCGCTGCGTGGAAAGTCTGCGGACACAGACATACGAAAATCTGGAGATTTTGCTGATCGATGATGGTTCCACGGATGAGACACCGGCATTATGTGACCGGCTGGCAGCGGAGGATGAGAGAATCCGCGTCTTCCATAAAAAGAACGGCGGGCCTTCTTCTGCACGGAATTTCGGATTACAGCAGGCCGGGGGAGAATATGTGGGCTTCGTGGACAGCGATGACTACGTGGATGCGGATATGTATGAGCGGCTGTACGGGGCAATCGAAAAGACCGGAATGCCCGTAGCGCAGGTCGGCAGAGATGAAATCGACAAAGACGGCAATATTTTACCGAATATCTGCGAGCCGGTGGCAACGGAACAGGTGATCCCGGCAGAAGGTTTTCTGAAGGAACTTCTGATGCACCGTGGAGACTGCTCCTTCTGTACCAAGCTTTTGCGGAAGGACCTGTTTACCATAGAACAATTTCCGGTGGGGGCACTGAATGAAGATTTTCATTTATTAGTAAAAATGCTGACCCGGGAGGAAAGTGCAGTTCCGGGGATTGCATGCATTCCCGGACAGGCGTATCATGTATTTTATCGTCCGGACAGCAATACCAGAGACAAGAACCGGTTCTCCAGAGTATTCGCCGACAATATCGACAATGCGGACATGGTGCTTGCACTGGTGGATAGAAAATATCCGGAGCTGTCGGAAATCGCATTCCGGTTCGGCATTTTCCAGCGGCTGGATTATCTGCTGCACATCCCTATTGCACAGATGACCGGGGACAACGCATTCTACCGCAGGGTGGTGCGTGACTTGCGTCACGGCTGGTGGAGAGCCATGAAAAATCCCTGGCTTACCAAAAAGAACAAGTGTTATCATACACTGTTTGCCATTGCACCGAAGGGAATCCGGGTACTGCATAAGAAACTGAAGCACATAGAGTGATGCCCGACGTAGAGGCAGGATAGAACGGGCAACACAGCAACCATAAAATAAGGAATGAGTCACGTTATATGAAGAGAAAATTGGCATTTCTGGGAGCAATTCTCCTGGCGGCATTTATATTCACCTACGAGGGCAATACCTATCAGACGCATGCATTGGATGAAGAAGATCAGGCATGGATCGAAGAAGCACGAGGGGCTTTGCAGAATATCGTAGAAGACCGGGAGGTCATGGCACTGGTCTATCTGTGCGATGATCTGACAATCCGTGCGGAAGCGGCGGAAGACAGCACAAAAGTGGTCACCGTGCCCAGTGGACAGATGGTGGAGATCCGGGATGTGACGGTGGATGAAGACTATCAGGTCTGGGAAAAAGTATCCGCCGAGGTAAAGGGCAAGGTCTACGAGGGATATATCCCCCGGGATTATCTGGCATGCTCGGATGAACGTTTTCTGGAATGGGAAGAACTGTACGGCATGAATCCCGGAGCGGCGGTTATGCTGGCAGAGGAAAATGCCACCGGTGTCTATGCGGACATCGAGCAGTTCCCGGAGGGCTACCGGCCGGCATTGCAGGCTTTGAAACAGAAACATCCCAACTGGACCTTTGTACGACAGAATACCGGACTGGATTTCCAGACCGCAGTCAACAACGAACTGCAGGGTGGAAAAAGTCTGGTCTATAAGAGTTACGGGGATTATTGCAAGGAAGGACAGCACAGCCCCAACTGGTATTTCGCTTCGGAAGATGTACTGAAATTATACATGGACCCCAGAAATTCCCTGCAGGAGAATGCTATTTTCCAGTTTGAACAGCTGACCTACAACGCAAGCTATCATACGGAAGAAGCGGTAAAGAATTTCCTCGAGGGAACCTTCATGAACAGCAGTCAGAACGCACCGGAGACCTCAATGAAATTCTACCATATTTTCTGGTCCATCGGTGCGGAGGAGAACCGGCAGGTCAGCCCGTTCCATCTGGCAGCCAGAGTACTGCAGGAGCAGGGAGAGGGGACATCCCCGCTGATTTCCGGCACCTATCCCGGTTATGAACATTATTACAATTATTTCAATGTGGGAGCTTCCGGCAGTACCAATGAAGAAGTGATCCGCAATGGATTGAATTATGCCAAAGATCATGACTGGCATGGAGCCTACTACTCGATCCTTGGAGGAGCGGAAGTAATCTCCGCAAGCTACATACGTAAGGGCCAGGATACCCTGTATTTACAGAAATTCAATGTATCCCCCACTGCCAGCAATCCGGTATATACCCATCAGTATATGCAGAACATCTCAGCACCCACCAGTGAGGCACTGAGCATGAAGAAACTGTATGAAAGTGCGGGAGCACTGGAGAATACCTTTGTCTTCAAGATTCCGGTCTATGAAAATATGCCGGCCAGCCCCTGCCCGATGCCGACTTCCTCTACCAATGTGGTATTGCAGGTACCGTCGGGTTACGATGCTTCCACGATCTACGTGGACGGTATTGCCTATACACCACAGGTGCGGAATAACCGCCGTATCGTCAAACTGCCGAACGGAAATGCCCAGTCGGCGGTCGTGTACCGGTATAATGAGAACGGAGCGCCTATCGGCATGTATGTCTGGACCCTGGAATATCGTAACAATGCCTATGTGGCCACAGAACAGCCGGGACTTACGGATCTGCTGACCTACCATGGATTTTCCATCCGGATTACCGGAAAAGCGGGAATCCGCTTTAAGACCGGTATCAGTACGGACCTCAGAGCACAACTGCTGGGAAATGGTGTGAACGGCTATCATCTCAAGGAATACGGAACACTGGTCATGAACAATGCCAACCGGACAAGCTATCCCATGATCAAAGGCGGCGAAAAAGTCATCAGCGGACTGGCTTACGGTACGAATGCCAACGGCACCCATCAGGATAGTATTTATGAGACCGTGAGTGGCAGATACCGGTTCACTTCCGTACTGGTCGGCCTTCCGGCAAACCAGTATAAGGTGGAATATGCATTCCGCGGATACATCATCCTGAACAAGGATGGCAAGGACATTACCATTTACGGTCCGGTGCAGGCCCGCAGCATCTATGCTCTGGCACAACAGGTACTGAATATGGGAACCTATGCACAGGGATCGGAGGCGGATACTTTCCTGCGAAAACTGATCAGTGATGCACAATAGTTAAGAATGAAAAACAGATAGGACAAAAAGATGAAAAGAAAAGCAACAAGATTTCTGGCACTGGCCATGAGTGCTGTTCTGGTAACATCCCTGACGGCCTGCGGAGATGGCAGTGATGAAAATGCGAAGGATGCCGTGACTCCCGTAGAGGCACAGCCGATGCTCTCAGAGCTGGAGCTGGAGATTCTCAATCTGGAGACAAAATATAATAAAGGAGAGTTTACCCAGGAGGATTATCTGTCATTGGCCGATGCCTACAACAGAGCGGGATACATCCGCAAACAGCGGGATATGCTGGAACAGGATTACCGGCTTTATGCGGATGAGGAAGCATTTGCTGCTCTACAGGAGATCAGCGTGAATCTGGAGGAAGAGACAGAGGGAATCCGCAGCCGTGCACAGGAAATGCAAAATGATCTGGAGCTGACCGAGTATCTGAGTGAGAGCGTGAATCTCATTGACAGCGAGGACTGGTTCACCACCATGATGCCCAAACTGAAAGAGGGACAGCGAAACTACTATCTGGAAAGAGACAGTCAGCCTCTGCTCTATGTACAGACCGGCTATACGGAAGAGGGACAATGCTTCTCCAGGGTGTGGTATACCGGAAACGACACGAAACGATTCCTGAGCCAGGAGGGTGCAACGATCCGGCTGGTAACAGTGACAGCGGCCGGTGCGGACGAGAACATCGCGGATCCGGCAGAAACTGAGAATCCCGATGCCACACAGGAAACGGGAACCACAGAAGCCAGAGCCCGGGAAAATACAACGACAGAGATTTCGGATACAACAGCGCCTCTGGCAGATACACCGGAAACCATGAAGGACTGGAACGGTACCTTCGAAGCCTGGAGCGTGGACAGCGCTACCGGAAGCATTACCCATGAACAGGGAACCATGCAGGGCGGTGTGCTCGCCGGAGACTATACCTGCGATGTCCATACCGGAGAAGGTGCGTTGGATGTCTATTCCCTCTGGAGCAACCGGGAGGGCATGGAGTATATCACTTACACGGGAAGCTTTGATTCCGAAGGAAAGATTCTGACAGAGCAGCCTTCCGAAGAAATCAAGAAAAAACTGCTGGAGGGAACAGATTATACGGATCTGGTTCTCTATGCCTATGATGCTACCGGTGAGAACTGCCTGTGGCAGGGAATCGGCGGGGATATTACCGCAGAGGACTATCGTTTTGGCGGGGAAATGATCGGACTGGAGACCCGTCCGGAATACGCGTCCTATGAGGTGACAGAGGATATGACAGCAGAGAACAATGCAAATACAGCAGAGGGAACCGGTGCCGCCACTGATGGCGGAGAGAACGGCAACGCAGCGGACAACACCACGGGTGCCATAGACAGTGATACCCCGCAGATCCGTATTTTTGACGGAGAAGTACAATGGTTTGACGGAAAATACTGGGTCAGCGCCGGTGCGGTCAGAGAAATGGCAAAACAGGATCCTTTTGCGGCTTATGAAGAAAACCATGATACCACTGCATCCGGAAGCGTCACGGGAAGCATTACCGGCAAAATCACCGGCAGTGCAGATGGCAACAGTACAGCCGGTAACGATGGGCAGACGATCACCGGCAGCGGAACCGTGTCGGGAGACAAGACCGGTGGAAGTATTCAGAAACCTGTAGCCACCCGGAATCCCGGTACCACGCCAAAGCCCACGACCAAACCTGCTGCGACAAAGCCTGCAGTCACTCCGGCCCCTGCGCCCACACCGGCTCCGACCCCGGAACCTGTACAGGATAATGACGATGACGACGATGATGACAGCGGCAGCAGTGATTCCGGCAGCAACGATAGCGGAAGCAGTGACAGCGGCAGTTCCGGTGGAGACAGCGGCGGAAGTGATGTAGATATGGACTGGACACCGGATCTATTGTAAGAAAGGATATTTTATATCAATGAAACTGACAGAACGAAAGAAAATGATATTGATCCACATCGCGTGGATCCTGGCACTGGCGGTGATCCTGTGGCCGCTGTTTACGATCGCAAAATACGATTATCCCTCTGCAGATGACTGGTCTTTCGGAAAATATATGTACCGGGCAATGCAGGCCGGAGAAGGAATCGTCGGTGTATTTCATGCGATATACCAGACATTGGCACAAAATGTGTGGGAAGCCAGATTTTCCATACTGATTCTGTCGGCTTTGCAGCCTGCGGCATTTGGAGAACATTTTTACCGGATCACCCCCTATCTGATGATCGGATCCGTGATCCTGTCCCAGTTCCTGCTGCTTAGAGAATGCATTGCGGGCCAGGCAAAGGAGAACCGCTGGCTGATCCAGCCCATCGGTATTCCCATGGCAATTCTCCAGGTGCTTTACTGCCCCTATCCGGAGGAAAGCTTTTATTGGTATAACGGTTCGGTGAATTACACTTTTGTGTATAGCTTGTCACTGGTCCTGCTGACACTGTATCTGGAAATTGCGCTTCGCGAGACCGGCAAGGCAAAGCGGGTCGTGCTTACCGTGCTGGCCTGCCTGCTGGCGATTCTGGTGGGTGGCAACAATTTTTCCACCAGCGTATCCACCATGTGCCTGTTGATCTGTCTGCAGATCTTATTCCTGATCTGCCGTAAAGATGCTTTCCGCCGGACCTGGATCGTGACACTGTTAGAGACACTCAGCGTATTGATGTGTGTGACTTCTCCGCTGACAGCCACCAGACTCAACGGCAATTTTGGCGGCAGCACAGCCAATTCCCCGTTGATGGCCATCTGGCTGTCCCTGGAGAGAACTTTTCTGAATATTATCAGCTGGACGAATCTGAAGGTCCTGCTGCTACTGGTTCTGCTGATCCCTTTCCTCTGGAAAGCGGTCAGAAAAATGAACTATGAGTTTCGCTTCCCCGGCCTGTTTACTGCGCTGACCTTCGGGGTATACGCCTCCCAGGCTACTGCAACGATCTACGTGGACGGCACCATGGGCGGCGGCAGGCAGGGAGCTATCCTGTGGTATTTCTATGTGCTGTGGATGGTGGCCAATGTACTGTACTGGTGTGGCTGGATCGCAAAGCGGGTTCTGAAAGCGGAAAAGAGCGAAAAGGCAGACCTGTTGGCACAGAAATACCTCCTGCGTTATTTTGCAGTGACGGGGGCACTTCTGGCAGCAGTTGTTCTGTTCGGCAATGTCCAGAGCACCACCAGTTACCGTGCCTACCGCATGTGGAGAAACGGCTGGGCACAGGCCTACGGCGCCGGCTGGGAAGAGCGGATCGCAGTGCTGAAGGACGATTCCGTGAAAAATCCGGTGTTCCGACCGCTGAATTATGTGGAACTGCTCATGTATACCGATCTGCAGCCCGAGAATGGCTATGTGTGGGTAAATACGGCCTGCGCGGAGTATTATGGGAAGGAATCTGTGACGGTGGTAGCCGGGATGGCGGGAGAATAATTGCAGGATATTATGGAGAGCTGCTTTTCTTCCAGACAACAGGTGAACAATTACTTGATCTGGGCAATCCGGATGATCAACAGTCCGGTAAGTACAATAGCAAAGACACTTCTTGAAGATGAGGGACTTCGAAATATAGTAGAAGAGAAAAGCAAAAACACTCAGGACTTTTACACGCGTTTTTTCTCCGGGGTGCGAAAAAATAAGGAAACAGGAGACAACCTTGGGGAAGAAATGCTTGCGGTATGCCTGCATGTTCTTGTGAAATTGCCGGAAGAAGAGGGAAAATTTTGCGTAATTACAGATGATAAAGGCGCCGCAGGTAAAATAGATGCCTCTTTCAGACGGGTGAACCGGAGATACCGGCAACAATGGAATCATCAAAATCCTTGGAGCTGAAATCTACGATATAGACAATCGGGAGATTACATTGGACTGTGCAGAGGCGGCCCGGAAAATAGTGGAGAAGAAGATACATATTGCGTTGTAGGGAAGGCATCGGTGGAATATCGGTGCCTTTATTCGCAGAATCCAGCTTTGCATGGCTCTGAATAGTTACAAACTATGATATATCGCAATTAGAAACAATAGGAGAAACGGAAGAGGAAGTAGACTCTCCTTCATATTTTTTTTTAAGAAATTATATGATAATAAATAAAAGCTTGTACTTGTAGCTTAAATTGATTAGAATAGAAAGGAAAATATAGAAATTCTAATAGGAAACAGAATTGAGGATAATGACATGGAATTTGCTATAAAAGGGAAGTCGTTCTGCATATGGTCAAAGAAGCGGATATTATATACCATCTGCTTTTTCCTATTCTGTCTGATCGACCAGAGAACGAAGACCGGTTCCGGATTGGATGGGGCGATAGAGACTTTCCGAAATATGGTGGGAGTATTGATGGCTGTTATCATCATGTCGCACTACAAATGGGAAGAAGTGATGGCTCACAAGATTTCGTATGTGATCTGGACGGTGATAGGTCTTACAGCGGGAATTCTCTTTATTGCTTTAGGGCAGCCCTTAGCATATTATGTTAACGGACGTGTGATGGTCGGCCTTGATGTATTATTATTTGGCTATGTGGCGATTCATACGGTGATCAGCGTATTGATAGAAAAAAAGTATCCGAAGCTGAATAAACGAATGCTTGGCCTGTGGGCAGTTATGATGCTCCTGATGATTTTTTCCAAAAGCGATTATATATGGCCGTGGTGCTATTTTATCATGTTTGGCTGTTTTTATCTCACGGACTTTACGGCAGAAGAGCAGGAGGACATGTATCAGGGAATCATGAATGGCGTTATCCTTGCTTTTTTTGCATTCCAGGGATATTGCTGCGTATTTCGACCCTATGATCAGGTAAGATATATAGGCATTTACAATAACTGCAATCTGAATGGCTTGTTTTATCTGGAGGTATTGGCAGCGATATTTGGAAAAATATTGTATGTGACGAAGGAAAATAAGCATAAATTCTGGAGAGTATATTACTGGCTCGGTGCAGGAGTGGTGTATTCCTTTCTCTTTATGACGATTGGACGAACCGCATGGATGGTTTCCTTTGTATTAGGACTGATATTCCTTGGATTCTACCAGAGTGAAAAACGAAAAAAGCAGTATATCAGAAATGGTCTGCTGTTGGTATTGTGTGTATGTGTGATGTTTCCGCTTACGTTTAGCATGACAAGGTATCTGCCGGCGGTATTCCATCATCCGGTGTGGTTCTGGGGGGAATGGAGCGAAGACAAGGTGCATTCCTGGGACCCATGGAATTCCGAGAAATATGTAGATATAGATGAACTGTTAGAGACTGCTGTCGGAAGAACGACAGAAATCACAGATGGGATTTTTGGCGCAGATCCTTTTACAATAAAGGCATTTGCGGCAGAACTGCAAGAAACGGCCTCGCAGGAAGAACAACTGCAGGAAATGGCTGTTTTAAAGACAGAGGAAGAATACACAGATCCATTTCTAGTACGAAAGACGATATACAGTCACTATCTTGCCAATTTGAATCTCGTAGGACATACACAGAGTGATCAGGGATTTCAATTGACGTATGCTTACTGGATTGGGCATGCGCATAATATTTATTTGCAGTTTGCAACAGACTTTGGCATACCGGCCGCAGTATGTCTGATTATTTTGTGCTTAGTCAGTATTGTGAAATTAGTAAAATGCTATTATCAAAAAGGGAGACCGGTAGTGGCAGCAGTCAGCATTTTTGTTATGCTGGTTCCTCTTTTATTTGGAATGTTAGAGTATTCCTGGGGCAGCAGTGCTCTCACCATGATACTTTTATTCCTGTGTTGGAGACAAACATTAGTATATGAAAATGAAAAATAATTTTTTGAAAATACCGATTAACAGAATTATTGCGTTGCTGATCATGGACACCATGTCCATAGTGATAGCATCGTTTGCAGCAATTTATATCCGCTTCGATTTTCAATTCAATGCGATACCAAAAGAATATATGGCGAAGTTCGAATATATTCTACCGTTTAATATTGGATTCACGATATTGTTTTTCGTAATCTGGAAATTGTATAAAAGTGTATGGCGTTATGCAAGTGCAACAGAAATGCTGAATATTGTGTTCGCCACCTGTTGTGCATCAGTTGCCCAATTTGTACTCTGCCAGCTTACGAACCAGAAAATGCCCAGGAGCTATTATATTATCTATTTGTTCCTGCTGTTTGCAATGACCTGTGGTATCCGTTTCAGTTATCGTATTCTACGCATTATTAACATGAAACGCACTGAGATCGCACAGAAGAAGACGGGCAATAATGTCATGCTGATCGGTGGAGGCGCTGCAACGAACGCTATCCTGAAAGAAGCGGAATCCAGTCAGTTCGTATCCATGAATATCAAATGTATCATTGATGATAATCCCGGCTGTCACGGAAAGTTCCTGAGAGGTGTGCCTATTGTAGGCGGAAGAGAGAAAATCGCTGATGCGGTGGGACAGTACAGCATTGATGAGATTATTTTTGCAATTCCCTCTGCCAGCAATAAAGTACGTAAGGAAATATTGGATATCTGTAAGGAGACAGGATGTAAACTTCGTACATTACCCGGGATTTACCAGCTGATCAACGGAGATGTATCGGTATCTAAGCTGAAAGAAGTAGAAATCGAGGATCTTCTGGGAAGAGATCCGATTCAGATCAATACCGAGGAGGTACTGAATTCGGTACACAACAAGGTGATTCTGGTCACCGGTGGAGGAGGATCTATCGGAAGCGAGTTGTGCAGACAGATTGCAGCACATCATCCGAAGCAGCTGATTATCCTGGATATCTATGAGAATAGTGTTTACGAGATTCAGCAGGAACTGTTGCGGAAGTATCCTGAACTCAATCAGGTTGTGCTGATAGCATCGGTACGAAATACTGCTCGTATAGAGAAGATTTTTGAGACATACCGTCCGGATATTGTATATCATGCAGCAGCACATAAACATGTGCCGCTCATGGAGACGAGTCCCAATGAAGCTATTAAAAACAATGTATTCGGCACGTATAAGACTGCACAGGCAGCAGCCAAATACGGTGTAAAGAAATTCGTATTAATATCTACGGATAAAGCGGTAAATCCCACAAATATCATGGGTGCTTCCAAGAGAATCTGCGAAATGGTGATTCAGATGATGAATCATACAACAGACACAAATTTTGTGGCAGTGCGTTTTGGAAATGTATTGGGAAGTAACGGCAGCGTGATTCCTCTGTTCAAACAGCAGATTGCGGCGGGAGGCCCGGTCACGGTTACAGATCCGAATATTATCCGTTATTTTATGACAATACCGGAAGCTGTCTCTTTGGTGTTACAGGCAGGTGCTTATGCCAGAGGTGGTGAAATTTTTGTATTGAACATGGGTGAACCGGTTAAAATTCTGGATCTGGCAACAAACCTGATTAAACTGTCCGGTTATAAACCGGGAGAAGATATCGAAATCAAATTCACCGGATTACGCCCCGGAGAAAAGATGTACGAGGAACTTCTCATGAATGAAGAGGGTCTGAAGGAAACTGCCAATAAAATGATCTTTATTGGAAAACCCATTGAATTTGATGAAGAAGAATTCCGGAGACAGCTGGATCTGTTGGAACAGGAAGCTGTCAATGAAGACGGAGATATTCGCAAAGAAGTTATGAAAATCGTACCTACGTATCATCCGACGGAGGAATAAATTATGTATACTCCTATCAAACGCATAATTGATATTGTACTGAGTGGTGTGGGGATCATTGTATTGTCTCCGTTATTGCTTGTGCTGTGCATTGCAATCAAATTGGATTCTCCCGGTCCCATTTTGTTCAAGCAAAAACGGGTGGGAATTCATAAGAAGCATTTTATGATCTATAAATTCCGAACCATGCGTACAGATACTCCCAAGGATATGCCGACACATATGCTGAGCAACCCGGAACAATATATTACCAGAACAGGAAAATTCCTGCGTAAGACCAGCTTGGATGAACTTCCTCAGATCTTTAATATCTTCAAAGGAGATATGAGCATTGTAGGTCCCAGACCTGCATTGTGGAACCAGTATGATCTGATCGCGGAAAGAGATAAGTATGGTGCCAATGATGTCCTTCCCGGACTGACCGGCTGGGCACAGATCAACGGTAGAGATGAACTGGAGATTCCGGTAAAAGCAAAATTGGATGGGGAATATATTGCCAAATATGGATTTAGCATGGATCTACGGTGCTTTTTTGGCACTTTTTTAAGCGTGTTGCGACAAGACGGTGTCGTGGAAGGTGGAACAGGAAGCATGCAGAATAGGGAGAATTCCGAGGAAAAATGAAAAAAATATTGATTTTAGGTGCCAATAGCTATATTGGCACCTCTTTTCGTAAGTATCTGACAACAGAATATCCGGAACAATATATTGTGGATACGGGCAGCCTGCGTGGAGACGCATGGAGACGCATGGACTGGTCCGGTTATGAAAGCATCCTGAATGTCACCGGCAAAGCCCATGCGGACATCAGTAGTCTTACGGAGGAACAGAAACAGGAATATTATGCCGTAAACTGTGATCTTGCACGGGAGGCCGCAGAAAAAGCCATAGCAGACGGTGCAAAGCAGTATATTTATCTGAGTAGTATTATTGTCTACGGTGACAGCAGCAACAGCAAGAAACCAGTGCACATTACGGCGAAGACGAAACCGGCACCTTCGAATTTCTATGGGGACAGCAAATGGCAGGCGGAACAAAAGTTACAGGAACTGTTTGCACAGAAGCAGACGGCAGATACCCGTCTGGCAATCTTACGTCTTCCCATGATCTACGGGCCCGGCTGTAAAGGCAACTACAGGACACTGCAGAAAATGGCACAAAAGCTGCCACTGTTCCCTACTTATCATAATGAGCGCAGTGTCCTTCAGATAGAACATCTTGCGGAATATCTGAGAATGCTGGTGGACAGCGGTGAAGAAGGGCTTTTCTGGCCACAAGATGAAACATATCGGAGTACACCGGACATGATTTTTGAACTTGCGGAAAAAGCAGGAAAACATATCCTTCCGGCAGCGTGGCTGAATCCTTTTGTCCGGCTGGCATTCTTTCTCCCGGGAAAACCGGGAAAGCTTGCAAGGAAAGCATTTGGAACATTGACGATTGAAAGACAAAAAGACTTGAAAACGGACGAGAAATATGGTATGAATGAAATATATTAATTCATATCTTGTTTAAAAGTCATGCATATCGCAGTATATTCCTTTTCAAACAAACTGATGAATAAGAAAAATGGATGAAATATAGGTGAAACTGCGGATGGTTTCTAACGAATTCATTGAAACTGTTGATTATATTGGGTATAATGAAAAGTAGTGTAGTATCCGAATAGATGGAAGGATAAGACAAAGAATGAAGATCATATTAAACAATGTCGCCAGAGTGCAACACGCAGAAGTGGAGATTAAGGGAATTTCAGTAATATCCGGCTATAATGGTACCGGAAAAAGTACGGTGTGTAAAGCTCTGTATGCAACAAGTCAGGCGTTTGGCCGATTGAATAAGAGTGTGTTGCAAAGCAGAGAAAACAGTGTTAAAAACAGCATTGATGAATGGGAAAGCAAATCACGCGCCGATTCTATGCCGTTTTGGGAAGAATGCAGTGATAACTTCTTCAATTTACTGGAACAGATGAAGCTGTCGTTAGAAGACTTGACGGATGAAGATCTGCCGAAGCTGTTGCAGAGAGCCGGAATTGATCCGGAAGAGGACGGTTACGAAGATTTGCTCAGTGAATTGGGTAGAATACGAAAAAGACCTTTTGAAGATGATGCACATTTTGTGATTGAAAGGGCGTATTCTCAATGCTTTAGCGGACAACTTAACACGTTGGGACAGGATACACAGGCGGAAATACAATTTGAGTATGGAAAGTCGGTGGCAAGAGCAGCCTTTCAAAACAATAAATTGACAGAAAGCACAGCAGCACAGATACTGATGAATAAGCCGGTATACATAGAGACCGGCAGCTCACTGGATATGGTAATCAACAATCAGTATAGAAGAAGAGTATCGGTATCCAATGCAAAGATACCGTTTTCTGCCTTGTATAGGACTGCGACGGGAGAAACGACTCTTGAGAAATACAACGAATTAAATAAGGTGCGAGAAATATGCTCCCGGATTATGAATGAGGTGACTCACGGAGAATTAGTATCTTCTACAACGAACAGAGAGATTACTTATCATGAAGAAGATTTACAGGATCCGATTCTGTGCCCCAATATTGCATCAGGGTTAAAAAATATTCTTACAATACAGAAATTATTGGACAACGGATATTTAAATTCGAACTCATTACTCTTAATTGATGAGCCGGAAGTGAATTTGCATCCGGAATGGCAGGTGAAATTTGCGGAGATTCTGGTACTTTTGTATAAAGAATTGGAAATCCGGATTATACTGAATACCCATAGTCCGTATTTCATGAGGGCAATAGAGACCAAACTGGCAGAACAGGAACTTGCTGATATGGGAAGATATTACTTTATGAAGGAAGTATCTCCTCGTAGATTCGTTGCAGAGGATGTCACAGGAAAAACAGAAATTGTATACCGGACAATGTATAAGCCGCTGGAAGGACTGTAAGTGCTTATGAATATACAATATGATAAGAGCAAAATAGAAAGTACCTTGAAAGAAACATCTATAGACGATTCTGATCTAAGTAATGTAGTGTATCTGGTGGAGGATCCGCATACCGCAGAAAATTTTGATGAGATATCAAAACAGATAGCTGCAAAAGTACGTATGGGACATAAGCCAAGATCCTGTGATGCGTTATATCGAAGCGGGAAATACTATAATCTCATTGAGTTTAAGAATAGAAAATCCGCGGATCTGCGTAAAGGAAACGAGATGGTCGAATTACATGAAAAAGCTTTCGACAGCTTGGGACAATTGGCAATATATTTGAATTATCAAAACAGCTTGGATAACCTTGCCAAAGAGACAAGGCTGGTTGTAGTGTATAATGATGGCAAGGGAGCAGAAGAAGCTACATCAGATATAGCAAGCAGTAAAAGTCTGGATGGAATCACACAGAAATTGAAGCAGTTTTCCAAGGTAACAGCGTTGGATTCTTATCCTTTAAAATTCAAATTACAACGTGTAAAGGGACTGCTATACGATCAGGTAATTACGATAGATGTATCGGATTTTCAGACAGTTATGAACATGATTTATTCAGAATAGGGATCAGAAAGTCCTATATTATCATGGGGAATGATAATGGGACTTTTTGACTTTACTACGAAAAGAGGACAATAGCATGAGCAACAGTCCGTTGGTCAGTATCATTACAGTGGCGTTCAACAGTGAAAAAACCATATGCCACACGATAGAATCTGTATTGACCCAGACCTATGATAATATCGAATATTGGATTATTGATGGTGACAGCAGGGATCGTACTGTTGAGATCGCAGAATCCTACCGGGTGCAGATGGAGAATAAAGGCATCCACTATTATATCCTAAGTGAACCGGACGGCGGCATCTACGATGCTATGAATAAAGGAATCCGTAAGGCAACCGGAGAAATTATCGGCATTATCAACAGCGATGACTGGTATGAGCCGGAGGCTGTGGAGACGGCGGTCGATACCTTCCACATGACAGGCTGCGACCTTATGTATGCCAATATCCGTATGCACAAGGCGGATGGCAGCACCTTTGTCAAGACAGCCAGAAGCCGTAGATTCCAGACCTCCAGGGACTGGAACCACCCGACTACCTTCGTGAAAGCGGAGTGCTACAAGACCTACCCCTTCCGCCAGCTGGGCATCCATGACGACTACGGATTTTTCCTACAGATGCGAAAACTGGGGAAAAAGATCGTCACCGTGGACAAAGTACTGGCTAATTTTCATATGGGCGGCGCCAGCAACCACAAGGAGCTGAAGGCAGCCGGAAAACGTATCATGGATCGATACCGTTATTGCTATCGGATCAATGGCTACAGCAGATGGTATCTGATTGAGTGTGTGGTAATTGAAGTAGCGAAGTTTCTGCTAGGATAAAGCAGGAACCACAAGGGTTTCTTGTATACGGAAATAGAGCGTGGTATATTAAAAGAAACCGCAAAAAGGAGGGGAGCAGCATGAGCGAATCCATGAAGTTACCAGTTGGGATTGATAATTTTGAAAAAATTCGTAGAAATGGGTTCTATTATATTGATAAGACCAGACTGATTGAACAACTGTTTTCTAATTGGGGGGAGGTCAATCTTTTCACACGTCCCCGCCGATTTGGAAAAACGCTCAACATGAGTATGCTCAATTCCTTCTTTGAAATCGGTGCAGATGCTGCATTATTTGACGGGTTGTATATTTCAAGTAATAAGCAACTGTGCGATGAACATATGGGGAAGTATCCGGTGATCTTTTTATCATTAAAAAATGGAGAAGGGCTGGATTTTGCGGCTGCAAAATATCAGATGGCAGAGTTGATCGGCACAGAGGCAAGAAGATTCTCATTTTTGCAGAACAGCGATGAACTGGATGCCTATGACAGAGAAACCTATTGTTCCTTATGCAAAATGAATGGCGGACAATATGTAATGGAAGATCATATGCTCTATGCTTCCTTGCAGATACTTTCCAAACTTTTATATAAGCATTATGGAAAGAAAACGGTCATTCTGATCGACGAATACGACGTTCCTTTAGATAAGGCTTTCCAGCATGGATACTATAGAGAAATGGTTGCTCTGATGCGCACTATGTTCGGAAAAGCATTAAAAACCAACGATGCATTGCAATTTGCAGTTTTGACCGGCTGCCTTCGGGTGTCCAAAGAAAGCATTTTTACAGGACTGAATAACTTTAAGATCTTATCGATTACAGATACCAGATTTGAGGAACAGTTTGGATTTACAGATGAAGAAGTGAAGGAACTACTGACTTATTATCATGTGGAAAACCGCTTTTCCGAGACAAAAGAATGGTATGACGGTTACCGTTTTGGCAACGTGGATGTCTATTGCCCGTGGGATGTGATCAACCACGTGGATCGTATCAAGGATGATCAGGGTGCCAGACCGGAAGCTTATTGGATCAACACCAGCGGAAATGAGCTGGTAAAGAGATTTGTAGATAAAGCCGGTAAAACGACCAGAAACGAAATCGAGAGGCTGATTGCAGGAGAGGTCATCGAAAAACAGATCCGCCTGGATCTTACCTACGATGAGATCGACAGCAGCATCGATAATCTGTGGAGTGTACTATTTACCACAGGATATCTGACCTATACCGGAATTGGCGAAGACGGTACTTACCGGCTGCTTATTCCCAACAAAGAAGTCAGAGAGGTATTCAGACTGCAGATACAGGAATGGTTTAAACGGTCTATCTTCTCGAATACAGAACAGTTGCAGTCCTTCTGGAAAGCTTTTGAAGAAGGAAATACGGAAATTATGGAAAAGTATCTGAATAAGGTACTGAGCAATTCTGTCAGCGTATTTGATACGAAAGCCCGAAACGAAGAGAAAGAAAGTTCTTACCATAATCTGCTGCTAGGTATTCTAACAGGAAATGCCGGTTGGCTGGTAAAGTCCAACGTGGAAGCGGGAGAAGGGTTTGCGGATATTATTGTGGAAACGGATGATCCTGATGCCGGTGTTGTAGTGGAGCTGAAGTATGTGAAAGAATTCCGGGAGATGGAACAGGCCTGCAGAAAAGCTTTGGAGCAGATCAGGGGCAGAAGGTATCAGGAATACCTACAAAACGATGACAGACAGGATATCCTGCTGTATGGAATCACATTCTGCAAGAAGAGGTGCAGGGTGGTAGCGGAGAAAATGAAGGCACCTGGCATATGAAAGTCAGAGAAGGAAAAGAGCAATGAGAATAGGAATTGATCTGCTATGGGTCCGCGTGGGAATCTGCGGTGGAACGGAAAGCGTTGTCCGCAATCTGCTGGATGGTTTTACCCAATATGCACCACAACATGAATATGTTCTGTTCGTGGCCAGAGATAATGCGGAAAGCTTTTGCCATTACACAGAATACCCTTGTGTAAAGATACATGAGTGTCCTATAGACTGTGCAAATCCGGCAAAAAGAATCCTGTGGGAGAACCTGCACCTCGACAATACTGCTGTAGATGCACAGGTGGATGTCATGCTGATCCCCGTGTACAGCAAGCCTGCGTCACACAGTAAGATCCCTTATGTCAGTGTGATCCATGATCTTCAGGCCGTCCATTATCCCCAATATTTTTCTCCTGTTAAAAGACTGTTTCTGAAGTATGCCTGGAGGAAGACCTGCCGGACTTCGGCGAAAATCATAGCTATTTCGGATTTCGTGAAGGAAGATATTGCGAAACGATACCCTTACGCGGCGGATAAGCTGGTGACAATATATGATCCGATCCTGAGCAGACAGTCCGCTCTGTCATTTTCGCAGTTGGCGGAAAAGCATGACCTGAAACAGGGGAAATATTTCTATTGCGTCAGTTCTATGTTGCCCCATAAGAATCTGGAAACCGTGCTCAAAATGATGCAGTTGCGCAAACAAAACGGAGAAACAGAAGAAAAACTCGTTCTCAGCGGAGTGGGCGGCAATGACAGGGAGATGCAGAAGCTGGTAAACAGATTGGAGATAGCGGATATGCTGGTGCTCACCGGATTTGTATCGGATGAAGAGCGCGACTGCCTGTATGAGAACTGTGATGTGTTCCTGTTTCCAAGTATCTTTGAAGGTTTCGGGATGCCTCCTATTGAAGCCATGCGCAAGGGGAAGAACGTGGTAATGACCGATCGGACTTGCCTCAAAGAAGTTACGGAAGGCAAGGCTATCTATGTCGAAACCCCCTTTGACCCCAAGGAATGGGATCGAAAACTTAAAGAAGCACAACAGATAGAAGGAAAAAAAGAACCGTTTGAAAAATACAGCCTGAAATGTATCGTGACAGAATATGTAAAAGCACTTACTGAGTGCTGAAAATCAGCGGTTCCTTGTATATGAGACTTGTGTGTGGTATAATGAACAAAGTCTATTCGCAGAATCATAGATCATTACTGCTAAACATTTTGGGGAATTACTGATGGTGGGAGCTATAAATGGGATTTGATTTTAAAAATTTTGATGATTGGTCTCCTTACGAGGGTTTTGCTGAAGGTAGTGGCCGAAGTGAAAAAATTTGGTTACAATCAAAAGATCAAAAAATTGGTTTGTTCAAATTCCCTAAATTTGATCCGGAAACAAAGATAATAACGACTGAACATGTGTCGGAACATATAGCACATCAGCTAGGAGTATTATTGAATGTGGAAACTGCTGAAGTTGATCTTGGAACGTATCAAGGCAGAATTGGGTGTATGAGTTATTTGTTGAATAAACCCAATGAGGCAATTATTGAAGGAGCTGTTTTCATTTCGGGTCTACATCCGGATTATGATATGGATGAAATGCAGGAATTAGAGAGTGGAAGATATTACTGCTTGGATCATTTGATGGAACTTGCAATAGCCCCCATTATGGATTATAAATGGATGCAAATGATGATTTTTGATTTCTTGATTGGAAACACTGATCGTCACCAGAACAATTGGGCAATACTTATAAAAAGCGTAAATGACGAAAAAAGTGAATTGGATGCCTGTCCTCTGTATGACAATGGTTCGTCGCTTTGCTGCTATATTAGTGATGATGCAGCTGAAGGTTATTTAGGAAAAGATAAAAATCGATTTGAAGCCTTGGTAAATTCTAAATCAAGATCTATGATTCGGATTGATGGATTTTTGAAGAGACGACCGACTCATAAAGAAGTTGTTGAGTATTTAGTAGAGAAGTATCCGGTGGCAAGGGCAATTGCAAAAGAATTTTGCAAGACTATGACCCCATCAGTGATTCACGACTTAATGGGAAAATACAATGGAATCTTGTCACCGATTAAATTGGAACTGATTACACGATATTTGCTTAGAAAACGAGAACTGCTTTTTGAGATTGTGAGTGGAGTGTGAAAAGAATGAAACATACTTTTTTGTATTTGATTTGGAAGAATCCTGTGAATAGGAGAAATTATGAGGTTGGTAAACTTACCAGAGAAGATGGATATAAGTTTGAGTACTCCAATGAATATAAGCAGGCCTTAGAAGATGGCTGGGAACTAATTCAGGCATTTCCGGAGGTAAGAGAATACTATAGTAAAGAACTGTTCCCTGTTTTTTCGAGTCGTCTGCCGGATAGAAAGAGAAGAGACATTCAAACGGTATTAAAAAAGTATGGTTTGCAAGAATATGATGGTTATGAATTATTGAGAAAAAGTGGCGGTAGACTGCCAATTGATACTTATGAGTTTATAGATCCCATTTTTCCGGAAGATATTACCGTTCAACGCGATTTTTACGTGGTTGGAATCAGACATACATCGGGTTGTGAAGGAAAAGTCTGCACTACCAAGAGAAGCCTGACTTTAAATATGGGCTTATCACTTCATCTGGAGCCGGATAACCCCTATGATCCAAATGCTGTATTAGTGGAAACACAGCAAGGAACAAAACTGGGATATATTCCCAGATATTATAGTGATGGCGTGGCAGATAGATTAAAAAAATATATGACATACAAATGCAGTGTTATAGAAGTGAATGAAGAAATGGACTGCCAAAACTGTGTAAAAGTCAGATTATTGATGCCGAGAGAAGGATAAGTTTTGATTGCTATATTTTTTATATCATTATATACTATAACAAGCTTTTAACTCATAGAAAAAGAGAGGGCTTACACGTATAGAGAGGGACTTCCTGTATAATGAACCAGACAACATCTGTATATGCAGAAATATATGATATTGTAAATGAAAATATGAATCGCTCCGGTAAGGAGTTCCCGTATAACAAAAATACTTTCCTGTGTGATGTCGGATCGCATCCACAGGATATTTGTGTATCCAGATATTTACAGTTGCCCAATGAAGATTTTATGGAAGCTATGTATGTGGCAGCATTGAAGCGGCTGCCGGATGACAGAACCAGGGCATTCTGGGCAACGAAATGTGATAGGCCGGAGAAAGACTTCCAAAAAGAGGTGCTGCAGTGTCTGGCAAAATCCAGCGTGGTGGCAATCAACCATATTCGCTTGGTGGACAACCCCTACTTTGAACAAAAAAGAGGATTTCGATATAAGGCACTGGGATTGCTATATGGCCTGACGGACAAATCGAATCTGAGGGAATTTGGCAAGAAATTGCCGGATCCGGTACAGCAGGTCATCAGAAAGGTGTTCCTATGAAAATATATATTGATGTCAGCGTCCTGACACTGGCAACCTTTGTAACAGGCATTCAGCGGGTCACTAGAGAGATCACTATCAGATTAATTGAGAAAGAACAGGAAAATGTAGTACTGCTCCATTACAATGCCAGAGAAAATATATACCATAGAATTAATAATGATGCGTTCTGCCAATATTACCGATATGGTAAAGGTGTGAAAAACAAAATGATCACCAGGGAGCGCATAGAACTCTCAGAGATGACGGAAGGAGACGTATTCTTTGATCTGGATGCCGCATGGATGTGCCGGGTGAAAAGAAGCTGGCTCCTACCGATTCTGAAAAAGCAGGGTGTGAGAATCGTAGCACATATTTATGATATTATCTCCATCACCCACCCGCAGTATTGCTTGGAACGTGGAGTATATAATTTCATGGACTTTATCGGCGCACATCTGCAATATGCGGACGACATCATCGTCAATGCACAGGCAACAGTGGATGAACTCCAAAGGTTTACACAACGCCTGCGAATATCGTTGCCCACCTGTCATGTAGTTCCGCTAGGAGCTGATTTTGCGAAGCAGGAGATCATCACCGAGGATCAGGTGCCGAAAAACGTTGTCGAAGCAGTACAGAACAGACCGTATATTCTCATGGTAGGAACCATAGAGCCGAGAAAAAACCACAAACTCCTGCTGGAAGCATACGATAAGGGTCTGAAAGAAATGGGCTATAATATCATTATGGCAGGCTATATGGGGTGGAATATGGAAGGGTTTGAACAGAAACTGGAAAGTCATCCCGATTATGGAAAGAGGATTTTCCATTTTACCGGTCTGGATGATAGGGCGATTGCATTCTTATATCAACATGCAAAGTTTCTTGCTTTCTGCAGTTATACGGAAGGATTTGGACTACCGATCATCGAGGCAATTCAACGAGGAACACCAGTGCTTGCAGCAGATGTTCCAGTATTAAGGGAAGTCGGTGGGGATTATTGCGTGTGGTTTGAACAGGATAATGCTGAAGAGTTGTGCGAAGCTGTAGAACAGAATAAAAAAAATAGTCAGTATAGGAAGATAAAGGAGATAATTGATAAATATATTTCCGTTACCTGGAGAGAGTGCATGGACTTGGTTAGTGATATATTAAAGAAGTAGAGCGTTTATTGGAGGACTAGATGCAAAGATTAAGAAATGTTTTTTCATATAAAGAGATGATTTTTAGTATGGTAAGACGGGAATTACGAGGAAGATATAAGGGATCGGTGCTTGGCTTTTTGTGGACGCTTATAAATCCACTTTTTCAGCTAATTATTTACACGATAGTATTCTCTTATATCATGAGAGCAGGAAAAGATGATTACTATTTGTTTTTGTTTGTAGCACTTGTACCTTGGATTTTTTTCAGTTCATCCATTCAAGTTGGAGCAGGGTGTATATGGAGTCAAAAGGGAATGATAAATAAAATATTCTTTCCGCGAGAAGTTCTGCCCATATCAACGGTTATTAGTCAATTGATTAATATGTTGTTATCATTGGTGGTTGTTTTTGCTGTATTGATCGTTGCTAGAAAACCATTAAGTATCAAGGCTTTATTGGTATTACCCATAATAATATTCGTTGAGGCTATTCTAGCGTTGGGAATAGTGTTTTTGGTTTCAGCTATTTCAGTTTTTTTTCAGGATTTAATGCAGATCCTTGGTATATTAATGATGTTGTGGCAGTTTTTGACGCCTGTAATGTATGAGGTTCAAGACATTCCCGAACATATGAGAATATATTTTAGTTTAAATCCCATGACACCTATCATAGAAGCTTACAGGGATGTTTTGTATTATGGAAAGGTTCCACAGTTGAGCAATATGATGAATGGATTGGTTTTAGGAGTAGCATTACTTTTGGTAGGTTGGATTATGTTTGGCTGTTTAGAGAAAAGATTTTCAGAGGTGTTATAGAGGAAGAGCATGAATAAGATTAGAGAACTTTATAAATATAGACAGATGATACTATCCAGTATAAAGAAAGATTTGGATGCAACATATCGAAGATCCCTATTGGGAACTTTATGGATATTCATAAATCCCTTATTGCAGCTATGGGTTTATAATATTGTTTTTTCTGATATATTAGAAATTACAACTGAAAATTATTACATTTTTCTTGCGTCAGCATTGTTACCTTGGATTTTTTTCAGCACTTCCATTGTTGGAGGATCAAGATGTGTAATTGACGCACAGGATATGGTTAAAAAAATATATTTTCCGAGAGAAGTAATGCCGATTTCTTATGTTTCCACAGCTTTTATAACAATGGCATTAAGTTTTTTGGCAGTGTTTATTGTATTGATTTTTACGAAAGCACAAATCAATCTGTTGGCATTGGCTGCATTGCCAGTTGTAATGCTGACGGAATACATGTTTGCACTGGGGATTACATTTATAATGTCAGCACTGACTGTGTATTTTAGAGATATGGAATTTATATTGGGTATTGTAGTTATGGCTTGGCAGTTTCTTACACCGGTCATGTATCCAAGAGAATGGGTTCCGGAAGCGTTGCAACCTGTTTTGGATTTGAATCCTATGACGCCGATTGTGGATGCATATAGAGAAATAATATATTATCAAAAAATGCCCAGCATAATGATGATTTTTAAAGCATTGGGAGTTGGAATTATAGCTTTTGTAATTGGATTTATTATATATGGTAAAATGCAAAAAGGATTTGCGGAGGAACTTTAATGAAAAATGATGTTGTTATTGAAGTAAAAGATGTTACAAAGAGTTTCAAAATATATACAGATAAAGGAAAAATGTTAAAGGAAAGAATTCTTTTTCGTAATAGAAACAGATATGAAATGCGAAACGTTTTAAAAGGAATTTCTTTTGAAGTTAAGAGAGGGGAATCTATTGGATTAATTGGAAGCAATGGATGTGGCAAGAGCACAACTTTGAAATTACTGTCTAAAATTATATATCCGAATAGTGGTTCTATTCAGATTGCAGGTCGAGTGTCGAGTTTGATTGAATTGGGCGCTGGATTTCATCCGGATATGAGTGGCCGGGAAAATATATTTATTAATGCAGCTATTTTTGGGTTGTCGAGAAAAGAAACCGAAAAAAGGTTGAAGAGTATAATTGAATTTTCGGAATTAGAGGAATTTATTGATAACCCTGTTAGAACATATTCATCAGGAATGTATATGCGTCTAGCATTTTCAGTTGCTATTAGTGTAGATGCGGACATCCTGTTAATTGATGAGATTTTGGCAGTGGGAGATACTAACTTCCAGGCAAAATGCTTTAATAAACTTAGGGAAATTAAAGCGAGTGGCGTGACTATAATTATGGTCTCACATGATTCAAACATGATAGAACGATTTTGTGACAGGGCAATATGGCTTAATGATGGAAGAATTGTTGAACAGGGAAAAACAACGCAAGTCGTAGATGCGTATATGTCACATATGGGAGAAGTACGTTTAGAAGAACTTCAAAAGGAAGAAAGGCGTCAACAGGAGGCAATAGAATCAGAGAAGGAAACGGATGAAGATGTGACAACTGCAGAGGAAGAAACTTTGCAGGAAACAAATCAAACGGAAAATTCTGATACAGATGTAAAAGACGAGACGGAGAGCATGGATTTTAGTGCAAACAGATTTGGATTGAAGTATATTCAAATTACGAAGGCGGCAATTATAAATGAAAAAGGAAATGAGACTACTGTTTTAAAGAATGGAGAGGATATTACTATTCAAATATTCTATAAAATTAATAAGAAACTAGAGGAGTATATTTTTGGCATAGGGTTTTATGATTTGGAAGGAAAGTGCCTTATGGGAAATAACACTTCTATTGACAGAGTGCCTGTAAAATTGACTGAGAATGAGGGATGTATTAAGTGTCATGTGAAGAACTTGCCGCTATTGGAGGGACGGTATGGCTTGAATGTTGCGATTGTTGATGGAGCAGGAACGCCAATGGACTTCTATAGACAATATTGTGAATTTACAGTGTTATCAAGTGATAAGAGTACAGGAATTTTTTCTGTTGAAAGAGAATGGGAGATATAAATAAATGAATAATTTCGATATTACTCAAAAAATAATATTTGAGAAACTTAGTAATCATAGAAGTGAAGAAATGCCGGTAGAATATCGACCAGATGATTCTGCTACAGAGTTAGATAAGGCGTATTATTATTTAAATGGCATAATTGACGCACAAAATATTACCTCTATAAGACCAGTCGTATCGAAACGAAAGGGAATCGTTGCAAAATGCGTAATTATTATAAAGAAAGTAATGCGTAAACTTTTGTTCTGGTATATAGAGCCTGTTTGCAAGCAGCAGACAAGGTATAATGAACTGTGCACACAATATTGTATACAAATGTTTTACAATGCGCAAAAAGGAAAGGAGAATGCTAAATCATCTATAACGGTAAATGACAAGATAGAAGTGATTACAAAGAAAACAGAAGAGTCGCAGAAAAAAATAGAAAAATTACAAAGTGAAAATGAAATACTTCGTAAAATGTTGGTTGAGTATATTCAGGATAATGCCAAGCATAGTGCTGAAATAGAAAAAGTAATTTCAGATATGCAAACGATCAAACGAGAGAATGCAGACTTATTTAAACCATTTGATAGTGATTTCTGGAATAAAGTGTCTGTGGCACAGTCAGGAGAAGACACTATAGTAGAGTATGTACTAATGGTGTTAGGAATTAAACTTAGTGATGAATATTATTTGGATTTAGGTGCCAATCATGCAAAGCAATTAAGCAATACTTATATGCTCTACAAAAAGGGAATGAGAGGCGTTTTGGTCGAGGCAAACCCGCAACTCATTGGAGAACTAAAGTTTTATAGATCAGAAGACGTGATTTTGAATAAATGTATTTCAAATCATTCGGATGAATCATTACAATTTTACATTATGAGCGGGGATGGTCTGTCGTGTACCAGTATGGATGCTGTAAATGAAATGATTGAAAAAAATCCTCAGTTATATATAAAGGATACCATTACTGTAGATACAATTACAGTAAATCAGATTTTACAAAAGTATTTTTCAAAGGCTCCCATATTATTAAGCATTGATATTGAAGGACAGGAAGAAAGTATTTTACAGACATTAGACTATGATAAATATGCGCCTCTTATTGTAATTGTTGAAAGAATTGACTATGGTACAACTATCGCAACTAAAAAAAGGAAAGATCTGATTGCAGATATAATGAGCCAAAATGGATATTTTGAATATGCATTTACAGGCATTAATTCAATATTTATCAACAAAAGAAGGCTGGAGGAAATTCAAAATGAGAATAGCATTTGACGCTACTGCAATTTTAGGACCGATGAGCAAAAATCGTGGAATAGGAAATTATTCGCTTAGCCAGTTTGCCACGATGATAGAGTTAGATAAAGAAAACACATATTATTTTTTCAATATGTTTGAGCCGGACTATAAGTTGTCAAATGCATTAGAAGATGCCTCAAATCTGTGTGAACTTGCATTGTCAGCTGGCCCAGAAGGACTCTTGTTACAGAATAAAGAATTTGAAGACGTTGTTGGAGAAATTGTCGAAAAGTATATTAGGGAAAATGAAATAGATATTTTTTGCATAACCAGCCCTTTTGACAGTTTTAATGTGATATATAAGCAGGAGTGGTTTAGTGATTGCAAAGTTGTAGCCATTGTATATGATATTATTCCATATGTTATGAAGAACCATTATCTTGCAGACAAGGTGACTTATAACTTGTATATGAAGTGTATTGACATGCTGAGATGGGCGGATGAAATTCAGGTTATTTCTCAGAGTGTAAAGGATGATTTGGTTTCGTATCTGAAATTTGACAGTGAAAAAATAAGTATAATTTGGGGAGCTGTAGACAAGAGATATAAGAAAATTGTGGTGCCTGAAAATGAAAAAAAAGTGATTTTAAATAAGTTTAAAATCAAAGACCAATATGTCATGTGTACCGGTGGAGATGATGAAAGAAAAAATCTGGCTGGACTCATAGAAGCATATGGTAAATTGCCACGTGAAATAATAGATAAATATCAGTTGGTTATTGTATGCAAATTATCAGCCCCAGCAATGGAAAGATATACTGCATTAGCAGCAAAATTGAAAGTTACGGACAGAGTTATACTGACTAATTTTGTAAGTGACAGAGAACTGTTGGTTTTGTATAATCTTGCAAAATTAATGGCATTTCCATCAGTTTATGAAGGCTTCGGATTACCGGTTGTAGAAGCTTGGGCATGTGGTACGCCAGTACTCACTTCCAATAATTCCAGTCTTGTGCAAATAGCAGGAGATGCAGCTGTAATAGTGGATCCTAAAGATCTTAAGGATATTACAAAAGGACTCCAGTATGCACTAACAGAATGTGATTTGACAGAATTACTTAAACGAGGGGAAAAGAGGCTACAAGAATTTCAGTGGGAAAAAGTCGCACTGGCATCTATTGAGAGTTTTAAAAAGATTAATGGGCTACAACCCCAAAAAGAACATGTGTCAAAGGAAAAAATCGCTTTTTTTTCACCACTTCCGCCGCTACAGTCCGGAATTTCAGATTATAGTGTGGATATTCTTCGGGCATTGAAATGTTATTGTGATATTGATGTCTATATTGATAAGGGGTATGAGCCACAGGTAGAATTCGGAGATGGAATTCATATATACTCCTACAAGCAATTTGAAAGCCATGCACATGAATATACAGATATCATTTATCAGGTTGGAAATTCTACATTCCATTTATATATGTATGAGTTTATAAAGAAATATCCGGGAATAGTTGTTTTGCATGATTATAACATGCATGGTGTATTGCTGCATGATTCTCTGGGTGGCGGCAAGAATAATTTTAAACAGTACAGAACATATTTACTAGAGGACTATCCGGAAAGTCAGGTGTCCGAATATCTGGATGCTTTGCAGAAAGGTCAGTGCGCATATAAAATGCGAGAATGGGAACTCAACGGCATCGTAACCAATTATGCTAGAAAGATAATAGTTCATAGTTTTGATGCAAAGGAAAAACTCTTGCAGAGAGATATTGCGAGGGATGTCAGACAAATATGGAGTTTTGTTAATTTAGAAAAAGTACTTTCGAAAGATCAGCGAGTGGAATTAAAAGAAGGCAATGGATACGGGAAAAATGAGATTCTTGTTGCTGCATTCGGACATATCCATGAAACAAAACGTGCTATCCCTATATTAAAGGCTATGGGAAAGCTAGTAAAAGAATATCATAATGTGAAAATGGTATTTGTAGGGAAACTTGCAGATGAATTAAAAAATGAGTTTTACGAGGTTGTTAATGGAGAAGGGCTACATGAGAGTGTAAAGGTAACGGGATATACATCATTACAGGAATTTGAAGAATACGTTTCAGCAACAGATATATGCTTGAATTTGAGATATCCTTACAATGGAGAGACCAGTGCCAGTTTAGTTCGTAATTTGGCTAAGGGAAATATCGTTATAACAAATCAAATTGGAAGTTTTGCGGAAATTCCGGATGATATCTGTATTAAGATTAAAAATGTAGCTGATATGACACAGGAGGAAGAAGTAGAGGCAATATATCTTGCAGTTAAAAGGTGTATAGATAATCCTGATGAATGTGAGAGGATTCGTGATAGAGCGGAAAAGTTTGCAAGCAAACACTTAGATGTAAAAAAAGCAGCGAGGGATTATTATGATTTCATGAAGCAACCAAACAGTCGGACTATAACAGAAAAGACATTGAATAAGTTAGCAAATTGTTTATCTCAAAAAGATGCAGGTATGGATGATTTGTTAAGTATTTCCAAAACACTTGCATGGTTGAAAGAAAAATGCGAATAGAAGAAATGAAGGTTGCAAAAAATATGTATGGCGGATACGATAAGTTTGTGTTCGCCATACAAATAATTTTTCTTAGTATCATATATGTTTGTATGCAAAGATTTCTTTATTTATATTTATGCAATTCTGATTGGGCTAGTGAGAACTTGATTGCACACACATTATATGAGGAAAAGAAACTGATAAGTCAAAATATCTATTATAATTCGGAAATAAGATTCTTAGATGAACAGTTATTACAGGCAATACTCTTTTTCTTGGGAATAGAATCTTGGAAATACAATCGAATTTTGGCTAATACAATATGTTTTGTGGCGATACTTATTGTCATGGAAAAAATATTTAGTACATTAGATATAGTAAAGAGCAGAAAGTATACTTTTTTGACGGGCATTATAATGATATGCCCTTTTTCATATGCATATGCAGATGCGTATACATATGGAGGGTTTTACTTATGGAAAATGTTTATTGCATTGATAATGATTTACGTTTTTTTGCAGGCAAAGCATGGGGGTAGGAGGTCTTGGATTCTTTCTTGCTTGATTGCATTTTATTCGGGAATATATGGAATACGGTTGCTTTTGGTTGTAATAATTCCACTACTCACTATAGACATGTTATATAGATGGAAAGGTGAGGATAAAACACCATATATTTTGTCCTGGGGAATCTGTACGGGAGCATTGATGGGGTACGCTGTTAATACCTTTATATGCAAGAAATACAGTGTGCAAGATATGGGTGCTTTGAAATTTGTAGATTTGACGCAAAAAACCTTACTGATAAGAATTTCGGAAATTGCTGATAAAATATTGGAATTTGCTGGATATATTTCGAATGCAGAAGTATTTTCTCTAAATGGTATACACAATCTACTAGCTATAATTTTTTTTGCAGGGAATGTAATTGTTTTGCTAAGTGTATACAAAATATATAAGGGAAGCAAAGAATTATGGTATGTTCAGATGGCATTGGTGTCATTGGGGATAAATTCGTTGGCGATGATACTAACGGATATGTCACAGGCAAGATATTTTATATTTAATTTTATGCTATTAGTACCTGTTTATGCGTTATATTTAAATAGAAAAAAATTTTTGACAATACCTATAATGCTATGCTTTTTATTAGCTGGTTTTTCGACGATTGTTTACAAGTCGGGAAACGGAGGATATTATGAGTGGCAAATCCCCAATTCGGAGAGAATGCAATCTATCAACTTTTTAGAGGAAAATAATTATCGGTTTGGGTATGCTTCTTATTGGAATGCAAATATTATTACAGAATTTACGGATGGTGATATTTGCGTATCGGGATTTTGGAATCTGGATGCTATGGAACATTTCAAATGGAATTCACTAAAAAAATATGAGGATCCGTGTCTTGAAAAGGTATTTTTGTTGCTGACAAATGTTGAAGCAGAGAAACTGACAGACAGAATTTCTGTTTCAACGGTTTATAGAGATGACGTATTTACAATATACGAGTATCCTACAACGGAAGCATATATAAGAGATATGGGAGAATGAAAAGATGGCAATAAGAGAAAGAAAAGTGAATCAAAAAAACAGAGTACTAGATGAATGGTTTAGTGCTCAAAATATGGTAGGGATTGTGTGTGTTGCCCTTTCTCTTATATGGATATTTTATTATAATATGAATAAGGAAGGTTTACTAAGTTCTGATATGTCTTCAGAATTAGTGTTGGCTAATTTACTTTCGAAGGAAAACGCACTTCTCAGTAACAAATGGATATATTCAACAGAATTAAGAGTAGTAAATACGCAAGTTGTTTATAGTATTTTATTTCATTTTTTTAGTGACTGGTCATTGGTGAGAGCGTTGGGAAATCTTATAATGCTCATAGGCCTTGTGATAAGCGGATGCTTTATGCTTTACATGGTGGGAATAAATAAAAAAAATATTCTCTTTACAGTATCCTTTTTAATAATGCCTTTTTCGGCTTACCAATATTTGATTATCTTAGTGGGGGCATATTATATACCACATTTAACAATAAGTTTTTTAATTGTTGGATGTTTTTATGGAATAATTAATAAAAAGCCAATAACGAACATATGTTTTGTGGGGGGGGTATTTCTCTCCGTTGCAGCAGGACTTGGTGGAATACGATATTTTCTAATCGTATTTATTCCATTATTGGCTGCATGTATATGGGAATGGCTTATTGAAAACGAAGAAGTTAAGAAGATTGATCGGATCATGGTTGCAACTTTGTTTTCTGTTTGTGGCGCAGTTGGATATCGCATTTATTCTAAGGTGTTGGCTCAAAAGTACAATTTTGACTCATATAGTAGCATATCCTTTATAAATGTTAATGATGAGGATATTGGAAATAGAGTAGTTAAAATGATAGCGGCTGTATTGGAAACAATAAGTGGATATCAAAGTGGAACTAAAGTGTTTTCTTTGGCGGGAATATCGAATTGTTTTGTCGTAGGATACATTGCGATAATTTTTATGATGACATTATATATAGGAATGAAGGGTAAAAAACACTTTTTGTTTTATACATATATTGTGATGCTAGTAGCATTCAATACATTTATAATGCTTTTTACTGACGTTGGTTTTAGTTCAGGGGTGTTTGTATCACGGTATTATGGACTGGCACTTACATTTTTATTTTTTATAATTCCGATATATTGTGAGGTAGAGGCGAATAACAGAAAAAAAATAGTGTATATGGCTTGTATAATGATTTCGCTGGTGGTTGATAGTTTTGTAAATACTTTACAGATACAAGCTACAGATTTAAATGTTGGTAGAAGGGGAGCAATAACATATCTTAAAAATAATGATTTGAATTTCGGCTATGCAACATTTTGGAATGCAAATGTGACTACGGAGTTAACGGATGGAGAGATTAACTTAGCTCCAATATACAGCGCAAAATCAATGAAAAGTTTTGAATATTTAATGAAAAAAGAATATTTAAATATAGACTACATAGATAGTACATGCTTTATATTGTTGACGAGAGAAGAATACAATGACGAAAAAGAATGCTCTGTTATTGAAGGGGGCAGGAAAGAATATGAAGATGATTTTTTCGTTGTTTTAACATATCATAATTCAGAGGAACTATATGGATTAGCAGCAAATGATAACTAGAAAATCAGAAAAAAGGTGAAATGATGAACAAAAGAAAAGATGGATTAGATATAATCAGAACGATTGCTATAGCTTTAGTTATACTCATTCATGCACTAGGGCTTTCTATTGATGGTTATACCTTTCCAATATTCGGAGTCAGTGGATTTGCGAGAATATATTTGAGAAGACTGTGCTTTGCCTGTGTACCACTTTTTCTTATGCTATCAGGATATTTAAATATCAACAAAGAGGGTGCAGTCTCAATATGGAAAAAATCATTTCCTCATTTAGTAGGGACATATTTATTTTGGAGTATTTTAGCATTAGGATTTGATATCTTTATTTTGCATAGTGAATTTACTAAGAAATCCATTATAGATATATTAAACTATTCATGTCTGTGGGGAAGAGCATGGTATATGGATCTGTATTTTGGAGTGCTTATGCTCATGCCTTTTATAAATAAAGGATGGAAGGCACTAGAAAAGAAAGAGAAAAGTATATTATTAATAGTGCTTTTTATAATATCGTTTGTCTCGAAATATATATCGAGTGTAAGCAGTATTTTTTTTAATAATGAAACACATCTCGTAGTTATCAGTTCCCATTTTTTTAATATGAGTTACCTATTTTACTATTTATGTGGAGCATATATTTCAGAATATGGGGTTAAATACAAGAAAATTCTATATTTTACCATTTGGCAGATTATTTTGGTACTTCATTCTTTATATTATATGATCATAGGCTATGGAAAATTATATAATGAAATACCAGGCGTTAGTTCGATTTGGTATGACAATATGTTTTTAGCAATAGAAGCTGTTTTAATGTTTATGCTATTATATGATGTGAAATTTAAGGAAAAGAGTAGCAAAGTAGTACAAAAGTGCTTTTCAGCGGTTTCAATTTTATCATTTGATATGTATTTATGTTCATATATTACAGATATGTTTATAAATAGAAAAATTGGATGGGTGTATTATAAGTGGCCTTTTTGGGGGGCACTAAGTGTTAGCTTTTTGGCATCTTTCATACTTAGCTTTCTTATTTCAAAAATGAAAAAATGTATAGAAAACAAAATCAAGGACAGGAGAAAAGCAGAAAAATGAAATCATCGTTTTATGGAGAGAAAAAGGATTGTGAAGTGATTTTACAAAGAGTAGGAATATGCATTTTGTGTGTGATAACAGCGATTTTTTTCGCATTGTCAACAAGTAAGCTTGAAGCTATAGGCGAAAGTGACGATTATATGTTGGCGACGGAGGCGCTCCAAAATCATTTTTCGCTTCGCATTACAGAAGAGGATGTGAAGCAGGCCAAGATAGATTTCCCGGAACATGCATGGTATTTTCAAAATTCGTGGGATGCGGGGATGCCAGCTTTGTTTTCTATAAAAGATGGAGAAGTATATCCATGGTATATGGGGACATATTCGTTAGTTTGTATACCGATGAAAATTTGTTTGCAGTTTTTAAATCTGAATCAGTCATATGCTTTTCCATTAACAAATGCCATTTTGGCATCAATAGCGCTTTGGGCTAGTTTTTTTATACTAAAAAGGACTAATATGAAAAAAATCATATTAGTTTGTTTACTGGGATTTTCACCAGTGTGGTGGTATATTAGATGGCCATCTGCTGAAGTCATGATTTTTGCTTTGATTGTGCTGGCATTGACCTTTTTTGCAGAAAGAAATTATTTTTTGTCCGGATTATTTGTGTCTATAGCAGGAACATTGAATATAGCCGTCATGGCATTAGGATTGTTCATGATTATTGATTTTGTCAAAAATACTTATATGTATCATTATAAATCTGGAGAAAAAAATGTTTTTAGAGTGATTTTACTTGAATGGAAAAAGATTGGTTTATTAATTTTATGTTATGTACCATCCCTTATTACACCGATTTTTAATTTGACAAAATTTGGATTGCTAAATTTGCAGAGTATATTAGGGTTTGCCACACCGGCAGGGTATATTCATAGAGTGTTTTCACACTTGTTTGATTTGAATATTGGATTTCTGCCGTATTTTTCATTGAGTTTTGTTCTGTTTATTATAGTGGTTTTGTATAACATAATTAAAAAAAGATGGAGTGCAGTAGTCTATGTGGGTTCATTTTTAGGTATGGTATGTTTATATTCTATAACATATCATATTAATTCTGGTATGGAAGGACTTCCTCGATATAGTGTATGGACCTTTCCGATTTTTATGTTTTACATAGTAATAGAAAATGAGTTTTCAAAAAAATGGATTAACAGAATTGTTGCGATAACATTGATAATTTCAACGGTTTTAACAGTTGGTATTACAAGGGAGCGTACAACGGGACTTATGTTGACAGGAGTGTCACAATGGGTAATGGATCATTTCCCAGAATTATACAATCCTTATTACACCATTTTTATTTCCAGGGTTGGGAAAATAGCTGGTGGATATACTCCTTATCAGGAAAAAGTTCCAGAAGCCATTTCCTTAGGTGAAAATTACAGTAACTATCTTCCGGTAGTGTATTGCGATGATGAGGGAAATGTTAGAAAAATTTTGACGATTCCAGAACTTTCAGAGGAGACACCGCAATATTTTGAAGGCTCAGAAAAAGAAATGAGCAATCTACAGAGCCAGATTGTAGACAAAGAAGAACAGAAAAAATTATATTACATAAATTTAAAAGGAAATATAAAGATAAAGGATCAATATTTTAATGAAAAATTTGCATATGCATATGGATCTCAATTGAAACCAAGCGGAAGGATACCTTTAAGCTTGTTTAGAATTACCGACAAGGGAGAAATTTTGGATGAAAAAATTATTGTTCATTCGGAAGGTTTCCAATATGGTCCATATTTGCCCTTGAAAAAAGGAAAATATATTGTAACTATAACAGGAGATAATCTTGATAAGTTTGAGGAAGACGCACTGGTTGACAATGAGTTAATAGAAATAAAAGAAATTAAAAAGAATAGTCAGCAGATCCAATACGAGTTTGAAATACAAAGGGACGCAATGTGCGTAGAACTTAGAGGGTTAAATCAAGGGAAGACAGATACCGTTATTTACAAAATTGAATTGAATAAGGCTGAGTAGGATAAAAATAGTAATTTCAAAAAGAACGAATATGTGATAAAATACAACAAAGAACGTTTAGAAAGGGAGAAAAATGAAAGTAGTTATTCTGGCAGGTGGATTTGGAACAAGAATTTCGGAAGAAAGCATATATAAACCGAAACCTATGATAGAAATAGGAGGAAAACCTATATTGTGGCATATTATGAAGCTGTATTCACATTATGGGTTTAATGAGTTTATTATTTGTGCGGGATATAAGCAGCATGTGATTAAAGAATGGTTTGCAGATTATTATTTACATAATACAGATGTTACATTTGATCTGCAAACAAATTCTATGATTTCGCATAATAATTATTCAGAACCCTGGAAGGTAACAGTAGCAGATACGGGATTAAATACCATGACGGGGGGGAGAATAAAAAGAATTCAGAAATATGTGGGAAATGAGCCCTTTTTGCTTACATATGGAGATGGGGTATCAAATGTAAATATTCAGGAATTGGTGGAGTGGCATAAAACCCATGGAAAGATGCTGACGATGTCTGCCTATAATGTAGAACAGAGATTTGGGGTTTTGGACATAAATGCAGATAGCGAGATTACCGCTTTTAGGGAAAAATCGAAGGATGATGGTAGTTTAATTAACATTGGATATATGGTTTGCGAGCCTGAAATTTTCGACTTAATTGATGGTGATTCAACGGTTTTTGAAAAAGCTCCGTTGAATAAGGCAGCGGAAATGAGAGAATTAATAGCGTATAAACATAATGGATTCTGGCAGTGTATGGATACCGTAAGGGAAAAACAGAAGCTTGAAGAACTATGGAATACGAATACTGCACCATGGAAGGTATGGGAATAGGATAAAATGAAAAAGATGATTACGGTAGTAGTGCCTACTTATAATGAAGAACTGAATGTAGATAATGTATATGCCAGAGTTACGAAGATAATGGCTGAGTCATTGAATAACTATGATTATGAAATTATGTTTGTCGATAATTGTTCACTGGATGCAACCAGAGACAAGATCAAGGCACTAATCGAAAGAGATAAAAGGGTAAAGGCCATTTTTAATGCACGCAATTTCGGGTATGTAAGAAATGTTTTTTATGGTCTATCACAGGCAGAGGGAGATTGTGCAGTACTTTTACATGCAGATTTACAGAATCCTCCTGAACTAATTGTAGATTTTGTGAAATATTGGGAAGAATCTTATAAAGTAATAGTAGGAATTAAGCGCAAGAGTAAGGAAAATAAAGTTTTGTTTGCAATTAAGGGACTGTATTATAAATTTATGAATAAAATTTCTGATACAGAAATGATAGAACAGTTGACGGACTTCGGCTTGTACGATAGAAGCTTTATTAATGTATTAAAGAATTTGGATGATCCAGTACCCTACTTTAAGGGAATAGTCTCTGAGTTAGGATTCTCAATGAAAAAGGTTGAATTTGTCCAGGATGATCGTGAAAATGGGAAATCATTTACCAATTTCTTTAAAAGTTATGATTATGCCATGTTGGGAATTACGTCTTATACCAAGATTATGCGGGCGGCTAGCTGGTTGGGCTTTATTTTAGGGATAATATGCCTTATTATAGCTATTGTAACATTCTTGTCAAAGATTTTGGGATGGCAGGATTTCCCGGTGGGAATCGCAGCAATATGTGTAGGAATGTTCTTCCTAAGCGCAATACAAATGTTCTTTATAGGTATTTTGGGAGAGTATGTTATGAGTATAAATACCAGAGTACTACACAGACCCCTTGTTATCGAAGAAGAAAGAATCAACTTTTAGTAGAGGAAAACAATAAATGAAATATGATGTTATTATTGTTGGAACAGGTTTTTCGGGAAGTATTATTGCCAGAAAATTAGCAGATAATCTTAATTTGAGGGTATTGGTATTAGAGAAGAGGAATCATATTGCAGGCAATATGTATGACAAAGTGGATGAAAAAGGCATTAGAGTTCAGCAATATGGTCCACATACTCTGATTACAGATCATGCATGGATTGTGGATTTTATCAAACAATATGCTGTGTGGGAACCGTGGGATGTTACAGCAAAGGTAGAAATTGATAATAAATTATATACTCTTCCGTTTAATTATCAATTCATTCGGGAGTATTACGGGGAAAAGAAAGCAAAAAATCTGATTGAGAAGTTGGAAAACGCTTATGAGGGTAAAGAGCGTGTTACAGTCTTTGAAATATTAGATAATCCGGATGAAGAAATAGTAGAATTCGGCGAAATGCTGTGCCAGAAGGATTACTTTCCGTATAGTTCAAAGCAATGGGGAATCCCGATGGAAGCTATGGACAGAAGCGTTATCTCACGTGTGAAATTTGCACTGTCTGAGGATAAGAGATATATTCAACAGCGTTATCAATACATTCCGGTGAATGGATTTACGGATTTTTTTAATAATATTTTAAATTCTGAAAAAATTACTGTAAAAACAGAAGAGGATGCATTACCACATATAAGATTTGATGATAAGACGGGAAAGGCTTTGTTTGAGTGGGAAGGAGAGATTTATAATTGTCCTATCATTTTTACAGGGCCGATAGATGAACTTTTTAACACCTGTTATGGGGCATTACCGTATCGTTCACTGGATATTAAATTTAAATCCTTTGATTTTGACAGCTATCAGGATGTTCCATTTGTTTCTTACCCTCAGGCAGAAGGATATACGAGAATTGTTGAATATAAAAAGCTTACAAATCAGAACGTTAAGGACAAGACAACTATTTCCATAGAGTATCCACAACAGTATGTACAGCATGTAAATCAACCATATTATCCAATAATAAATGAAGAAAATCTTGCGCTGTATGAAAAATATAAACGACAGGCAGATAAATATGATAATTTGTTTGTATGTGGTAGATTGGGTGATTACAAATACTATAATATGGATGCTGCTATTGAAAGAGCTTTAAGTGTTGAAAAGGAAATAGAAGAATTTGTGGAACAGCCAAAAAGAGTATAGGAGCAATAATGTTTGACTTAGATTTTTATAGAGGGAAAAAAGTACTTTTAACAGGACATACAGGGTTTAAGGGCTCGTGGATGTCGAAAATGTTATTGGAAGCGGGGGCTGATGTTACCGGATATTCATTAAATCCACCGACTACACCTTCACTGTATGAGATTATTAACCTTGATGCTGATATGAAATCTGTCATAGGGGATATTCGAGATTATGAAAAATTATATGCAGTTTTTAAAGAAGTAAAACCGGATATTGTATTTCATTTGGCAGCACAGCCGATAGTTCGGGATGCATATAAAGATCCGCGCTATACCTATGAGACGAATGTAATGGGTACAGTCAATCTGCTGGAGTGTGTAAGAAGTGTAGATACTGTTAAATCAGTCGTTAATGTCACAACTGATAAGGTATATAAAAATAAAGAATGGATTTGGGGCTATAGAGAAAACGAAGAACTCAATGGCTATGACCCATATTCTAACAGTAAATCCTGTTCAGAGTTAGTTACAAGCAGTTATATTAATTCTTTCTTACAAGAAGCAGGAATAGCTGTGTCTACTGCCAGAGCAGGCAATGTAATTGGTGGGGGTGATTTTGCAAATGATAGAATTATCCCTGATTGTATTAGAGCAGCCATAAATCACAAGGATATTATTGTAAGAAATCCCTATTCAACCAGACCATATCAACATGTACTGGAACCGGTATATGCATATATGATGATTGCAGCAAAACAGTATGAAAATATTACATATGCCGGAAATTATAATGTAGGCCCCAATGATACGGATTGCTATCAGACGGGAGAGTTGGTAAATACGTTTGTCAAGAAGTGGGGAGAGTCCTTGCAGTGGGTTAATAAGGCAGACGGTGGACCGCATGAGGCGAACTTCTTAAAACTGGATTGTTCTTTGCTGAAGGATAAATTTGGATGGCATCCTTGTTGGAATTTGGATAAAGCAATAGAAAAGACTGTGGAGTGGGCAAAGTGTTGGAATAATGGTGGTAATGTAAATGTATGTGTAATGCAGCAAATACAGGAATATATTAAGAAAGCCGGGAAATAGAATGCCGATTACATTTAGAAAAACAGACGTACAGGATGTTCTGATCATAGAACCACATATGTTTCCAGATGACAGGGGACTATATAAGAAATGCTATGAAAAGCAGGTGTACTTGCATGCTGGAATCGATTGTGAATTTACAGAAACCAGCGATATATATTCCTGCAAAGGGGCACTAAGAGGACTGCATTATCAACAAAATTACTCTCAGGCAAAATTATTGCATGTTATCAGTGGGTGTATTTTTGACGTTGCATTGGATCTGAGACCGCAATCCTCCACTTTTGGGAAATATCATACAGAATTACTTAGCGCAGAAGAAAATAAGGTAATATTTGTTCCAGAAGGCTTTGCACATGGATTTATTACTTTGTCTGAGGAAGCAACATTTTCTTATCAATGTTCCGGAAAATATGACCCGGAGTCTTGCGGAGGAATATTATGGAGTGATCCTGAACTAAATATTCCCTGGCCGTTAGAAGAATACGGAATAGAAAACATTATCAGTACAGATAAAGATAAAAACTGGCCGACTTTTAGAGATTATTGCAAGAGTGAGGGAATAGTATTGTGAAGAAGGTAATTGTAACAGGAGCGACGGGATTTGTAGGAAGTTGGGTTACAAAGGAATTACTAGCGAATGGAATAGAAGTGATTGCTGTAGTTCGTGAAAATAGTCACAACTTGGAAAAATTACAGGGCCAGAATGTAAAAATAGTTTTTTGCAACCTTAGTAATATGAGTAGTTTACCGCAACTAATTGAGGATAGGGATATTGACACGGTATATCATTTTGGCTGGCAGGGAGTATCTGATGAAGATATTCGCAATGCAGATATCCAAATGGAAAATGTGAAGGCAACTCTGGATTTGATAAAAGTGATGCCTGATTTGGGAAGCCGGACATTTATAGGAGCGGGAAGCCTCCATGAAATTGAATCATTTTATGACATGAAAGAAGATAAAGTCATAAAAAATTTGGGATATATGTATAAAGCGGCAAAAATATCAGCGCACTGGATGGGAAAAGCTTTGGCTGGATCCATGGGCATAAGGTTTTTTTGGCCGATTATTTCCAATACATTTGGCGCAGGAGAAAATTCGGGGAGATTAATTAATACAATTGTAAGAAAAGTATTGAAGGGAGAGGTTCCGGCACTTTCTGCAGGAAAGCAAAATTATGATTTTGTATATATCAGCGATGTGGCAAGAGCTTTTTACCTAATTGGTGAAAAAGGAATTGATGGAACAAATTACTTTATAGGTTCAGGGGAAGCTAAAACATTGCGTGAGTATCTGGAGATTGTTGGTAGCATGGCTAACAAAACGAACAATTCAAATATTGCGCTTGGATTTGGAGAGATAAAATCAAATGTGGTTTATCTGCCAGGGGAGGTGTTTGACATAAGTACACTTGTTAGGGATACAGGATATGCTCCTCAAATATCATTTGAAGAAGGTGTTGAACAAACAGTAAACTGGATAAAAGACAATTTGTGATATAAAACAAGGCTTATGATTGAATAGCTGTAAAAAGTATGATAAACTAAAATTAGTTCTGCTAATCTTAGTTAAAGTAGAAAGGAATTTATAGAATGAAGAAAGCACTTATTACAGGAATCACAGGACAGGATGGATCTTATTTGGCAGAGTTTTTATTAGAGAAGGGATATGAAGTACACGGTATTACCCGTCGTGCATCTATTTCCAATACTGCAAGAATTGATCATCTGATCGAGAAGCACGCAATCACATTACATGATGGAGATCTGTCTGACACATCCGCCATTACGAATATTATTGCAAAAGTACGTCCGGACGAGATTTACAATCTGGCAGCGCAGTCTCATGTACAGGTATCTTTCGATGTACCCGAGTATTCCGGAGATGTGGATGCTATTGGCGTATTGAGAATTCTGGAAGCTGTCAGAATCCTTGGCCTTGCAAAGCAGACCAAGATTTATCAGGCATCTACTTCTGAACTGTATGGTAAGGTAGAGGAAGTACCTCAGCGCGAGACTACTCCTTTCCACCCTTACAGCCCATACGCAGTAGCGAAGCAGTATGGTTTCTGGATCATCAAGGAGTATCGTGAAGCTTACGGCATGTTTGCGGTAAACGGTATCTTATTTAACCATGAGTCAGAGAGACGTGGTGAGAACTTTGTTACCAGAAAGATCACTCTGGCAGCAGGACGTATTGCAGAAGGCTTACAGGATCATCTGGAACTGGGCAATATGGATTCTCTTCGAGACTGGGGTTATGCTAAGGATTATGTAGAGTGTATGTGGATGATCTTACAGCATGACACCCCGGAAGATTTCGTTATTGCAACCGGTGAACAGCATACGGTAAGAGATTTTACAGAGCGTGCATTTAAAGCAAATGGTATTGACATCCGTTGGGAAGGTACTGGTGTTGATGAGAAGGGATATGACAAGGCTACCGGTAAAATGTTGGTATGTGTAAATCCCGAATGGTTCCGTCCTACAGACGTAGATAATCTGTGGGGTGATCCTACCAAGGCTAAGACAGTGCTTGGATGGAATCCTCAGAAGACTACTTATGCGGAACTGGTAGAGATCATGGCAAAACACGACAGAGCGCGTGCTAAGCAGGAGAAGGCAATGAAAGCTGCACAGCAGTAAAAAGGTAACTGCATAAGAGATAAATAAGAAAAGGGATTCTGCATGGGGAATCCCTTTTTCAGTAAGAGGGTAGAAGATGAAAAAAGGATTAGTAATAGGTGCTGCGGGTTTTGTAGGAAAATACTTAATCAAGGAAATGGTGGCAAACGATATAGAAGCGTATGCGACAAAGCTGCCCCACGAAGTGTTGGAAGAGGTTCCAGCGAAGGTGTATGATCTGGATATTATGGATAAGGATGCAATTGTGGCATTGCTTTTTGAAATACGTCCGGATTATATTTTCCATCTGGCTGCCCAGAGCTCTGTGGGACTTGCCTGGAAAAAGCCCGGTTTGACAGTAGATGTCAATATTAAGGGAAGCCTGAATGTGATGGATGCCATTCGGGAATTGTATTATAAGCCGAGAGTGCTGCTCATTGGCTCAGGAGAGGAATATGGACACATTCAGCCGGGAGAGACGCCTATCGTGGAGACGAATCTGCTTCGTCCCGGGAATATTTATGCAGCTACTAAGGCTTGTCAGAATATGATCGGCAGTATTTATTCCAAGGCATATGACATGGAACTTATCATGGTAAGAGCATTCAACCACATTGGACCGGGACAGGCACCGATGTTTGTCGTATCTGATTTTTGCAAGCAGGTAGTGGAAATTGAAAAAGGTCTTCGAGAACCTGTGATGAAGGTAGGAAATCTTGCGGCGAAAAGAGATTTCACGGATGTACGTGATGTAGTAAAGGCATATGTCAAGCTGGTTCAGACCGGAGTCCCGGGAGAGACCTACAATATCGGCAGCGGCAATGCCCGGGAGATTCGGGCAATTCTGGATCTGATCATATCTATGTCGGATGCAACGGTACAGGTGGAAACGGACCCGAATAAACTGCGTCCGGTAGATGTACCGATCATAGAGGCGGACATTTCCAAAATCAATACGTTAACCGGCTGGAAACCGGAGATTTCTATTGAACAGACGATTCGTGAGACGTTGGATTATTGGCGCGCACATTTGTAGGAGGATGTATAATGATTAAGAGAGAGAGTTTATTTTCTACAGGAGGAATGTCTCAGTCAGATCGCTGCCTGCATACACCGGGTTCTTTTGCTAAAGAGAACTTGTTGTATGTTCAGGAAGTTGGTAATCTGAGAAGCTTGAAGCCACATAAATGCGTCCGTGAAAATCTGGATTCTTTTCTTTTCCTGATTGTGTTGGATGGAAAAGGAAGCCTAGATGTAAAGGGAAAACATTATCAGGTACAGAAGGGAAGCTGTGCACTAATTGACTGTATGGAGCATTTTGAACATATTAGCGATGAACAGGATGCCTGGAGCCTTGCATGGGTACATTTTAACGGAAGATCTGCAAGAGGTTATTATGAACTGTTCATGCGATATAATAAGGATGAAAATGTATTTGGGGTAAAAGATACTCAGAAATGGGATGATTTGCTAAAGGAATTATTAAACAAGCAAAAAGAACGTAATTTACAGTCTGAATTATATTGTGCAGAATTGATACAGCATTTGCTGAACATGATGATAGAGAATGTGGCAGATCTGGATGCAGTAGCAAGTGAGGAAGAGAAAGCAATTGCCAATGAGATCCGCGAGCAGGTGAATGTGCAGTATGCCGATGCAAAAGTACTGGAGGAATTGGAAAAATCCTTTAGTGAGAGCATAAAGGAACTCAGTACTAAATTCAGACGATATTTTGGAATTAGTCTCGAAGAATACATTAGTAATCGCCGCTTTAATGCAGCAAAAGAATTATTACGCTTCAGTATAAAACCCGTGGACGAAGTAGTGGCGGAGTCTGGAATAGGAGATCTGATTGCTATGCAGAAGATGTTCCAGGATAATGAAGGGATGTCTGCGGAAGAGTATCGTGCAAAATGGGCAGCTTGGATTAGAAATTAGAAGTGACAATAACGAATAAGAGAGAAAGAGAGAAGACAGATGAATATTATTTTACTTTCAGGTGGTTCGGGACAGAGACTTTGGCCCTTGTCCAACAATGTGAGATCAAAACAGTTTATTAAAGTGTTACAGGGAGAGAATGGACAGTTGGAGTCTATGGTACAGCGTGTATATCGCCAGATCACTACCGTGGATGCGGAAGCACAGGTCACCATTGCTACCGGCAAAAAGCAGGTAAGCATGATTCTGAATCAGTTAGAGAATAAGGTGAATGTATGCGTGGAGCCGGAACGCAGAGATACCTTTCCTGCAATCTGCCTGGCAGCGTCATATCTTCATGATGTGAAGAACGTGGCGGAGACAGAGCCGGTGATCGTATGCCCGGTAGATCCCTATGTGGAAGATTCTTATTTTGAGGCACTTAAAAGATTGTCTGAGCTGGCAGAGGAAGGTAATGCCAACATGAGTCTGCTCGGAATCGAACCGACCTATCCCAGCGAGAAATACGGTTATATTATCCCTGAATCCAAGGATGAAGTAAGCACGGTAAGCACCTTCAAGGAGAAACCGGATGTGGAAACTGCTAAGAAATACCTGGAGCAGGGTGCTCTGTGGAACGGCGGAGTATTCGCATTTAAATTGAGCTATTTATTGGAAAAAGCGCATGAACTTCTGGATTTCAAGGATTACGAAGATCTGTATGCTCATTACGGAGAGCAGAAAAAGATCAGCTTCGACTATGCGGTTGTTGAGCAGGAGAAGAGTATCCAGGTGCTGCGTTACAAGGGATCCTGGAAGGATCTGGGAACGTGGAATACCTTTACGGAAGCGATGGGCTCCAATGCAGTCGGAAATGTTACGCTGAACGATACCTGCGAAGATACCCATGTGGTAAATGAACTTAATATCCCTATTTTATGTATGGGATGTAAGAGCATGGTCATCGCAGCCAGCGGCGATGGAATTCTGGTATCCGATAAGGAACAGAGCGCGCAGATTAAACCGTATGTAGACAAGCTGGCAGGACAGGCCATGTACGCGGAAAAGTCCTGGGGCAGCTTCACGGTACTGGATGTTCAGGACGACAGCATGACGATCAAAGTAGAACTGTTGCCCGGACACAGCCTTCACTACCACAGCCATGAGCACAGAGATGAAGTATGGACCGTTATGAGCGGCATGGGCAGCGTCATCATAGACGGCATGCAGCGCATGGTACGCCCCGGAGATGTTGTGACTATGCCTGCAGGCTGTAAGCATACCCTGATTGCAGAGACAAAAGTAAGTGTGATAGAAGTGCAGTTAGGAAAAGATATTAATGTTGACGATAAGAAGAAATTTGATTTAGATATTAAAGAATAAGCTGTATGAGGATAACAATGAGCAAAAGGATAACAAGAGAGAACAGGGTAGTATGGCAGGATGTTGTGATAGCAATACTGTTTGGAGTTATCATTGTGGCAGGGATTCTCTGTGTTGCCCGGACGATATGGTCCGGGTATCATTTTCTGGATGATCATGAATTACTCCGTATGGAACAGAGTCTCACACAGGGGATGTCGCTACATGATCTCTTAAGGGCGTGGATAAAAAACGATATGAGCTGGCGTTTCCGTCCACTCTATTGGATGGAGAGAGTAACCGCTTGTTACTTGATGGGAAGCAACCTGATGCTATGGAACATATGGACAGCTGTAAAGGGAATTTTAGCATTTGCTCTGTTATATCTGAGTGCCAGATATGTAAAAGCAGGCAGAACGGTAAGCCTTATTTTCCCCATGGTAATTATGTTAGGAGTGCAGTTTACTCCCTGGTATCGTAGTGCCAACCAGGAGAGTACCGGATTATTACTATGTGCAGCGGTACTTTGCCTGATAGCGGCACAATATGCTCATGGCAGATATACAAGCCCGGTATATAATATCCCTATTGTTATTCTGGTTATCTTGTCCGGATTGGCTAAAGAAAGCTTTACTTTGTTTATGCCGGTGTTCCCGATGTTGAAGCTTTGGCTGGAATACTGGGATGGATGCGACGAAACCTGGCTGGGAACACGTAAAAGAGGACGGCTGCTCCGGCTGGTGAAGGAGAATCTGGCGGTATACCTGTGCATTTTAGGAGCATTTGTGATTAATGTTTACATGATTTTGTTCTGTGTGGGAGTTGACCAAGTCAGTTATGCCGGCTTTCATCAGGATACAGGTCTGAATCAATATCTGCATGGAATCAGTGACAGTCTGTTTGTGAATATGAAATGGAACACTGTGATAGCGGGATTGCTGATCTTTATGATGCTTTTATGTTACCAGCTGGTAGAAAAATGCAATATATGGAGATATGTGAGTCTGTGTATAATTTTGCTCTGTGCTATGGGAATACAACTGGTGGCTCACGCAAAAAGTGAAATGTGGGGAAGATATTTGTTCCCGTATATTATTGCCTATGCGCTGCTGTTTGTGTTGCTGGGGAATCATATTTTCAGAAAAGACAGGTTTCGAAACAGCATTTATCAGGCCGTATTGCTGGCATTGTTGATCCTGACAGTGCCGGGAGCGGTGAGAGAAGCAAGAGATTATGCGAAGGATGGTGAGTGGATCCGGGAATATTTTCAATGTATTCTGGATAACGCGGGAGAGACAGATCGGATTGTGGGTGCTTTCGGAGATGAGGAGTTAGATCTGGCAACGGAATGCTGGCTGGAAGTTCATGACAGACCACAGGTGTATTCCAATGTAAACGGAGAATGGAAAAATATAGTTCAGTTGACAGATGCTTTAACAGGTGAGTGTTCGTGGGAAGATGTGAAGGTGGTGACTTGTTACAGCTATGCGCAGGTTTATGTATTATCGCTGATGGACGGTGTGACGGAGGATGATTTTGATTCCTATACATTTGGCAATTACATGGTCATGGTAAAAAAGTGATTTACGGATAGATATATTATGAATGGCTTCGTGAATCGGAAAACACTAATCAGAAAGCAGAGCGGTTATTGCTATATTGAGTGCAAAGATATTACATGAAAAAATATAGAAAGTGAAAATACGAATGAAAAATAAGAAAATTTTAGAGCAAATTTGTCGAGTTTTCTGTTGTCAGGTCTTCTGTTGACAGGCTGCGGAACACAGGATGCTACGGGACAGTGGGTGGATGTGGCGCCGGTAACAACAGCTGCACCTGCACAGCAGCCTGCAGCCGATAATAACAATTCGAATGACAATGGTGGTTCTGATAACGGCAGTGTTGATAATGGATCCGATTCTTCTGATACCGGAGATGGAGAAGACGTGGGCTGGACCGACGAAGTGTTGTAAGTATCGTAAGTAGGGATGGAATATGATACCTTTTATAATATTAATATTGATAAACTTAAATATTGTGTTTTGCAGTAAAAAATCATTTGGAAAAACACTGCCGGCGACATTGACGGGAACGACAGTATTGATTTATTTTAGCCAATTGTTATTTGGAACATTTAATATTGGAATCCTGTTATGCCTTGGACTGGCAATTATGGGTGTGGTGTTATTAATATGGAGAAGAAAAGACCGTGACTTTTTAGCACGGTGCTTTTCGGTCGGTATTTGGTCATTTTTAGCGATTTTTCTGTTTTTTTGATTATGGATTATGGTCGTTTCCTATCCACATGGGATGAGTATTCACATTGGGGGAAAATGGTTAAGGAGATGCTGCGGATAGACAGATTCTATTCTGAACCACAGTCGAATTTATTGGTACACAAGGATTACCCGCCGTTTGCAGTTGTATTTGAGATGTTTTGGTGTAGATTATCTTTGGGATATACGGAAGGAGCTGTGACCACAGCACTACATGTCTTTGGATTTTCAATGATATTGCCACCGGTATTTGAGCAATTCAAATGCAGAGAAAGGGACGGAAAGTTGCAGAGATTTTTCGGACAGCTTGTCTTGGTCGTAATATGTCTGCTTTTAATTTTTAATTTTGATTATATACAGGCCATGACGATTAACGTGGACTTGTTTCTGGCGCTTTTTTATGCATCAATGATTATGATGATATCCGACAGAGAATTTTGTAGATCTGGTTTGGGTTTTGCCACTCTTTTGATCGGACAGTTTGGAATTATTCTTACGAAGCAGATGGGGATAGCGTTTGCACTGCTGGTATGGTTTTTCTATACGATGTCGGAAGTATTACAAGTGAAAGAACGGGGATCAGACACTGCGCAGGGAAGGCTGATATTAGGATCCGAGTCGCTGTTAATGCTGGTAGTCCCCATTATCAGTTATTTGATATGGAATAACTATATATCCGGGTTGGGTTTGACGGGGGCAATTCGCTCTTGAGAGAATCAGTATAAGCACAGTCTTTCAGATTCTGGCAGGGAGAGGTGATTATATACAGCATCTGACTTTTGTCAGATTTGTAAGGGCACTTTTCACCATAAATATAGGTACGGGATTAATTCCGATGACTTACATAGGGGCTGTTATTTTAGCCTTTTGTATTTTGGCGGTAGTGGAATATCTATTTAGAAACGTGGTGCATCGTGGTGAGATAGTGCATTACGTGGTACTTTTTGCGTTGGGAAGCATAGGGTATGCTTTTGCAATGATGGTTATGTATATGTTTGGCTTCAGCGAAGCTGAGATGAGCGGACTCGCGAGCTATGAGAGATATATGAGTACTTATGTTGTCAGTGAATATGTTGTTTTACTGTTGCTGGTTTGGAAACTAATTGATAGAAAACAGGAGAATATCTATAGCTGTCATTTGGTGTGTGGCATGTTGGGAATAGGGTTGCTATTGCTGGGGAAAGAAGGATTACCCAAATTGATGCCGCTGGCATTTGAAGAAAAAGGTGTGGTGACTTATAGAGATCAGGCGGAAAGCATACAGGAAAATGTCCCGGAAGGAACAAACGTTTTTCTGATTAGTGATCATAATGATGTAGATACTTTTTTTATAAGTTATTATTTGGACGACCGGCGAATAGATGAAAGGTATATCAGTTCAAATGTATCAACATGGGGAGCGGAGAATACGGAATATTGGAATGACGTAATGAATTGTATAAGAGAGGACGGCTATTTATATGTATCTGTTACTTCAGACAATGTTCAGGAGATTCTTGGGAGATATACTATGAATGGTGAGGTCACCGACGAAACACTATATGTAGTGAATGAGGAAAACGGAGAAATGAAGTTGGAAAATGTATGGTAGTATTGTAATTTAGGTAAGCCTTATTATGTAGGGGTGGGGTGGATTTTGATGAAGAGGAGAACCTGATAGAGCAGATGAGCATACCATTGAGGTTGGATGATGTAAAGATATATATAAAACATCTAACTAGGTAGATGCATTGTAATCAATAGAGGGACTCGAACCTGCGACCATGCCTTTCTAAGAGACGCACTCTATCCACTGAGCTATATTGCTATATATTCTAAGAAATTATTTGACATGGAATTCCTAGAATTGCAACTTATAAGACAGATGATTTTGAAATTTCAAAAAATCTACTAGTTTTTTTATAAATGTTATGGAGCGTTTAACTTACATCAATTACATTTTAAGAACCTATGTTAAGGGTTCCAATCACCGGCATGACGATGTTTCTTAGGGATGCTAATAAAGAGTCTGGCGAAAAGCCGGGCTCTTGTTTTGTAAACATCAAATCATTTCGATAAAAAGAACTAGTTGTCGAATAAATCGAAGCACTATAAGCTATGATTAATAGTATAATATGATTATGTAAACAAAAAGTGGGATTGCTGATAATAAATTATGCAATGCTGTAAAATATTATGGAGCTTTCTGTAGCACATTAGAGATGAGCATATATTTTGAGACCTACATTGAAGGTGAAAAAATTTGCAAGGAAGAAAATACAATGAGAAATAAGGTAATAGCACAAATGCTAGTGGAAGATATCGATAGATGCAAGGCATTTCTAGAGAATCCAAGTGATGAGAACTATGGAAGAAGTGTTTATGATGAGATAACAGGAAGGTATGATTCAATAATTTCTGATTTTGGAAAAGGGTTATATCAGTATTTTGACGAACAACATTTTTATGATCCATATATTTCTATAGAAACATTGAAATATAATTTGAAAAAGTTGATGAATAAGATGGAGACATATGTAACATTAAATATCCTACAGATAATTTGTTGGATGAAAATCAGATTACCAGATGAGTTTTTTAGTAGGAAATATAATAGATCCATGACTTATTTTAAGGGGACGACTAGATTTAGATAATATCTCTATGAAGATATGAAAATGTAAGAAAAATCGAGTTAACAAGAGAAAACAAAGATTATTATGGAAGGAGATATTAATGGAGAAATTTGATTTTGAAGAAATGGAGCGTAGGAGAAGTGAGGCTGAAAAAGAGAAAAAAAAGAAATTGTATGAGGGTTTGCCTGATTTTGTCATACAAAAAATTGAAAATGGGAATTTTTCCAAACAGCAAATTCAATATATAAAGAAAATCCCGTGGCTAAATGATTCACATCCTGAAATTGATATTTCTTTTGCACAAAAAACGTTAGAAGAATCACATTATGGAATGCAAGATGTAAAACGACAAATGATGAGATATATTACGTGCCAAAAGCACCTAGGGCGAGCATACGGGGATGTTTTATTACTAACAGGTCCACCAGGTGTAGGAAAAACATCAATTGCTAAGGCGGTAGCTAAAGCTATGAATCGACCATTTATTAAAATTCCACTTGCTGGTATAAGTGATGCCGGACCACTAAGAGGATATGATAGTAATTATCAGGATCCCAAACCTGGATTGATTGTTGAGGGAATTATAGAGACAGGGTCTTTATGCCCGCTTATTTTGCTTGATGAAATAGATAAAATGGGTGGATCGGATTCGCATGGCTATCCAGAGCACGTGTTGTTGCATGTTTTGGATAGCGATAGAAGTGAGTTTATTGATGATTTGATTCAAATTCCTATAGATTTGTCCAATATTGTTTTTTTGGCAACGGCAAATTCAATAGCATCTATTTCACCAATTTTATTGAATCGGCTTGATATTATTCACTTAGCAGGTTATACGGAGGAAGAAAAGGTCAAAATTTTGAAAAATTATATTGTGCCTGAATTGTCTAAAAAGCTTGCTGTGGAAGATTTTAATATAGAATTATGTGATGACTTGATAGAGTATCTGATTACGGTTCATTCACTTGAGTCAGGCGTAAGGTCACTAGAAAGAAGTATAAAAGTATTATTTGAATCGATAATTATGGAAAAGTACATAAATGGAAATTTTGTTTCCAAAATCACTGTTGCAGAGTATAAGAGGATTATGAAAGTTGAAAATGCAAGTAAAAGCAAATACAGTTTAAAAAGGCATCAAAGTATAAAAAAAGGACCGTATAATTATTAAGAGGAAAACATATGATAAATTTGGAAAATATTAACCTGTGGAGTATATTAGTTCAGTTAATAGCTGCGATAGGCACAATAGGATCTGTATTATGGGCAATTCATGTTTATCATAAAGAAAATGACAATAGAAATTTGCTAGATATAAAAGATAATATTCTAAAGATACCAACTATTTGTTCTGATATTAATATTTTACTATCTGAACCATTTTTTGCTGCGCTAGGAAATAGTATTGCAGATGAACTTAAAAAATTACACGAAAAGGGGCAATCACTTGAAAGTTTCTCAAATTTTTTACTTAGTGATGAAAAATCACATAATTATAAAGCACAAGCAATATATTCTGGTTTAAAACGCTGTGATGAAGTAAAGCAGATTAAAGAAATGCTTAAAATGCTTCAGGATGCAGAGCGTTCAATAATTTTGCGCTTTCCTGGTTTAGGACAGGCAATAAGAAAGTTATCATTTTATATTAATAGAGCCGCAACCAGAACAGTTTCTTCTCATATTCTTAATAAAAGTATTGCGGCAACACTTGATGATGGTGTTGAAAATGATCCCTTTAGAAGTGCAGTGTCAAATGCAGCGGCGACTGGATCAACGGAATTATATTTTAAAGAATTGGCTATTTATATTACAAGTGTTGTAAAATCGTCGTTAAAGCAGGGAGTTTTGGGGCAAAGAACAATAGATTTATCATTAATAATGATGGAGAATACATGTTCTGCTTTTGGCGAAATAGAAATAAATAAATTGAAAAAACTTTGTAAAAAAGATTCGCGTTTAATGAAAAAGAAAAATGAAGATATGCAAAAACATGCTGTCGAAGACGCTATGATCGTATTGAAAAATTATAAAAGATATTATAAAGAAGAACAATGGGATAAAATGATTGAATGTAAAGGAAGGATTATTGAGAATATGGAAAGCAATGATGAGTGAAAATTTGAAAATTTGCACTTGGAAAGAACAAAAGCACAATAGCATCTATCAAGACATGGAGGTGTATAAATTTATGAATCGAGAATTCATAGAAAGAATAATTGACCATCCCTATGAGAAACAAAACAACAAGATGGAAAGAGGCTCGTTCTATATAGAAGAAATCTTTCAAAATTATAATGAAGGGAAATATATAAAAGGGGAACTTCAATGCGGAAAGCAAGAAAATCAGTTTTGGCGCGGAAGTGTTGAGGTTTGTGTTAAAGTTGTTGATAAGGAAAACGATCTAAAGGAATTGCATGTGGGGTTTGATTGCTTACATGTTCATGCCCAAATTGAAAATCAAGGTATTGGGAAATGTCTTATGCTACATGTAATCGAGGTGATTAAGGAGTTTAAAGAATATTACTGTATTAAGGAAAATGTAGCTGTAACAGGATGGCTTTCTACAGCTGATAAGTGGAATAAAAATTGGAACAAATCGATACCTTTTTATGAAAAGGTCGGTAAATTAGCCAAAGTAGAGTGTTATTTTACAATCCAAGATGACAATCAACACTATACGGCTGCCGAGTTCTTGGAAAAGGCTAATGCAGATGGAAAAGTTACTTATTTGGTTTAGAATCTTGAAGAGGTGAAATTAACTTTTGAAATTTTCAAAGTAAGCGCCAAATAATCCTGCGGCTAGTCAATAACCGCCGCTAACTTCATAATCGTAGTTAGATTATTTTACTACAACAACTACAATTATGGAGAACAACATGGATAAAGAACTTCTGCAATGGTTCGCTGCAAAGTATGCCAATGCAGAGGATGTATTCTTCGTAGGACGTGGTATAGATTATGCCATTTGCCTGGAAGGCAGCCTGAAGCTGAAAGAGATTAGCTATATTCACTTGGAGGCATATGCTGCCGGTGAATTAAAGCACGGAACTATCAGCCTGATCGAACAGGGGACATTGGTAATCGGTGTTTTGACACAGGATGAGTTATACGAGAAGACTATAAGCAATATGCTGGAGTGCAAGAGTCGTGGAGCATACTTTATGGGCCTGACTACTTACGGCAACTACGAAATCGAAGATCAGGCGAATTTCACCGTCTATGTGCCCAAGGTGGATGAGCATTTCATGGCCAGTCTGGCGGTGGTGCCCCTGCAGCTGCTGGGATACTACGTCAGCGTGGCAAAGGGATTGGATGTGGATAAGCCCAGGAATCTGGCGAAGAGCGTTACGGTGGAGTAAAAATATGAGGTAATGATGAAACCATATTTAAATGTGAACTTCCTGAAAAATTAACTCTCGATGACTTCCAGGTTTAATCCTGGAAGTCATCAGTGCCAAGGAAGTCCATGACTTCCTCAAATGAACGGCTGCTATACTCGATGGCCTGAAGTAACTCTTTATTACGCATCTCATCACGCTTTTTCATCAATTGATTGAGTTGCTGAATAATTCGGTCTCCGTGTCCCTGCTGTTCGGGGATAGGAAACCGCAAATCCGTTTTTAAGGAAACCACCATTCCGGTGGTGGAAACCTATTGAATATTACGGTGCGGCGGAGCCGCCAGTCCGGTGTGGCGAGAGCCACCTGTCCGGACTAACGGAGCCACTCCGTTCTCTGTAGCGATAAGTTATTTTGCCATTGCCGGATCTAATCCATACACCTCTCGCATAGAGAAATCTTTGGATGAATCAATACTTTCAATGTCGATTTTATATGAGTCATACGATATACGATCCATAATGGCATCTGCCAGGGTACTTTCACTGCCGCAGATTTGTTGGTGCCATTCACTTTCGCGGAATTGCGAGCAAAAGATCGTGGATTGTATATTTCGTTCCAAGTGAACCACTTGCACGGTCAAACTGAGCCAGTCCCACGGAGGATGAGAGCCACCCTCACTGTTTTTTGCAAGCACAAATTTTATTATACAAGAAACACTCCGCGGAAACCGCTTATGCGAGTTTACTCGCGTAATGCTTTATCCAGGCAATATACCTCACGCATTGATTTATCATGTTCAGCATCAACGCTTGTGCTATTTATCCGGTAGCTATCATGCAACCGGGGCATCAGAATGCCCAGTTTTGCCGTAAACCTATGGAGCGTTTACATAATTGAAGTCTGATATCCCTAAAACTTAAGTGCGAAAAAATTGCAAAGGAAAGTCATCAGTGATTTTGGATTCGTGTCAGGAATACAGGCGCTTTCGTATAAGTACCGGGACAGTTCCGGAAAAATCCTGTCATAGGCTTTCCGCAGAGGCTTGATTGGATGCGGTTTTTCATGAACAGAATAAAGATGCCCTTCAATTTCTATGGAGGGAATAAAGCCGAACAGAAAGAGCAGGAGGAGACGATCGTTTCCTTCTGCTTTTTGTATATAATTTCGGACGGTAGTGTAGGTACTGAGATCAGCGATACCCTGCCATACGGAGTCTGTTGATTGTGAGATATCCGGTTTCGAAATATCGATAGGGTATTGATCAAGACGTACCATGTCCTGCATGAGATAGTAGTCACGATAACGCATCATGGATTTTGTGGTAATAGGAGTATTGCTATAATTTTTATTGTAGAGAGCCGTTAACAGATGAATATCTTCGTTGCCAGAGAGGTCGTTCTCTTTTAAAATCGTAGCATAGCGGGTTACCATTAGGTTCTCATGCTGCGTGAAGCCGTGGGCATCTGCAATATAAAGAGTGAAAGTGTGCTGCAGGGGACGAGACAAAGCAGTTGTCAATTTTCCAAGCTTGGAATCATATGTTTGGATGACTTCACAAAAGGTAATAAAACATGTTTGTAGGATGTCCTCAAAGTCAATATAAGAACTTGTAGAAAAATATTGTCTGCATTGTTTGACAATAAATGACTGATAATTATTCCACAAATAGGTGAGGATAGATTTTGATTCTTCGCAAGGGGCAGAGAAGGAATTATATTTTTTAATCAGTTCTGTTTCAGAAATGTTGATATAGGGATTCGGCTTCATGCAGTAAGGTATCTCCTTGACAATATTATTGCGATATTCTTTAAAATATGATAATATGAATTCTATCAGATGCTATGGAAAATTACAATATATAATTATTATGAAAGAAATTATTAGAGATGAATTATAGATGTTACAAAATCAGAGTAGTTTACCTATGGTGCCGTTTGTGGTTACGGATGGTATTATATTGGAGAGGATACTAAGTGGACATATCATCAAGGAAAAAGAAACGAAAAAATTTATTATTTCAGGAACTGAATGTTATTTCGGATTTCTTGCTTGGAATGATTTATCGAAATAACACTACGCTGAAATAGGCTATCGGTGGGGGGACGGAATTGAAAAGTATAATTGAAAATTACCCGGATTTCCGCAAGGTTGTCCGGCAAAACGAATTGGTCTACCTCTTCGGCACCGGTATTTCGGCAGCTCTGACAGGGAAGAATTATTCCTGGAAGAAATGGATTCTGGACGGGACAGGCTATTTTTCGGATAGAAAGGCAGCGGATGATATTGCGGAGAGTCTTCAGAAGGATTCGTCTACGAAGAATCTTTTGAATGCCGTGAAAACAGTTCTGGCGGTGACAAAACAGGAAAGAAAATATGATCAGTGGATGCACAGATCTTTTGAGGTAAACAGAGTAACAAATCAGAATCTGGCAGAGACCTTAAAAAAACTTTTAATTACCCAGGATGTTTTCGCTACCACGAATTATGATCATTTATTGGAGCAGACAACGGGATTGGCTGCGTTGTCTTACGCAGATACCCAACAGGCATTCTATATGCTGGATCAGCGAAAAAGTAATGCCGTACTGCATATACACGGAGAATATGATTCCATACGGGGCATCGATAATATCATTGCGGACGAAGAACAGTATCGTACGATCCTCAATGACAAGGGTGCGCAGTTCCTTCAGCAGATACTGGGAACGAGGACACTGATATTTGTTGGCTGCGGACAGACTATGGAAGATGCCAATATTGCCCAGTTTATCCGGTTCGCCCGGGACTATCTGCACATTGACAGAGAGTATTATTATCTGTATCGGCAGGGGGAAGAACCGGAGGGATTGCCGGATTTTATTCGGGCGATCCCTTACGGAGAGAAGTATAGTGACCTCCCGGAATTCCTCGAGGATATGGCGCAATTGCGGTTATATGCGAAGATAGAGAGCAATCCGATGGTTACCAGGACAGCATACACAAAGAACACTATGGATGCTTACGGATTAGCAGAGTATCATTATTCCCAACAATATTTAAAATTTTGTGGGCGCAGAATGGAACTGGCACAGTTACAGAATTTTGTGGAGGCAGACAGGATGTTCCTATGGTGGGCTGTTACCGGGCAGGGAGGCGCCGGAAAAAGCCGACTGGCACTGGAATTTTTGAAAAGAAGCCATCGGGATTTCTTTGGCTTTTTTCTGAACTATGCTGTGGATCCGGAGGAAGTACGTCGTTTCAAACCGTTCAATGATACCGCGGCGATAGTGGATTATGTTAAAGGAAATGAGGCAGAAATAGCAGTTATTTTTGCAATATTAATAGATAAATTTTCATCCGGGCCATATAAATTACGGATTCTGCTATTGGAGAGAGAAAATACAACAGAGTTCGGATCCTGGCACCACGATCTGATAACGGCGATGGCACCTTATTACAGGCAGGAATGCAATGATGCGGAATATAATCTGGAATTAAGCACGAAAAACCACAGATTTTTATACCTGGATGATCTGGACGGGGCTGCAGTGGAGGAACTGATCGGCGCTATCTGCGAGAAAAACGGACTGCCCGCAGACCGCTACCGGGATCGCCGACTGAAGGAAGAGTACGGCAGGAAGTTTGAACAGCTGAAGTTCCGACCTTTGTTTTTACAGATGTTTGTAGAAGCCTGGATTGCCAATGGATGCATGGCTGTAGAATATGATGATTATAAAAGCCTGTTGAAAAATGTGGTAAGCAGAGAGCAGGAACGCATTTTGCAGGTGGTCGATCACAGGATGGATGTATTCAATGCTTTGATCCGCATGATCATATGTGCAGGAGTGGCAGAAGGGATATCTGTGAGAGAACTGGCGATGCAACATCCGGCAGAGTGGGAAACGGTACGTAATTTTACGAAGACACATACGATAACAGGAACGCAGAGAAAAGATTTTTTGACAGGCTTGTTAAAGGATGCGTCACAGGATATTCTGGAGGGCACTGAAGTTCTGCATGTGTTATACCCGGATATTGTTAAAGAATATATGTTTTTGTATTACTTTGAGGAAGAGGATATTCGGGAAGTATCCGGATTGCTATGGAGAAACTGTCCCGCTGAGTATAATGCCTTTTTGAGCCGGTGTCTGACAGATTTTCAGCGGGAGGAGTCCCTGGTTCGGGTCATCAGGGAGGCTTCTGCGGATTATACGAATGCTAATGCAATGATAGTGAGACAGGCTTTGCTGGCATTTAAGGTTATTAGCACGAAAGAGGATGGCCTGTACTTTCTGAACAGAGATCTGGAGGAATATGAATATTGGAAAAGCATGCCTGTCACCAATGAGCTTCAGGCAATTTATCTCCAGAGCATGTATTTGTGTGTCCGGCAGATGTTGGGATGGTCTCATAAAAATTTTTATGAGGCGATAGACCGGATCGCTTTTTTTCCGGTGAACAGGGATCTGTCAGCCAGAAAAGTACAATATCTTCTGGAGACAATTCACTATCTGGTGGAAAAAAACTGCATAGATTCAGCGCAGGACATTATTAAAAAGACGGAGAAGGCTTTGCGAGAAGTAGCCGAAGGCGAGGAAAAGAAAGAATTAGGGCTAAGTTTGCAGCGGGAAATTATTGTTTCGGATGTTTACTATAAAAAATGGTGGGACATCAGGAGACGACATCGGAAAATATTCCGGAAAGTTGACTGGAAAAAGGAACATCAGTCTGAGCAGTATGCCTATATTGTGTTTTCCGGAGCTCAAAAATGTTGGGAGACCATGGAACTGGGCGGCAAATTGCTGATGTTTACAAATTGGCTTCAAGATTACGCAGTGGATTATGCCAGCGGAAAACGTAACATCTATTTTAATGATAAATCGCATTATTACTATCTCCATGCGAAATATTTCAGTACTGCGGCTACTGCAATGGCAGCAGCCATAGCGGGAATGGACTCTTACGGGATCGGACATATTGATGCACTGCTTGATGAGTTGAAAGGCAATATGATGATATCTGATTTTGCCGGATTGCTTGTGGGGACCAGGGCATTGAAAGTGAGATATGATGATACCGTAACGGATGAGATGATACAAGGGTATCTCGGAGAGACAGAACCACTTTTGGACAGATATCCGGATAACGCTATTCTGGCAGAAAAAGCAATTCAGTTATGGAAAACTGTCTACGAAGTACGATATAAGAAAGATGTTCCACGGGAGATTGTAGAAAGGGCATATGTTTTGCTTTTACGATTCCCTAAGGATAAAAACGTAATGAATCAGTTCCTGGAAATGCTTGAGCAATCCACAGAGCGTGATAGATGGCAGGAGTATATCCACAATAAGGCGGTGGTGTGCGGAATGCTGGAAAACATAGAGGATGTGATGTCGCCCGGCTTGCGGGAGTTACTTAAATAGGGTCTGACGCCTATAAAAGTCCTCCAATAAAAGTTTGTAAGATATTGTCGATTAATGTCATGCAGTAAGTAGAGGGACATATGTAGGCGCCAAAAGCAGCCTATACCTTTAATATCAGTAACTAATTATGCAAAAATGGAAGAGGCACTGATGAAAAAAGAGACTATATAGGGAGGTACGAACTATGGGATGGAAAGAATGGCGTTATGAACTGGAAAAGGCCAACAGAGAGTATGAATGTGGAATGATTGATCGGGAGATATATGAGAGCAGGGTAAGTTTTGCTATATATATGATATATAAGTGTGGAAATGAAGATGCGGCAAGAGGTATTGCAAAAGCGCATGGTTATGACCTGGAAGAACTGTTGGAAAAATGGGAACAGGAAGATGAAGGAGAAGATGACGATGACGATGCAATCACTGATTAATATTGATGGTAATGGATTAAAAGATGTACTGATTGACTTAAATGATAAACTAGCCACTGCTGTTGGGTGGATTGCAAACAAAGAAACACCTGAAAAAATAGCGATAAACACATACATTAAGGAAATACAGGAGAAAAATTATGATCCTGTAACGAAGGCCGCCTTAATCAGTAATGCAAAGAAAATTATTAAAGGATATTGTAATCAGAGTAACATTGTCGAAATCGCAAGGTCTTCTCTGCAAAACAATGCAGATCCTCAAAAGCTTGAGGATGATTGGCTGGCACGCTTTATGGACAAAGCACAATTGGTATCATCAGAAGAATTTCAATGGATATGGGGGAAGATCCTTGCAAGAGAATGCAATGAACCGGGAAGTATACCGCCGGCATTGCTGTATACATTGGAAAAAATGGATAGGGAGGATGCAGAAGCATTTACTGCGTTATGCAGAATTTCAGTAAGTGTAGAAAAAGATGCTTCGCCCATTGTAATTAGGGAGAGATTTGCAGAGTATGAAGAACTGGTAGGTATTACCTTTGATAAAATAGTCAGTCTTACAGCATTAGGACTGATAGAGACTGATTTGGCAGCAGTTTCGGCGGGATATAAGATGGAAATTGATCCACTTCCTAACAAGATTATATATTATGATATGGAAAAAGAACTAAAGGATAAAAGAGATCTGCAAGTAGGAAATGTTCTTTTTACCAAAGCAGGACAGGCATTGTATTGGGCAATCGATGCAGAGAAAGTGGAAGGATTTTGGGAAAATTATTGCATACCGTTTTGGGAAAAATAGCAGTAATGAGATGGCAGGGAAAACTTATGCAAGTTACGTATATAGGGTTAAGTGAATATTTTGAAAGATGTATTCCGCAAGCAAAAAGAGAAGGGTATTTGTTTATTATATCCTTAATTGCAAGGTATTCTGATGCACAAGATCTTTATGAAAAATTAGAAAAAGATTGGGCATCGCTGAATGATCTAACCGGTGATAAAATCCTATTTGTGTTTTCTACACCGAAAGTCAGAAAAAGAGCATCCTTTTTTCATATGCCGGGAAAAGAACCCTATGAAGGAGTAATGTGTCCATTTGTCGAGTTGCTGGATGGCAGAAATGTAGAGCAAAATAATGGCCCATTTGAATATCTATATGATGGCTATGATAAAATTAATTGGAAACAAAAACATTCACAGACAATTACGGACTTTGCTATGAATTATAATATATCAGAGGAAGAAATTCCGTGTTTGTTTTTGTATGACCTAATGCAAAACAGATACAAGGTAATACCTGTAGGAAAAGATACGGACATTTATGCAATGATAAAGGCTATGGTTGAGGAGATAGCGGAATACAAAAAAGACAGAGAAAATATTGGAGAGCAGTTAGAAAAGTATAGAAATATTGAGCAATATTATTGCTTATATGAAAAACTGGAAAGTGAGGCGGAAAAGGGAAATTCAAAACAATGTGTAGCTATTCGGAGAGTACTTGGCGAGGCACAATCATATAAGGAAGTTAAAGAGGATATTTGCGACTCTGAAATAAAAAAGGATTTGAAGAGGATTGGGCAATGGAAAAGGCAATATTTTAATTCCTTTGAAAAAGATGATGCTAGTAAAAAGAATTATTTGGAGTTGAAAAGAAAAGAACATGATATTGAAAATGAATTTAATTCAATATGGAATGATTTAGAAAGCGTAATGAAGGAAAGGGGAAGAAAAAGAAGAAAGAATAGTAAAGTAACAATATTGCAGGATTTATTAACAGCATGTGTCAATCTGCAGTCAAATTCAATGTATTTCGATGCGTCTGAAAATCAAAGAAATGATTACATAAGAGATTTACTAAAAACAGAGAAGCATGATGTGAAAGATCAAACCAGAAGAGGAATATCAGCTATTGGAAAAAGTGCTGGAGAAGTTGATATTTTAATTGAAGAAGACGGTTTGCCTGTGACTATAATCGAAGCATTAAATTTGGACAGCCTTAATACCAATACCTTGGACAGGCATTTGGATAAAATCTATAGATATGATACTGTTGGAAATGTATTTAACATAATATTGGTATATGTCAGGATATCCAATTTTAGTAAGTTTTGCGAGAAATATTTTGAGCATATAAAAAAATATCAATATGTTTACCCCTTAATTTCAGCTGATGACAGGTATGATGTTGAGAACTTTCCTTATGCAGATATTCGAGTAATGCAAACGAGGCATGATAGAAATGGGTGTGATACTATTTTGTATCATGTCTGTGTGTTGATTGGATGAGGTTTAACAGATGCTGTTCAATTCCCATGAATGGCGCATACGCAAATTTTATTTCGATTTATCGAAACAAGACTGCTGTTAAATCGAAATAAAATAATATGACAAATAAGGTATAATATAAAAAGATATAACGCTAAAATCAGCAGCGATATAATCACAGAGCGACACTGAAAGATAGTTCGAAATTACAGCTATTATATCCTCAATACATATTGTACACGAGGGAACTGACTCTTTAGGACGTTGATGGATATGATAAACGTCTCAATTTTATATTGGTCGACGCAAACGGGTTTATAGATGTTATGGAAATAAAGAGGCAGACAATGACAGCGAATGGCTATCAGGAAAGAAACAGAAGGATTATAATATATTTGAAGGATAATTCTTAGTTATCCGTCAGAAAAAATAGTATTAATATGATGTGCCTATAGGAGACTTTTATGAGGAAAAAGTATTTTGACAAAAAACAACTTCTGATTTTGATCGTAAGTCCAATATTATCGTTAATATCCTTTATCTTAACATATTATTTAGATCCTTTGAATTATGGAAACAATATTTCTTTGGCAGCAATACCAGCTTTTTTACTTTCGATTATTATTCTGATTATAGGCCAAATAATTACAATTCATAATGAAGTTGAAAGAGTATCTATTGATTCTGAACGTATTTATGAAACTGTAAAGAATTATTTACAGGTAACTAAGATGGGAACTCCGCAAAGTGCATGGGGATATATTATTGAAAGGTTGCCCATTCTAGAATATGTTCAAAATACATCCTTTAATTTTGGAGATGAGATAGAAGAATCTAATGACCGTTTATATGCTAACGATAAATATCAGCAATCATTAAAAGTAATTGCTAAATATATAAACAAGGGATTAAAGTGGAACGATATAGGTGATGACTCTGCTATTGAAAGGTTCCGACAAGTAGCTAATTTAACTTCAAAGTCTGTTAAGGGACGGTATAGTTATAAATTGATAGCTCAGTCGGAACCTCAAATTGGATTTGTTTTGTTAACGTATAAAGATGGAACAATGGAAGTCCTCTTTAATTGGGATTTCAGAGACATCCCACAAGATCCAACAGTTTTGTTGTCAAGGGATTCTGAAATATTTACAATGTTTGCTGCTCAATATAAAGGTCTGTGGAGAGTTGCGGTGAACGATTACGACAGCAATGCCACAAGATCTACTTCATAAAAATATCGATTTTGTGAGATTGAATTGTCGTTCATCCAGTTGCTAAGAAATTCTGCAGATGTGTCAGAAATATGCTGGCATGTCCACAACAAAGTTTCTTTGTAGTAAGGAATAAAATCGGGCTTAAAAGGACTGAATCGTTCAAATAATTCAAAGTTATATTCAAAATTCTTATATGTAGAATTTTGAAGTGCTGTAAATGTTCTATCTAAATCGTAATGCCTAAATTTCTGACTATTACCTGTCGCAACAAATAAATCTTGTTCAATTTTTTGTCTTATTGCTGTGGGCATAGGACCAAATCTAATTGATGCACCATCATATTGGCGTACAGCGAGTGTTCCATTAGATGTTTTTGCATGCAATCCACTCAAAAAAGAATCTAAATCTTTTATATATGGGAAAATATTAAATGCTAAAATTAAATCAGCAGAAGGAACTGATTTAATATCTTTTTCTATATCTAACTGCATAAAAGATGTTTCTCGTTTCCATGATTTGCTCCTAGAAATTGCAGTTTCTAGTGATTGAATATCACTATCAATGCCAATAAACTCACAATCCAGCGGGAGTAAAGAGTTAAGGAGCTCTAACCATAATCCCGTTGCACACCCTAAATCAATTATTCTTTTAGGGTGTAGCGCACATAATCTCTGCGCAAAAGCAGTTCTCTCTGGTATTTTCGCAAGGTGATGATTAAGTAGCCAATCAGAGTTTGCCAAAGGCTTTCCTGATGAATTTTCTTGAGAACACATAATAAATTTTTCCTCCTATCTGACGGATAACTAAGAATTATCTATCAAAATAAAAGCTAAGGAAAATGGAGTTTTGTAATTAAAATTTTCATGGTGTGAAAAAATGCGAGTATTTGTTATATACATTATAAATGCTTACTCCAAATGCAGGAGAAAGAGGAAGGGTTGCTTAATTGTGTAAACAGGTTTTATAATAAAAATTAGTAGAGGGGAATATAAATGTTTTATTTAGAACATGAAGAGGAAGTCAAATTTGTAGATGGTATTCTTGCCCATTCTCAAGAATGGCAGTGGCTTGTAGATATTATAGGAGAAAAGGCGGAATTCAAAAACATAGAATCATGGCGTGAGTTTGTTGATGAGAGAATACAGTTGGAGACGATTTATGGGTACTTTGTTAAAATTTTAGACTTTTGCAATAAGGAGTGGGAATGGCCACAAAAGCAGATACGGCAATTATGGATGATAGCAAAGTTCTATTTGGGTGTTATAAGTGTGGAAGAATGCATGCAAAATATCACAGAGATATCCTGCAAGATTCTGTTTTTTTGTGTATGGATCACTAAATTAGAAAATATAGATAATGAAACAGATTATATACTTGATATGCGTTTGCTATGTCAGAAAAACTGCTATGAAATCATAAAATGTAACTCCCTGCAGATAGCGGAAGAAGATTTACTGAAATATGCAGCTGAGTATTTTAATACTCAGCTGGGAGTTCCCATAGGTCGCTTACGTGACAACATCGAGCAGAAAGAATATTTATGTGACGAAAGCTTCTTGAAGAAATATGAGACAAAAATTCTGAATTATAATTGTTTTGATTATAGACCTATACAGGTAGCTGATTGCACGACATGGCAGGAAGAAGGCCTGCTGGATCTGCTGAAAATTTCGATTCGTAACAGACAAATTGTGCCTATGCTTTCCGGAAAAGGAAGGTCTGTTCCGGATGTATCTTCCTGGACGAGAGAAAGCTTGTTAAGTATTAAAGAGTTTTTTAAAAATGAGATATCGGATTTTTTGGTGGAAACGGTACTTTATGTATTGCTGCAGACAGAACCCTCACAGAAAGTGAAACTGCTTCATTGTAAATTGCTGGCACAGGCATTAGAGGCAGGAGAAGACAGCTTTGAGATTACGAATAGTTCATCTTATCAGGTACTGTCATATCTGCACGCAGATCATATGATGAAGGACTGCAATACTTCACAGGAATATATTACACTAATCAAGCTGTTTCAGGAAGAAAAGGAACTTTACAATTTTATTCGAAGAGGGTTGAAAGAGATAAAGTTGGAGAATTATCGAAAAACATCTCCCTGGGGCATTTGACGCAGTTATTTCCGGTGTTAGAGATACGGATAAGGGAATTGTTGAAGCAGATATATGCGGAGCAACATAGTTTTGAGAACGTACCGGATCTGCTATATGTATATAATATTATGTACAACAGTAATTCTTTTAACGTTAGAAATGAATGTGTGCACGGAAGAGACTATTTAGAAGGAAACAGGCTACATTTTGCGTTTCGGGCTACCTTGATGGCGATTGCAATGGTGAATTTCAGAATAAAAACAATTCAGGATAATGTGAGCGATATTCTTTGATTCTAACTTCAAAAGTTGATCTTCATTTTCCAAATAGAATGAAATGCGAATATATGGGGTAATTATCTTATGAATTTGTTATGATGGTAAGGTATTCATAATAGAGTGCATGCAAAGGAGAAAAAACATATGAAAATAAATGAAAAATCTTTGACGGGAAGAACAGTTTATTATGATTATTTAAGAATAATTGCAACCATAGCAGTGATAACCTTACATGTTGTTGGACTATATTGGGGAGACGTAGATGTAAATAGCAAAGAATGGCTTGCATTTAATTTCTATGACAGTATTATGAGATGGGGCGTTCCTGTTTTTGTTATGATCAGTGGAGCATTGTTTTTGAGCAAGAATGAAATATCAACAAAAGTGATATTCTCAAAGTATGTGCTTAGAATAGTTACGGCGTTTGCTGCGTGGAGTTTCATATATTTTTTGTATCAAAAGGTGAAATCGCAGAGCAATTTGTAGGATTGTTTTCGCCGGGAAGGGTTGGGAGGCTCGCAGGTATTATTACAAGCTATTATCATTTATAGTTTTTGCCAATGATAGCCGGAATATATATTTGCCTGCCTATAATTAAAAAGATTTCAGAAGATGATAAAATATCCAATTATTTTTTAATAATATCTTTTGTATTTTGGTTCTTATTACCTCAAATAAGTCAGCTTGTAAATGATTTTGGTAATGAAAAAATGATCCTTATTACAAATGCAATTAATGGAAATATAAACAATATGAATATGGGCCTTGTATGCAGCTATGTATTTTACTTCATATTAGGGTATAAAATTTCTAAACTGGAATTGAACCAAAAGCAAAGAACAGCAATATATTTGGCGGGGCTCTGTGGTTTCTTATTTACGATTATTCTCTCATGGGCTCTTGCGATTAAAATGCAGACGCCTTTAGAAACATATTATTCGAATACATGTATCAATGTTTTCTTAGAGGCCGTTGCTATATTTACATTTCTTAAGAACATTTCATTTGAGCAGGGACTATGGTACAAAAAAGTGATATTGAAGATATCACAGTATAGCTTTGGCATATATTTAGTTCATATTATAGTTATTGAGCAATTGGGCCGCTTAGGAATCACTGCCTCACGATGGAATCCGGTTATTGCGGTTCCGTTGGTTGTTTGTATAGTGTTTATTATTTCGTTAGTTATTTCGGCAATTTTAAATAATATTCCAGTTGTAAAAAAGTACATTGTATAATCAAAATACTTCATTGCAGATGGTTATTCTATTTGTCCATATATCATCAATAAGGCGCTGAAGTGCGGAATGTTGAAAAAATAGAAGGGATCTCCATAAAATGAATGGAGTGTTGGAAAATATAGGCGTAAGTGAACAGTGGATTTTTTTGAAATCATGAAATCGAGAATGAGAATGATTTAATAAATTAAGAATAAAAACGTGAATTTTTCGTAATAATATATTGAATTACTTACAAAAAAGAATTATCATACAAGTAAAGAGGAGAAAAATCATATGTTATTACAATTCAAAGTGAAAAACTACAGATCATTAAGAGATGAGTCAATACTTGATATGGAAGCAGCGGGGCTTGGAGATCAGAAAGAATGCTTACTGAAATATAAAAATAATTCATATCTTCCAGTTGTTTCCATCAATGGTAAAAACGGCGGCGGAAAGAGTAATCTGATTCGGGCAATGTGGTTGGCCGCACAGTTTATTAAAAATGCACAGCGTACGCAACATGAGACGGCAGAGGTTCCGGTAAGACCGTTTGAATTAAATGACTATTCAAAAAACGAGCCGACTTCTTTTGAATTTGAATATGAAGAAGAAGGTATCTGGTATTGCTATGGTTTTTCTGCTACGAGAAAATGTATTTGCGAGGAGCATTTATACTGGGCACCCAAGGGACAAAAGTCTGTTGTGGTTGATAGAAAATATCAAGATTTTTCATTCCCTGTAAATGGAGATAAAAAAATAAAGGAAATGATCAGTAAGGCTGTTGCACCGAATCAATTGTTTTTTGCTGTTTCCTGCACAATGAATTATGAACCTTGTATTGAGGCAATGAAGTGGTTTAGAACAAAACTGTTTTTCTCCAGAGATTATTCTGATTTGGGTAAGAATCTATTGGAATATAGTGATGATTCTGAAATGTTGAAATCTGTAGCTTCTATTGCTAAGATTGCAGATATTGGTATTTCAGATATGAAGTTTGAGATTGACAATAAGGCGATTACAAGTCTGGATGACTTACCGGAAGATTTTCCCATGGAAAGCAGACTGCAAATCGAGAAGGCATTATCTCAATTTAAAGAAAGCTTGTCTGGAGATGCGGATAATGTCAATGGAACTATACAATATAATGAATTGAAAGCAACATCATTTCATACCGGTTTGGATGCAAAGGGAAAGAAAACGGAATATCCGCTAAGCCTTTCAGATGAATCGGATGGTACCATTCGACTGATGGCAAGAGCGACGGCGTTGGAATCAGCTCTTAAAAATGGTGGCATTCTGGTTATTGATGAAATAGAAGACAGACTTCATCCAATGCTCGTAGAATATATTATTAAGCGTTTTCAGCATAATAATGAAACAAAAGCACAGCTGATTTTCACAACACATAGTGTAGATATCATGAACCGTGAAATGTTAAGAAGAGATCAATATTATCTTGTTGATAAGAACAGCGAAACAGGTGTGTCTGAATTATATTCTATATCTGATTTCTCAGTTAGAAATGATGAAAAAGTTGGGAAAACATCGGTGTACAAGGGGTACAAACAAGATAAAATAGAAATGAGGGGCGATAGAGCGGAAATGTCAGATTTTCCACTCTATCTGAACACGGTCGCTGGTGGCCTTGATCGTAGAGATCAAACCATCGGCGGCTTTTCTTTTGTCGTCAAAATCTATGCTGTCCCAGTTGTCGAGATAATAGGATAACTTCTTTATCTGCTGGGGAGATATGATTTCAACGCTCAATTCAGCGATTGCCTTTGAAATGGTCTGGCGTCGGGTGTCCAGTTCTTCAATTTTTTTGTTGGCGTAGGCAAGCAAGGTCGCATTGGCTCCGGTCAGCGTATCCAGCAGCTTTTCAATTTCTGCCTCCACCTGTGCCAGCTCCACTTGATAGGCGGTCAGCTTCGGATTGACTTTTTCCTCTCTGCCGTGGAGTATCTGAAAGTCTTTGAACTTTTCCTGCATGGCCGAGAAAATGAATTGCTCAAATTCTTCTTTGCGGATTTTCCCGCAGCCCGGACAGCCTTTGTTTTCCGTCCGTTTGGTACAGCGGAAATATCCGGTGCTGTTTGGTACATGGGTGGCTTTCAGAGCATACCCACAATGCCCGCATTTGATTTTTCCGGCCAGCCAAGTATTTTTCGGTTTCCGTCCCTGCTGGAAGGTGGTATTTGCCATAAGTTTTTTCCGGCATTTCAGCCATGTGTCAGAGGAAATGAGTGCTTCATGGGGAGCGATAACAAGTATCTGGTCTTTTAAGCACCTGTCCTTGTCCTCCTTCACATCCCGCCCCTGATAGAGATAGCAGCCGTTTGTTCCGGCAAAGTCGGAAGCGTCATTGACAATCGCTGCGCCCTGGCTCTTGAAAAATTCGTACAGCTCCAAATCGGCCTGTGCGTAAACGGGGTTTCTTAAAAGCTGGGAAAGAAATGTACGGAACATGGATTTGCCATAAATTTTTATGTCATGTTCCTCGAAGTATCGGGTAATATCTCCGAAGGAGGTTTCCGGTTCAGCGTACATTTCAAACATCAGCCGAACATGGTCGGCGGCTACGGGGTCGGCAACCATTTTCTTTGTGCGGATACCCTCTACCACAGTAGGCTCTAACTGATAACCGTATGGTGCCTGTCCGCTCATGTGAAAGCCTTTCAGGCACCGTGAATAGTAGGCGTCTGTGACACGCTTCTGAATTGTCTCACGTTCAAGCTGGGCGAATACAATGCAGATATTCAGCATGGCCCGGCCCATCGGGGTCGAAGTATCAAACTTTTCTGTGGATGATACAAACTCCACATCATACTCTTGAAACAGCTCCATCATCGTTGCAAAGTCCAGAATAGAGCGGCTTATACGGTCCAGCTTGTACACGATGACCCGCCGAACCTTTCCCTTGCGGATCTCGCCCAGCAGCTTTTGAAACTCCGGCCTGTCCGTGTTCTTACCGGAATAGCCTTTGTCCTTGAATACCCGGCAGCTCCCACCTTTCAATTCATACTTGCAAAAGTCGATCTGACTTTCAATGCTGATACTGTCCTTGCGGTCTACTGACTGTCTTGCGTAAATACAATCTTCTCTGATAAATTCCATATTGGGCTCCTTTCCTTGTTGGAATGGAGCTACCAACCTTACAACTATATTATACCATCAGCAGCCCCGGACAACAATGTTGCGAATGATTAGGGAAATCTGTCTCCATATTTGCGGAACACCTCATAAAGACAACGCTCAATTTCTTTTTTGCGCTGTGCTTTCTCCTTCGGGGGAAGTACCGGCGTGAGGCTTTCCAGCACAATGATCTTCCCTTGAAATGCGACAGACTTTGTTTCTCGTTCATAAGTGACAGCTTGCGTCATTGAAAACCTCCTTTGCGAAAGTGCGTGTATATGCCTGCCTTTCCCACTTGTCCCGTGGGGAAATGTCAAAAGACGGCACCCAGCAGGTGCCGCCCTTTGAGCTTTCTCCACTTCGGGTCAATGTGGCCCGAGGTCAGTAAGGACTGGAAAGGTACTTTTCTTTGGCGTCCTCCACGCTGTTGAGGTCGAATACTTCATAAAGCTGCCCCACAACACGCCGTATATCCTTCTTTGAAAATCCGCAGTTCTCCATTGCCATAATGACATAACCACGGCAGGCGTCATTGCTCCATTCGTCCGGTTCCAAGCCGGGGATCATTCCAAACGCATTTCCCATAAAGTGCTCCTTTTTTGAAAAGATGGGGAGCCACGCCGGATCGGTTGGCCTATCATCAGACAGCATTGCCGGGGGCTCCCCATAGGTTTTCACTTCATTTCAGACACACCGGACGGACATAGGCTTCATGCCCCATAGTATTTCAACTCTCCCCATTCTGATGGCAAGGCGTTCTCATTGCCTGCGACGGCTCACGGCTTGCAAGACCGCTTCAACGCTCGGACTGTGACTAAACGCAAGTATCCGGGTTCTGCGCCTGTTCCGGTGGAGCCAGCCTTGCCCCACCTATGGCATGGACCTGTTCGCTCGCTCAGTTTTACAAAGACTGTATTCTCTGAAATCTGAGGTCATGGCGGGTCTGTCACACAGCGCGTTCCCCTTCGTATCCGGGTGTCTTTTTATTCAATTTTCAATCTGCATGAGGCTTGTCTGAACCTCGGGCCATTGTGACCCGAAGTGTTTTGCCTCTCATAAGCCATTTCATTTTCCGGCCTAAATCGGTACGCCTTACAAAGAATTTTTCAAAATTTTTTCTAAGCGCCGCAGACCTCGCTCGATTGCGACACGAACCACTTTTTCATGGACGCCCTCTGCCCGGGCAATGTCCTGTTTGGTCATGCCGAGAATGAAATGGGCGTAAATCCGTTTTGCCTGTTTGTCTGGCAGACTGGTAATCGCTGCGTGAAGTTCCTGCATGGTCACTTTCCGCTCATACAGTTCATGGGGAGATAAAGCGACAAAGACAGCCTCATGCTCCAGCCCGTCATCCCGATCAAGGGAATAGTAGGCTTTGTGGCGGTATGTACGCAGCCGATAAGCAGCCTCTTTACGATCAAACTCTTTGAACATTTCTGCAACTTCTTCCGATACTTCCATGAAGCAATCCGATGTATAGAATGGGTAATAGTCCCGCAAATTGATAATAGCCATATTGACCTCCGTTTCGGTTGTTGGTTGACGAGTGACCGAAACGAAGGCGGCGGGGAGCGGCACCGGGGAATGACTTCGGGCCAACATGACCCGAAGCAGCCCCATAAGAACGCAAAAGCGCCCGGGCGGCATGAAGCCACACGGACGCATGAAATGACATAATAGTTAAGGTTCCAACAAATTTCGCATACATAGCCGGAATAACCCGGAGGGGGCGCTATGCTTTTTTTAATTGATGTAGATCATGGGTACTATGAAAAGAGGCAAAAATAGACACGGCGGCAATCCTCCTATATGCCGCCGTGTTGATTACATGGTGTGCTGGGTCGTCGTTGGTTTTTTGGGGAAAAGACGCGGCGGCTCTAATCTGAACCGCCACTGAAATAAGTAATTTAAGCGCACCAAATCAACCTGCCCAGCAACGGTTTTTTTCTTTTCCCGTCAGGCGGGCAGGAGTTTTCATAATGTTTTCACTGTTTTTTATCTTTTCTCAATGTTAATAATCCGTTGTGTCCAATCACGGTAAAATGCTTCTTCGTGTGATACAAGCAACACCGTACCATTAAAATCCATAAGAGCTGATTTCAGTGCATCCTTTGCCTGAACATCCAGATGATTTGTAGGTTCATCCATAATCAGAAAATTGCAAGGGGTCAGTGTTAGCAAGCACATTTTCACTTTGGCCTGCTCACCTCCACTTAATGTTCCAATCGCTTGCATTGCGTGCTTACTGGAAATTCCACACCGGGCTAAATGTTTGCGAACATCTTTTATGACCATATCAGGATGGACATTGGAAACAATTTGAATTGGTGTCTGTTCAGGTTCGTCCCATATTAAGTCCTGCTCAAAATATCCAAGGGTAACTTGATCGGAAAATTTGAAATGACCTTGCATGGACGGGATTTGTCCAATTAACGTCTTGAGCAAAGTAGATTTCCCAATTCCATTAAAGCCAGTGATAACAACTTTTTGCCCGCCTTTTATGCTAAAATCAATATCTGATAGAACTGGATAGTGATAACCAACTGCCAGATGTTTGACCAGCAGATGCTCCGTATTTGTCAGCGGTAAAACAGGAAAATGAAAATGAGGAATAATCTCTTTCTGTTCCAAAGCCTCCATTTTGTCCATTCGATCAAGCTGTTTTTGTCGCCCTCTCGCCATTTTTGCTTTTCGTCCAGCAATATTTTTCCTAATAAACTCCTCTGTTTTTTTGATCTCCTTTTGTTGCGCTGAGTATTGACGAATGTAATCTTCCCGCAACAGTGTCTTTTTTCGCAGAAATTCAGAATAAGTGCCATAATACTTTGTTATTGTGTCATTATCTATATCGCAGATACGATTTGCGATTTTATCCAAAAAGTCAAAATCATGGGAAACAACTAAAAAAGCATTTTCCAAAGAGGATAGGTATTCCGCCAGCCATGCAACATGATCTTTATCAAGAAAATTTGTCGGCTCATCTAATAGCAATACATCTGGTTTTTCAAGCAGTAGCTTTGCCAAAATCACTTTTGCTCGCTGGCCGCCACTCATTTCGATGATAGGGCGGTCAAGACCAATCGCAAGCAGCCCCAGACCATTTGCAACACGCTCTATTGCAGTATCAATAGAATAGAAGTCATGTGTTTCAAGCTGCTCCTGATAGTAGGCAGCAAGTTCCAGACTTTTCATATCTCCATCGGCAGCCTTTTCATATAGCTGCATGGCTTGTGCTTCTATCTCAAACAGTTTCGCAAAAGCTGATTTTAAGAACTCTTTCATTGTGAGCGTATGGTCGATTTCTGCATACTGATCTAAGTAGCCAATCGTAATATTCGGTTGCCAAATAATGCGGCCGTTATCAGGTATAATCTGTTCTGTGCAAATTTTAATCAGGGTGCTTTTACCGGTTCCGTTCTGTCCGACAATCCCAATGTGTTCCCCTTTATTCAGTGTAAATCCAGCATTTTTATAAAGCAGATTTTCACCAAAAGAATGTGTTAGTCCTTCAATTTCTAATAAACTCATTTTTAAAAAACCTTTCTTAACTTAATATATTTGAAAAAAAGAAAAGGCAGAAAGCAAAGATACACAACGGTATCTGCCTTCTGCCTTTGGCATAGTAACGCAAAAACAAAAGGCTATGGACAAAACATTGTCCATAGCCTCATACACATTTTAATCACACGGAAAGCCAACACAATAAAATGGGTACAATACCCCCTTGGCTTCCCGATGAAATCTAAATGCGTTCTTTATACGCTATACTCTGCACAATGTTTCATCGGAATGGATTGTACAGAGTTGATTTTCTTTTTGCGTTGATCTGTTAAATGAAAATTCATATTTTGCTCTCCTTTGGAGATAAATTTTTTTTAATAATAACACGATTTTCCCTCTTTGTCAATTTTACGAAATAAGTATTTATGAAACAAAATACTACATCACATCAAATTTCATTACATTCTCATAATTCGACCCGAAATGTACAATGATATAGGGTGATATGAAAATGAACCAAAATGAAAGAAGGTTTGACTTTCACGGCCTCGGGGCAGCTCTCAAAAGAGCCAGAGAAGAAAAGGGCTGGACACAAGCCTATGTTGCGGAATTAGTAGACCGTGACTCCCGTACCATTATGAATATTGAGAACAAAGGTCAGTATCCCAGTTTCGACCTTTTTGTTAAACTCATTACCATGTTTGACGTTTCAGTTGACCAGTTTATTCATGCGGACGGAGGGGCAAGGTCAAGCTCTTGCAGAAAGCACATTGATGTACTTCTAAACTCCATGAATGAAAAAGAGCTTGTCGTGATAGAAGCCACAGCCGAGGGCATTAAGAAAGCCAGAGAAACGGAGGTTCCAGAATAAGGGCCTCTGTTTTTTTGCGCCATTTTAGGGGCTGTCGCTAAGTGGCAAGCAATGCCTCTGTGGCCACAAGTGGCACAAAGGCGGCTTGTTGGGGCTCGCCCCAAACCCGTATCTTCGGGCCAACATGGCCCGAAGTGTCAGCGTCGCTTTGCTCCTTATTTTCATAACCTTAACGCTCCTTTTCCTGCTTTCTTCCCGGCTCGGTGTAGCCCATCAGAGTGTCAATGTTCGCCTTGATCGTGACGATCTCCTGCATATCCCGTCGTGCCTTCTGGTATTCTCCATAGAGCTGTTTTTTCTTTGCTGTGAGCTTGCGGCCTTCCTCCTTCAGCACATCCATTTTAGGGAGCTTCGCCCCGCCCAGCAGAGAGCGCATTTCCGCTTGTGCAGCCCGGTACAGTTCAAGGTCGGCCTCATGCTCCGCAAGGAATTTCCGGCTGTACTTCGTCGCCTTATACTGCTCAAAGACTGGGCGGGTTTTGGCATACTGAACCGTTGCGGCCTTTAGCCCGGCATTGGTTTTCATGGCCTGTTCCGTCTGCTTGACCTGTTCGGAAATAACATGGAAACGGTCTGCCGCCTCGGTGGCTTTCTTCGCCAACTGCTCATAATCGGTCAGGTTATTGTCCTGTATATAGGCAAGAGCGGCGGCCATCTGCTTAATGTTAAATACCTTCGCCCAGCGTTCATATCCCGGCCCCTTACCGGCAGCCAGCTTTGCTTGAATATCCACCGCCAGACTGATTTTCCGCTCCGAGCGCCCGGGGCGTTTTTCTTTGCCCTCAATGGCGGACAGAACATCTTGCAAGTCGTAGCCGTCCCCCAGCGTGGAGGCACGCAGACGGGTGAAGCGTTCCTGTCCCTGCCCGGTCAGCCGGAAGCTGATACCGCCGCCCCGAACCGTCTTGACCTCATACCCGGCCCGCTTCATCAAATTGAGAAATTCGTCCAGATCAGCGGGGCGTTCCGCCAGCGCAGTATCAATGGCAAGGCGCAGCCTGTCCTGATAGGAAAGCGGCCCTTTCCGGTCTTTCTGCCACTCCCCATAGTTCCGATACTTGCTCTTGCTCCGGGGCTTCGGGTTCTCCACGATGGACAGCCCGTTTTCAAGGCACAGCCTGTCAGAGAGCCGCCGAAGGGCGAAGCTGGAGCCCCAAAAATTTCGGAATTTCCGGGTGCAGTCAAGGGTGGTGGAGTTGTAATAAATGTGACAATGGATGTGCTGCTTATCGGTGTGCGTGGTAACGATAAAAGCGTGCCGCCCCTTTGTCCAGCGCATAGCCAGCTCATAGCCGATACGGTTCGCCTCCTTCGGGGTGATCTCGCCCGGATAGAAGGATTGTCGTATCTGATAGCACAGCACATTATTTTCTTTCTTCTGTTCCCGGCCCGTCATAGCGGCATAGCTGGCCTTTGCCAAAAGGAACTCGTCCGCCACGGTGGCCGGATCACATTCATAAGCGGAGATATACTTTCCGCTTTCTGTTTTCTCCGGGTCCTTGCCATAGTCCAGACAATCCCGGATAGCCTCAGCAATCGTTTCGCCTTCGCCCGCATGGCGCTGTAACAAAGTTGTGGTAGCCAAAAATCATTCCTCCTTTCCATGAGAAAGGGGCGGCCCATTCAGACCGCCCCGACTTCGGGCCAGTATGGCCCGAGGCTGCTTAACTTGCCAGAAACCGGTACAGAGCGGATTTGCCTCCGTCCAGCGCCCAAAGAAGGGAGCCCGCCGCCGCTTGCAGTCCATACGGCGAAAGAAGGAAGGCAAGAAACAGAAATACAATCCCGCCTATGGGCGTCGGCGTGAAAAAGAGAGCGACACCCAGCACCGTCAGGATCACAGAGGCAATCGTCAGCAGGACGGCACAAATATCAAATAGGAACACCAGCAGAGCCGCCAGAAGGGACAACGCTAAAGCAAAGGGAGCAACCAATATTTTCAGCAGTATCTTCATCTTCAAAACCTCCTTTATCTATCCTTCCTACCTCTATTTTATCATGCCTGCCCGGGGACATAAATGTTGCGAAAGATTAGTAAATCCTGTCCTAAAACTTCGGGTCATGCTGGCCCGAAGCTTGATGGTTTTATCTAAAAAGTTATGATATAATGAAATCAATATTTTGGTTAGACGAGGTGATGAACATGGGGAACAGCAGAGACGACTTTACTTCAGCAACAAAGGAATTACTGGCAAATCGGGTTGGTAGAAGATGTAGTAATCCTGCTTGCCGAAAGTTGACTTGTGGGGCAAATACCAATCCTGAAAAAATTACAAATATAGGGGTAGCAGCTCATATCTGTGCAGCGGCTCAAGGCGGTCCACGCTATGACGCTTCTATGACACCCGAGGAAAGAAAGTCGTTTGAAAATGGAATTTGGTTATGCCAGTCTTGTTCTAAATTGATTGATACGGATATTACTCGTTATCCTAAAGAACTGCTACAAAGTTGGAAGCAGCTTGCAGAACAGACAGCAATTTTGGAAGTCGAAACTACTTCTTCCACACCTGCCTTTGAAAAAGATAAAGAGCTTGTCCAATTTTATTTGGAGTGCTTTGATCGTCCAGCCTTTCAAGATGACATTTATCAAGAAGGTCGAATGGAGGATTTTGATAAAGCGATTGAAGATACGCTAATTGCCTTGAATACAGGGGTACTAAGAACTCGTGATGGCTCCATATTAAAACAGGCTGATGGAAAATCTTCTGTCCAAAACTCTTTATGGAGAGAAAAACTCTATACTATCACTGATATGCTAACAGCAATTCGCAGACGATTGAAAATAGCCAAAAAGGAAAAAGCCTATTCGACATATGGCACAGGCGAAGATGTCGCTTATTGTT
>OGLJ01000151.1_pt1 | contig 86856 bp, 54 predicted proteins | sample 1572801 | NCBI WGS metagenome assembly OGLJ01 (sample SAMEA2581877, study PRJEB24529) | metagenome | biome: Human gut stool | place: China | collected 2011
CATCTGACTGTTAATCAGAGGGTCCTTGGTTCAAGTCCAAGAGGAAGAGCAAAAAAAGAGGTAAATCAGAAGATTTATCTCTTTTTTTATTTTTCGGATCCAATGTTTTTTCGGATCATAACGGATCAGTTCGAAAACTTGGGAGATTTGATTCAGGGCAATCACATTCTTAAAATAGATTCATTCCTGATAAGAAAAGAATGAAACAGATTCTTTTATAAATGCCATATTTTAGTTCTAATGTAAATATTATCACAGTAATAGATACAATAGAAATAAATGATGTTGCAAAAAAAATGTCAATAAAACTCCTATGTATTTCTGATAGATAACATTATTTTGTAAGATACTGTTATCCAGGTAGTTACTATTCGATAGATTCCTTTAAAACCAACGACCCGTTTCTCACCGAGAAACAACCTTTTCGACACAGAGAAACGAAGTGTTTCTCACCGAGAAACGAATCGACTGATAAAGTCCTAAACTTTAATTGAGGAAATTGTTCGTCTCTTTTATTTTTGACACTTCTATCGTAGGAATGTATATGTTGAAATATATTTCAATGATAATCTTATCATGTCTAAAATATAATGATATGGAATAAATTTATAACCGTACCGTTTGGAATCAATTACCACTAATGATTTTATTAGTTATTTTTAAGCGATCCTTTACCTATTAATAGTTATTTCATTGCCTAAGGAGTTTTCGCTTGACAATTGTTAAGCGATAGTTCAACATCTGTCAAGCATTCGTTCAACAACTGTCAAACGATAATTCGTTAGGCAATTGAAAAAATAATATAAGCAAGAAAAAGAGATAAAAGCTGCATATTGACGAATTATTGTCAGCGATAGTATTTTGGGTTATTTCCGTACCGAAACAAGCTAAATGCTAATTTAGAGTTCACCACGGATTACACAGATTCACACAGATTATTTTCATTTTCGTTGAATACCCATAGTGAATTAGGGTACTGATATACATACTTATTCCACCATTGCCAACGTCAATATACTAATCCGTATATCTTCTACATCTACCAGGCAGGAAGCACATGCCAGAGTAGTAGAGCCGGTAGTCAACACATCGTCAACTATCAATATGTGTTTACCTGCAAGTGTTTCGGGATGCTGAAGTTCAAAGATACCTTCCACATTATCCCGACGTTCAAACACAGATTTACGCGTTTGCGTTTCCGTATTTTTCTTACGTAATATTGATTCTGTATCGATGGGGATTCCTGTTACAGCAGCAATACCACGAGCAATCCACTCACTCTGATTATAACCACGGATTTGCTGTTTTTTCTTATGAAGCGGTATGGGAATTATCACATCAATTCCCTGAAAAAAATTGGACGATAAAAGCTCGGCAGCCATATACCGCCCCATAATTGCACCTATTTCCTTTTGTCCACCATATTTCAACCGATGAAGAATCAAGCGGAAGTCACTTCCTTTCTCATAAAAGAAAAAAGAAGTAGCTCGTTCCAAAGGGATTTGTCCCCAGAAGAGCCGTTCTACCGGATTATCTTTTCGAAGATGATAATTAGTACGGGGTAGATTGATATTACATACTGTACAAATACATTCTTCACCCTTTGCTAACGGCCGGCCGCAAACAACGCAGCAACGGGGAAATAGCAAAGATAAGAAGGAACTAAGCCAGTCTTTGATAAGAAGTGTGTGTTTCATAATAATAGAGATTTAAAGTTGCAATAGCACCTACATATTGCAACTACATATTCAATGGAGGAACTTCTAACAGGAGTTTCTGAAAGACAGGATGAAGATTTCCATTCGTTGCAATAATATGATGTCCTTCTATGAAATGGTCCTCACCATAAAAGTCAGTCACTTTTCCTCCCGCCTCCTGAACAATCAGTGCTGCCGCAGAATAATCCCATTTTCCGAGAAATGCTTCCATCCAAGCATCAAAACGCCCAATAGCCACATAGCAGATTGCGGCAGCAGCCGAGCCATTCATTCGAATACCGCCCACTACTCCATAAAGCTGATCGATGAGATGAAGAGCAGTCTGTTTATATTGCAGATGATTATAAGGTAATTCTGTAATGACAAATGCATCTTTGATGTCCTCAACGTTCGACACATGAATTTCTTCGCCATTCATAAACGCTTTTCCGCCTTTCCAGGCATAGAAACATTCATCCCGGCAAACCTCATAAACGACGCCTAAAAGAAGTTCGGTACGGCTACGTAAAGCGATGGACACACAATAAGGAGCCTCATCATGAATATAATTCGTAGTTCCATCCAAGGGGTCAATCACCCAACAGTATGGCTCATCCTGATAAGTGGCAGAGCCTTCTTCTGTAATGAATCCCGCTTCAGGCAGTAAAGCAGTAAGGGCTTTCACCACACGCACTTCAGATTCTTTATCCACATAAGACACATAATCGTGTGCATGTTTTTCCACCACACGCTCACGACGGAAGTTCTTTCGTTCTTCTTTTAAAAAAGATCCAACTTCTGTAGCAATCCGGCATACATCAGTTGTAAGCTGCTTCAAATCTAACATTTATTTACTCAAATTAAAAAGTGCTTCGAAGTTATAGCTTTTCCGGCAAAAAGCATAAAGGAAAATAATATTTTCGTGTTTGATACGCAAATTAATGAGATAACATCAAAACTATTATAACCAATATTAAAAGAAACATCTAAAAACAAGGCCGGCTCATATTCTTTTATGAGCCGGCCTTTCTTAACTTTTACATCAAAATATAAATGTATTGTTCTTTATCCCTTAATTTATAACAACATTACTTTTGAACCACAATTTTCAACTTACAGGTACGTCCATAGAGTAATGCCACACCATCATAAGTGAGTCCAGTTATGCCAGCTCCCGAGTAGGCTGGTCCCTGGCTTCCTACCACTCCTGTAGGAGTAGCTATTTTACATCCTCCGGCAACTAATGCATCCATATCGTTTGCGGCTTCAATGACATGAATGACACCGTATTTGCCCGCCTCAGTAACAAAGGCAATATAAGTACCGTCTTTTATCTGCAAACTACAAGGATCATTCGGGTATCCATCAGACGCATTGACTCTTTGCATTAACATATCAGCACCTCCTTCAGCTATACTTTTAACTATACTTTGCAACACATTCAACGCTTCAAAAGTATTGACGTCCGAAGCCGCATTCTCCATCATCACATCAATACCAAGATCAGTAACTTTATCATCGGGAATAAGAGCAAACCCCGTTTTGCTAGTGGTAACACCTGCCGGTTTAATCCAGTCATTCACATCATAAGCTCTCCCTATCGGGCCTCCATTAATTCTTGACGCACTGACATAAGAGAAACCTCTGTTTTTAACGGCAACAAAGCTTGGATTTCTCCATATATTGATGAAAGCAAAGTCTACGCTATTTGCCTTTGAGCCATATCCTTTAATTTCCTTCAGGCTTAATACATGCTTTTGCACACCTTGTACCATTATTCCCTCTATGGAGAAAATATAAGGTTGATCCGGTTCTGTTGAATGTTCCCATTCGGGTGCCATTTCGATATCGTTGAAAACAAGCGCAACATTATTGTCAACACCCTCAAGACCTTCGATATTGATAATCTTTTCCTCTTTCAACCCTTCTATATCTTCCACCACGATCTTGATTCCATTGGTCTCTTTATTGTCTACGACAGTTTTTAGGATAAATTCCATTTCCAACGGATTGCCTGATACCGGAATAGTCGTATATTCCTTCAGGTCACCCAGTACTTTATTACACAACGTATGTTTTATAGACTTAATGCCCACAGCTGAACGAATCACTACAGACAGAGAAACCTCTTCATCGGGTACTAAAACAGGGAAATCTGATGGTTCGGTGAATATCTGGGATGGAAGTTTAGTTATCTTTTTAATAGGTATTACCTTTTGTGCCGTTTTTGTCAAAACGTCCGTTGATGTTACCAATATCCCGGCTGCTTCACGCGTGTTGACCTTGACATTCAAGTCAAATTCAAGTGTCATATCAGTTTGCAGAGTATCTATCTTTAAACGTTGGCGTTCAGTCGCGTTTATCTCTTCATATTCTCCATTTTCATCCATCTTCAACAAGGTAGCATATATACTATGTATACCCACAGCAGAGAAACTTCTGGCAGATACAGTCACCGTCGAGTTATACTCCACCACATCTATTTCGGAAGGAGAAGTGAGTTCTACAGTAGGTGGCGGATATGCGTTGTCGTCCGAATAATCGGACTCACTATCACTACAATTTGTCAACAACAAACCCCATGGAAGGGCAAGTATCAGGATCATTATATTTTTGATATATTGCTTCATGACCGTTCATTTTTTATTTTAAAGATTCGATTTGTAATTGAAAACAATGTAAATCTCCGCTTACACTTGTTTCGGTTCCCCCCCTAAAAGCCCATTTGTGTGAAGTCAGGACAAATATACAATACTCGGAGTCTCTATTTCTATTTTCCACTTCTACAAAAGAATAGGTATCAGAAGTTAAGTTAGAAGTAATTGCCGACTCAAGATTAGGCAATAACGCACGTTTAACAGTGCCTACCAGAACCGTCTGTTCGTTTACCTTTTTCTTGAAAACGTCGACAGCCGGAGCTATCAGGTCTTCACTATTTAATGATACAGAACAGAAGAGCATATCTATTCCGTTCACTGCTTCTGTTTTTGTTTCAAGATATCTGCAATCGTTTTTTACTACATATTGTGTCATTTCGGAAATAGTAGAAGGAAAAAGAACCGTACTACCGATTATCTTTTTCTCTCCGTTACTATAGCTGACAGGTACAAACACCGGCACTTTCTTACTCTCTCTAGCAGTCTCCGTACCCGTATTTATGATTGCAGTTTGCCCATAGACAGCGTTCGTCCTGTCCAACAATGCCACTGAATGAACTGTGTTTCTGATAGATGACGCCACCTCTTTATAACTACAAGAGCTAAATAAATTTTGCTCTGACAAGTGCGCATAAACCAACACGTTAGTTGTTCTGAACCGGTTCCATTCCGGAATTTCTTCTCCCTTGTTATCCTCATCACTACACGAAACGAACAGACAAGAGATGACACATATAAATAGCAGATATAGATAGTTTGATTTCATATTTCATTCATTTTACAAATTCAACTTCAGCAAACAAAGCCCTGTGGTCAGAAACTTCCGGATTAGATAAAACTTTAAACGACTTCACTTTCCACTTATTCTGTGGAAGTCCGAATATATAATCAATCTTGATTGTCGGCTGATCTGCCGGATAGGTGAATGTATCATCGCAGATTCTCTGCCAGTTCTTCATTACCTCACAAATCACATTAGAGTCGGTCCGGGCATTAAAATCTCCCCCCAGCAGTGTCGGGGTATCTCCCGTACCAATCCGTTCATTAATCTGTTCGGCCATTGCACTCCTTATCAGGTCCGTCGAATGATCCAGGTGAGTCGTTCCTATCCTGATTACGTCTGAAGTTCCCGGTTCCTGAATATCTACATATAATAGCGTCCGGGGTTCTTTGGCTCCGTCTATACCTTCAAAAGTTTTGTTATTGATATAAACAAAAGGATATTTTGAAAGGATAGCCACCCCATATTCTCCTCCACCAGTATCCATCGCTTTCCCGAATACGGAAAACAATCCCAACTCCGCAGCCAGTTGAGTGGTGAAATCTTGATTTTTATTCCTTTTTGTGTTGTAATCTATCTCTTGCAACATTACAACATCCGGATTGTATTTCCTGATAAATACAGCATACTCCTTCACCGAGTAACCAGTCATCTGTCCGGACATCCGGCAATTATAGCTCATTATTTTAAGAGCCTGCGCATACGTACTTTGATACGCAAAGAAGAAAAGGCATACCCATACAATGGGCTTTAAAAGTGCTTTCATAAATTTGTTTTTGTTATTAGATTAAGTTTACTTATTCAACGGTATATGTATATTCTGATATTTTTTTAAAGCTAACCGGTGTTATGGATTGCATCACCTCCAACACATAGTTCAAATCGTTCCCTTTACAAACGAAGTCGTACGTAAACGAAGCAATCTTTTCGTTTTTAACTGTAATCTCTATATCAAAATGACGCGAGAGTGTTGTAAGCACCTCTTTCAATGATGCATTTCTGAAAATAAGCCGGTTACTCTTCCAACTCGAAGCATCATCGTGATATCTATCAGTTTTTATTTTTATTACATTACTCCTTTTCTCATAAACTGCAGTTTGTCCGGGAAGCATTTGCTGCATAGGCCTGCGGCTTTGCACATGCCCGATATTTATACTTCCTTCGTCGAGTGTAGTTTTGATTACCTTATCCGAAGCGTATGCTTTTACATTGAAACACGTTCCCGTCACTTGTATTTTCACATTCTCGGCAAGCACCTGAAAAGGGGATTTCTTGTTTTCTGCTATCTCAAAATAAGCCTCTCCTTCCAGCGTAACATTCCTGTTGTATTTTGCAAACTGTTCCGGATAAGTCAATTTAGAATCGGCATTTAACCACACCCGGCTACCATCAGGAAGTAATACGAGTAGCTTCTCACCCCTTACAGCACAGACCTCCCGATAAACAAGGTTTGCCTCACTATGACTTTGATAGAAATTATATCCTACACCTATCACAAGCAAAACAATTGCACAGGCTACCGTCCACTTAAAGAACAATGGCATCCTTATTCTCCTGTTCTTTCGTTTTTCTTCCCGCATCACGGCTTCCTGAATATTCTTATAAATGCGATATTCATCAAAAGGAGGCAATTCTCTGTCACCCAATTCGAGCTGTTTGCCTTCTATTATCCTTTGAATGTCGTCATCCATATATTTCCCGATGCCGTCAACTACTTCAAAGTCCTGATTTGTATGTTTCTTTTTTGATTTCATATTTCAATATCTATTAGTAATACACACTGTTACAAAAAAGTATTATACAGACTACGTTAAACCGTGTTAATTCAAAAGAACGTTCCATATCAGCAAAAAGTGATAAAACTACATCATACAATAAAGCAACAACAAACTAAGCTCTCCCACTGTCGCGCGAATCTGCTTCAAAGATTGGCTATATTGAAATTTAATTGTATTGATCGAAAGATTAAGTTTATCAGCTATTTCCTGATTGGAGTATTTTCCCGAAACTTTCATTTCAAAAACCTTGCGGCGTTGCGGCGAAAGTTGTTCAAGAGCTTGCTGTATGATGTTCATTTGTTCTTGCTTAAGGTTTTCATTTTGAGAATTGTCTTCCAATTCCAAAACCATTGAAAGACAATCCTCAAGCAAATAGATATTTTTCTTTGAGTCTCTCAACGTATTGAGCAGATCGTTCTTCAACATCGTAAAAAGGTATCTGTTTATGGGTTTTGTCTCATCGATCTCTTCTTTTTTCAGCCAGAGTTTTAAGAATAAGTTCTGCACAGCATCTTCAGCCAATTCTTTATTCAGCAGATATTTAAATGCCAAAGAAAAGGTCTGCGCCGCATACGTCTTGTATACAATACTAAATGCCAGCTGGTTCCCCTCTTTCAGAGCCTTAACCAAAGCTTGGGCTTCATCCTGTGAGTATTTCTGGGACATCTTAATCATTTTAAATATGAAAATAAAAAACTTATTATATTAAGTCCTTATTTTCAAATATATTAATTCTTTCTGATATAGCATGAATCGCGAGCAACAAATAAAACAGGTCTCTTATTTATTTCACCAGTCTTTGATATTTGCTGAATAAAAAGGTGGAGAAGGATAATAATCCGTCAGTTGCTGAATGAATATCTTTTCGAACATCTTTCCGATCAGTTGCATTTACCCAACCTTCTTCTATTTCTTTTAATTCATCTTCAAGTTGTTTCTGATCCACCTCTACACCTTTCTCGGCCGCTTTGATGAATGTATTGATATACACCTCCCAGCGCTTTGCATAATAATCACTTATCAGCCCGGCCCACGAACGGCTGGCATAATCGTTCAGGCTTCCTCCCCAAGTCGTAATCAAGTTGCGAGCGTTCTTTTCATAATAGTCTTTCAATTGGGGAGAATCTCCCATCTTCCGCGCATCATCAATCCATTTATCCAGCGAACAGTAAGGATGAAAGGCATTCAGTTTATCCAAATCATTCAATATCTCCTTCATTTTCTCGCCGCAAGCTTTCAAAGCCTGATAGTCTTTAGCTTCAACCATCCTGTCAAACTCCATTTTCACGTCAAGAAAGTAGTTTCCAAGCACCTGTCTGCCTACAGTAATCAAATCCAGGCGAAAAGCATCCCTCCGGTCAGAAGGTGCTTCGTTCAGTTTTCTCCAGACCTCTAGTAGTTCAACATTGCTGTACACATTACTTGTGCGTTTTTCACTGTTCTTATTCAATGCAGGGCGATACCCGGGTAAAGTACCCAATGTGCGCGGCACTTGTGCATAAATGTCATTGAATAATCGTTTCCAAGCATCGCGCACAGGCTGCGACACGCATCCCACATGCCTGTCAGCCAGACATTCAATCCATTTATTATCATCTACATTCAGGTTCCATGCTTTCTCAAGAATGTATTCGTAGGGAAACTGCATCACATCCAATCCTTCCAGCGTAGAGCCGATTCCTTTAAGGTTGCCTCCACCGTTAATGAGAGCATTCTCAAGTCGTGCGCCACTTTCTTTGACATTACCTGTCAAAGTCGTGTTTCCCCCGAAATTGCCCAGATAACACCAAATATAAGGCTGATCATGAAAATGCTCTGTTCTTTTCCATAATTCAACATTTTCACAATGATAATCAAGTAATATCATTTTATTCTGTGGCACTCCTGTCAGCAAAGCCTTCATTCGCTCGGAAGTCCATTTATCTTTATCAAAATAAAACATCCACGTCATTTGCATCCATTGGGCTTTGGGATCGGCAGCCGTCAATGTAGCGTACATATCCGAAGCTATCTTCCGCAAATATTCGGGTTCGAAACTGGGCGGGTCAACCTCATTGAAAGGATCTAAACCATAAATATGATCGGTTCCGAAAAGTTTTTTTTGTTCATCAAGAAATAGTTTCTGAATTTTCGCAAACAAAGCATCGTTAGGGTTCAGAAAATTACAACGGTATGCATCAGCAAAGCCGGCCCATTTGCCCAAATGTTGAATATCAGCCTCGGGATAAATCCGTTTTAAATCGGCAGGTACATGTCCGGCAAAGGCTGGTAATACGGGCTTCATATTCAATTCACGCTCACGTGCGAGTATTTTTTTCTGCAAGCTTACCTGGTGTTCCAGCCATTCCATCGGCAACGGACCGTTCCAGCGATCTATGTTAGCCATCCGATGCCAGGGCAGATACGGCGGTCCCGTGAAGTAAGAGCGTATTTCGATGTCCGACATTCCCATTTTCGACCAAACTTTATACCACACAGCTTCTTGTCCGGTAATTGCCAAAGGCATATTTATACCATTAAGGGCCATCCAGTCAATAAAACGTTCCCATTCTTTCCATTGCCACCAAGGCATCGTGTAACCATACGTGCAGTAATTCAGGAAAAAGCGAGTATCCACTCTCGCTTCCGAAACCACCTTCTCACCAACCATTGGCAATTCTTCAGGAATTTCAACGGCTATATCCGCATACCATGACACTGTAGTGAGACAGTAATATTTCAAGTAATGGTTCAGTCCCATCGCCATTGAATTGGCGTTGTTTCCACCGATTACAATTTTATCTTTTACGGACTCTATTGTAAAGCAGTCTTTCTCTCCTTTTAACTTTTGAAACTGAAAACTCTCGATGTATGACGGCAGCAAACGTTTCAATAATGCTTCCGCAACAGCTACGTCTTTGTCTTTAGCCTGAAGAGCCAACGACATAAGCAGCATAACCAGACACGTGTATACACTTTTTCTTTTCATTCTGATTTATAATTTTATATAGATTTTTCTTTTTAACAAAACATATCCCAACAGCCCATTGAACAACAGGAAAAATACACCGTACATAAATGAACCGAAGTAATTTCCGAATAACGGGTTAAGCAAATTATTGAATACAGCCGTATGGATATGCCAATGCACAAGCAATCCTCCGGCTATGCAACTAAACACATAAATTACAAGCGGATTCGCTCCAAATGCTTCGAAAAACGAAAACCACTTTTTATTCTGCTTCACATCAATGATATAAAGCAGCAATGCCAATGACAATGCCGCAATCCCACAAGTAAGCAAAACAAACGAAGGAGACCACAAACGTTTATTCAAAGGACAGGCATAGCTTAACAAATAGCCGACAAACAACAGCGTGGTACCTATAAGGAATAGATTCAGCATCCGGCGGTCATTGTCTTTAATATCGATGATTATCTTTCCGCAAACAAAACCGATCATTACTTGAGACACAGCGGGAATCGTACTAAGTATCCCTTCGGGATCGACAAACTGGCGGCCCTGAAGATACATGTGGTTAGATCCTAAAATAACCGAATCAATCATCCCGACGATATTATCCGCACTCTTTTCAAATCCGTTTCCAAATAACTGAAAAATAAAGTAGACAACCAGCAAGATAATAGCTAATGGCATAAAACGCTTATGCGGTATTGTTACGGCCAATAAGGCTGTAATACCATAACAAATCCCAAGCCGTTGCATAACTCCCATCAACCGGAGCTGACTCAAATCAAAATAGTTACCACTATCTATTGCTGTTATGAACCACTCCATAACCAGACCAATAAATATTAATAAGAGACTTCTTTTTATGATTTTCGCAATGGCCGGTCGACACTGGAAGTTATACTTACACAAGGAGATGTAGGTCGAAATACCCATCAGGAACATAAACATCGGGAATACCAGATCGGCCGGCGAAAAGCCATCCCACTTGGCATGTGCAAAAGCGGCAAAGTTATACCCGCACTTTCCTGTATTGTTGACCAAGATCATCCCGGCAACAGTAATACCCCGAAGTACATCAAGCGAAAGTAACCGTTTGTTCGGATTCATAATATTTGATTCTGTTTAATTACTTATTATATATAAAATAGTCGTTCCGGCAGCTAACACTATCCCTATAAGCGATTCATAAGGTATCAGCTTCAGACGTTCCTTAAAATTGAGTTCGCATACGCCTCCTGTCGCATGAAAGAACGAACCATGTGGCAAATGGTCAAGAACTGTAGCTCCGGAATTAATCATAGCTGCTCCCCAAACTGCAGAAATGCCTATAGCCAATATCGTTTCAGCAAACGAAGAAGAAGCCAGTGTCGCTCCGGCTGTTGTCGATGCAGTAGCCGCCGACATCAACGCGCCTGATATAGGAGCAATCAATGCATCACTCATATGAGCATGATCTAATCCTGTAAGAATCCAGTCTTTCAAAGAAGAGTTCTTTATGATGCCGGCAATAGTTCCGGTTCCTATCAGCAGAATAGCTACCACAGACATCTTTTGCAGTCCATACTCTATACTCGGAAGAATGTTTTTCCATTGTTTCATACAGATAGCACCACATAAGCCACCTACCGGCAAAGCTATCAAAGGATCAATATTGATTCCTGCCGCAGGACGTAATGCCAATAAAACAATCGTAACAACAGGAGCGATCAGACTGGTTCTTAACGAAGGCAGATTTCTCTCTTCCTCTTTATCCTCTGTTTGTATCATCGTTTTTTTGTTTTTTACCGATTGAGGCATTAGACGGACAATAACGAAAACAGTGAAAAACAAACCGACCACTGCCGGTAAAATATTGGCAAACATTACAGACGATAGATCTGCATTAAAATTTCCGGCTGCTATAATAGTGTTCGGGTTAGGTGATATGATATTTCCACACTTACCTCCCCCGATCATAGCTATAAGTAACACAGATGGAGACAGGTTTAGACGCTTGCCTATCGAAAGAGCCACCGGCGCAACGGTTATCACAGCCACATCAATGAATACGCCTACCGTACAAAGCAACATCGTTGCGAGTGCCAATGCCATAAATACCCGTTTTTCACCCATTTTGTTTATAATCGCATTGGAGATGACCGTGGTAGCCCCGGTTTGTATTAATATGCCTGACAAGACTCCGGCTGTCAGAATCCGCAATACCGCCGGGGTGACCTCTTTCACCCCTTCGGTCATCACCGTTACGGTCTCATTTAAAGATAGTCCTCCCAACAACCCTCCGACTATCGCTCCGATAATCAGACTGTATGTCGGAGAAAGCTTTCTTATGATTAACAGTATGGATAATGAAAGCCCGATTAATGCGCCTATCGCTGTCATTGAGTATTATTTAGTAAATTGTTTTATGATTCTCACCACCTGTCGCACCGTTCTCTCTATGTTTTCTTTCGTAAACTCCGGTCGCATCGCCTCTTCAAGTGTTACCGGAAAAGGTTGAATGGGCAGTACGGCAGTAAACCCCATCCTATTAAGCGCTTCGGTGGCTTCGACCGCTCCCCCCAACGCTATCACCGGAACCTGACATTTCTCACCGACACGTAAAATTCCGTCCAACGCCTTTCCCATACCAGTCTGGCGATCCAGTTTCCCCTCTCCGGTCAGTATCAGGTCTGCCTGTCGGACGACCTCCTCGAAACGAAGCGTTTTCAATATAACTTCTATTCCGGATTGCAATTCTGCATTCAAAAACGGAAGCAGGCCGCCTCCCATTCCTCCGGCTGCTCCGGCACCGGGAAGCTGCGATATATCCATATTTGTATATTCCTTTATCACCTGTGCATAATGCCGCAACCCATTGTCCAACTCTATCACTTGCAACATAGTTGCCCCTTTTTGGGGAGCATATACATAAGCCGCACCTTCTTTTCCAAAAAATGGATTACTAACATCACAGGCAATCGTAAAATGACTCTCCTTCAATGCCGGATTCAATTGGGAAATATCTATTTGATGAACTTTTATCAGATTTTCACCGACAGGCTCCAACTCACCGTTTCCACTATCTAAGAAGCGTGCACCTAAAGCCTTTAGCATACCAATTCCCGCATCATTCGTAGCACTTCCGCCGATTCCGATAATGAATTCCCGACACCCGCGTTTTAATGCGTCAGCAACCATCTCTCCAACTCCATAAGTCGTAGTCTTCATGGGGTTTCTCCGATTTGAATCAATCAATGGCAGACCGCAGGCCGAGGCCATTTCGATAATAGCCATCGCACCATTGTTTACGATGCCATACGATACATCGATTGGCTTCATGAATGGATCATGCACCCGACATGACACCGTTTGGGCATGAAGGGCAGAGCATAGAGCTTCTGTAGTCCCTTCGCCGCCATCAGCTATGGGGAAACGTATAATCTGACAGTCGGGTAATTCCTCCTGAATCGCTTTTTCGGCAGCTTTCGCTATCTCGAAAGAACCGACCGAACCTTTAAACGAGTCGAATGCCAATACAATCTTTTTCATAAAAGCTATCACTTATTTGTTTTCTCTATTAAACTCAATGCAGCCTCGACCGGATCATCAAACGGAGTCGTACTGTTACTCCAGGGAGATGTAATCCATTGCTCCTCCCATTCTCGGATTTTATTCCGGTCTTTTGTGAAATAGAGCTGTATACGAGGGATATAGTAGTCTTTAATCAGCCCGCTCCAGAAACGGGCAGCATAATCCTCCTGAATACCACCCCAACTTGTAATCAAGCGTTTGGCATTTGCTTCATAAGCATCTTTTTCCTGAAGAGTTGTTCCGCTATTGCGCGCAAGTTCCACCCATTCTTCTAATCGATATAAAGGATGAGAAGCCAATAGCCTGTCAACGTCCATCAACAAATCAACAGTTTGTTGCAGATTACGTTGCGCTGCGAGAACACGATTCTCCGAATCATCTTTCAGGGCCTGCTTATAAAAATTTTCAGCTTTAGCCGCTACATAATACGAAACAAACTCTATGAGGTCGTTTCTGTATAATTCAGAGCTTTTCAGTTCGTCAGCGCAACTAGCATACAAACGTATAGCCTGCAAGTAATCATCACTAAGGTCGATTTTACTGATCCGCCGTTGATCGGGTACTACAGTTTGCCAGGTAAAACGGGGGTATGAATATAAAGAACTATATGCTGTTTTCCGAAAAAGCTTCCAAGCTTCCTCCATGGCATCGGGATATCCTCCATAACGGGCCTCGCAGTATATCTTCATCCAATCGTCCAGGTCGATACTATCCGATGACCATCCCATATCGGCTAACAGTTCGTAAACAACCTCATTGTTTTCGAGTCCTTCAGGGGCAGAACCGAACCCAATCAAGTTACCTTTATTTGCGGCACGTAATGCTTTGACCGAGGAGCTTGCATACATATCCAAGTCTCCTGTCATGGTGTTTTTCCCACCAAAGTTGGGTACATAGCTGAATATCCATTTCTTTCCGTAAAACCCATCATGTACTTTCCATGTCTGCTCGGTGTTCCACACCCATTTCGGATAATCATTGCCCAAATCAATGATAATCATTTTATCATCAGGTACATTGCTTAACAAGGCTTTAAGCGATTCTTTATCCCAGAATGAATGTTGATATCCGAATGTCCATCCCTGTGTAACCCAAACGGCATCCGGGTTTCCGGCTACAATTGATTTATAGATCGTTTCTCCATACTCGGCCAATAACTTATATTTCGCTTCTTTATCTTCCTTATCGATAGGCAATTCCATCTCGTTAAAACTATCCGAGAGATAATACGTATTTTCTCCAAACTCTTTTTCCCACTCTTCGACAAACAGTTTGCCTATCTCTTCGAAAAAAGGTGAATCCGGTGGCAATACATAGGCGTTGTACTCTTCATCAAAACCACCCCACCGCATGTGCCGGAATTGTGTGTCGGGATGTTTCTGCACAAATCCTTCCGGCACGAAACCTGCAAACGCAGGCGCTATGGGCTGCATACCCAACTCGCGCATACGGGTCAGGATTTGATGCTGCAAAGCGATTTGGTTCTGTTGCCAGGCATCAGATAAGGGACCGTCCCACTTGTTCAAATTGCCCATGCGATGCCAGGGAAGGTGTGCGGGGGCAGTGAAAAACTCACGGATTTCTTCTTTGTTCAATCCCATACGCAGCCATACCCGTTCCGCAATGGCTTCGCTGGCCACGGTAGCCAAGGGCATATTTACACCATAAAGAGCCATCCTGTCTATTTCCTTTTCCCAACGCTCCCAGTCCCAGTAAGGGGTAGTGTAGCCGAATGTACAAACATTAAGGAAATAGCGCAACTCATAAGGGGACACCTGTTCATACAATTCATAATCGGGCCACGGCATCACCGACGTTATGTGTTCACCGCTCCATGTTTTCATACTCTTGCAGGCCTCTTTCATGTACGTATGAAAAGCGTAACAGATAGCAACGGAGCTACTTCCCCTTAGGGTAAGCCGGCCGTCGCTTGCTATCACTTCGAATATATCTTTACCTTCGGATGGTTCGATATATTCAAAGTGGATAGACTGTGCTCTTTCCCCAATCTGACGTTCTATTAACTGTTTGGCGGGGGTGATAATATCCGTCTTAGGCTTGTGGCATGAGCAGAAAAAAAGCGTTGCTGAAATCAGTAAATACTTGATTATTGTATGTATCATAGAAAATCATAAATGTTATAAGTGAGTATCAATATTTTTTCTTCGATGCTTCTTTCACATATTCCAGTTCCGTAATAATCGGTAAATGGTCTGACAAAAGCGACTGAACAGTTTGTGTACTAATCACACGCCATCCTTTTTGCGGGTAAGCAAACAAGTAATCGATCTTAATCACAGGCTTCCATGCCGGCATTCCAAAATCATCGTTGCTTGCAGCAAACCAACTATCCATACCACGTATTGCCTCCGAGTAATGACGCGCGTTGAAATCACCTCCCAAAATTACAGGATATTTATAATTTTTGAAATGCCCGGTAATAAATTTTATTTGCTCCACCCGTGTTTCTTGAGAGTTGACGTCCAGATGCGTAGAGGTAAAAACAATGGTATCATTACCCATTTCGAATAATCCCTCCAGCATGGCCCGTCTCTCATGCTCTTTGACCGGATGGGGCAGCATTATCTTTTGGACAGAAATATATGGATATTTACTTAACATCCCAATACCGTAATAACCGGTAGAATAGTCAATCGTTTTTCCGTAAAGCCCAAACATCCCCGTATGATAGGCAAGTTCGGATATAAAATCCTTCCCCTTCTGATGCGGGGTACGCTTACGGTCTGTTTTGCTATCCACTTCCTGAAGCGCCACAAAATCAGGCTTAAAGGATTTGATGTGATGAGCAAGTTCCTCTAAAGATGCCAGTTCGCCAAATCTCAAATTATAGGTCATTACCCGCACTCGTAGAGTATCTTGCGCGTATGCAACGCCCAAAGTCAGGCATAAAAACAATAATAAATATTTCTTCATTGAATACATGGTTTCTATTTTTTAATGATTACTTTTCCCAGCCCGGATTTTGTCCTAACAGAGGATTCTTCTGACGCTCGGGATTAGGCACGGGCCACAAATAATGTTTCGTTGCGTCGAAGTAGCGTGCTCCGCCTTCCGCAGTAGACTTTTCGTAGATAACATCACCAAACTCATCTACTCCGGTATCAGGATATGGGTTGGCGCCCAAATCGTTCATACAAACTTTCAGGCTGGGACCGGTGATGGCACGTCCAAAGCGAAGTTCGCCTTCACGCCAGCGCATCACATCGGCGTATCTTGTTCCTTCACCTGCCAACTCAATGCGACGTTCTCTTCTCAATTCGGTTTCGAGATCCATCCCCCATGCGCTAAGTTCGTCAAGGTTCATACGATGCATATTCACACGATCTCTAAGTCTGTTGATGGAGTAATCAATCTGTGTTTGTGTCAGTTTCTTGCCTTGTAGTTCGAAGGTGGCTTCGGCATAAATCAGCAAGATTTCGGCAAAACGGATGACATTGAGATTTCCATGTCCACCCACACTCGAACCGGCCAAATCAATATCGTTATACTTCTTCAGATAGAAACCTGTACGACTATTTGCCCCCACACGGTTATTATCTTGCAATGAAGCAAAACGAGGCAGATTAAATATCTCGTTGGCCTTATCCGTATCAGGATCACCGTCATCTCCTCCCGGCCATTTGTCACCCGGAGCATATAAAGTCATCTTCATTCTAGGATCTCTGTTCTGGAAATAATCCACATAATGCTCTTCAGGCGACTTGTATAACGATGAGGTCTGCACACCGGTCTTTTTATAATATTCCAATCCGGTTTTTGCCGGTTTACCGTCTGTACACAGATAAGCATCCACTAACGACTTCGTTGGATTGAGGCGTATATAATCTGTCGGACTGCAAGTTTCATTGGGCAGACTTTGTGTACGGATTTCAGGTACAAAAAGGCTATATACGATGGCTTCGATATTTTTCGGATCATTCTCGACATCCCCTTCGTGATGAAATAGTTTTTCGTATTCATACAGGCCATAGGGACTGTTTTCGATGATATATTCACTCGTTTTTGCAGCTAGTTCCCATCTTTCGTTTTGCAAGGCAATACGTGCCAATATGGCTAAAGCGCCCCAGCGGTCGAGTCTTCCCAGTTTGTCGCCTGTATACCTTTCTTCAGGCATGCGCTCTGCCGCCCATTTCAAATCCTCGACGAGCTGGTCAATGACTTTCTCTCTGGGAGTACGTTCGATATATGCATCTTCGGGCTGGATGACTTCTCCTACCCAAGGTACATCACCCCAAAATACCGTGAGGTAAAAGTACATAAGCGCCCGGATGGTTTTTACTTCTGCGGCATAAACGTCCTTCTTATTTTGAGCTACCTGCGCTTTATTATAGTTGTCCAGAAAATTATTGCAGCGATAAATATAGCTATATGCTCCTGTCCAATAGGTAGTGAAGGGGAAGCCGTCAGTATAAGAGTGCTTGCCTCCCGAAACCTTACTTAGTCCACTAGTAATATTCCCCCACATAACAGTTTCGGCCGTCGATTCACTCCAATTCACGAGATAGTCTTTTTGTAAAGCTTCGTAACAGGGAGGCAAGGCATTTTTAAGCTGATCTTCATTTACCCAGAATGTTACATTGTCCGGCTCGTTAGGGTTCGTTCTATCCAGAAAATCGCTACATGAGGTAACTATACCAAAGAAAGCAATGATTAAAAAGTATTTTGAGTATTTCATCTTTATAGTCGTTTAATAGGTTAGAATGTTATTGATAATCCAAAAACATAGGTTTTTACTTGCGGATAGACATCTCCGCTGGTGGTCCTCACTTCAGGGTCATAAGCTCCGAAGTAATCGGTTTTAGTAAACAAGTTATCTGCCGAAGCATATACTCTAAGACTATTAATGCCAAGAGGTGCCACCATTCGGGCAGGAAAACGATAACCTATCTGAATATTCTTCAGGCGCAAGTACGATGCATCCTCTTTCCAGTAGTCACTGAAGAGCCTGTTGTGCTCCTGCGACTGATAAAGTCTGGGATAAGAAGCATTTGGATTCATAGGCGTCCATCTGTCAAGATGCTCTTTTTTAGGAATTGAGTAGTCATTGATAAACGCATGCCGAGCCTCATCCTCAAGGTAACCGGCAACTTTGCCTACTCCTTGCAAATAGAAACTGAAATCAATGCCTTTCCATTCTAAACCACCCTTGATTGCATAGGTGTAATGGGGCTCTTTCTCGCCAAACACTACTTTGTCGTAGTCATCAATTACCCCGTCGGGAGCGCCGTCAGGACCACTGATGTCCCGATACTTAATATCTCCGGGCTGTACAATGCCGTTTTGTGATGCAACAAGAGGAAATTTTGGTTTCTGGTACTTACCTGTAGTTGTATTCACCGATTCGAAGTCATACACTTGCGCCAGTCCATCAGTCAGATAACCATAGAAAGCACCTATCGGATCACCTACCCGACGATACGAACCGGAAGCCGTACTGGTCAGCGACTCCGGAGTTCCACCCAAATCGGTAATCTTATTACGGGCGTCCGACAGATTGAACCCGAGATTGTAATTTACACTTCCGATCTTATCACGCCATGACAGATTAAGTTCCCATCCTTTGACATCAATCTTACCAAGATTGACATAACCTACGTTACTACTGGAAACCCCGACAATAGCCGGAACATCGGGACGAACCAATGCATCAATATTTTCTTTCTTATACCAATCAAAGTCCACATTCAGTCTATTGTTCAAAAAACTAAGGTCTACCCCGAAATTAAGCATGCGGATGGTTTCCCACTTGATGTCGGGATTACCGATTTTGTTTTGCCAAAGTCCCATAACAGGTGTATTAGAAGCTCCGATAGGATAAGACTCTTCGGTTATGATAGGTGACAAGTAAGGGTAGTAATTACCGGGAATGTTTTGATTTCCCAACTCACCCCAGGAAGCACGCAGCTTACCCGAGCTCAATACCGAAGTAGCGAACTCCATGAATTTTTCACGTGAGAAGTTCCATCCTGCCGAGAACGATGGAAAATATCCCCAACGATTGCCTTTGGCAAATCTCGAAGTTCCGTCGGCGCGCAGGTTAGCTTCAAACAGGTATTTACCGTCAAAAGCATAGTTGACACGACCAAAGTAAGAACGTAAAGCCCACTCGTCTTTTGTTCCGCTATTCATAAAATTAATCATTCCGGCACTAATAACGTGAATATCCTCAACCATCACATTATCACGTGTAGCCCCCAGTGTGCTTCTGTTTTCCCACTCTTGCGAAAATCCCATCAATGCTCCCAACTCGTGGCGTCCTATGGTTTTATTAAAGTTCAGGGTGAATTGCAACGTTTGGGTCATAACGTCGAGATGGCTTTGTGAGATATAGTCCTTGGCATCTTCATTTGCTTTCAACGGGCTACCGTCCGAGTAATAAGACAACATCTTCGGGTTAAACTCATCCACTTGGCGGGTATATATATTTGCAGAGTACTGCATACCTACGTTCAGTCCGTCTATAATTTTGAGATCTGCATTGAAAATACCATTGAGCACACGTGTTTTCCGTTCTTCCATTCCCGACTCATAAGCTACTTGCAAGGGGTTACGTACCGAACCGTACGACCAGTTCTCACTATCTACCATCCGGCCATTCTCGTCAGGAATTTGCCACATGACGGGAAGTAACGGAGACATACGCTGTGACAGGCGGAATACTCCTGATGTGCCACTATAACCCAAGTCCTTTTTATAGAAATCGACATAGCTCATCTGTCCGGTCAGTTTCAAACGATCGTACACCTCCGTGTTTACACTGATACGCGCATTATGTCTTTTCGAACTATATCCGTCACCTACAACCAGTCCATCCTGATCCAGGAAACCATACGACATAAAAAATCCGGTTTTTTCACTTCCACCCCGTGCGCTCACATTATGCCCCGTTTGAAAAGCCCGGCTTTTGTATATTTCGTCAATCCAGTCTGTATTGGAATATTCGTTGGGGTACAATCCCGAATCATATTTATCGAACGCCTCTTGTGTATAGGGCTTGGAAAATCCGGCAGCACTCATGGCTTCATTGGAGAGTTCCATGTATTCCCTTCCATTAACAAGTTCGGGCAATGCTGTGGGAGTCTGGAATCCGGCATATCCGTTATATTGGAATACTACGCGCTCTTTCTTTTCTCCCTTTTTAGTCGTTACAAGAATAACACCGTTAGCGGCACGTGCTCCATAAATAGCTGATGAGGCGGCATCTTTCAGTACTGATACGCTTTCGATGTCCGAAGGATTCAATAAGTTGATGTCTCCCCCGGCTACTCCGTCAATCAAGATCAAAGGTGCTGTACTACTGTTAATGGTTCCCGTACCACGAATGTTGATGCTGGGCACAGCACCCGGCTGTCCCGAAGAAGAAACGATACTAACTCCAGGCAACAATCCTTGCAGCCCTGTAGTTACGTTAGTAATAGGTCGGTTCTCAATAGCCTCCGCTTTGACCATAGATACAGCACCTGTTACATTCACTTTCTTTTGTACGCCATAGCCTACAACTACTACATCTTCCAGACTGACAGCATTCTCTTTCATCACTACGTTTACTGTCGTTGCTTTCGCTATGACGCTTTCTTCACGGTAGCCGACGTATGAGTACCGAAGTGTACTCCCATAGGGTACCTTGATGGAATACTGACCATTGATATCGGTGATTGTACCTGTAGTCGATCCTTTCACCGATACGGTGGCTCCGATGATCGGTTCCGCATTCTCGTCAGTAACTTTACCTTTCACATATAGTTCCTTTTTCTCTCCTTGCGAATCAACAGGGTCAGTTTTATTTTGATATTCTTTATTATAAAATAAAATACTGTCATCCAGGAAACGGAACCCAATGTTAGTCCCTTTTAGCAAAAGAGTTAGTGCTTTGTTTACCTCTGTGTCTTTTACCTCCAATGACACTTTCCTACTCGTATCCACAAATTCTTTGCTATAGGCTACATTCATCGATGCCTTCTCTGCTATCTGACTAATAGCCTCTTTAAGAGGAAGCTCTTTGATACTAACCGATATTTTTTGCTGTTGTGCATAAACAAAAGCAGTGACAAATATGCACATTAGGGTTACAATACACCTTCTGCCGGTGGATGAAAAAGGAGAATCTTTTTCCATAATATTAGTCTTTAAAGTTAATAGTTCAATATCTATTAGCTAATACACAAGAGATATTAAAAAGTATTACGGCAAATAAGTTAATGAATATTAATTCGGAAAATATAGGAGAACTTGCCGGAAATCAATCCATACTTGATAAAAAGAAAGAAAACACTTCAAAGGTATCGTTTTTAATAGCAAAAATAGAAAGGGGTAGATAGTATTTTCTCATTTAATGCATAAATTAGTGTCTTTACCTGAAATAATTAATACCTTTGAGTGCACAAATTAATTCGTCGGACTATAGTTAATCTTTCAAAGAACTATAGTCCGACGAAAGGAACACTATAGCCAATGTTGCGTCGGACTATAGTCCGACGAATAAAATCAGACAATCGGAAACTATATTTACTGAATAACTAAAAACAAAATAAAACATGAGTGTTTATTACGATCTTTATGCCAGTGGCAACCCACAAAAAAAGGATGAACAGCAGCCACTTCACGCACGAGTGATTCCATCGGGAACTCTTAATGCCAAGAAATTCATAGAGTTAGTATCTAAAAGCAATGGTTTCAGCCAAGCCACTATTGAAGGATGCCTGCAAGCAGTTACTGACGAATTACAGCATTGGTTAAAGCAAGGCTGGATTGTGGAAGTCGGAGAATTAGGCCATTTCTCTTTATCTCTGAAATGCGGGCGGCCAGTAATGGAAAAGAAAGAAATCCGTTCTTCTTCCATCCATCTGAATAAGATAAACCTTCGTGTCAACAAGAAATTCCGCGAAAGCATGGAACCGTTACAGTTGGAACGTATGGAATCCCCCTATCGCAACGACGGTAGTCTCGATGAAGACAACTGCCGCACTGTCCTTATGCAACACCTAGAAAAAGAAAGTTGCGTCACCCGAACTGATTTTATGAAACTGACCGGAATAAATCGGGACAAGGCTATCGGGCTATTGAATAAGTACATAGAAGAAGGAATGATACGAAAGTATGGAGGAGGTAAGACGGTAGTATATTTAAAGAAATAAAGCGACTAAAAAAATGTGTCAAAAGTGAAGCTATAGAAAAATGCTTCAGGTTTTTGACACATTCATTATTTACTATTCAAAGCGAACTTCAGAGATACCTACGGATTTTCCCTGTTGAGCATCTATATTCAAGCGTATAGCCTCTACCTCAACATTACTACTCGGATGGATAACATTAAACCTGTCCTTACCCAACTGATAAGAATCTGTAACATATAATTCAAGAACTTTCCAGATTCCTTTTGATTTATATTCCACCTTCCAGCTTACAGGTAGCAGAATGTTTTCTTGAGGATTCTCCAACCAATATACGGAAAGAGAGTTTAAAGTATACGGAGTTTTAAAATCGAACGTCAATTGTTGTCCTTTTCCATTCTCTGCAGGAATAGAGACCCATCTCTCCAAACTAAAATCAGCAGAAGAAGTAGCCACTTTCCCATCGCAAACTGCCTGCTCTGATATTGCATTTCCACTTGCGACAGACGAAGCCGATATTTTCCCAATCGAATCCATATACTTCATTTCTCCTTGTTGCACCCCTACAGTCGAAACCTCCTTATTCAGCCAGACAAGCATTGTACGATTATCTCCTCTGTTACACCAGGCATAATAAGGCACTAAAGAAATTCCGCCCACTTTTATAAAATCAAGCCCCTTCAGTTCACCGGTTTCTTCAATCGTAACCTGTGCCTTTTCTTCCGTCGCATCGCCCAAGAATAATTGCTGAACAGGTCTTCCATTATCTATTTCTTCCGCACAATAAACCAATGGACCACGTGTCACAGCAGTTTTCCCCACATTATCCTCCACTTCCGGAATACAGTCGACAAAACGAACAGGCATTGGCAATTCAAGCTCTACTATATCGCCACTCACCCAGTCACGTTCTATTACTGCGAAACCTTTCTTCATCACATACTTCACTTTTTCTCCGTTTACACGCACCTCAACTGGCAGGTGCCGCTGTTCTTCGTAAGGATAAAGTCCGCCCGGCACAAATTCATCTTTCGTTGCCCAAGTAGGAATACGCATGCTTATTGAAAAACGTTCTTTCTTCTCCGGAATAACAACAAGGCGTACTTTTCCGTCAAATGGATACCCTGATTCTTGCTCCAAAGCAACTTTTCCTCCTTTCAAAGGAATCGTTGTCCTGCTTCCACCATAAAGAGTAAGATAGATATTATCTTTACTATAAGCATACATATATCCCGGAACTTGCAGGATGAGGCGAGAGATATTAGGAGGACAGCATGCGCATCCGAACCATTCGGCCCGGCCACCATTACCATGATTAAAACGCCTTTCTCCATCAGCTTCCAAAGGGTTCACATAGAAGAAACGATCCCCCTTCAAGTTAATTCCGGCTAAAGCATTATTGAATAAAGACAGCTCGGCAATATCCCAGAATTTCGCATCACCGCTACCTAGAAATAATCCTTGATTAAAAAACACATTTGCTACAGCAGCACATGTCTCGTTATAAGCTGTCAGATTAGGTAACTCATAAGGAGCACCGAAACCCTCCATACCTTCTACTGCACCCAGCCCTCCGGTTATATGCATACGTGTTGTTACCAGATTATTCCATATAGCCTGAAGTGCCTTGTCATAATCATGGAGTCCGGTCAGTGCGTCCACCTGTGCCATAGCCGTATAAAGATAAGCCGCACGCACGGCATGTCCCACCGCTTCCGTCTGTTGGCTGACCGGTGCATGTTGTTGTGCATAAGTAGCTGCCATCACCCCTTCACCCTCCGGACGGTAAGTAACTCCGCGAATCTCCAGAAATTTTTTAGCCATATCAAGATACAATGGATCATTCGTCACCCGATACAATTTACAAAGAGCCAGTTCTATTTCCTCATGTCCGGGAGCCTGATTAACCGGTTTTCCATTATTATAATTTGGATCTCCTCCTTCAAAGAAAACCTTATTCACATGTTTGGCACTCTTAATAGCAACATTTAACAGTTTATCTTTACCTGTTGCCTGATAATAAGCAACAGCGGCCTCATACAGATGCCCTACATTATAGAGTTCATGGCTATGCACCAACCAAGAATAAGGTTTCTCTCCCATCTCACGAGGATCAGGATTACCACAAATATGAGAAATGTACAGATACCCGTCTTCTTGTTGCGAAGCAGCGATCAACTCTGTCACATCATCCATGAACTTTTCCAGTTTCTCATCCGGCTGTATCATAAGTGAGTAGGCAACTCCCTCCATTACCTTATATAAATCTGAACTGATGAAGCGATGTGTTTCCGGCAGTTCGGTGGGTTTACCTGCACGAAAAGCAGCACAACGCCTGAAGCGTTCAACAGCCGGTGCACTCTGATAAACAGAAAAAGGGACTGTAACGCTTATCTCTGTCTTCATTCTTTCTTTCCAAAAACCATCAGTTAACGTTACCTGATTAAAGGGGATGGGGATGATCTGCTGTTCTTCCTCCACACAAGCCGTCGACAAGATGCACAAACTAAATCCTACTAATAGATGTCTCATTCCTATTTCTTTTTAATTATTACTTGCGTATATTTATCCATGACTGGTATTTCCAGCCGACAAAACGGATGCGCCTGATTCATTATTTCAAAATCTTCCACTTCTTTTTGTCCAGCTATAACAGTATACTTTCCTTCAGGAAGTTTACCTTCAAGAGTCATTCTTGTATGATGAGGTTTCCCAGAACGATTTTCGATGACAAAAGCAAGCTCATTTGTTTTTTTCAACGTAACAGGATAATCCTTTCTGAAACCATCCTGCTCTAATTCTACCGAAAATTGGACAGGTGTAAGAAACCGTATCTGTCTGCGTACTCCGTCATACGGAACCATACTAATTGTTCCTTCTTTATCCACAGCCACATTGCCTCCATAAGCTATCAGCCCAAAATCGTGATCATCCACTAAATAGACTCCGGCTCCATGAATTCCTCCCGTAAGCCCGTGATCTATTTCACCATCATATCGCCACGGGGCGCGTCCGGTTTTTATGTAACTCATATAGGTACGGGAATTCTGATAAGGAGAAAACGCCCAGCCCACAGCTCCATCATTTTCTTTCCCTTTATACCAATATCCAAAGTCAGTTTGTTGCGTACCTGTATTCATCAACGCCCATGAAGCTAACAAAGAATTATAGCCATAATTAATATACTTCTCCGGTTCACTGGAAAATTTATACGCATAATCCAGCAATGCCACACCCCCCATCTGCGTCATATAATCGAGATTTACGTACTGTCCGCTCCATGCCGTACCCAAATTGGCATATCCAGGTTCAAAAATTCCGCGCAAAGCAAGATTCCCATCTAACTGATTTTGCATGAAACGCTCTATGGAGACAGTGTCAAATGAGGTATACGAATACCATTTTTTCTTATTCTTATCATACCAGAATTGCTCCTCCGGTTGCATCGGATTCAATTTTGCATATTCGGCAATGTAATAGGAGGATTCAAAGGCAGTGCGGTCAACAAACATCTCGGAACCGAACGGCCAGGGATCTTCATAAATCATATATGTCACCTTCTTTTCCCATTCGCGACGTAATCTAGCTGCTGCTTCTTTCCTGCCTGTATTTTCTAAAGCAGAAATAATATATAACAAATACCTTTCATGAAAATTTCCTTGCTTATAAGCCCAGTCAGTCCAACCGTGGAAAGCCCACTGCTTTCCCATCAATATATTATATGGCACTTCAAAATAGGCCATCGCCGTACGGTAAGCCCGTTCTAAATATCCATTCGCATCCAGGTAAGTCACCATATCCGGATGATCTTTCGCAATCCTGTACAGATTATAATAAATAGCAAAATGAGTGGTATAATCAAACGTTCTCCACATGCGTCCTTTGCCTGAACCTCCATCCTCATATCCTCCATATTTACCACTACGATTCTGATACCAGTTTTCACTTCCATAGATACCATACGGATAAGGGAATTCCTTATCTGTACGTTGCAGTTTACCCCAAACAAAATTCTTCTGATAATATTCCAACGAAGCTATTTCATCCTTATCCGGATATATCACATTCTTCTCACTTACATAAATAGGCTTACTATTCGAAGGATCATCAGAACCTCCCACCATAAATTCTTCCCGAAGTTCTCCTAAATAGTCGGGTGAAAGCAGTTCTGCTTTTTTCATATCCCACAAACTATACAAACCATTATACCACTTCGTCGAATCCCGATGCTGCTGTTTGTCTACAATAAAACGGGCACGTTTCTTTATGAGCGTTTCTAAAGGTTCTGTTACAAAAAAATCCAAATAACACATTTGTCCGTTTCCATAGTTTACCGTAATCAGATTCTCACCTAAACGGGAAAAGCGAAACTTATAAATATACTTGTTATCTTTCGTCTTGCCTATATTAGCTACTTTGATTTGCTCCGGACACTCAACAGTTAACTGTTCAACAGGCAACTGTGTCTGTAAAGCACAATACACTTCCATTTCAGGGGTTACTACCATTCCCGGAGCAACTTTCACCAAGACATTTCCTTTATCATACAATTTCCCCCTTAAATCAGTGTGGTCTTTGGCTACAGTAAAATTAAAGCCTGTGAGATAACGCTGATAAGGGGCCACCGTCTTTGAGGTAGAAGGTATTCTCCAGGTATCGCTCGCCCGATCGACAACATTCGTTGCATGCAAATAATACTTACCATCCCAAGTTGCATATTCCATAGCAGTCCCTTTTTTCATTGACATCAATAAAATGTCCCCCTGACCGGTATATGGTATCCAATAGAGAAAAGAAGAATTTCCATTTAAAGAGAAATGCCTATTCAGGTTTTGACAAGCTTGTACGGATTCATCAATTGCTCCAATCGGCACTGTCAGACACATATCCAGAATATTAACCGTATGATGGCTTCGGTTGAAGAATTCAATATCCCATTCAATCTCTTCCCCACTGACAGTGAAGGTCTGATAAAGCCGGACTCCGGCAGGAAGTTGCCAGAATATCTGTATTTTTCCCGCCGTATTTTCCAGTATTTCAGACTGCAAATCAGAAAGCTTAACAGAGTAAGTCTTATTGTCAACAAGGTAATTAAAATATAAATCTCCCAGAATCTTTCCTCGATCGACATAGTTCCTGTGATGATCGCTTCTTTCGAAAACTAGTAATTTAAGCCCCTTTCCATCTGGATTGACCTCAATTCGTGGGACTACAGCTGCCACTGTACTCCCACAAAAAACTAGCCAAGCCAACAAAACGGTCATACAAAGCTTCATTCTCATAAGTTCAATTTTTCACTGTTATCTTGAATGTACTTAAAGATCTTTTGTGAGCATAATCGTTCAATGAATTACTTCTTTGATCGCTATAATCTATACCACTATAGTTCTTATCACCTACATTGGTAGCTACAGCCGTAATGGTAAATTCACCAGGTTCGGTATAAATATACTTATAAGTTTTCTGAATTCCTCCAGTCGCATATACAGAGCCCAAAGAAACACCTGTATGCCACGGTTCATATTCGTCCGTTCCCATTTCGATAAACGAAAGGTATACGTCTCCCTGAAAACCTCTATACTTGGCATAATCTGCTTCGTGGACGGGCAAGCCTGTTGCAGGATTAAGTTCACATTCGTAAGCCTCATCTATTCCATCCCCATCCAAATCATATTTATAAGGTGAATCATCAGCTGCTGCATAAGTAGGACGCCCATTCACATACATATCGACTTGACGGAGCACTAGCTTTTCTCCATCATTCAGAAACTGCTGCAAATATGAATCACGGTTATACATCTCTCCAAGTTTATAGAAACCTTCTGTCGGTCTGCCGGAAAGAGGATCATTTGTCTGAAATGCTCCATAAAAACGTTCGTCCATAAGAGTGCTGTATTTATAACCGGCAGCATGTCCGGCAAAATCCGCCAGTTGCTCCGTATGTAATCCAAAATAGGCAGCTACCCAAGGATCATTAGAATATTTTCGAATAGCACGATCCGCATCACAAGCAACAAAGCGGCTCTCAATCACCGTATTACCAGGCTGATTATCAAGGCCTCCTAAAATATGAATATCCGGTTTCATCCGTATGCCTGAAGGAATCCTGCGATCTGATACTGTAAACTTCAACTGATTAGTCCCGATATAGCTCATTTCCATCAATGCTTCCGGAAAATCCCCTTTCTTATAAGGAATCAGTTGGATATTTTCTATCGCACCAAAAAATTCAAAATCCTTTTTCACCTCTTCAACAGTCTGATAATTTTTGAAGTACTTATAGAATAATGTCTTCTCTCCATTCTTCGCATAAGAAACCCGATAGCCTTTTTCATAGAAACTATTCCAGTCATTTTCCATGATTGCCTTAATGCGCGAACGTTCGAACATTTTTCCTTCATCTCCCGTAAAGAGAGAAAGATATTGGGCATCCGTAGAAATTGTAATTGTCACTTCGTCTCCAACTTTGGGATTCTCTGGAGATACGGTTACCTGAACGGACGGAGCTTCCACATCTGAACCAAACTTTTCACATGATGCCATAACAGACATCATTATTATCATAATTAAAATCGATTGATATGTTTTCATATTATTCTGACAATTAAGTTAATAGCCCGGATTCTGTTTCATTTCCGGAAAGAATGACAACTCTGTAAATGGTATAGGCATCAATACACGATATACTTTTTCGTCATTGAAAAGATGCCATAAATATTCTCCTCGAGCAGGGTCACCATAAGGTGCGTAGAATTGTAAAGGATCACGATAACGGCAAATATCTTCCAGATCTTTCATTGCAATGTCCGGAAAACGGGCTACATCGAGCCAGCCACAATCATCTTCAGCCGCAAGTTCCCTCAAACGTTCATACATCAATTCTTTCAATGCATTATTTGCACTTATATCCTCCGGAATCATCATAACAGAACCTTCCTGATAGGTATAAGAAGCATCACCCTGACTGGTAAACATGTCTTTTACAGTGCCTTGATTACAAGCTCTATTCCGGACAATATTCATCGCTTTCACTCCTTGCGAAATTGTCCCTTGCATAATCAGGGCTTCTGCTTTGAGTAAATAAATCTCGGCCAATCGTAAAACCGGATAATCAACTCCTGCATAATTAATATCAAAAGTCGAAGCGATCTCACTCGGATTCAAATTACGGAACTTGCCAAGTTGCCACCAGTTACAATTCCACAAGTTAGGTCTGTTTGCTCCATTGGCTTCATTTTGCCACCAGTTTCTTTCGTGTGTTTCCAGTGCCACTTCCATTACTTTCAATTGATCTTCAGAATAATGATTTCCTTTACCCGGCTCAATATAGAAATTCGTACCAAGTTCACGTCCGGCAGGTTCAAATACCCATAGTCCGACTGGAGCACTTCCACTGCTAGGACCGGTGACCCACCCTTTCACAGAGCTCCACATACGGCGGGTGAAATCGCCCGTAATTGTATATTTCCCTGTGCTTTCATACAGATTCTGTAAATCATTAGGAGTGGTTCCGGCTTTAGGAGATTCTGCATTAAATCTATCTATCTGCCCATAGTCACGACATACCTCCTTGAAACTATAATTATGTTCCCACATCGGAATATCATACAATAATGTCAGCCAGGAAGTCAGGTGCACACCATTGGTCGCTCCATACTTGGCTTCTCCTGCAAATCCCATCGGTATCTTATTACCGGTTCCATTACCTTCTTCTGCTAGTACACTGAACATAATTTCTTTATTGCGTTTCGTAAATACGGCTGGATAATAATCTTCCAACTCATAACTGCCATAAACTCCGGAGATAATATCATCACATAATTTAACTGCATCTGCATAAAGAGAAACAGTAGATAATTCCCCTGTTGTATTTTCTGCAATTTTATCTCCATACATTTCGGCACGACGAATATAGGACGCATGAAATATCTTCGTCTTTGCCAGCATACCAGCTACTGCTCCCCTAGTCACACGTCCATAAGCGATTCCCGAATTATTATCAGCACACTTACTCAAAGCATACTCCATTTCGTCATATAAAAATCTGAAAACTTCCTGCCGAGTAGCACGTGGCACGTAAGCAGGCTTGGGCCCCGTCGGTTTGGTTATTAAAGGTACACCGCCATAATAACGGTAAAGTGTAAAATAAGCGTATGCACGTAAAAAACGGACTTCACCTATCAACATTTCAGTAGCAGAGCCTTGTATGGCAGCCTTCTCTAATGAGGAACTGCTTATACTGGAATCAATAGCGTCCTGATGTGCCTCCAAATTCTCTAAAATCTGATTAGCCTGGGCAATATAAGCATACAGTTTTGACCATAAATTCAATACGCTACCCGAACTAGCTGTCAGATCAAAAGGACCTTCGTTTATCAGAGATGGCATCATAAAACGGTCTTCCGTCATAATTCCATCATTGGTGTTACCGGCATTAGCATATAAAATTGCGACGTTACGTAAGGCAGCATCATAGGAAGTATAGAATGTCTCTGCCGGAAGTTCGGTTTTCGGCAACTGATCGAAGTAACCCTCGCACGATACCAGTACAAGAGATGATAAAAGGATAAATAATATTTTTTTCATAACAGTACCAGATTAATATTTAAAATTAAATGAAAATACATGTGATCTTGCATACGGATAGGATGAAATATCAACTCCCGGCAAAATCCGATTACTGATAGAGTTTCCACTACGTACTTCCGGGTCGTACCCTGAATATTTCGTGAGACAGAACACATTATTAATAGAATAGGTAAAAGACATATCTTTTATCTTCCAGACATTCAATATCTTTTTAGGTAAATGGCAGGTAATTGCCAGATTATTCATCTTCAGGAAGGAACCATCTTCCACCATCTCGGAATTGGACGCTGCCCACATATATCCTGACCAGGAAATAGGACCGGGACCGGTAAACGTACCTGTCGGGTTGTTAGCAAACCAAGCATTTTTATAATAGACAGATGACTTATTACGAATATCACCGTTATTCATCAGATTATATATATTACCATTAATAATATCATTTCCATACGACCAACTGAAATCCATAGCCAACTCAATAAACTTCCAGCGGAAATGTGTATTCAAACCTCCGATAAATACCGGATTCACGTCTCCAATCACAACGCGGTCTTCCATATTAATTTTACCATCCCCGTTTATATCGGCAAAGGACGGGAATCCGTAAGGCATCTCTCTCTCTGTTGCATACCACCAGGGAGAATCGGCACTACCCACACCATTACTATCGGAATACCAGTTACTACGGATACCTTCCATTTGTAATCCGTAAAACAGTCCTAACGGATAACCCTCTTTGATAAGTACATTCTCCGTACCCGAAGCAGAACCGACAGGACGGCTTTCAAGCATTTGGTTCTCTGTACCCAAACTTAACACTTTGGACTGATTGGCACTAAAATTAATCGTAGCATTCCAACTAAAATCTTTTTTATCGATGATTAGTCCACCCACACTGATCTCAAATCCACGGTTACGAACAGAACCAATATTTCTCGTCACTTTACTAAATCCGGACATACGCGGTAAATTTTGTTCCAGAAGCATGTCTTTGGTCTTTTTAGTATATAAGTCTACAGAAATATTGAGACGATTATTAAACATATCCAAATCCAGACCACCATTAAACTCTTCTGTCACTTCCCAACTTATATCAGGGTTCGCCATGCGATTGGTATATAATGCAGAGATTGTACCATCACCAAAGACAGCTTGCCGACTACTTGACGCCAACGTCTGTGCATAAGCATAAGACGCAATCTGGTCATTACCAACCTGACCATAGCTGAAACGCAGCTTCAGATTATCAACATTCTTTTTCAACCATGACACATTCTTGAAGAAACTCTCATCCGAAACTCTCCAACCAATAGCACCTGAAGGGAAAAATCCCCACCGATTGTCCGGAGAGAACTTGGAAGAACCGTCCGCACGCATAGAGGCTTTGAGAAGATAACGGCCTTTATAAGAATAGTTTGCCATAAACACACCGGAAAGCATGGCTACCTTTTCATAACCAATCGTTGGAGACTTCACGTGATTTCCACTCTTTGCATCATATATTCCTTCCCAACCCAAATCTGTATTAAACTGGGAATATTCCTGACCAAAGGTTTCATATTTATTCGTATTGGCTTCATATACAGCGTTTACAGACAAATTGTGCACTTCGTTAAATACTTTATTAAAGCCTGCTTGTACTACCCCTCTTAAATTCAGTGCATTTTGCGTCCCATAAGATGCCCATCCATTATTATCATAACCTCGCTGAATAGTTTTAGGAACAAATTCTTTTATTTCCCCTTTAGGAGTGCGTACACCCATTCCCGCTTTCACAAACCAATTATCTGTGATGTTATAGACAAGTTCCGCCTGACCGAAAAAAGTATGATTCTTATTAGAATAATCAATATCCTTGAGCTTTCGATAAGGATTATCCATTTTACCTGTATAATACAAATTATCATCTATTTCCTGAAAAGTCCATTCCTTAGGAACTAACGGAGAAAATGTCTGTATTTCATTGAAGATATTGCCTTCTGTCCAAAAAGCACCGCTCCGTATATTATGTTCATAAGATATATTTGTATTCAATATCAACTGCGGAAGGAGCTTTATGCTGTTATTCGTCTGGAAATAAAAACGCTTAAACCCTGTATTAACTGCAATTCCGTCTTCATTCATAAAGGATAAAACCGTAGAGTTTTGTATTTTCTCCGTTCCGCCTCTATATGAAACTTCATAGTTTTGTTTGGTTCCATTCTGAAGACAAAGATCCGGATAGAATTGAAAACGGGAAGGATCTGTATTCCATATCTGGTCTTTATATTCCTGATAGAAATCTGCATTCTGCCATTGACCATTCATTACCATATCCCGCATATAAGCTCGCATATAGTCCTCCGCACCTAACATAGAGATAGAGTTTGCCAGTTTACTAATTCCATAGGAGGCTTTTACCGAAATCTCACTCATCCCCGCAGAACCTTTTTTGGTAGTTATCAGCACTACTCCGTTGGCACCTTGTGCACCATAAACTGCGGTGGAAGATACATCTTTCAATATAGAAATGCTTTCAATAGCATCAGGAGAGATGGTAGCCAAAGGATTGTCAAGCGGATCATCCGAGATCGGGATGGGAAAACCGTCGACCACATAAAGAGGAGAGCTTCCCGCTGTAATAGAACTGGCTCCACGCACCTTAATGGTAATTCCCCCGCCAGGGGCCCCATCATTGTTCATCACCTGAACTCCTGCAATTTTTCCCTTCAACGCCTGTTCCATACTTAATGGATTGGTTTTCATAAATTGTTCGGAATTCAAACTGGACACAGAACCTGTTAAATCAATTTTACGTTGTGTCTGATATCCTGTAACAATAACTTCATCAATCTCAATACCTGATTTCATCACGACATTGATCTGTGGCTGATTTCCCACAGTTTTTTCAACTGTTGTCATTCCAATCATTGAATATACGATAACCTGCCCCGGAGTCACATTATTCAGAGTATACTTCCCATCTATATCAGTGATAGTTCCATTTTGTGTGCCTTTCACTTTTACATTTACTCCCACTAAAGGCTGCTCATCAGTTTCTTTGACGTAGCCATAAATACTTTTCTTTTCCTGTGCAAAGCTCCCGATCGATAGAGATAAAAACAGGCATAACAGCAGAAAGGACCTCGCCATATTCCCCATACCTGTCTTGAGTTTTGGTAGATAACTTTGATTCATAATATTAGTAATTTAGTCATTAAGATTATATTATTCTTTTTTTAGAGAAGATGTCAGCCTTAAAAGGAAAGATATCCCACTGACATGAAATAAAGAAAGTCTGTTCATAGGCATTATAATTAGTTGGTTTCGATGGCAAATGTAGAGAAAAAAGCGTCTAAACCATAAAACTATAAATTATTCACTTATACTTATGTTCACATTTATACCGCCAACGCGCGAAATGAACATAAGTACTATTTTATAACCAATAGTTACAGCCTAATTCATTTTTATTTCAGACATTTGTGACGTACACAATTCTTATACGCATGAAAACATTTACATTAACCCTGATACTATTATTTTCGACTATTACTTATGCACAGCAGAATGAGTTCATTTTCCATAATTTGGGAAGTAAACACGGGTTGACCTATAGTGCAGTCAGGGATATTGTGCAAGACAACAATGGATATATCTGGATCGCTACTTTAAAAGGGCTTAACCGATATGACGGATATAATATCAAACAATTTTACAAATCAGAAGACGGATTATCATCTAATTGCATTGAACGCATACTCCTCATCGGCAAAGACTCTTTATTGCTGGGAACTAATGAAGGATTATGTTTGTATGATGCACAAAAAGAAAAGTTCTCATCGATTCCTTCCCCAGACAATAGCAATTTTTACGTGTCAGACATGGCCGAAAACGGAACAAAAGTTTTTGTAGCTTCAACGACAGGATTACATATCTACGACAAACGTTCACAAAATATAAACCGCTTATTTAAAGGCAGGCTCCTCAAGATTTCCCTTGACATCAATAGCAATATATGGGGAGTAACTCCAGATACAATTTATTGCTTTCGCAATAGTGGATATATTATAAGGAAGTATGCGGCTACAGAAATATCGCCACAATATTCCATCCAATTTTCAGCTATTTACAGAGATTCACAAGGAACTATATGGCTGGGAACTACCGAAGATGGACTATACCGTTATAATAAAAGCCGGGAAACCTTTCTCCCTGTTACTCTCTCATCTCAAGATAGAAAAAAGATCCGTTATATACGTTGTCTGAAAGAAGACATGCGCGGAAATTTATGGATTGGGACAGAAAACGGCCTCTTCATTTACGACTATACGGATGATAGTTACAAACACTATCTGCAAGATTCCAATCTATCACAAACCGGATTGTCTGACAATGCCATATATTCCATCTATAAAAGCCGGGAGGAAATGATGTGGATCGGTTCTTTCTTTGGCGGAGTGAACTACACAAGCCTTATTGATAATAAATTCAGCTATATACTGCCTGACAATGGGAAACAAGCATTGAAAGGAAAAGCAATCAGCAATATCATAAGAGATAGTAAAGGTGCTTTATGGTTCGCATCTGAAGATAACGGTGTCTCTATCATATATCCCGACCAAAGCATACAGCACCTCAATAAATCAACCTTTCCTAAATTGAATGGGAATAATGTACATGCATTAATAGAAGATCCTTCAGGGAATATCTGGGCAGGAAATTTCGTGGACGGACTACATAAAATAGATGCTAACCGACATGTCCAGTTTTACAAGAACATAACAGGAGACAGTGTGGGACTATCAGATAATTCAATATACAAACTATATATTCATAATACCGATTCAATGTTTATAGGGACAAGCTCCGGCATAGATATTTACCATTTCAAAGATGACAAGTTCACTCGCTTTCTCCCCCATATTTTTAAAACAATACGCGTAGATGATATTCTTCGGGATGCTCATAACTGTCTATGGTTCGCAACACACTTTGATGGAGTTTTCATGTATAATCCAGACACTCGAAAGATCACCCAATACCGGAAAGGAAAGAAAGGATGCGAAGAAATAATCAGTGATAATATTTATTGCAGTTTTATGGATTCCAGAAAAAGGATATGGTTTGGCACAAGCAACGGAGGACTTATGTTATACAATCGCTCCAACAACAGTATGGAGATATACGGCAAGGACAATGAACTGAAACAAAGAGATATCTACTCCATACAAGAAGATTTGTCGGGGCTGTTATGGATGAGTACAGATAATGGCATTTACTGTTTCAATCCCGACAACAAAAGCTTTACTCACTATCTGGTAGCCGACAATCTTATCTCAAATCAATTTAACGCATGTTCAGGATATAGAGACACTGATGGTACTATTTACTTTGGGAGTATCAATGGAGTCTGCTTTTTCCATCCGGAAGAATTAAACCAAGCTAACGCTACACAAAATATTCATATCACTTTTTCCGAATTTAAAATTTTCAACAAGCATATACAACCTGATAAAAACGGAATAATAGAAAACAACATCGACAACACCTCGAATATTGATTTAAAACATGACATGAATACACTTACTTTTGATTTTCTAATCATTAACTATAATGATAATTATCAATCACAATATATCTGCGAATATCGTCTGGAAGGTATAGAAGAGAATTGGAATATTGCACAACAAATGCCACAGTCCATTACTTATACACTTCCTCCGGGGAAATACAAGTTTCATGTACGGGTCATTCATAAAAACGGCTCAATCATTGAACAACGTGAAATAAATGTTCATATCCAGCCCCATTTTCTCGCAAGCAAATTCATGATATCTGTTTATTTCATTATAGGTATCTGCATAGCATATATGATCATTCGTTTCTACAGGACACGTATGAAAGATAAAATGGATATCAAGATAGAACGAATGGAAAAGAATAACTTACGAGAACTGAATAAGCATAAACTTAATTTTTTCACTTTTATAACCCATGAATTCAAAACTCCCTTATCCATACTCATGGCTATATTCGAAGATATATCCATAGGGAAAGAAAAACAATTGGAAAAAGAGGAAATAAATATCATCAAACGGAATATCCAGCGACTTCAGTTTCTCATCAATCAGTTACTGGATTTCCGCTCTGTAGAAACAGATCATGCCAGTATAAAATATGTAAAAGCAGACATCATGGGTTATGGAAAGGTTATATTCGATTTATTCACTCCTGTTTTCAAGCAAAAACAAATACGATATCTATACAAATCAAGCCCGGAAGCTTTTTATACGATTTTTGACCAAGACAAAATAGAAAAGATTATCAGCAATTTATTAAGCAATGCTTTTAAACACTCTGATGTCCAAAGTGAAATAAACTTTAGTATTGAAGTGGATAAAAACACGGAACGGCTCATTCTTTCATGCCAAAACACAAGTTCTTATATCCATCCCGAACAACGCGAAGCTGTTCTGCAACCGTTCCATAAAACAGGTTCAAAAGATACGAAATATTCCAATACCGGGATCGGATTGGCACTGGTAAACGGATTAGTACAATTATTATCGGGTACTATCGACATAGAAAGCAAACAAGAAACCGGAACTACTTTTATTATTCAATTACCGTTAGTAAAAGATACAAAAGACATGATTGTGCCGGACAAAATGCCTAATATTGTGAATTCACCTGATATTGTCGCCGACACAGTCTATTTGCTGGACAACTCTATACAAGAAGAAGACATTAATTATCAGGAAAAAGAAAAAAAGTTATCGATACTTCTAGTTGATGACAATCCGGATATTAACAAAATCCTAAAAAGTAAACTTTGTAAAATATATAAGGTTAAAAGCGCCTATAACGGACGTGAAGCAGTTGAGATTCTTAAAAATCACATTATTGACATAGTTATCAGCGATATTATGATGCCTTTTATGGATGGATATGATTTAAGTAAATATATAAAAACATCACATGAATATTCACATATACCGGTTATTCTAATCACGTCACAACCTTCTAAAGAGAATGAATTGCAAGGCTTATCAGCCGGTGCGGACGCATATATCGAAAAGCCTTTCACTTTCGACGAACTGAACTTGAGAATTACCAATCTGCTAAAAGCTAAAAATAATATCCGCGCACATTATCAGGATATGAAAATATTCGAGCTCAATGAAAAACTGAATAATAAAGATGAGGAATTCATCAATACTCTAACTCAATATATCCTGGAACACATACAGGAATCTGATTTAAATGTCAACCACTTAGTAGAACACATGCAAATCAGTAGAACACATCTATACAATAAGCTCAAGAAACTGCTCAATTTAAGTATCACAGAGTTTATCAACAAAATAAAAATCGATGTTGCCAAGCTCAAAATTATTGAGACAAATCTTTCTTTTGCGGAAATCTCATGGCAACTGGGATTCAATAACCCAAGCTACTTCAGCAAAACATTCAAACGCTTTACAGGAATGACGCCAAACGAGTTCAAGAATAACCGAGAAAGAAACACACCTATTGAATAGTTATCGGTCAGTCACAATATAATTAACGAAACGTATATTTTATCAGAGAAAAACATAATGCCGACACAGAAATATAATAAAATTGCCTACCAAACTATCCTAATAAAAAAGGAGGCCGAGCCTATGTAAACATTGCAGAACACACAAATACTTATCACACAAAGTTTTACTTCAATATTAATTATTTTATTAACGCACTTCTTCAAAATCGCTTGCACAGCAATTTCCGATAGCATATCTTTGCAACGTGATCACAAAATAATAACTAGATTTACTAACGATTAAAACTATTAAGAATTATGGCACTGAAATATGTAGTCAAGAAAACAACCTTTGGCTTTGATAAGGAAAAAGCCGAAAAATATGTAGCAAGACCATTCAACGTGGTTACTGTTGATTTTAAAATGCTATGCGATCAGGTAACAAAAGTAGGATTCGTTCCACGTGGTACTGTAAAATCAGTACTCGACGGATTGATAGATTCGCTGATAACCTATATGGAAATCGGGGCTTCAGTAAGCCTTGGAGAATTCGGAACGTTTCGTCCTTCATTCGGGTGTAAAAGTCAGGATGATGAAAAAGAAGTGACTACGGACTCCTTAAAGAATCGTAAAATAATTTTCACACCTGGGAGTATGTTTAAAGGTATGATAAAATCAATAAGTATCCAGAAATTGGATAGTTCTAAAACCAAGAGTTCCACCACCCCTGATGATGGAAAGGGAGACGATAAAGGAGAAGGAGGTGGTAGCGGAGAAGCACCGGATCCGGCAGCATAAAAAACGATATTAATATTAAAAAATCCGGCTTAGGTAACATTAAGCCGGATTTTTCTATTATCTAAAATACTACTTTCTATCAGTTAACACCTTTATCGAATCCCGTTTTATAATATTAGGTTTCAAAAGAATCTCCGAATGTAGTTCAGTTTCTTCCAAAATCTTCTGCATCAACATTTTTACAGCAATAATGCCAATATTCTCCAGTGATTGTGCAATACGAGTTATAGGAGGATTTAGATAGTCCAGATATAAGTTATCATCAAACGAAATGATAGACATATCTTGAGGAATTCTCACTTTATGCTCATTTAATGCTTTGACGGCTCCCAAAAGAATTGTACTACTTAACGCAAATATAGCAGTAGGTTTTGTAGTAGAGTTCAGAGCCAACTTAGTCTCAATATAACCATTCTGAATCGAGAACTCATTTCCTCTTATCATTGCGTTATCCTGATAACCAGCTTCGCGAAGCGCATCAACATACCCGCGCACACGTTCTTTAGTTGTTATAGAGATACTTGGTCCCTGAATACAGAGAATCTTACTATGCCCCGATTCTAATAATAATTTTGTTGCCTGATAAGCCCCTACATAATTATCAGTAGCTACGTATGGCAAATTATGCTTCTCAAAATAGCGGTCAATCAGCACAATCGGAGTTTTAGCACTAATCTCCTCGAGTTTAGAAGGGTTTTCACCGGTTGGAACCAAAATAATTCCGTCTATCTTACGCGATAGAAGCGAATCGATAGCCTTATTTTCCTGAACAGGATCTTCCAGGGTATCAATAAGCATAACAGTATAATTATAACGTTGTGCTTCACGGATGACAACACTTGCTATATTGGCAAAAAAAGGATTATCTATGTGCGGTACAAGAAGGCCTATAGTATATGTCGTGTTGTTGCGCAAACTTTGCGCAACTATATCAGGCTGATAGTCCAATTCTTTAACGGACTGCAAAATAACCTCCTTAGCAGACTGGCTGATCCTATATTTCTCTGATTTCCCATTTAACACTCTGGAAATCGTAGAGATAGAGTACCCAGTTTTCTTTGATACATCAATCAGAGTTTTCTTCATTACTGGTTGTTTTTTGCAAAAATAACATTTTATTTGAGAAAAAAGCAAGAAAAATATTTTGTTTTGAAAAAAATTTCTATATTTGCGCAAACGATTGCGCATCGTTTACGATTCAATTCGCCTTAATACTTAATACTCATTATATGGACACAAAGAAGAAAATCGTAGTGATAGGTAGCAGTAATACGGATATGGTTATCAAATCAGACCGTCTACCAAAACCAGGAGAAACAATTCTGGGAGGAAACTTCTTAATGAATCATGGTGGCAAAGGAGCTAACCAAGCTGTAGCTGCTGCAAGACTAGGAGGAGATGTCACTTTCATATGTAAAATAGGAAATGACATTTTCGGAAATGAAACCTTGGAAATGTTTCACAAAGAAGGAATCGACACTACTTATGTAGGAATTACCCCGCAGGAACCATCAGGAGTAGCTCTTATCAATGTCGACAAAAAAGGGGAAAACTGCATTGTTGTTGCTTCCGGAGCCAACGGGACTTTATCTATTGATGACATACAAAAAGCAGAAACCGCCATCAAACAGGCATCCATCGTCATCATGCAGTTGGAAACTCCAATCGAGAGTGTCACTTATGCAGCCAAAATGGCAAAAAAAGATGGGATTACCGTTATATTAAATCCCGCCCCTGCCCCTACTCAACAACTACCTGATGATTTATTAGCCAATGTCGACATTCTTATTCCTAATGTCACAGAAGCTGAAATCATATCGGGAATGCACATTACAGATGATGAATCGGCAAAAGAAGCGATTCGTTATATTAGTTCAAAAGGCATAAAAACCGTCATTATTACTATGGGAGCCAAAGGAGCTCTCGCCTATGAGAACAATGAGTTTATTCACATTCCAGCCTTCAAGGTAGAAGCGGTAGACACGACCGCTGCCGGAGATACATTCTGCGGTGGACTGTGCGTAGCTCTGTCTGAAGGCAAGAATCTAAAAGATGCAATTATATTTGCAAGTAAAGCCTCTTCTATTTCTGTCACCAGAATGGGAGCACAAGTATCTATACCTTTGAGAAAAGAAATACAATAATCATCTTTAATTCTGTTATTATGATAAAACAATGTTCAATCCACGGTCTATTGACAAGTATGTTGTTAATAGTATTTTCTTTGATGAGCAATGATGCTATTGCCCAGAAGGCAATAAGAGGTACAGTCCTCGATGAAGCAAATGAACCCATTATCGGTGCCAGTGTCCTTGTTAAAGGTACAACAAATGGTTCTATTACAGGAGTTGATGGAACCTTCAATGTAAAAGCGAATCCTTCTGATGTATTGGTTATATCTTATGTAGGTTATGCAACTGTTGAACAACAAGTAGGAAATCAGACACAGCTTGTAATACACCTGCGCGAAGACTCGAAAGTGCTTAATGATGTTGTAGTAATCGGCTACGGCTCTACCACAAAGAAGGAGCTTACAGGATCGGTTACCAGCATGAAGAAAGATGACCTCAATCCCGGAACATTCACCAATGCTATGGGAATGTTGCAAGGAAAAGTGGCAGGATTACAAATTATCAACCCGAACGGTGCTGATCCGACAGCCAAATATGAAGTATTACTTCGCGGAACAAACACACTTTCCGCAGGCCAAGGTCCATTAATTATTATTGATGGGGTGGCAGGTGCAGATATCAGAAATATCAACTTCCAGGAAGTGGAATCTATAGACGTATTAAAAGATGGTTCGGCAGCTGCTATTTATGGAACAAGAGGTACGAATGGAGTAATCATCGTCACAACTAAACGTGCAAGAAGTGGCAAAACGGAAGTTTCTTATGATGGGCAACTCACCGTGGGAGTCGTTTCACGCAGAGCAAAACCTTTATCGGCAAGCGAATACAAATCTGTTATCAAGGAGTATCGCCCAGAATTGGAAAGTTATATTTTTGACAGTGATACCGATTGGTTTAAAGAAATTACACAAACTCCGTTCAGCCATAAGCACAACTTGTCTATATCCGGAGGTTCCGAGAAGTTCTCACATCACACTTCTTTCAATTATGAAAAGAGCGATGGCTTGCAAAAGCATAATAACTCCGAAAAGCTAATGGCACGTACCAATATTCGCCAGTCATTATTAGATAAATGGGTCGATTTGGATTATAACTTGAATATCATTCATCGCAAATACAGCCCTTCCTCTACAAGTGCTTTTATGCAGGCATTTACCCATAATCCAACAGAGCCTGTTTATGACGACAGCGATCCGGAAGCCGGAGGATATAGCCGTATCAAAGCAATGGAATATTACAATCCGGTAGCGATCATTAACGAAAGGAACATGGAAAGCAAGAATGATAATTATGGTGCAAATATCCGCGCCACTCTAAACATATTGCCAATAAAAGGATTGAAATGGGAAAACTTCGTTTCATACGACAAAGAACAATACGAGACACGTGAATATTACACACATTATTATCCAAGTTTAATAGGAACGAATGGACAAGCCTATATTCAAAACTATCAGGAAAACGATACACAATATGAGTCTACTTTAAATTACTCGAATATTTTCGGAAAACATTCCATTCAGGCATTACTCGGATATACATACCAGTATACTTACAGCACATCTGCATCCATGACAAATTCCGGTTTCGACTTCGATGACAACCAGACTCATAACATCGGGACAGGAACAAATCTTACTGAAGGCAAAGCCAGTATGTCATCCAATAAAGAAGATAATACATATATCGGATTCTTCGGACGTTTTATGTACAACTACGATGATAAATATCTTTTGTCTGCTTCACTACGTCGTGATGGCTCCAGCCGTTTCGGTGACAATAATAAGTGGGGATGGTTCCCGGCTGTCAGCGTAGGTTGGCGTATAAATAAAGAGAAATTCCTCTCGAATGTCAAATGGATCGATGATTTAAAATTGAGAGCCGGATACGGAGTTACCGGTAACCAGGATTTCTCAAACTACAAATCTTTGATGATGATGACTACAGCCGGTAAATTCTATTACAATGGCCAATGGATCAATACTTATCAACCTGCAAGTAATGCAAATCCGGATCTAAAATGGGAGAAAAAAGCAGAGTTCAACGTTGGTGTCGATATGACAATGTTTGACAACCGCCTCTCGTTCACTTTTGATTATTACAAACGGACTACATCAAACTTGCTATATGACTACATCGTGCCAACACCTCCTTATGTATATAATACCTTGTTTACGAATGTTGGAAAAGTAACTAATGAAGGAGTTGAGCTGACGATATCCGGTACACCTTTTAACACTAGGGACTTTACATGGAATACCTCACTTACCGTTTCGCACAATAAAAACAAATTGGTGAAATTCACCAATGATGAATTCACTAACGGAACATACAAAGTGGGATGGTCTACAAGTGCTGCCTGCTACACTCAACGTCTGATAGAAGGACAGTCATTGGGTACTTTCTATGGTCCTATATGGTTAGGAACTGATACAGATGGAAAAGATGTATTGCTAGGACAAAATGCAGACGGTTCCGTACCGGAAGAACAATGGGAAAAAATTGGCTGTGCTTATCCGGATGCCACTCTTAGCTGGAGTAATACCTTCAGATATAAGAAATTCGACTTGAGTTTCTCACTGCGTGCATCTATCGGCGGAGAAATTCTGAACAACTATGCGATGGAATATGAAAATCTAAGCAGCATCGGACTTAGAAATATCTCATCAAACTGGTTATCTCAAACGAATTTCACAAGTACGACCTATAAATATTCCTCCAAATATATAGAGGATGCTTCTTATTTAAAACTAGATAATGTTACCTTTGGATATACTTGGGATTTCACATCTAAAATGATAAAAAGACTAAGATTGTCTCTTACTGCACAGAATGTATTCTGTATCACCGGTTATTCTGGTGTCGACCCAGAAGTTGCCCTTTCCGGACTGGAACCCGGTATGGAAAGTTTGAGCTATTATCCGCGTACAACAGAATTTACTTTTGGAGTTAATATAGTATTCTAAAAAATAAGATTACCATGAAAAAGACAAATATAATATTAAGCTTCGTTATCTGTATATTATCATACGGATGTACCGATCTTAGCGAAACTGTTTATACAGGAGTAGCGATGAATGACTTCTTTAAAAACGAGAAGGAACTGGTAGCCAATGCAGGTAGAGCATATACGAAATTACAAGGATACAATTCCGAACAAAGTTTATGGACACTACTTTTACAAGCTTCTGATGAATGTGCTGTTCCCGCTTGTGGTGGTTCCTGGTACAGTAATGGACGTTATGAAGAAATCCAGACGAATAAAATTCCACCTGCTAATAAATTATTAACAAGGGGCTGGAACTGGATATTTAATGGTATTGCTGCATGTAATGAAATTATTTACGAAACGGAACTATCACCTATTCAGTTTGAAGGAAAAGAGAAGATTATAGCCGAAATGAAAATATTGCGTGCTTTCTACTATTACCAAGCCATTTCTTGTTGGGGAAACGTACCTTTCACAACTGACTACACGGAAACCGGATACCCGGAACAAAAAAGTCGTGAATATATTTTCAACTATCTGGAAAAAGAGATTAATGACAATATCGAGTTCCTAGACAGGGAGCCTTCAGATACTAATTATGGACGGGCCACACAAGCTGCCGCTTATTGTATTCTTGCAAAAATGTATCTGAATGCAGAAGCATGGTTCGGTACTCCAATGTATGACAAAGCAGAGAAAGCCTGTAAAGACATTATGGATATAGGTGCTTACAGCATTGAAGACTCTTATTCCACTAATTTTGATATAAAAAATGAAGATTCTAAGGAGAACATCTTTGTAATCCTGTATGACAGAGTATATACTAGCGGTGACAGTAACTCATTTTATCTGCATACGCTGACACTGGAAGCTGCATCACAAGCAACATTTAATATTCCGGCAGCCCCATGGTCGGGTTTTCTCTGCCAACCGGACTTTTTCGAAACATACGCAGAACAAGATCTTCGCAGAAGTCAGAGCTGGTTATACGGTCCTCAAGTAGACTTAAGCGGAAAGGATCTTGGTTTCGAATATACTCCTGTCTTCCCCGAAGAAAAATATTACAATAGCAACGGAGGACGTGGTACATACGACGGTGCACGCTGCTGGAAATGGCATTACCAGACTGATGGTTCTTTAAAAGAATATACAGTTAGTATGGACAACGACTTTGCCATCTTCCGTTATGCCGATGTGGTATTAATGTACGTAGAGGCTTTGGTACGACAAAACAGAACAAGTGAGGCTATCCAACTGGCAGACTTCAAGAAGATTCGTACAAGAGCAGGTCTTGATGCATATACCACAAACCAATTGACGATTGATGAACTTTATGCAGAACGAGGCAGAGAACTGGCATGGGAAGGATGGCGCCATGAAGATATGATACGTTTCGGAAAATATCTGAAAAAATATTGGGCACACCCTGACCAAAGTTCAGAAACTTTTAGAAATGTATTTCCAATTCCTACGGATATTTTAAATGCAAATCCAAAATTATCTCAAAACAAAGATTATTAACCACAATTGGAAGGTTCACATAGAAAAGTGTACCTTCCAACAAATCAACCCTGATAAGTATGAAAAAACCAATCATCTTTTTACTTGTTTTAATTACTAACATCTTATTTATCTCTGCACAGAAAATTTCAAAGACAGAGTTAAAAGACAAAATAGCCGGAGCTTGGATCGGGCAAATGGTAGGAAACATATATGGACTTCCTTTTGAGAACAAGTTTGTAGATGAACCTGCCCCGGAATCCAGATTTCCATTCGGTTACACTAAAAACATAGATAAATTGCAGAAGTATAATGGTGCATTCTCTGATGACGATACTGATGTTGAGTATATCTACTTACTATTAATGGAGAAATATGGTGTAGAACCTACTTATGCTAATATGCGCGAAGGATGGATGTATCATATCCGTGACCGTGTATGGCTAGCCAATAGGGCTGCACTCGGATTAATGCATCTTGGATTCACCCCTCCGTTCACCGGTGACGAAAATCTGAATCCGCACTGGTATCAGATCGACCCTCAATTGATTAACGAGATATGGGCGTATACAGCACCGGGAATGATTTCGTATGCTGCAGGAAAAAGTGATTGGGCGGCCCGTATCACAAGCGATTCGTGGGCAGTATCTCCCACTGTCCTATATGGTGCAATGTACGCTGACGCTTTTTTCTGCAAGGATATCCGCAAGCTTATTACACGCGCTTTAAAAGAATTGCCAGCTGATGACAGATATGCGATAGCTGTAAAAGAGATGATTGCTTTATATGACAAATATCCTAAAGATTGGGTAAAAGCACGTCAAATCATGGCTAAAAAATATTACATAGATGAACCAGCCATGACAAAAACAATCTGGAATGCTAATCTGAACGGATTATGCGGGATTTTGGCTATGTTGTATGGCGAAGGAGATTTCCAACGGACATTGGATTTAAGCTGTGCAATGGGATTTGACTGCGACAATCAGGCAGCCACTATCTCCGGACTTCTAGGAGTAATGTATGGTGCAAAGTCTCTTCCCGAAAGTTTGACTAAACCTATCGAAGGATGGGAAAAACCCTTCAACGACCGGTATATCAATATCACCAGGTTTGATATGCCCGATGCTTCCATTGAAGACATGATTGAACGTACTTACAACAAAGCAATCGAACTGGTTTGCTCTAAAGGAGGAAAAGTGAAAGGTGATATGGTATATGTTAACCCTAAAGCACAATTCATCCCCCCTATGGAATTCTGTATCGGTCCGAATCCGGACTTGGAAATCGGACAGCCTACCGATTATTCATTTGCCTGCAGAACAAACGCTGATTTCAAATGGGAACTGGTAAAAGGTAAACTTCCGGTAGGAGTTACATTCCAAAACGGTAAACTGGCAGGAACTCCTACAGAAGCCGGCAAATATCCAATTACCCTTCAATTAAGCGCAAATAACAAGAACTCAATTACTAAAGACTTTGAGTTATTGGTTAAAACCAAGAATATAGCCCCCAAGGCTGACACTATCTACGCCAATATCCGTAAACTAAACGAAGAAGTACTCGATTCTTGCTGGATTACCTTTGGAAAACCGATGTACGCAACAAATGTAGAAGTAATTAATGACGGAGTCAAAGATGGCGTAGGATCTGTATTTTATTCATTAGCGGCCAAAAGTAATCTGCCTAAAATAGACTATTTCGGATACGGTTGGAAAGAAGAGCATAACATCAATATGCTTGTTTTAGATATGGGCTGTCTGGAGGAATTCGGAGGATGGTTTACTTCTCTAAACATTCAATATCTTGGAAATGACGGACATTGGTATGACGTAGGTAAATTCAAATCAACTCCGGCACTTCCCGAAACCGATATTGTATTTTTCCAACCTCCGTTTGCACAATATGTTTTGGAATTCCCGGCAGTAAAAACCAAGGGAATACGCGTACTAATGGATGCAAAAGTGCAGGAACACTGGCATAAATACACAAAGAATGTATCATCATTCATCTCTATCACCGAGTTGGGAGTTTATGAGAAATAAAGGAGGAGAAAAATGAGGAAAATAATTACGATATGTATTATAGGGCTTTTTGCTCTCAACGTACAAGCCCAGCCTGTAAAAACTTTAAAGTTATCTGATAAAGAACTTTTAGATAAGATTAAAGGAGGATGGGCCGGACAAACCATTGGTGTTGTTTTCGGAGCACCTACAGAGTTTAAGTTCACGGGAACTTATATTCAAGATTACCAGCCGATCCCCTGGGCGGAAGGTTACGTAAAATATTGGTGGGAAAAGAAGCCCGGATTATTCGATGATATTTATAACGATTGCACGTTTGTTGAGGCATTTGATGAACTTGGCCTGGATTGTTCACAAGAAGAACTTGCCAAAAGATTTGCATTCGCTGATTATCATTTGGCCCATGCTAACCAAGCAGGTAGATATAATATCCGCCAAGGTATCATGCCACCGGCTTCTGGTCATTGGTTGAATAACCCACATGCAGACGATCTGGATTTCCAGATCGAAGCAGACTTCATTGGTCTGATGGCTCCGGCAATGCTGCCGGAAGTATTGGATATCGCTTCCAGAGTAGGCCACATTATGAATAGCGGTGATGGTTTTTATGGTGGTGCTTTCGTAGCAGCTCTTTATAGCTCCGCTTTCTATGAAAAGAGTCCTGAAGCGATTCTAAAAACCGCAATCTCTGTCATACCTGAAGAAAGTACATTCCATCAATGTATTCAGGATGTAATCAATTTCCATTCTTTGCACCCGGACAACTGGAAAGATTGCTGGTACTTCCTGCAAGAAAAATGGAATTGTGATGTAGGATGTCCCAAAGGCGTATTTCTAAACTTTAATATTGATGCCAAGCTCAATTCCGCTTTCGTAGCATTGGCTATGCTCTACGGTAAAGGAGACTTCACCAACTCTATCGATATTGCAACACGCTGCGGACAAGATTCTGACTGTAATCCGTCTACAGTCGGCGGTGTACTCGGCGTCATGTATGGGTATGATAAAATCCCTTCATTCTGGTTAAACCCTTTGAAAGAAGTAGAAGACTTTACATTTGAAGGAACGAATATGTCGTTGGCAAAAGCATACCAAATGAGTTTCGATCAAGCTAAACAACTCATAGTCAAAACAGGTGGTAAAGTATCTGGTGAGGAAATAGAAATTCCAATCAAAAAGGCGGATGTACTTCCTTTAGAACAAAATTTCGAAAACACCTATCCACTCTATAGAGAACGCAAAGACTGCTTCCTGACAGATACATTTGAATTTGATTTCAATGGTAACGGATTTGTTATCTGGGGCAACATTTGCTGCACAAGAAGTATTACTCCCGATTATATCAATCGTGTATCTACACGCCACATCGGTTCCGAGGTATTCGGATTGGCAGAGCCCAATGACCCTTACGTTGCTAAAGTGGAAATATGGATTGACGGAGAACTGGACCATGTAGCAGCTTTACCCATGAGAAACACAGACCGCAAAGTAGAACCAGCCTGGAAATACCTCATGAAGGAAGGAAGACACCACGTTAAAATGAAATGGTTGAACCGCAAAAAAGACTACATTATTCGCATCAACGACATAATGTATTATTCAGAGAAAAAAGAACATGATAGATTTTACTTTAATAAATAAGTTAAGATGAAAAAAGTCCTGATTAACATCATTCTACTATTTACCTTTTCCATATCGGGAATGGCACAAATAGAATATGGAAAAACAGTTGAAATAAGTAAAGAGGTACTGCTCGACAAAATTAAAGGAGGCTGGGCCGGACAAACCATAGGATGCACCTATGGCGGTCCTACAGAATTTAAATACAGAGGAGCGATCATTCATGAGAAAACTCCAATAATCTGGTATGATGACTATTGCAAGGACATCTTTGCAGAAGATCCGGGATTGTATGATGATGTATATATGGATCTTACCTTTCTGGAAGTAATGCAAAAAGAAGGGATAAATGCCCCTGCCGAATCATTTGCCAAAGCCTTTGCAAACGCAGATTACAAATTATGGCATGCCAACCAGGCAGCCAGATATAACATATTACACGGTATTATGCCACCGGCATCGGGACATTGGAAAAATAATCCGCACGCTGACGATATTGATTTCCAGATTGAAGCAGACTTCATTGGAATGATATGTCCGGGGATGGTAAATACCGCCTCCGATTTTTCGGACAAGATAGGACATATCATGAACTACGGCGACGGATGGTATGGAGGTGTATACATGGGAGCAATGTATGCATTGGCTTACGTAAATAACGACATTTATACAATTGTCACGGAAGCTCTTAAAACAATACCCGAACAAAGTAAATTTCACCGTTGCATCACAGACGTTATTAAATATTGGAAACAATATCCCGATGACTGGCGTAAATGCTGGCTGGAAATAGAAAACCGTCATGCTTTTGAGATTGGCTGCCCGGAAGGGGTATTCAATGCATTTAACATTGACGCCACTATCAATGCGGCTTACTGTGTGATGGGACTTTTATATGGCAACGGCGACTTTTTCAAAACAATGGATATAGCCACTCGTTGCGGACAAGATTCCGACTGTAACCCGGCAACTGCCGCAGGAATTCTTGGAGTCATACAAGGCTACAAGGCTATTCCCGAATACTGGAAACCGGCACTCGAAAGATGTGAAAATATTAAGTTCCCTTACACAGATATCTCTTTAAGTTCTGTATACGACATTAATCTCAAACTATTGAGTGACGTATTAAAAGCAAACGGAGGAAAAATAAAAGGAGATAAATACTATACCACGATTCAAAAGCCAAAAACCGTAGCATGGGAAGTTTCTTTTGAAGGCTTATATCCTTCTGAAAGAAGAGTTATCAAATATGATCTCGGTACAGAAAAAACATTTGAGTTCAATGGCAAGGGAGTTGTTTTAATGGGGATGATCAGACAAGATGTTAAAGATAGTAATGACAATTACATCGCCATCTTGGAGGCCTACATTGACGGCAAGAAAGTAGAAACCATAGAAATGCCTTATGACTACATAAAAAGAAAGTATGACATTTTCTATAATTATGATTTAGAGGAAGGACCTCACAAACTGGTTATTAAATGGATTAATCCAAATGAAAAATATGCCGTTCAATGTAAAGACATGGTGGTTTATTCATCCACACCGGCAGAGCCAATCAATCCTTATAAATAAAAGAGAGAAGCCATGAATAGAAAACTACTCCTATTATTAGCCTTATTATTATTTTCCTACGGATTGTCATCATGTTCGTCTGATGATAACAGTCCGTCCGAAGGCGAACAGACCGAGACACCGGAACTGTTTACCAAACGCTATAATCCCGATCAAAGTTTTTACAGCAAAATATTAGGACAAGAAATCAAATATTCCGTATTACTGCCTCAAGAGTATCTATCGGAAAGTACGGGTAAATATGGAGTAGTTTTCCTTCTACATGGCTGGGGAGGGAACCAAAGTTCATGGGGACCTTCAGGTCTGAATATTCAAAGCATAGCTGATGCGCAAACCAGCAATGGTAGTATTCGCCCATTGATCTACATCATGCCGGAAGGTTTCAACTCTTATTTTTGTAACCGCTATGACAGAAAGTTCAACTATATGGATATGTTCATTAATGAACTCGTACCCCTGATTGATAAGCGGTTCCGAACAACAGCCAGTAAGACGGAAAGAGCTGTTGCCGGATTCTCTATGGGAGGTTTCGGGGCATTAAGTATAGCATCGCAACATCCTGAAACATTCTCGGTATCAATAGGATTAAGTCCCTCCCTAAATACAGATGAACAATACATCTCTTTGTCACAAGACGGTTGGAATCTTCAATGGGGAAACAACTTCGGAGGAAGCGGCCAAACAGGAACAGGCAGGCTGACAAGCTATTATAAAAGCCAATGTCCGCTACACTTTTTCAAGGATAAACCAAGTTCCACATTTCAAACAGTACGGTATTACATAGACTGCGGTGATGATGAAGAAAGACTATATGCAGGAAACGGTGAATTACATACTCTATTACGGGACAAAAATATCAAGCACGAATATCGTGTACGAAACGGTGCCCACACTGACAGTTATTGGCGTGAATCCATGAAAGAGGCATTGCCTTTTATCGAACGTTCATTCAAAGGAGAAAACTATCCGCAGGAAACTCTGAAAAAATTCACAGAAGAACTACATGCTACTAATAAAAACATAAAAGTAGGTAATTCCAATATCGAACTATGGTTACCGGATGACTACAATTCCGAACTAACTTACAAAGTTCTTTATTACAGCAAAGGAGAAGGTTATGTTGATCTTACAACAAAGAAGGTAGCAGTGGCATTAGATTCTCTTATGCAAATCAAACGTATGATAATCGCAGGTTTTAATGTGAAAGAAATGATTCAAAATGAAACAAATTTTTCAGCTATTACCGATGCAGTGGAAAAGACGGTTCATACGGAAAACAATGCAGATTTCAGATTAGGATTAACATACGGTTCAGAAGCTGATTACTTATACAATCAGTCAACAGGCAATGCCCCTGCTATCAACTTTTTCTTTGCAGAAGACGCGGATATTATCAACCTTTCTGCCGAGAATCGTGCCAAAATCTATTATTTGGACATAACAGACGAAGGCAGCAACTACAATAGCATCTTTACTCTGTTCAATGGATTGCGAGGTGCAGAAGCTCCGGTGCAATATCGTGTCAGAAACGGACTGGATAGTGAACAGTCCGCCCAAACAGGTATTTATTCAATGAGTTATTATATTGGTGAACAGTTAATAAAGAAATAATATGAAGAAGATACTGTTATATATTATCCTATTTCTATCAGGTATAGATGGAGCTTGGGCACTTCCCATAGAAAAAGAAGGGATGAGTATTTACAGTCCGTCCCTAAAGCAAGAAGTCTCCTACTCTATTATCTTACCGGAAGGTTATGAACATTCAGAAACAGAATATCCAGTCTTATACATGTTTCATGGAATAGGAGGTGATTATACCAGTTGGCTCGAATACGGCAACGTTGCCCGTGTAATGGACAAAATGATAAAAGAAGGAAAGATTCAACCTTTCATTATGGTTATTCCTGACGGTTACCTGTCTTATTACAGTGACACTTATGATAGCAGCTCCCTTTATGAAACTTTCTTTATCAAAGAACTGGTTCCATATATAGATAACAACTATCGTACTCGCAAGGATATTAATGGACGTTCGATCATTGGTTTCTCTATGGGAGGATTCGGAGCATTATCCGTTAGTCTGCGCAACCGCCACTTATTCGGCTCTGTCGTTGCGTTATCGCCATCCATCCGTACAGAAAAACAATACATGGAAGAAGGGCCACAAAAAGGATGGGACAATCAATGGGGACGGATTTTCGGAGGAGTGGGAAAGAATGGTAACCAGCGCCTAACCAGTTACTATAAACAACATTCACCCTACCACATTCTTTCCACCCTCCGCAATCCCGATTTAAAAGGATTTGGCATCATGCTAGATATTGGAGATAAAGAAGGTACTCTTTGCGAAAGTAATGAAGAACTGCACCGATTATTACTGGAAAGACAAATACCTCATGAATGGGAAGTACGTTCAGGAGGACATGATTTCACCTGCTGGAATACTGCACTGCCCAAAGCATTCAGATTCATAAACGAATATTTCAATGGGAAGCAGTCAGGAAATAGTGAGAGTAGTCTTCCGAATGAGACTCCGTTTATCCAAACAGCCAATGCAACGGTCTATTATCCGGAACAGGCTCAAGGAAGCACAAGAAAATATCCTATTATCTATGTACAGGGAGAAATCAACGAACAACAGCAAAAGGTTCTCGTCAGTCAGTTTCATCAAATGGTAGATGAGAATAAAACATGGCCTGCTGTTCTTTGTTTCGTAAAAGCTAACACAGACCTGTCAGAAACAATTTCTGATATAGAAAAGCAACTCTCCGGCATCAGAGGTTCCCAACGTATGCGGGCTTTAATCACTTTGGGAGATAATATCAAAGAAGGTATAGAAGCCATTCAGAGAGAAAATTTGTTTACCGGCATAGTCTGTGTTAATGCCATCGGCAACGAGAATGATGCTCAAAATCTTATAAAAGCAGTCAACTCTCACAAAAGATATCCCAGATGCTGGATAGAGATACTACCCGAATCAAAAGAATATGGTTTTAGTAGTAATATACATATCCTTTTGAAAGAATCGGACCTGGAACATGAGTTCCGGTCAAGAAAATGTAAGGAGGCCAATGTTTTCACTTATTGGGAAGATTGGATACTATATTTAAATAACAGAATTCATGTTTAACAATTAAATACTAATAGTATGTTCACAGTAAACAGTTATTTATTGGCAGTTATATTCTGCATCGTAACCATGATTTGTTGGGGTTCCTGGGGTAATACCCAAAAACTAGTTTCCAAAAATTGGCGTTATGAACTTTTTTATTGGGATTATGTGATTGGAATGGTATTGTTCACCATCTTACTAGGCTTCACAATGGGTAGTCATGGAGATACCGGACGTTCATTCCTGGAAGATCTGGGACAAGCATCAGGAGACAGCATTGGTTGGGTTATCTTGGGGGGCGTAATATTTAATGCTTCAAACATTCTTCTTTCAGCGTCTATTTCCTTGGCTGGTATGTCTGTAGCTTTTCCTTTAGGAGTTGGCATTGCATTGGTATTAGGGGTAATCGTCAATTATCTGGGAATTCCAACTGGTAATCCTTTGCTTTTATTCGGCGGTGTAGCTCTCATTGTTATTGCTATCATTTGCAATGGAGTGGCTTCCGGAAAAATGCAAAAGGGAGAAGAAAGCAGGAAAAACAACAAAAAGGGAATTATCATTGCATTAATTGCCGGTGTACTGATGTCTTTGTTCTACAGGTTCGTAGTGAAAGGTATGGACGTAGAAAACTTCAATTCACCCGCTATAGGAATGATGACTCCTTATTCTGCCATCTTTGTTTTTTCAATAGGCGTATTACTAAGCAATTTTGTTTTCAACACATTAGTAATGAAATATCCTTTTGTTGGAGAAAAAGTCAGCTACTCCGAGTACTTTAAAGGAAACACGAAAACTCATATATGCGGAATGCTTGGTGGAGCGATATGGGGACTTGGTTCCGCATTCAGCTATATCGCATCAGGCGAAGCTGGTCCGGCGGTATCTTATGCACTAGGACAAGGCGCACCACTTATTGCCGCTATTTGGGGAGTATTTATCTGGAAAGAATTTAAAGGTTCAACGAAATCTGTTAATCAACTACTGGCCTTGATGTTTATCTTCTTCCTGGTTGGTTTGGGAATGATAGTAGTTGCCGGAAACTAATTATTAACCTTAAATAGAACAACATGAAAAAGTATTTTTACTTATTAGCCATGCTGGCAGTAGTACTAGGTACGACTGCTTGCAGTGATGATGACAATCATCCCAGTACAAACATTCTGGATAAACCGGAAGTTACTGTTCCTGATGTAAAAGAGAGTTCTGCTGTTATTACATGGAAAGCCATAGGAAACGCAACAGCTTATATTTATAGTTTGAATAACGGCAGTGAACAAAGTACTGACCAAAACACAATTCAACTGACAGGTTTAGAACCGGAAAAAAGTTATACATTCAAAGTAAAAGCTCAAAAAACCGGATCGATCTACTTTGAAGATTCAGAGTATGCAGAAATCACTTTTACAACGACCTCTGAAATAACAGTTTATCGAATAGCCACTTTTGCGGATGACTGGGATAAATGGTATTACGAATATAACGAGAATGGTACTGTAAAACGTGTATACAGACTAAATGGAGAAGAGTTGGATAGAGAATGGCTCTTTGCTTATGACGGAAATAATATCACAGTGACAGGTAAGAACGCATATAACATGACTTTAAATGACCAAGGTTATGTTGCAACTTTTGTAGATGGTTCCAACACTTACGAATATACTTATGATGAGAATGGCTACATGACCAAAGTTGAAAAGAATGACAATATTGCATCTAACATCACCATAGAAGATGGAAATATTATGCAATGGACCAGATTTTCAGATGGAGTAGAGCAGTTTAAAGTTCAGACCTATTCTGCCGTGCCTAATGTGAGCGGAGCACATTGTATCTATGCGGAAAGCAGTGGAGCTAGTCGTTGGTTGGTTGAAACTGGTCTCTTTGGAAAAGCTTCGGCTAACTGCCATACGAGCAGTGGTTGGCAACACTCATCCAGTATAGCTACTTACACATTCGAATATGACGAGAACAGTTGTATCAAAGAGGAAAGCAAAAACTATAACGGAGAGATCGAAAAATTCTATTATACCTATTTTTCCGAATAATATTTCTACTAAATATTAGTTTATAAAGGAAGTATTATCTGTGCTTCTACTCAATAAATGGAAATACCCCCAGAATTCAAAATTTACCCTCGCTACGGCTGCTGTAGCGAGGGTCTTTTTAGGAGAAAAGCAATCGCCCTCTTTTATATCTTAATTTGTGTTATATTATCAAATGATACCTCTTACCCGATCATCAAATGCAGAAAGCGCAGCTTTCGCTCCTTCGCCCATAGAGATAATAATCTGTTTATAAGGAACCGTAGAAACATCTCCGGCTGCATAGATACCCGTTACATTAGTACGGCAATGTGCATCAATCATGATTTCGCCCGGACGGTTGGTTTCCACTATGTCGCAAAACACACTGCTATTGGCAGAAAGACCGATCTGTACAAATACACCATCCAATTCCACCAAGCGTTCTTCTTCCGTCTTACGGTTCTTAATACATAAGGCAGTCAGTTTATCACCATTTCCTACCACTTCGGTAGTTTGCGAACTTACAAAAACTTCCACGTTTGGCAATGTCTGAAGTCGCTCCTGAAGTACTTTGTCTGCTTTCAACTCGTCCATAAATTCAAAGACAGTCACCTTTGAGCAAATACCTGCCAAATCAATCGCTGCCTCAATACCGGAATTTCCTCCACCCACTATTGCCACATGCTTTCCTTTATAAAATGGACCGTCGCAATGGGGACAGAAAGCAACACCACGACCGATATATTCAGCTTCTCCCGGAACATTCAGTTTACGCCAGCTAGCACCAGTTGCAATAATCAGTGCCGGAGCCAGGAATTTCTCCCCAACAGAGGTAGTAATCTGCTTTTGTTTTCCAACCACTTCTACTTTTTCTACTTTACGATGCTCCAGCAAATCTACCGGATAACGCAACAAGTGAGTTTTCAGATTATCGGCAAGTTCATTTCCTGTCGTTTCCGGAACAGAAATTAGATTTTCAATACCCACCGTTTCTTTTACCTGTCCGCCAATACGCTCGGCCACGATAGCTACACGGAGTCCTTTACGGGCAGAATAAATAGCTGCTGATACTCCTGCAGGTCCTCCACCGGCTACAATCACATCATATTCTTTCACCTCTGCATTCGCTTTGGTTTCGTCAATACCATATTGTTCTTCCAACTTGGCAAGCAATTCGCCAAATTCACCACGGCCTACATGAAGCAATTTTCCATCTGCAAAGACAGAGGGTACTCCTTGTATCTTCAGTGCATCTACTTCGTCCTGATAAAGTGCGCCGTCTACCATTTCATGAGTAATAACAGGATTCAGTGTTGTCATTGCGTTTAAAGCCTGCACCACGTCAGGGCAATTTATACAGGTTAATGAGACATAAGTGGTCAGATGTATCGGACCTTTCAGTGCTTTCACACGGTTGCAAACGGCCTCATCAGGAAAATTCTTTCCTTTGCCATCCAGATTCAGGATAGCCAAAAGCAATGACGTGAACTCATGTCCGTTAGGAATACCCCGGAATATAATTCCCGTACAGTCGCCATTCTTCAATAAAGTAAACTTCAATGCGTCTCCCTCATTCACCGAGCAAGTGATATGATCGGAACAATCCGCTACATCTCCCAGCAGCTCCAATAATTCTGTTCTGTTTTCGTGACTGGATGATACGGATATATCAAAAGTAAAGTTTGCCTCCAGCCCAGCAAAGATACCCTTTAGTTGTTCTTTTAATGCAGATTCTAACATATCTTTTTTCCTTTCATTTTTTTTAAAGAAAGGCCGGCAGCGTCTCCCGTTACCGGCCCCCATAATCACCATTATCAAGATCTATCAAATCTTACCTACCAGGTCGATACTTGGCTTCAAGGTAGACTCACCCTTCTTCCATTTAGCCGGACAGACTTCTCCGTGATGGCTGGCTACAAACTGTGCAGCTTCCACCTTACGAAGCAATTCACTTGCATCACGGCCAATATTGTTATCATTCAATTCCACCACTTTAATCTTTCCTTCCGGATTGACAACGAATGTACCACGATATGCCATACCTTCCTCTTCAATATATACTCCGAGCGCACGGCTCAAAGTGCCCGTCGGGTCTGCCAACATCGGATATTGAATCTTACGGATACTTTCAGAAGCATCATGCCAAGCTTTGTGCACGAAATGAGAGTCAGTACTTACCGAATAGATTTCTACACCCATCGCTTTAAACTGATCGTACTTTTCTGCCATATCCACCAATTCGGTCGGACAAACAAAAGTGAAATCAGCAGGATAGAAGAACAAAATCGCCCATTTACCTTTCAGGTCATTGTTGGTTACAGTCTTGAAAGCTCCGTTGTGAAAAGCCTGAACGCTGAATTCAGGAAGTTGAGAATTTAAAATTGGTTCCATAATCTTTATTGCTTTTATTGTTATTAATTGATTTGACTTATAACATCAGAAACAATGTTTTGTTTTTTGTTTCTGATGCAAAGATAAAGGCAGAACCCCCGCCTTTGCAAAAAAAGTCCAATCGAATATTTCTATGCTATGATAGATGAATTTAATGAATCTACAAAAGTTTTACACTCAAAGAGTTAATACAGTTTAAAATTGGCATTTATATTTCCTGTTTTTTACATATTTTCAAAATGCCATTTCCTCACTTGCCCATAATATGAAATGCACGGTTCAAGGCTAGTAAAATTCATGAATACCGTGCATTCCAATCCTTATATATTTATGATATCACAAATATTATAACTTCATTTTCAACTATTGGATAAATTAAAAACAATCAATCATCACTCAGTTTTTAAAAAGCAAGAATTGCTCTCACATTAGGAGTAAAGGTTTTATTACCATTCCCAACAAGGTCATTTTTCACTCGCCATGCCATACTCATAGAAGCTTCTGCACTTGACCAATGGAAAGTTGTGTTTGCTAATGTCGTATTATTCACTTTCTTTAATGATGTATCAAGTACCTGTTTGACATCTGCATTTTGCAACAATAGTTGAAGTTCTCCAATAGAAGGTAGAAACCAGCCACTAGTATTATCAGGAGCAGTAACTCCATTATTCATTAATGTAGATACAGCAATGACTTGTTTATCTGTACTTACAAAGGCATTATATTTATTCAATACTATAGTGTTGTTGTAACCCAATATCCGTTCCTTTTTCTCAGCATCCGTAGACTTTATATTAATATTAAGACAATAATCAGGTATTTGTATCTGTTCACTATTCGTTGTAATCCATGAAGCAACATCAGTAGCATTATCTACACTCCATTGACTGGCCTTACTAGTTAAAGCTGTCACTAATCCATGTGTACAGTCTGGGCATTCCACACGCAAAGCCGGATCGCCCATTCTTTCGGCAGTAGGATCACCTAACCAAAAGACAATACCAATGCAATTACTCTTTTGCTCTTCAGTCAAAATTACATCTTTAGCAAGTAATGTACCATCTTTCATAAAGAAATCTCCTATTTGCAAAGTATGTTCAAACATACCGGAACCGCCGTAAATTACATTAAGTCTATGATAATACCCCTTCTTCAGTGATATAGCATTCTGACTCTGGTACTCAAAACGCCCTTCAGCCGTAACAAAGTTACCTTTTACAATTCCTATATTTTCACCTGGAGTGACTAGAAAACGAAATATATTATTCCCTAAATCATAGGGAATTAATGGCATATCCCCCTTTTGGAATGTTGGTTCAGTTGCGATAGGAATAGAATAATACGGCTTTTCACTTGCACTTACACGATAATTAATTGCAGGTAGTACTATTTCCACCATAGCCAATTGATGCGTAAAGACAAAATTTATCTCTGTACCTGCCACAACCTCTTCAGCAGCCACTGTTGCTCTCGCTGTCATAACGTCCAGCTTAGGATATTCAACACTTTGATCGGCAACAGCCAATTTCTCTGTAAACCTATCTACTATCTTCCTCTCAAAATCTTCAGGATTATTGACGCCATCCGTTTCAAATGATAGTTCCTCATCATATGGGTAATAAGCAACATAAGTAGCTCCTTTAGAGAAAAAGAGAGGAGTATTGTTTTCTCCAATCCATCGCAAAACATCTGCATCATCAGTCAAGACAAACTTCTGATTCGCATATTCCTGCCCCATTATATTTCCATTATCGTCCAATATATAAATGCCTATAGCGTCACCTGACTCAAACTTAGTGCTCTGATAAATATCTACAGCACGCGTCTGAGAAGCATCGTCCCCAATAAAGCCTTTCATACTTGTATGAATTACAAGGGTATTTCCTGTATGCGGCAAAGAAATATCCGACACTTCATTTTGCGTACAAGATTGCGCAGCAAACATCACCAACCACAAGGCAAGTAAAATATGAAATGATGAAACCTTTTTCATGATTATTCTGTTTTTCGATTATATTCAATTGATTATTCTTTTAATTCTTATTGCATTGGAGTCGGAATTACATCTTCATCATTTCCTATCCAGGAAGGATCGGAAGATATAACTTCCAAACTAGGATCCTTCACTATAATTGTGTAAACATATTCCTTACCTGCTTCCAAATTTGCTTCACCTGCTTTAGGTACATAATAATAAGTTCTCCAAGGTAATGTCACTGCAATAAATTTCTTGTTTACCATATCCTGAGGAATAACGAGAGCTACATAACTTGACAAACATTCAATCCCTGAGATTACATTCGGAACTGACAATCGATGAGGTATGATATATCCCTGTTCCTCCGGTATATCTGAAACTTCCCAGTTTACAATCTCTTTTTCTTCCCCTGTTATGGTCAATCCTCCTGTAAGAGGAAATAAATTTTCTCCATCGCCAATCGTTACGCTCTCCACATCTTCAACCTTTTCCACTGTTTCAAGACGTAGAATATTAATAACCACACGAGCTGTCTGATGATAAAAAACTAAAGCATTAGCAGATTCCTCTATGGAATTAAAGGTATATTCCTTTAATGGAGCATAAAGTAAATCACTTTTCTGATATCCCGTCTGACCGTCAAAAAAGGTATGCTGATCCGCTTCTACCGACCATCTTTGCGGAAAAACTTCGCTATATGGATACCAAGCTGTCAGCAGTTTACTTTCCTCCATATTCTGCCAATAATAAGGATCGGCAGATGATAATTCTCCATTAACATCCATCTTATATTGTTTTACCATATCTACATTCTTCACAGCGACAAGCTCTGTGCCTTCCCACACTCCATCAGTAGTGGCACGTGTCGGACGCATTTCACTCATCTGCGCTGCAAATACCAACGGATACTTCTTATCCGAAAATCCCAAAGATTCATCCGACAAACTACTGCTATCACAAGCAGTAACAACTAAACAAGCTACTATAGCCCAAATTATTTTCATCGAAAAAAATATATATCTATTCATTTTATTCTCTAGTTTATTCAGCATTTAGACTCATTATCACTCTCAATTAAACTGCATCCACTCGTTGGTCTATACCGTCTCCCCAAGATGCAATAGTACAATCACTCACTTTTAATCCTTTTTTCTTCACTGTAATAATATATGTGTATGAAGTAGAAGCTGCCAATGCAGGATTAAGTACAGTAGTGTGAGTCTGTCCCCCAGCCGTTATTGTAAAAGTAATCCCATTATCAGTCGTCTGCGGATACAAACAAAATGAATATGTATGCTTAGGATTACTCTCAACATATGCAAATGTTGGTAATACCCAATCATTGACAACATCACCCATAGCTGTTGCTACACCATTTTTTATATTAAATGTACCATTGTGTTTTAAACCACCTAATTGATAAACCGCATTTTGTATCTCATCTTTTTCAAAGCATCCATCACCATCAGTAGGTAGCTCCAATATCAAAACCAGCTGTGTCATCATATGCCGAAAAGAATTTTCTCCCGTAAAGCGAACAACAGGATTACTTTGGGTCGCCTTTGCTCCTGAGGCAAATAGATAATCAAACGTCTTTTGTTTAGTTTGATCCAAAGTATTTTGTCCGTTTACCACTCCACTTGTTCCTGGTAGTACAGTAGCTGCTCCAGAAATAGCATAGGGAGCATAAGCGGAAAATGTAACTTCCTCCATACCATCTTGAAAAACAATTGCATGTTTATTTGCTGGCATAAAAGTCACACAATCTCCACTTGAAGATGTTATATACTTGGCATTCTTATAAAGAATCCCCATAATACTATTAGCTCCTTCCCCAAAAGCCATAATACCAATAGAATCTTTCTCACTCCAATTCTGTCCGGATGAACGGGATTTAGCCGCTGCAGGCACCTCTATGTCCGCCACAATTTCCGCTGCCATAAACAATCTTTCAGCAGATGGTTCTTCCTCACTAGAACAAGCAAACAACATGAATGCAAGTATTGCAAAAGTCAAATATTTGGTTTTCATTAGCATTTATTATTAAGTTTCTTAATTTATAATAAAGTCCCACAACTTAAAAATCAACGAATAATCTACGTCAATCACTAAGCTCTGTTATTTTAAATGGACGCTTTACTGCGTTGTGAGCCGCAAGCCGAGCTATTTCACAATACTCGTAACTCATTCCTTTTGGACAATACGAGTTCTCTGTAACATCAACCCCAAAAATCCGTTCAAACCATGTACAAGCAGCCGTATAACGTCCAATACTCAAATCAAGGTGAAAACCATCACGGGTCAAATGATCACCTACGAAAGAAGTACGAGCATTTTGTATAGCTGTGCCTGAAGGAATAATAAACTTTATTTTTGCTAACTTACCAGCTTTCTTCACAGCATTCACAATAGCCTGATACATGGTCAATTGATTCTTATCATAATTATTAAAACCCGTATGAGTTGAATTTGCAGCGTATGCCCATGTCTGATGCAACATTAAGGTTGTTTTTTCCGGTAAATATAGTCTGACATATTTCACCAAGTTGGGAAGAGAAGCAGCGTATGTATCAAAAATTCCAGATAACGAACTAGCCTGCTGCAAACTAACATAATCCCACTCTTCATCTGTCAAAGCATCCTTCAAGCTAACATCTCTTCGCACTTTTTTATGACCGTCTACACCTATTTTACGATAACTGTATGCAGCCACATCATCATGTGCATTATCCAAATGACGTTCTAAAGAACATCCCGCAATAAACATATTACCTATTACAATCCGAATACCTTCTGCATCTGCCAATTCATATAGATATTGTTCAACTGCATCCTGAGAAAAACTGTTACCAATAGCTAATATCTTTATTACGTCCTGTGCAGAACATAAACTGCCTGCCGACAACAAATAAAACAAGAAAATTAAAAATCTATTTCTTTTCATATCCTCCTTATTTTTATATCTATTATTTCCAAAGTTCGGTTTGCTCCATTTGATGATTGAGAGCAACTTCTCTTCCCTCTGGAATAGGTAAATAATTATGTTTTTCCTGTATATTATTGCCTGCAATTGCTGCATATTTAACATTATCTGGAGCAGTTTCCGTTATATATGTTGCAAGCTCCTTCATTGTAGATACCAAAATTCCCCATCTCATCAAATCTAATCGCCGGTTTCCTTCAAAACATAATTCACGAGCCCTCTCGTCCATAATCACCTGTTTTAATGAATTATAATCAAGTACGTCTTCACCTGTTAAATCAAAATCTTCAAGAGCAGACATAACTACCGTTGCTGTAGCACCACTTCCTAAAATTTCTTCTTCTCCCGTTGCTTCATTCCTCTTGGTACATTTTATATTCACAACTGGAGTTGAAGTATAGATTGTACCATGTTGTGCAAGGGTTATAGCAGCAATCTTTCCACCTGAAACCGTAGCTACTGCTGAGATCGGATCCAATCCGGCAATATTAACCGGGTCACCACCCGAAATTGTAATAGTTGTATTAGCAGCTACATACCCACTGCCTCCTTCATTCACAACTATCTCCTTAATTGATTTACCACTAGCATGGGCACGACGTCTAACCTCATTTACGTATCCAACCGCCTTTCCTGTAGGACCATGCAATTCATTCTCTGCTTCTGCTGCCATAAGTAAAATATCCGAATACCTTAACAATGGGAAATTCGTACCATCATAATCTGATTTTTCAGTAATCAACTCATATTCCCTACGATACTTCCCTATAAAACGACTATATATATCTGTATCTTTTTTATAAATCCTATTTAAAGTATTATTCTCATAGGCATACGGAGCTATACACCAATCTCTTCTTAAGTCCCATTCATTATACTTATCAAACAATTTCTGCTGAACTCTGACTATATTTGCAGAATATCCCAATGAAGTTTCTCTTTGAAAAATACCCATAGTATTACCAAGATACCCTTTTTCACTATAGATTTCCCCTTTACCCGATGTATAAAATCCAACTTCCCAAATATTCTCTTTGGTATCATATTTACTTTGTATCAGATTGATGAACACCTGAGAATAATCTTGATTTAATTCATGAAGATCAGAATCAATTACTTTCTCCGCCCAATACAGTGCTTTCTCATACATACCTTCCATATAATTAGGATAACCAGCCATGAATAAACAAACCCTCGCCAAAATTCCTTGAACAGCTGATTTTGTTACACGCTCCGCATAATCATAATTAGTAATTGGTAATACCATTTTTTCAGCTTCCACCATTTCATTATAAATGAATTTATATACAGAGTCTGCAGGAATACGTTTGTTATGTACATCATCTACAGATGCAGCAGGAGTTACTCGAATAGGGACCGCACCATAATTCTGTACTAAAACAAAATGGAAATACGCCCTTAAAAAACGGGCTTCTCCTTCTATTACTTTTTTGGCTTCAGCATCCATCATCGTCCTGTGTATATTATCCAATAATATATTCGAGCGTTCAACTCCTTTATAAAGTGCAGCCCAAATATTATTAGAATAATCATCAGTAGCAGCATAATTATATACCGAAGGTCCTGTAGTAGTATTTTTCGTCGAAAGATACATCTCATCTGTACAATTAAATGAAGAGACCAAAGACTTATTTATGCCACTATATAAAAATCGTTCCCCCAAAGCATCATATACACCGGTCAACGCGGCATTTAACTCTTCTTCTGTATTATAATAATTAGTAGTAGTTGAGAAATCATCCGGTTCAATATCCAAGTCCACACATGATATAGTTCCATAGATTAATAAAGATAGTAATAGTAACTTTTTCATAATATTATTATTTTAGAAAGTTATTTCAACACCAAATGTTACATTCCAACAAGTAGGATAAGGAGATAAATCAAAAGCCGGAGTCAAAGCTGAAGAACTCCGCACAGATACATCCGGATTCAAACCGGAATATTTTGTCCAAGTACACAAATTTTGTCCAGCTACATAAAGCCGCGTAGACTGTACACCTATTTTCTTAAGCAACCTTTTATCAAAATTATATCCCAATGAAGCTGTTTTAAAACGCAAATAGGAACCATCCTCTACAGTTCTTGAAGAATAAAAGTTTCCACCTATTCCATTGATTACAGGAATATTACTGGTAGGGTTATCTTTTGACCATCTATTTGCCAAAGAAGCAAACTGATTGGTACTTGATAATACTGTTCGCCCATTCTCAAAAAGTACTCTATTAGCATTAAACACTTCGTTTCCATAAGAGAATTGAAAGAAAAGACTAAGATCAAACGCTTTATATCTGAAGGTATTTGTAAAACCGCCAATAAAATCCGGATTCGGATCTCCAATAACAGTGTAATCAGCAGCTGTAATAGTACCATCCTTATTCTTATCCCAATATTTCGCATGTCCCGGCTGAATATTTTCACGTTTATCCCCATTAGCCGGTAATTCAGGTTTTAATGTATATGTTCCATCCGGATTCTGATTAAAATCTTCATATTTATAGGTTCCCTCAAATTTTAGCCCATAAAACTGTGCTACTGGTTCTCCTACTTTTGCAATATACAGAGAATTATTCACAGAACCGGTTGTTGTAACATTGGTAAGCATCTCCTTCTGTCCATCAGCCAATGCCAAAACTTTTGTTTTATTAGAAGAAATATTAAAACTCGTAGTCCATGTAAAATCTTTAATGTCCAAATTTACTGTATTTATAGTAAATTCAAATCCCCGATTAGACACAGAACCGATATTCTTGTAAGACCTTACATATCCTGACGAAACCGGAAGATCAGCGTTAATCAATAAATCATGCGTCTTTTTATAATAATAATCAGCACTAATATCAATTCTACTCCTAAACAATCCAAGATCTAATCCAATATCAAACTGGTCCGTTGTCTCCCATTTCAAGTTCGGATTCTTTAATGTATTCACTATACTGCCTTGTAAAGGTGGCTGGTTACCAAATGAATATCCATTTTCTGTCAAAACAGCAATTTTAGACAGGTAAGAGAAATCACCTACACGATTGTTCCCTGTACGTCCCCAGCTGGTTCTCAGTTTTAAGTTTGAAATCGCCCTTATACCTTTCATGAATTTTTCTTCACTAACGCGATAAGCAAGAGCTCCAGAAGGAAAATAAGCCCAACGATTGCCAGGTGCAAATTTAGACGAACCATCAGCACGGAAAGAGAGAGTTAAATAATATCTTGAAGCATAGTTATAGTTAACTCGACCTAAGTAAGACAATAATCCCCACTTAGATACCTCTGAATCTATTTTCTGAGGAATACCCTCATCAATACCGCTCAATCCCAAAGATTCATTCGGTATCTTATTAGCACTAGCACCATATTTAGTACTTTTATTTGTTTGCTGTGTAAATCCAACCATAGAAGTGAGACTATGTTTTTTTCTCCTATAGTTATAAGTCAACGTGTTTTCATTGCTCATATTTACAACATCCGTATAAATTTTACTACCATTCACCCCTTGCGAAAAAGCGAATATAGAGTTTCCTGTTCTCGTTTTAGAATTGTTAAAAGCATTATTCTGTGCATTCCTACTGCTAACCCCACCCTTTATATTTAACGTCAAATTCTTTATTATCTTCCATTCGACATTTCCTGTCACCATTAAAGTATTACGGATACGCTCACGGAATGCATTCTTTAACTGTAAATAAGGATTCACTCGAAATTGTTTTGTAGGATCGAGAGTCGGATCAAATAATTCATTTTCAACATCAACATCAGTATTCGATGCCAATATAGGTCTATATCCCCAAACATCAGTCATAATAGAAGTAGCATTGGCACCTTCTGCTTCTGCAACAACGACTCCATAACTATTTGAGTTACTATAGTTTGCATTCAGAGCAACTCTCACCTTCTTATTTATACTATGATTCAACGTAAATCGTCCTTGATATCTTTTGAATCCTGTATTGATAAATAATCCTCTTTGATTCAAATAAGAGCCACTAACTGTAAATTTGGTATTTTGACTACCCCCTGAAATAAATAAATTATGTGAATGTGTCAGAGGATTTTGAGTCGTTTTATCATACCAATTTTCTCCTTTCACATTGCGATAATCCTCCAAAGTCATATTAGGACCTGTTAAATATAGAGATGCAGCATTCTCTCCCATCATCTCCAATTGTAAACGGACAAACTCATAAGGACTAAGTACTTCTACCTTTTTGGTTACGTCGCCAAAACTGACCGAGCCATTATAAGTTACAGTAGTTCGTCCAGCTTTTCCTTGTTTAGTAGTAATCATTATAACACCATTTGCTCCACGCGCACCATAGATAGCCGTAGCTGAAGCATCTTTTAAGATATCTATAGATTCTATCTCATTCGGATTAATAGACAGATTGTCGTTATCTTCCATAGGAAATCCGTCAATAACATATAATGGAGCATTACTTTGTGTTATGGAGTTTCCCCCCCGAATTACAATTGAAGGCAATGCACCAGGCTGACCATCAGAAGACACAACTTGAACGCCCGCTATTTTTCCTGCCAAAGCATCATCAAAAGATTTTACCGGTGCCGCCATTATTTCCTTTGCTTCCATACGTCCTACAGAACCCGTTAAATCTTTTCTTTTCACAGTTCCATAACCTATAACAACAACCTCTTCTAATTTTTGAGCATCCTCTTGTAAGGTTATTTTGTAATTCAATTTACCTTCTACAACTCGAATTGTTTTAGGTAAATACCCCATAAAAGTAATCCTGATAGAGCTTCCCGAAGGCACAGATAAGGAAAATTTTCCATCTAGATTAGTAATCGTACCAGCTTTTCCTTTTAATACAGCAACATTGGCACCAATAACAGGTTCTCCCATTTCATCAACAACAGTTCCTGTAATCTTCTTCAACTGTTGTATCCCATCAAACGATAATCCAGAATCAGCCGATGCCAATAAAGTGCTTAACAATAATAAGAAAAAGGACATACCCACTTTTCTTATAAACATAGCGCAATTTTTCATGTTTTTATTCATATAAGGTTTTTTCATAATAATTCATTAAAAAGGCACAAAACGAATGGCAACTCCGCCACTAGCTGCCAGATTCAACCGAAGCTTTGTTTTATTATTTACTTCTTCAGTATGAATACGGACAGCTGTGGGATTCTTTTGCCAGTCCGTATCTTCCGAATCTTCATAAAACTGCGCACGGAATTTCCGACCTTCAGGTAAAAAATCAAGAGTTACTTCAATAGTTCTTGATTCTTCATTAGTTATAGATCCCAAAAACCATTCAGAAGAATTCCGAGCTTTACGGACAACGGTCAGATAGTTACCGATATCAGCATTGGGTATTATAGTATTCTCCCAATCTACAGCCACATCACGTATAAATTGAAAAGCCGGTTGACCGGTATAATTCTCAACCATATCCGAAGCCATTTGTACAGGAGAATAAATGACCACATATAAAGCCAACTGTTTGGCAAGTGTCGTTTTCACCCTTGTATGAGGCTTCACCATATTTTTAAAATTAAATGTTCCCGGGGTAAAATCCATCGGTCCGGCCAGCCCTCTTGTAAAGGGTAATACCACTGTATGAGAGGGCGGATTACCACCATCATCCGACCAAGCATCCCACTCCTGTCCGCGCATACCTTCCTGAGACATCAAATTAGGCCAAGTACGACACACTCCTGTCGGCATCACCGGTTCATGATTTACAATACACACACCATAACGAGATGCGGTTTGAACCACTTTCTGCATATGCCGCACTCCATATTGGCCGTCATGCAATTCTTTTTTATCCAGATAAGGAGCTACATATCCGGTCTTAACAGTCGTTATTCCATATTTATTACAAAAGCCAAAAGCTTCTTCCAGCTGAGTCTCATAGTTTTTCGTGGCTCCTGCCGTTTCATTGTGACCTATGATTTTAACACCTTTCGCCTTAGCATATTTGCTTAGTTCTTCAATGTCAAAATCATTAAAAGGCTGTGCAAAACGGAAACTGTCACCATTATTTTCCCATGTACCATTCCAGCCTTCATTCCAGCCTTCTACCAATACGCCCTGCATATTGTTCGCAGCAGCAAAATCAATGTATCTTTTCACATTTCCGGTAGTTGCACCATGATGAGTCCCCTGTTTCCAAGTATATTTATTCATATGCATTCCCCACCAAATACCGACATATTTAGCAGGTTGTATAAAATCGGTGTTCGCAATTTTATTCGGCTCATTCAAATTCAACATCAGACGTGAAGTTAAAAGTCCACCAGCATTTTCTGCCACTATAACAGTTCTCCACGGAGTAGAAAAGGGAGTCCTGGCAAAGACTTTCTCACCAGTAGACCACGGCGTCAACTCACACTTCAAATCCGATTTCTCTTTAACATACAAGTTCATCTTGGCATAATCAGTCAACCCTGCCTCGTGAATAGCCAAATAAAGTCCACTATCATATTTAACAGTCAATGGTGTTGTAACCGTATCTTTGATGGATGAAACCGATTGCTCACGATACAAGCTTTCATAATACCTCTGTCCGTATGCCGGAGAAGGAATACTCCAAGATTTGGCATCCTGAGCCAAATTGAATTCCGTATTCTCACCAAGAATTACAAAATCCTGAATTTCTGTCTGCTCCGGAAACTCATACCGAAATCCGACTCCATCATTAAATGCCCGAAAACGGATATTCAAGCAACGCCGTAAACCGCCACTCTCCTGCAATTTCAATAATAATTCATTATAGTGGTTGCGTACATATTGCTGCTCACCCCAGACTTGTTCCCATGTATTGTCAAGACTATCTCTTTCAACAGACAAAATCTTCATATTCCGCCCCAAGGAAGGTACTCCTTTCAAGTCAAATCCCAAAACGGACGGTCGAATAACAGGTTGTCCGTTTTTTTGTAGTACATATCTCACAGCTGCTGAGTCGACAGACACTGTCAACTGAATAGAGCCGTCAGGCGATTGCAGTGATACTTCCTTATTCTGCGTTGAACAGGAAATACCCAGAAACAAAATAGCTGACAATAATATCGTCCTGATATATTTCATAATTATTCTTCTATTACTTCTAAATTATTTCACTTCCCTTCATAATCAGGATTGAGAGTATGCATCACCGGATTCATTTTCTTCAGCCAGATATCAAACATCTTTTTCATCTCTTTCACCTTTCCCGGATTACTTTCCGCCAAATTCCTCATTTCAGCAGGATCATCTTTCAAATTAAAAAGTTCCACTTTTACCGGGTCATAGTGCTCAATCATCTTGAAATCTCCTTTTCTTATAGCGTATCCCGGCATTTGCGCCTGCGGACTATAATGAGGATAATACCAACACAACATATCTCTTTTTAAAGATTTCTTCCCCTTAAGCAAGGGCAACATACTTATTCCGTCGATATCCTCGGGGGATTTACTGCCATTCTTGACCATATTGATGATAGTAGGATAAAAATCATCGGTTATCACCATCTCGTCACAAGTCGTATTGCCAGCTATTTTCCCTGGCCATTTCACAACCAGCGGGATACGTATCCCACCTTCATACAGAAAACCTTTCCCTTCTCTCAACGGAGTATTAATGGTAGCTTCCGTCGTCCCACCATTATCGCTGCAAAAGAAAATTATTGTATCATCTGTCAGCCCCAGAGCATCCAATTCCCCTAACAAACGTCCGATGTTCTTATCAACAACTTCAATCATGGCTGCATAGACAGCACTTTTCTGTGATTTATCAGTCAACATTTTCTTTTCATATTTCCTCACAAGTCCAGTTGGTGCCTCCAAAGGAGTATGAACCGCATAATGAGAGAGATACATAAAAAATGGCTTATCCCTATTATCACGTATAAATCCGATTGCTTCGTCCGTCAAACGATCGGTCAGATATTCACCCGGTACTCCATCCGACAAATTTTTAATCTTCGGGTTCCAGTCTAAATCCGGATTACTGTAAGGTGCCCAATAAGTAGATGGACTACCGTGTTCGTAGCCTGCAATATTAATATCAAAGCCTTGATTTTCAGGAAAATATTTCTCTACGTTTCCAACATGCCATTTACCGATGCTTATCGTCTTATAACCAATCTCTTTCAAAGCCTCCGAAATCATCACTTCTTCCAGTCCGACATACATTTTATCTTTTGGCGGAATAATGCGTCCGTGTGCTGGATAACGATGCCGGCCGATAGCAGTTATATGACCAGTAAACTGTAAATGAGCCGGATTCTTGCCGGTAAGTATACTTGCCCTACTGGGAGAAGAGACAGGACATGCCGAATAAGCATTCGTGAACATCATCCCCTGCGAACGTAACCTGTCAATATTGGGAGTCTCATAGAACGAACTTCCGGCATAGGATAAGTCAATCCATCCCAAATCATCTATTAAAATAAAAAGTACATTAGGTTTTGTTTTCTTAGCGAACAAAGAAAAAGGAAACAGCAACAGCGAAATCAAGCAAAAAGCCGATTTTACCAAAATACTTTTTATCAGTTCCATATTCATAGCATTTCTATTTTTAATGTTAATTCTGACGGAAATTCTTCACCCGATAGAATATCATGTAATTCGAATCATGAAAATTATTTGTAGAAGCACCATCCGGAGAAGGGAAAGAGGTACGCATCAATGAGATAATATCATCACCGTCCACCACCCAGTCAACATACTGAAAACCAATTTTTTCATAGTCATCATTCTGAAGAACGATTCTCTCCAATTTCCAGCTTTTCAAATCTTTAGATGAAACAAGCCCGACTGTATTTCTCAACCCGCCCGGATGATAAATAGCACCTTTGAATTTTTCCGGTACATAGTTCATTAATGACCAGTATTTACCGGTAATAGAGTCATAACGGATACAGAATTTAGTACTACCACCCGATACCGGTAAAATTCCCTTTTGGGGATTAAAAGAAAGCGTTTCTCCATATTTGGATACATTAAGCACACAAACTTTGCCTTCGCTATAATCATCCACTTCATTTCTCATTATATTCACAATGTTGCCTTGGGGATCAACAACGACATTACCTTCCAGCCAAGCTTTTCCTTTCATCTTTTTATTCCATTTATCCGGTTCATAACGCAAGCGATTTGTAGTAGTCCAACTAGCGGCTTTCAACAAATCCGCATCTATCGGTGCCGATACGACCAAAGCTCTGAAATTAGTTCCCCAGTCCTTAGGCGGAAAACGGTCTTCAAAAGCCCTGTATATACGTCCGTTATGAACTACGACCGGAACCGAGGAAGTATGGTATTCAAAATCATCCCGGAGAATCCCCGTATTTTCATCCACAGGAATTGTCCATGTTTTTCCTCCATCCAGACTCTTGCGTATAACCATTTTCCCATATTGTTTTGTTGTTCCGAACAAATAAAGGGCCCCCTTAAAAAGAAACAGATTAGACCAAAAGGCATTTTCTACAACAGCTATCTGTTTCCAGGTTACTCCTTTATCGTGAGAAGCGAATATTCTGGCATGATTGGGCTTACCCGATTGCTCTATTACCTTTCCGAATTCATCCATAGAAGCCACATAAGTACCATCGTCCAGCACGACAATAGACGGAGAACCTAAATAAATCCCTGTAGAAGGATGGGAGTGATAAACGACTACTCCCGGAACTTTATCTTGGGCAACAGCCTTGAAACTAGCTAAAAACGCTAATGCCAATATAACTACTAGATATACTTTTTTCATGTACATGCAATATTTTTGTTAATAATTCAATCTTCGGTTTTCAACTTCCCGGCTCCACTGTTCAAGCAGAACCCGCAAGTTATTGTATATAATAGGATTATCATCCGACACATCTACAGACTCAGCAGGGTCTTTTTGGATGTTATACAATTCGGGGCGTTGCACGGATTCTTCAAAAACTAAGGAGTTGGTTATATAAGGACGGACCAACTTCCATTCCCCCAAACGAACAGCAGCATTGTGAGAATAAAAGGGGACACCTCTATTCCATTGCCAAAAATGGGGAAATAAACCAGCGGCATTTTCTTTCTTGTTGACTATATAATTTGCAAAACTAATACCATCTCTCTTATCAATAATTGTGTCATTCAATTGACAAAGTTCAACAAGTGTTGGCAATACATCTGTAAAATGAATGAGCGAGTCCACTTTCTTTTTATAAACATCCCCCCATGTCAACACAAACGGAACATGAATACCACCTTCATTTACAGTATACTTTGCTCCCTTGTGCTCCATATTATACCGTCCTTTAAAAGAAGGATCAGGACCGTTGTCACTACTAAATACGACAATCGTGTTTTCCCAAAGGTCCAACTGCTTCAGCTCCTGAACCAATTCACCAATTCCACGATCCATCACCTCTACCATCGCATATATGGTTGCAACATCACGATCAATACCTTTATCAAGATATTTTTTAATCACCTCTTCGGGAGCTCCCAACGGAACATGAGGAGCAGAATGTGCCAAGTGAAGGAAGAAAGGACGATCTTTATATTTCCTGACAAACTGTATTGCTCTTTCGCTCAAATCATCCGTTAAATAAAGATTGGTCACCCTTTTCTTCTTCTTTCCTATATTAATATAATAATCATTGTATGTCTTCAAATCAAACCCATGATAACCTTCAAAAACATCAAATCCTCTATCAAGCGGATGGTAACCTTCTCCGATACCGCAATGCCACTTGCCAACCAGTCCGGTCACGTAACCATTATCCCTGAAAACATCCGCCAATGTAGGAACAGACTTCTTTATCCGAGTCAATTCAGGATAACGCTGCAAATTTAATGTAACACATCCTGTAGCATGAGGATACAATCCTGTCAACAGAGACGCACGGGCCGGAGCACTAACGGGCGCTGAAGAGTAAGCCTGGCTGAACACAACCCCATCCTCTATCAATTTATCAATATTAGACGTATCCGTTATACCATGATTATAATATGATATATCCCCTATCGCCATATCATCAGCCAAGATGAAGATGACATTAGGTTTCTGAGAAACCGGAGTAGCAGCCGATGCTTTACCTCCGATCCCCATTGTAGCCAAACTTAAAATACAAATTGAAGTATTCATTATCCAAATTCCCTATTAAAAGTATGCTCAACTGTTTTTACGGAAAAGTCCGACAACTCATCTGACTTTTTCTATCTTCACATTATCCACCCAAATAGATGTACCTTTAGTAGGACAATAGATAGCTAAGAAACAATCATCCAGCATACTATTCGTTACAGGCTTTACATATAATGTGTTATTTATTTTACGTGTGTTATGCGCACTTATCGTATTTTTCGTTGAAAAGTCAAAGCTTACTGTAGACCAGCTATTACTTATTCTCTTCACAGCTAATGCACCTGAACGTTTTTCATCTTTTATATCCTCAAAATTATAGTCAGCCTGAATAAAGAAATTATTAAATTTTTGACCTGTTTTCGGATCAATCTCCGGACTTTCAACTGTTTTCTTTATATATACTCCAACTTGTGCACTTTTTTCCGAGCTTTTCACTTCAAAAGTAACACGATACACACCCTTGTTCAATCCTACATTTTTCAAACGCTGCCCTAGATATACCTTATTCCATCCTGTAGTTCCTTTTCCCGGTTCATTTCTTATCTCTATATTTCTATCTTCTGTATAAATAAGCCGGCTTTGTCCCTCAGGAGCTACATTGAAAAAAAACCATTCCCCACCTTTCACACGCGCAGGATTTCCTACCTTTGTCGAAACTTCTTTGGAAAAATCACCATTGGAAATCACATTTTGCGAATAAACAGCATTCAATGAAAATAAAGAGATGCATAATAGAATTATATTTTTCATACTCAAGTATTATTAGTTTGTTATTTTATTCAGGCATTAATCCTCGTTCAAGAGACATATTCTTTTCAACTTTCATTTTAGCAGATTCACCTCCGTCCACTTGAACTTTTCCATCTGTCGTATTATTCCTCACAATCAACGATGCATTTTTATTACGTCCAAAATCTCCTTTAACAGACTCTTTCCAACCATAAATGAAATTATCTTCTACTAACCCAAAGAACTTGATTGCTGACGAAAGAGAGATAGCAGGAGCATCAGTATTAGAACCACTTTCCTCTGTATTTTCGTTCTCAGTGAATAAAAAGTATGGTACATCATTCAATTCCGATTGTTGTTCTTTTTCTGTTGTCTTATTTATATTTTTCTCCTTCCGAAAAACATTTCCTTTTACAATAGCCATTTCCGCTCCACGCACTACAGAAATTGTTGACGGGTCAAAATCTAAACGAGAAATAAATTCATTATTTAAAACAGATAACTTGCCATCACCAAACTTGTTTATTTTTCCATTAATAAATTTATTACCACTTATCGTTACATCTCTCCCATGATGAATAGACAGGTCCGTAGTACGTTGAGTCAATTCACTAATAAACAAATTATCGGAAATGAATGTAGTTCCTGCGCCATACATATCATCTTTATCAGCGGGTCCGTGATGAAGACGAACAAATGTTCCTAAATATTTTGAAGGATGATCCCACCAACTCCATTCCGGTTCCCAAGGTTCATGACGTATAATGATCATATTTCCTGTAACCTGAAGTTTTTCTCCCCAATACATAGACACAATTCCTCCAGCAGTTGAATTAATAGAAATATTATTTGAAAATATAATATTTTCTCCCCCCTCAGTTCCATAAGCATAATCTGAAATAAAACGAGCTATATTACCATCAATCACAACTTGACGCCCTTTGTTTCCCCAAGCTAATGTATTACCATATTCAGCATAATTATTTTGAATCAGGACGTCATATACACCAGAAGTATGTTTATTATAACCCACTGAATCCGGTTTTATTTGCCGGATAGCAACTGTAGAAGAGCCACGTGGTAAATCCGGTTTTCTTGATGGATCTGGGGAACCGCCAAACCAACAGACTTGATATTTCACATCACGCGACCAATTATCGTGATGACGCAGACACTCTCCTCCCTCCGATAAATGAGTCATGTAATTACCGCTAATCATATGATTACCGCGTGAGGTTACATTACTACAAGTATAAGCATCAATCATTCCATGCAGACGAGTGCCTTTCGAATTTTCCAAAGTTATATGCGACGAGTTCTTTACATATATAATACATTGTGAATTATAATACCCTTGGTGATTATATTTCACTGCCGGATCTGTACCATTTAAGTTCATAAGTCTCCCTCTACGCTTTCTATCCGCTAAAGGAACAATGCCACGAGGGTCTGAATTCATGACATCACATTGGGTAACAAACAAATTATTAACTTTATCCGCATAAATTAGATTATGCACCGGAGTCTCCGTAATAGTTGCACCATTCCATGCAAAATCATAAACAAGTCCTTCAAAACGTACATTATCGCCTACAACTACAAACAAATTCTTATCTATAATCTTATCTGGAATAGGAATCAGTTTAGCTTTAGGGTCAAAATATATTTTTTTATCAGAAGGTACTTTTATGGTTCCAGTCTTATACACGCCTGCTGGAAAATTAATAATAGCCACATCACTGTTTAAAACAGTTTGAATCGCTAAAGTATTATCTTTTTCAGCACTAGGAGTAACTCCCAAAGATGTTATATCTGCAGCAACCACTTCTCCTGTTATAAGAAATAGCATACAAAACAATGCATTCAAAATCAGTTTTCTTGTTTCCATAATTTTTCGTTAGTGTTAGATGTTTGACAGTAGATTAAAAGATTTTATTTGTAGAGCGGACCATACGTAGCGCATGCCCTGAAATCGTCACTTTCTTTATCCATACCGAAAGAAGCCCATGCAGTAGGACGAAATATCTTCTCTTTTGATACATTGTGCATACATACCGGTATCCGCAGCATGGAAGCAAGGGTGATAAGATCCGCCCCAATATGCCCATAGCTCAAAGCGCCATGATTAGCTCCCCAATTCGCCATTACAGAGTAAACACTATCAAATGCTTCATGACTGGTGAGACGGGGGACAAACCAAGTCGTAGGCCATGTTTTATCCGTTCGGCTATCAACAGTCTCGGCTACCTTATCAGGGAGTTCGACACTCCATCCTTCTGCTATTTGCAAGACCGGTCCCAAGCCATCCACCATGTTTATCCGAGTCATTGTCATCGGCATACCGCCTTTACTCATATAGTTGGAAGAATAACCGCCTCCTCTGAAATATTCCAATGAAGCCGGATACCATTGAGTTGCATCAAGACATTTTTGCACATCTTCATTCGTTATTTCCCAATGAGGTTTCATCGCCGGACAACCATTTTCAGTCATCTGCCCCGACCCGTCAAGTGTACAAGAACCTGAATTGATTAAATGAATAAAACCATTAGAGGCAGTACCTCCCAGTTTAATTCCCGTGACCCGTTCTATAGCCTCAGGACTCCAGTAAGTACGAATATCAGCAAAAAGTTGGGAAGTATTAGTCAATAGATGCCCCAGTAACATCGAAGTCGCATTCAAATGGTCATTTTCTGTAGCGACAATAAAAGCTTTGCGAATACCATTCCAGTCAAAAGAAGAATTTAAGATAGCTTCACTAAAGTCACCGTTAGGAAGAAAATCAGTCCATTGTCTCTGCCCTTGGAAACCACCCATAATAGCATTATGCCCCATAGACTCCTCCTCATACCCCATTTCCTTCAGAACCGGATTTCCAATCATCATATCACGGATAATAAGCGTCATCTTCACAACAAATTCCCATTCCTGGTCTTTTTGCTCACGAGTATGTTGCAAATGGGACGGATTATAATCTGTGCCTTCCTTACAATTTGTCCGGGTCCATGCCATTGCCTTCTCAAACTCTGTCCGGTCATAAATCCCCAATTCTATGCGACGCAGAATTTCAACCGACTCTACATATTCAGTACGCATGCCCAGATATTTCTGCAAGAACATTGCATCTACTTGCGAACCAGCAATTCCCATTGAACAATACCCGACAGATAAATAAGATTTCCCTTTCATTTGTCCGACAGCCAAAGAAGCACGGGCAAAACGCAAAAGTCTTTCCTTTACATCTTCCGGAATTGTATTATCAGACGCATCCTGTACATCTTTTCCATAAATACCAAAAGCAGGCAACCCTTTTTGATTATGCCCGGCCAAGGCAGCAGCCAGATATACGGCTCCCGGACGTTCAGAACCATTAAAACCCCAGATAGCTTTTGGCAAAAGTGGATCCATATCAATGGTTTCAGAACCATAACACCAGCAAGGAGTGACAGAAAGTGTAGCACATACATTCTCTCCTGCAAATTTACGAGCACAAGCAGCCGCTTCTGCAACACCTCCGATTGTAGTATCAGCAATCACACATTCTACAGGGGAGCCATCCATATAACGCAGATTCTCACTATACAAACGAGCCACGCTACGAGCCATTTCCATTGTCTTTTCTTCCAAGGATTCGCGTATTCCTTTCCTTCTGCCGTCAATAATCGGACGAATCCCTATTTTCGGATGATTTGTTTCCATATTCCTGATTCTTTTATATTTAATCGACTTTTATTTTAACTACCAGTTTTTTCACCGTTGCCTGTTCCATATCCTTCACACATGGGCGGTGCGCATCCTGAGGGAAGAAAATAAAAAAGTTTCCCGGAATAGCTTTTCTCAGTGTACCACCGTCAGAAGCATAAAAAGCGATATCTTTCTCCTCATCATACGGCTGCATTTCTTTCAATAAAGCAGTGTCCCGCAGAATACCGATATATTCACTACCGGAAATCAAATACTGTACATCAATGTATTTTTTATGTGCTTCATAAAGTGCATCCTCCGGTTCTTTGGTTCGATATTCACTAATCGTGATATAAATATCGTCACTCAAGTCTATACGCCCCAAAGGCAAACTGTCCAAATTGGTATGAGCCAAAAAATTAAAAGCTTGTTCCCAGCGTTCGGGATGTTTCCGATAGTGTTTTTCCCATGCCACCCGATCGATCATAGAATCGGGTAAAGCTGCAAATGGCGTCAGTACACCATTATTAAAAGTTATACTTTCCATTGCCTCTTCTTTTTCATTCTGTGTTTTTTTGGATGCTGCATTACACGCACACAGCAACCCAACTAGCAATATCAGATAAATTATTTTCATCATTTCTTCATTTTTACTAAATGCATACTGATAAATCCAACCAAGAAAATTACAATTGTTCCGAAGACAATCGTCAGGTTAGCATGGAAAGGACTTGCATATTCTCCCATAAAACCATCTGTAAAGAAAATAGGAGACAAGCTCATCCATACTACCACGATAATGCCACAGATTACTCCCAGGACCGCATCCACATTGCGGGACTTTTTTGAAACATAGCCCAACAGAAAGAGCCCCAGCATTCCCCCACTAAAAATAGAAGATAAAGCCCACCAGGCGTCTAATGCACTTTCTACATTCAAAAATGCCAATGCCACAAAAATGCCGATTATCCCTACCAAGACATTAAAAAAATACAAAGCCTTCACCGACTGCTTCTCCGTCGGTTGCCTATTCACATAGCGGGCATAATAATCAGTCAGAATAATTGTGGCAGAACTAGTGATGCTTGTAGCTACCGTACTCATTCCCGCAGCAAAAATTGAAGCGATCAACAATCCGGTAAGCCCCGTGGGAAGCACATGAACTATAAAGTACGGAAAAACTGCATCCCCTTCCATCCTTACTGGAAGTGTTTCCGGAAATGCCTTATAATAGGCATATAATGCAGTACCTATCAGAAAAAATACAGCCGAAACAGGAATAAACAAATACCCCCCAAAAAGAGCAGAGAATTTTGCTTGTTTCTCATCTTTAGCTGTCAGATAGCGTTGTACGTAGTTTTGGTCTATTCCGTAATTTTGCAGGTTAATAAATATCCCATAAACAAGGCATACCCAAAAGGTAGATTCCGTCAAACTACTTCCAAAACTTCCCAAACTGAATTTATGGTCGGTAACTGCAATCCGAAAAACTTGAGCCGGCCCTTCCGGCATTTTAAACATCAATACACAAAGACACGCTAAAGCACCGCCAATCAAAATAAATCCTTGTATAGCTTCTGTCCATATTACAGCTTTCAAACCGCCCAACATTGAATAAGCAATAATAGCAATACTGGTTATTACAATAATCGTTTTGATATCCCAGCCCAATAACGCGTTCATAGGCAGCGCAAGTAAATACAAAATAGAACCCATCCGGGCAAATTGTGTCAACAGATAACAAACAGAAGCATAAATTCGAGCCCAGGGACCGAACCGTTCCTCCAAAAAGCTATAAGCCGACACACTCCCAATCGAACGATAGAAGGGTACGAAATACTTGGCAGCAAAATAGGAAGCGATCGGGATAGACAAACTAAATACAAATGCATTCCAATCCGACATATATGCTTTACCCGGATAAGCCAGATAGCTGATACTGCTTACATAAGTTGCGAAAATAGACATTCCTACAACCCACCCCGGAAGGGCACGCCCTGCAGAAGTGAACTCTTCAGACGAACGTTTCTTGCTGAAGAAAGAGCAGCCAAAGACCACAACCCCTCCCGTAAAGAATAAAAATATAATAATATCGAGAATAGACATAGCCGTTCTTTTTATTAGGTTTATCTAAGTACTACATTAATCCCCAATTTCTGAAGTGCCTTCCATATCTTCTCCCTTTCGCGTTGTTCAAACTTATGAAAAGGTGCGGCAACATAATCACTACATATTCCCAATAAATTGAGAGCACATTTCAAACCCTTCAAATAGCTGGATCCATGCTGTCCTACTGTATAAATAGTGGCACTGATCTGCATAATTTTTTCCTGTAAACGTTTCAGTTCTTCCAGATTTGTATTTTTTGCGGCATTATATAACTCCACATACAATTCAGGAAACATGTTAGCCCCTCCATTTACTCCACCGTGAGCACCGAGAAGTACCGATTCCGCCATAATCTCTTCCGGACCGACCAACATAGAGAAATCCTGACGTTCTTTCATCGCATACATTACGGACTGAAAATAAACAGCATTGGCTGAACTGTCTTTAAAGCCAATAACCCTTGGATCCTCCGCTATCCTCTGAATAGTGGCCGGTGCGAAATTCACTTTTGTATGGGTAGGCATATTGTACAAAAACAACGGCAACGGTAACTGAGGAGTCAGATTCTCATAAAACTCGATCAATTCAGGCTGACCTGCGGCAAAATAGTAAGGAGGCGCAGAAACTACAGCATCCGCTCCATTGTCTGCTGCAATACGAGCCAAGTTTACACTTTCCACAATTGAAGTGTCCGAGATACATACCAATACCGGTAAACGCCCTTTCGTTATCCGACATGTATTCTTTATCATCTCCACTCTCAATTTGTAGCTTAGACTTTGGGCTTCGCCAGTAGTACCCAATACAAAAAGAGCATGTACGCCTCCTGCTATCAAATGTTCTATCAATCTGTTCAGACCTTCAACATCAAGTACATCATCGTCCAATAAAGGAGTCACCAAAGGGGGAATAATCCCCGACAAAGGAGCATTCATCTTGCAATTCATAGCTAGAAAAAAATTAATTTATTAGTATTTTGTTATTTAATGACAATACGGGCAGGAATAATCACCTGCATAAGTTCATCGCTTTCCTTATTTATTTTTTTCATCAATATTTCAACCGCTTTTTCACTTATTTCGGGAATAGGCTGTTCCACACAGGAAACCGGACAATAAGCTAACTTGAATTCATCTGGATTATCAAAACTAACCACCGTGAAATGTTCCGTCAATGTTGTATTTCTTTCTTTAAGAGCAATCAGCACCTGAGTCCCGATACGATTCGACGCACAATAAATTGCGTCAATCCCCATGCGTAAAAACTGATAAACCCCTTCTCTTACACTCTTTTGAAAATTAAAGAAATCAACTTCATAGAACAAAGAAGAATCAAAAGGTATATTATGTTCATCAAGTGCCTGCTTAAATCCAAGGTATCGCTCCTGAAAGTTGGACAAAGTATGAGTGACCGTCATGTAAGCAATCTTTTTAAATCCTTGATCAATAATCAGGTTCGCCAACCTGTAAGTCGCGTCTTTATTATCAATCTGCACATAATCAACTGGCACCTCTTTCACTATACGGTCGATCAACACTACAGGCTTTCTATTCTTCACAATATCCATTATGATTTTTTCGCTATTTTCTGTCGGAGCTACAATTAGCCCATCCACTTGTTTTGATAAAAACATCTGTGCCGCTCTCTCAAACTTTTCCGAAGATTCATCAGAACTTGCAAACATCACTTGATAATTATATCTGGCAGCCTCTTTTTCCACACAAGAGGCTATTTTAGAAAAAAACGGATTGGAAACATCTCCAAGAATCAACCCTATTGTACGTGTTTTCCCAGTTCGTAGCCCTTGGGCCAAGCTATTGGGTTGATATCCCATCTCTTTCGCCTTCCGTCTCACATTCTGTTCGACAGCCTCACTTATCCTATATTTCTTCGCTCTACCATTCAAAACCATAGATACGACAGTAGAAGAAATATTCAATTCAGCCGCAACATCACTAAGCGTTATTTTTTTTCGTTTATCCATATTATTATATTAAGGTAAAGAATAAATCAATTTTTATTTAATAAATAACGTTTTATAACACTTTGTACATTCAATGATAGTGAATTACTAAACGAAATAATAATGTGAATAAATCACAATTAATAGAGAACCCCATAAACACTTCCAATAGACTCAATAAATCTTTTCTTCAGCAATAGAATTCATAAGCATTCACCTTCCATTTCAAGCATCAGATTAGCTAATTCGTTTTAGCATAACAAGTAAAAAAAATAGCAAGCACTATATTTCTTCTTTCTTTTTATTTTTGTATCTTTGCTAAAACGATACAGCAAATATAATACTTATTCAATTCAATTATTCAAAGCGCATACTTATTTATTATATTTTAACTATATGATTTCATTCAAGAAGTTATCAGAGATAGGTTAACCCACAAATTTTTAGCATCTTTTTTATTTACATAAAAGCTACATACAAACAGATAATAGCTCCGTATAATGTTACATATTATAACAAGTATAACTTAATTACAGAGTTTGCTATGATCTATTCAATTATAAACAGAACTGAAGTGCGATAGAGATTTAAAAAAGAAATTTACATTTTACAAACACATTCCATAGTTTTAGCAAAAATAAAAGAAAAGCTTCACTATTTTTTCATATTTTTGTGGTCAAACAATTTTTAATTCCTATAAAGCACTTTATAATAATGAAACATCCTCTATCCCAATTCCAATATTGTCCCAAATGTAGTTCCCCATATTTTGCAGTCAACAATGAGAAATCAAAAAAGTGTGCAGATTGTGGTTTCGTTTATTATTTCAATCCCTCTTCCGCCACAGTAGCATTAATTCTAAATGAAAAGAATGAATTGCTAGTCTGTCGACGTGCCAAAGACCCCGCTAAAGGTACGCTCGATCTTCCCGGTGGATTTATCGACATGAACGAAACCGGTGAAGAAGGTGTAGCCCGCGAAGTATTAGAAGAAACCGGGTTGAAAGTAAAGCAAGCTATTTATCAATTTTCACTTCCCAATATTTACGTCTATTCCGGCTTCCCTGTACACACTCTCGATATGTTCTTTCTCTGTATTGTAGAAGATATGAGTCACTTTTCAGCCATGGATGATGTGGCGGATTCATACTTCTTGCCTCTTGGTGAAATAAATCCGGACGATTTCGGTTTGGATTCTATCCGACGGGGCCTCATCTCATTCTTAGCCCGACATATAAAAAATAACTTGGTATAGTTTTTCTGAGAATAAGACAACCACATCGATAGTTTAATTCATAATTGTGCAGCTATGAATATATTCTTCTATTAACGAATCTATAAATAGCCTGAAAAAATGACTAATCTGAAAAAATGCATATTTTCTTTCTTCTGCTTTTCGTCATTGCGATTTACGTTAAATGTAAAAGCAAAAATAGCCTGCATTTTCGATGAATAAAATGCTTAGTAACACAAATAGAATAACACTTCTACCATTTTATTACTTCAAAACCCATTTTACATAAAAACGATCCAATATTTCTAGCATTTGACACAAAATAGACAATATTTGTTTGATAAAACAAAACAGTCAATCAGACTAATAATCCCCCTTTGAAACAAATTTTTAGCTCCTTTAAAACAAATCAATCGTTTCTTGGTAAGAAACGAAGTGTTCCACACCGAGAAACGATTGGTTTCACTACGGGAAACACATCGGATAGTGACGCTATTTTTCTGTATATATCAAGAGAATAAATACAAAATCAGCTTTTAGTTTGTATATTCTTGCAATAATTTATTCACTCATTTTTCTATTTACAGCTTTTTCTTTCCATTTGATTCCACCACAATCTTAAAAATAGAACATTCCTACAAGACAATTCCGATACTTCAGAAGAAAGCAAACTGTACAATAATGAAATAAAATATACGAGAACCCGTTCTCATGAAATGTGTACCAACTTATTTTTCTATGATTGCTTAAAGCTATGCCACATAATCAACCCGAAATCTTAAATAAGTATATTATACTACTAAAAATAAGAAGAATACGACAGTTTTCATTATTTTTGTAATCACCATTAATTTAATAGCCATTAAATTAACCGCCATTAAAAGAAACCTATGTATGAAATTTTATGACCGAAAGAAAGAATTAGAAATACTTTCCGCAGCTAAAGAGCAATCACAAACGAGCGCTTGCTTTACTGTAATGACCGGACGCCGACGAATCGGAAAAACAGCTCTACTCTTAGAGTCTGTCAAAGACACCCGATTCGTATATATATTTGTAGCAAGAAAGAGTGAAGTCCTGCTTTGCGCACAATATCAACCTGTCATTCAGGAAACGCTTGGCATTCGTATCTATGGAGAAATCAGAGAGTTCGCACAGCTCTTTGAACTGCTGATGCAACATTCCCAAAAGGAAAATTTCACATTAATCATTGACGAATTTCAAGAATTTCTCTATATCAATCCGTCTATCGTCAGTGACATACAACGTATTTGGGACCAATATCACGCGACTTCCAAAATCAATTTCATTGTATGCGGTTCCGTTTATTCAATGATGAAAAGAATATTCGAAGACCGCAAGGAGCCATTATACGGACGCCTTACCGCCCGAATTGCCCTGCATCCATTCACCACCACCGTTATCAAAGAGATTCTAGCAGACCATGCCCCCCAATTCACATCGGAAGATTTGCTTTGCTTGTATTTGCTGACAGGTGGAGTAGCCAAATACATCACCCTATTGATGGAAGCGAAAGCATTTAATAAAACTGCCATGATAAATTATGCGCTTTCCGAAGGCTCACCATTTCTGACAGAAGGCAAAGACATGTTGATTTCCGAGTTCGGGAAAGACTATGCCAATTATTTTTCTATCCTATCTCTCATTGCAGAAGGAAAAACAACACAACGAGAGATTGATTCCATCATCAATAAAAACACCGGTTCCTATTTAGCCAACCTTGAGGATGAATATTCATTAATCAAAAAAGTGAAACCGATGTTCGCTAAACCTAATAGTCGTGCTACCCGTTATTGCCTGCAAGACAATTTTCTACGATTCTGGTTTCGCTTTATTTTCTCAAACAACGCAGTACTGGAAATGAGGAAAAACCATTTACTGATAGAATATGTAGAAAAGAACTATGAACAATACAGCGGCCTATTGTTAGAAAAATATTTCCGTGAACTTATCGCTGAAGAAGAGGAAGTTACCGACGTAGGTAACTATTGGGACAAAAACGGAGAAAATGAAATAGACCTGATCGCCCTCAACCGGTTTAACAAAACAGCACTTATCGGAGAAGTAAAAAGAAATCCGAGAAAAATAAGTATCCCGGCATTGGAAAAGAAAGGAGAAACTTTACATAAAGAATTAAATGATTATAAAATAACTTTCAAAGGATTCTCATTGAAAGATATGTAGTACTTTTGCATAAACACCCGATTATGAAAAAAGAAATTACTAGACTCATTTG
>OGLJ01000163.1_pt1 | contig 85525 bp, 86 predicted proteins | sample 1572801 | NCBI WGS metagenome assembly OGLJ01 (sample SAMEA2581877, study PRJEB24529) | metagenome | biome: Human gut stool | place: China | collected 2011
TCGTTTTGGCATCTACAACCGTGTAGTCGTTGCCCTCTTTGTTAATATAGTACCCTTTTGGGCTTATATCAGAGGTTTCCCATTTGTAACCTCTGTTTTCGCGTTCCCGCCACTTTACTTTGTCGGCGTCCACATTATACTGTATCTTCAAGTTTTCTTTGTTCATTTTTATCACCTTTCGCATCCCCCTGTGGAGCGCCCTTTCTTTTCCGCATCATTACTATAAAATCTCATTCTGTTTTTCTAACAAAATCAACAACGTACTCATTGTCATTTTCTGTATATATTCGTCTTCCTGATTTTGAAAGCTGCCTATTACAATAAAAACGCAAAGTAACCATAATTATCCTTCTCCCTTGTTATTTCTTTTAATAATTTTCGTTATCTCCCTGCTACAACATCTATGTAATGAGCCTCCATTGTGTCAGTCTTTAATGTACCTGGATAGATAACTGCATTGTCATTTTTTCTTCTTATCCGTAACTTATTGATCTGCTCCTCTGTTAACCCCTTTATGATAATATACACATTATAACTTTTCCGTTCACCTTTACTCTGAACTATTCTTTGACATTCTTTGTAAGTTTCATCTTCATATATATAATACCATGTATAATTCTTTTCAGCTTTCCTCATAGGCGCTTTTAATCCACTTTTTACACCTTCTTGTAATATTTTGTCTTTATTTTTACTATTACAAAAATGTATTAATCCATTCGATTGTATCTTTGCTATCTCTGAATCGTTCAATTTTTCTTTTGGTGTATGATAAACAATACTTTTATAAAGAATTTGTGCAAAATCCATTATACAATATGCACCGCCAACCATTAAATTTTCCATATCATTTTGCTGATTAGACATAGGTTTCATCTAAATAGCTTTTCCTCTCCTAGATTTTATTTGCCACTTGGTTTTCGTGGACTTTTATCATTACTTAATAACAACTATCAATGTTCTACCCTATAGTTAGCAAGATTAAAAGAAATTAATATCCATCATAACTCTCCAACGTTTGACAGTTAATTATTCTTGAATTATGGCAATAGTCATATCCAATCTCAAAGAACCATTCTCCATCTTCCTTAAAATAGCTTCCCCAGAAGCCTTCTGGAAGACGAACCTTATTTCTTTTCTGAATATTTCGCATATCTAACCAATAGCATACTGCGTTTTTAAAGCACAAAATATCTTCTTTTGCTTCTTTTCTTGAATGCTCCCTGTATTCAATAAGCTTCCCTTCTTTGTAAAAGTCATCAGCACTATATGCTAAAAACATATGTGCAATTCCACCACTACGTATAGTATGGGTTAGTCCTTTCGTAGTATGTTTCATTCTTGTTTTCTTTCTCATGACAAAAATCTCCCTGTTTTAATGAAATACGTTAAGCAATTACTTTCATTGCTGTCATTCATTGTTCATAATAATTTTACCTATTTATCTGATAAGAGTTCATCAATTTCTGCGATTCTCTTTAACAATCTTTCCTTCTCTTCTCGAAGCCTGTCTGTATCAGCTCCGCCGGTTTCCTCATCTTCAACAACTTCAATTTTTATTTCTTCCGGGTTGTAAGAATCTTTTTCTTTTTCATACATTATTACTGGTACATTATACAAATTAATTACGGTATCCCTGTCAATTTCCGTATTCCAATTTTTAACACTTCCACCGCTATATATACTCCCTTTTATCAGTGCAACATCAGCACCTAATCTTGCGCCGGAATCCCTGCTGTATGCAGTTGCGATGGTCTTCCCAAACATCCGGATTCCATCATGATATGCACTCTGATTTTCTAAAAAAACGATTCTTAATGTTACCGTCTGAATGTCAGTATCCGTATCGTCGTATCCATATACATTCCTCATAATTTCCCGGACAGCGGAAATAAACATACTATTTACAACCCACGCGCTGCCATTCCAGGTGCCATTCATTGCTCGCATTTTTTTTGCAAAATTTTTGTTAAATGGCGTATACACATACGCCTTTTCATTTTCCACTTTGATTTTAATATCCATAAATTATTTTTCTCCTTTTATTCCTGCGGCTTTCATTAATTTGTCCAGGCAATTGTGCATGTCTACACTAACCGGTGGTACTTGTACTAATTTGACATTATTTTCCTTGCAAAACTGCTTTAACAGTTCCAATCCCACGCCATAAAACCCCAGCCCAAAGCAGCTAAACCCGTTAGCGCTGAATGCATTATCTATAAGCATTTTCTTTTCATGTTCATTATTAAATTCATATATCTTTTCTTTAAGTTCATCCCTGTTCCATGTCCACAGGGCGATACCATCCGTTACGACTGTTTTTTCCGTTCTCATTTTCCGTTCTTCCTCTAATGCTGATAAATCATGTACGCTTTTACACACGCTATTCGTTTTGGCATCTACAACCGTGTAGTCGTTGCCCTCTTTGTTAATATAGTACCCCTTTGTGCTAATATCAGAGGTTTCCCATTTGTAACCTCTGTTTTCGCATTCCCGCCACTTTACTTTGTCGGCGTCTACATTATACTGTGCCTTCAATTTTTCTTTATTCATTCTATATCACCTCATCTAATCTTCCTTTTAAATCATTCTTCACTAATTTACAAACCAATTTCCACATTTTACATTGTGAAAGTTCATCCATATATTGTATTAAAGTTTTTCCTGCTATTTGATCTATTGCTGATTTATTCCAATCTTGATCAAATATTTTATAATTTTTACTCATTGTTTTCTATCCTTTTTAATAATCATGGTCAGCTTCTCTAACAACTTTTTTAGGATAATCGCATATTTCAAAATCAAATGTATCATCATTTTGGTGCTTTTTTCTTATTTCTTGCAACTCCTTTGCCTCTTTTTCAACGCAAATTGGAACTTGATAATGATAAAATGATGGAGAGTGACCAAAACCCGCATAACTTTGATACCATTTTGAGCGTGAACTTTTAATTTTTACTGTTACCCATCCAGGCGTTAATGAATCATCAAATTCTTGCTCTTTTTGAATATAGTTCCAATCAATTGGGCGGACCGATTCAGGGTCTTTATTTTTCATATCTTCATAAGCCCTTCTAACTATCTTTGCTAGTTCAATTGCTCTTTTTTCATCTTCTTTTGTTTCTGACTTTAAGCGAAGACGTTCAGCTAAAAGCTTCTCAGCTTCTTTATTGACACAATCGTATTCGCTCATATCTGTCTTTGATACTTTTCCATTATTTTTAAAAACATTATATTCTTGTTTAAAAATATAATATTCCTCAGTATAATCATCGTAATCCAAGGTGATTTCCTTGGTTTTCTTATTTTTGTAGTATTCCACTACAATCTTTTCTTTTATCACAATATCGTACCCCCCCTTAAAGCAATAGCCCCCATTTTTTTTGTGGGGGCTTTGTTTAAATATTTTTAACGTGCCATTCTGACCCGTCGCCAAAAATATCAGCAAAGCGGTTTAAATGCTCCACTAATTGTTCCGGGGTTTCAGCTTCCCAGAACCCCGCTTTATATTCTTCCCACTGCGCCAGGAAAGCGGGAAAATCATTCCCGGCATAGTTTTCCGGGTCTTTTATTTCCCGGTCTTCTCCATACGGGGAAAAATATTCTTTAGCTTCCGCTAACGAGCGAAAGAAGTTTTTTTCCTTTGTGAATTTATTTTCAAGCATGATTATAGAGCTGTCCCATTCCGGGACATACTCTGATACCTCAACGGAACCGTCCAACATTTGGACGATTCCGTCGGTGGTTACCACTTTAAACTCTAGACCGTCGAACCCTTCGACATCATAAAACATGACGCCGTACATTTTGCAGGGGTTAAATTTCGGCATTGGCTCAACTACCAGTGGGGAAGCTTCCTCACTAGCTAAAGCCTTTTTATAGAGGGTTTCGGCTTCGAAAGCCGTCCCCACAATAATTACTGTGTTGTTTTCGTTCTCTTTGAATGTAATTTTTTTCATGGCTTTCACCCTCGCCCCTCTGCGAGGCGTCCTTTCCTTTAATCTGACTATATTATATTCTAAAATTAGAATAGTGTCAAGTGCTTTTGCTAGAAAAATTTTATTTTTTCCGCATCTGTTGGCACAACCTCTATTATGTCGGACGGCTGGCAACGGCACATTATACAGATTCGGTTTAACGTTTCCAGCGTAATGCTTTTTCCCGCTTTAATATTTTGCATTGTCTGCCCCGACAGAAGCCCGTTTTTTTGGATTCGGGCTTGATTATATCCGCGCTCTTTTAACAACTCGAATACGTCTATTTTGTATTTTATCATTTTGCGCGCTCCTTTCCTTTTAATATGTTAAAAATTGTACATTATATACAGCAAAATGTCAATGAAAATTAATCTATTATTAGATAACATTTCTTTGACAAAATATTAGGTGGGTGCGATAATACTATTATCAGAAAAGGTAGGGATTTTATGTCTGTGTACCGGAAATACTGCTGTTCAGAGTGCGCAGAAATCGCACGCCGCAAAAATTTAGCAGAAAACAACCGGGAATACTACGCCCAAAACCGGGATACTATTATACAACGCGTAAAAGCTGCGCGGGCGAAGCATAATCAGGAATAACAGTCGCCAAGATAATGGTGGTTTTGTCGTTATGCTTCTATGCTGTTTATAGCCTTATACGGCTTTAAATGCCTTATATGGTTATGTTTTATACCATAGCAAAATAACAAGGCGACTGCGGGTATTTTACAAGCTTGCAGGCATAAAAAAATAGGCTTTCCATTCACCAAAGCAAGTCTATATTTCATACTTTAGCACGTTAAAATCGTAAAACTTTTCGCGGATTCTGCCGGCAAAATTTGCTTAAAATCCGCTCAAAAATCAAGGATTTTTGAAAATGGATTGACCGGGCTGAAAATCTAAAGGGGCGGGGGGTTCAAAATTTTTCCGAATAAAAAATTGAGCGAAAATTTTTAAAAAACCGCCTGCCGGAAACGACAAGCGGTAATTTTTATTTTTTTCAGCAAAGCCACCTAATTTCTTTCATTTCCATTCCATACTTTTGGAGGAATTTTTCGTCTAAATGAATAATTTTCTTATCATTTATATCCCATAATGGTGTTTGGACAGGATAGTTTTGATTTACCCAATGTGCGACAGAACCTTCACCACCATAATAAGTTACACCCTCAAGTATCAGAGGTATTTCATTTTTCTTTTCCATAAGTATATATCTTTTAGGCACGTAATCATCACTATAACCAACATATCCACCGCCAATCTTTGTCACCGCATATCCATCCTTTTCGAGTGTAGCTATCAATTTTTCAAGCCCTGTTGCCAATGTGATTCCTTTTAAAATTTTTAATTCTTCCATATCTTGTACCTATACCTTTCTTCCTTAAGCTTTCTATTGAGCATTTTAATTCAATTTCCTGTTCTTTTTATTGCATCAAATATATCTGCCTTTGTCCATTTGCTTAATGGTTTTTCACCATCTTCATAAGCTGCTACTGCATTATTGCTCATGGACCATCCATTATAACCAGCCATAATATACCTCCTTTTTGAAAGCTGCCTATTTGATTCCAGCTGCCTGTAACAGCTTTTCTAATTTTTCATGTCTGTCTACACTCCGCTCTGGTACCTGAACCAGTTCAACATTATTTTCATTACAAAATTTTTCCAACAGGTCAGGTTCATTTAAAATATATTGTGCAAATCCGTTAAAAAATTCTTCACCTTCACCAATCCCCTCGGTGATTCTTTTGTCATTTTTCATGTCGTATTCGTATATTTTTACGAGAAGATTATCTCGTTCCCAGACAAACATATATATTCCGTCTGTCACAATTTTTTTATTTCCTTCTCTCTTTAAAATTCCATCTTCTGCCGGAATTGCCCTAATAAAAGGATTAAATGGATCCGTTCCAGTTATGGATACCAATTTCCCAATACTGCAGTAATTATCATTAAGCACAACCTGTGTAACAAAATATTGTGCTATTTCTTTTGCCAATTTTTCTGTAACACGCTTAAAAACTTCGTCCTGCATTTCAGTTGTTTGAAGCTTCTCATTGACAGTGTTATATATCTGGGATGATTCATCTTCATCCAACATACACTTCCAGTAATCGTCATCTGACAATTCGCTTAAATGAAGCTTTTTCATAAGCTCTTTTCGCTCAAGCTCTTCACGTAAATTCTCTTTTTCTTCTTTTAATTTACTTTTAAAACGTTCATATGATTTGAGACTGTAATATGTATTTGTTTTATCGTGAAATAGTACGGCATCTGCTTCTTTTTCGTCCGTGATAAAAAAAAGCTTAATCCTTGAGAGGCATCCTTCTGAATCCAGGCATTTAACTCCCATCAGGATTGTGCCTTTTTCAATTTCCCCAATCTTTTGGAATTTTCTTATGAAATTGAAAAATTCATCTTCAATTTTCATTTTTATAGGTATTTTATACATATGCATCAGCTCCTTTCTTTTGATAAATCCATTGTAGTCTATTTTCGTGTATTTGTCAATAGTCTATTTTCGTGTATTTTCTGTTTTCTTATATTCTAAAATTTCCCACACCTGGCAGTCAAGCAAATGACATAGATTCGCTAAAACTTCACAGGTTACATTTTCATTTTTTCTAAGTTTAACAATGGTATTGGCATGAATCCCATTTGCCCTTAACCAAGCTTTGTTATGGCCACGACGCTCTAACAGTTCCCATAAACGAGAAAAGTCGATTATTCCGTTTGTTCCATATGGATTTTTCATTTTTATTTCACCTCTTATTAATAAGTATATAACCAGCAAAAATAAAAGCCGTATACTTATTCTTTCTATAATGCAGAATCCAATGTCTGAAGCCGCAGCTTTTTCACTTACAACATCTTTAATTCTGCAAGTATATGATAATAAATTTTGAGTACGTTGTCAACGTCTATTATCGTGTAGCAACATGCACAAATTATTTGTCTATTCTTGTATACTTTTTACATTGCTTTTTTGTCTATTATCATGTACTATATAGGTGTAGAGAAAAAGCCGCTGCATTATTAAAACAGCACAATAATACATTTAATAATAAAGTTGGAATTAAGACCTCGGAAAGGGTCTATAAACACTACTACTTTATAATTCAAGGGAGGAACAAGTAAATGAAAGTAAATGACAATGAAGTAACCTTTGTAGTCGGCACATACGCCGATATGTTTAATCGAAAAGCAGTCCTTGCTTATACATCAGAGGGCGAATTATATGGAGATGTAACCATTAACCTTCCAAAATATTCGCTTGAATCGGGTGAATCCTTTTTAAGTGCAGATTGTCCTGATTTAATTAATGAGATGGTTAAAGAGGGATATTTGGAACTTACAGACAGTATAAAAATAAATTACGCAACATACAAAATAGGCAGATTTACGCAGAAATTTATGGATGAGTTTGAAAAGGAAGATTTTGAAGATTCTAAAATGAACGAAAGTGATTTTGAATGCTCTCCTCGCCAAATGGCAGAAAAATTAATGGAATTTAATCGCGATCTTTCTGATTCTGATGAAGACGAAATTAATGAAGAAATTGATTATTTAGCAGAATTATTTTCTGATTTGCAGGAATCGGAAAAGTATAATGCACTAATGCACCATCTTGATTTAATGTTTTCACATGAAATATTCCAGTAATGAATATTTAATAGAAAGGCAGGATATGGAATATGTTTGAGTTTAATTGTGATGATTACTGGGAGTTTAAAACCGGTATAACGGTTGAGGGCAACGGCTGTGACACTTTCGTTGTAAAGCTTATTAACGGTGAGTTTTTAGGTCGCATAATTTGCGGTGATTCTGATGACTACAGAGCCCGTGTAGCCGATTTGAATAACGGCATAGACCCAATAACCGGCAATTGGGAAGACGGCATTGGCAACCCATGTGAGTTGTCCGGCTGGGGAAGTCCGAAAGAGTAATTCACAGTAATGGCAGTTTGGACGGCTCAGTTCTGTCCACTGCTTTTACTCCGATAGTTAAAACATATATAAAAGAAATAAGTATATTTTTTAACGATTGCAACAGATATTGGGGCAATATCTACAAAAACGGTAAAGCAATCGGCGATTATACTTCTGATAATTCAACAGAAATTGAAGATACTTTTAAACAATTATGTATAAATTGGGGGTAATATTATAACAGACTAATAATTTTTAAGTGCCAGGGATTCAACAAACTGTCGAATGCTGGCGCAGTCAGCTACCCACCATCTAAAAGTGATGGGTAGCTGCTTACGAGAAATTTATGAACATGATTAATTTATAAAAAGCTCACCTTCTAAAAAGAGGGTGAGCTTTTTATAAATTGAGTTAATTGAGTTGTTTCAATACACCTTGTGTTATAGTTAATTTAAATATGTTTGATTCAAAGACTTTTTCATAGTCTCTTAAATATATTAATACTAAAACATATTTCAATACGCCCTGCGTTATGGTTTATAGAAAAAATGTCTGTTAGCATTTATTATGATGCTAAGATAAAAACATATTTCAATACATCAAATGTTAAAGTTCATATTAAGTATATCATTTAATACTTATTTTGTCAACTTTAAATATTTGACAACGTGCTTTTATTTGCTATAATGTATTTATGGGCTGATTATGCAGCCTTATGGTGAGGGATTTAGTGCATTGACACCAATTATTCCACTCACTAAGCCTATGGTTTTACATAGGTGCATAACATAATTGACATACTCTCTCTGCTTGATTTTGTTGTACAACCTATACTCACCTGCTGGTATTATCTCTCTGTACTATATTAATCTGAACTGCTGCCGTGCCGCCATGTATGAAGGTAGGCGCCACCCATTTTAACACCAGCTTTCTATCCTGTGTTCCAATCTGACCTGTCCAATAATGATGCCAATGCCCACGACGGCTATGTGGACGTTTTGATGTCCCGCCTATCCCCTGCTGTGCGACCTTATTTAACGTTGCTGTGTGCGGCATTGTTCTACCGAACATTCGTATTGTTTCCGTTATATTTATTCCACAATCCCACATTTGTACTTCACGGTATTTATCACGTATGTATTCCTTTTTTCGCGGTATCCGTGTTATCTGTTTCTGTTCCGGATTTTCACTCACTTCCTTGTTTTCAGCACAAATATACAGCACCAGCTGCAGATACGGTTCTACCATTGATGCATATTCCTGTATATATCCTTCCTGCCCTATTCCTAACGTTTTAACTGCTTCCTCAAAATTCATTCCGTTTCTTTTTGACTCGTCAAGCATTTTCTCTACACAATTCTTTATCGTTTCATTTTCATTCAAATGCAGAATTAGTGGCTGGCAGATATTATTATCACTAACCAACAGAAGCCTTAGTTCCAATCCTCCCGTATTTACATCAGACTCAAAATGAACAAAGAAACCATCTGTACCGTTATCACTATTTAATTTGATATATATACATTGATACGGTATATTATCCAGTGCCTGAACCGGTACAACCATATCATTGCCGCCATTCTGCTTCATGAGCATATCCTGCATTTCCGGTGTAAATCGATAAATCTGCTTATGTATTCGCCACGCTGCGGCAGCAGCCATCAGCTGTGCATCATACACCGACTGTACATTATTTCCATTTTTACCCGAAATTGCCAAGCAGGCTCCAATTGGAACATAACAACGTTTTCTATCATATTCCACATCACAATTCCGCAACTGCTCAAGCATTTCCCAGCAGTTTGGATATTTTTCCGCTACATAATTTGTTATATCCAGTGGTCTACATTCCTTTTTTTTCATCTTTTTCAACTCCATTAAAAGTAATTCGATAAGGCAATAATAATATAAGTGCGTTATTTATTAACCTGTCCATGTGCGTTATTTTAATATTTTTTCTAATTCATCAAGTTTTGCCAGCACCGTATCTCGTATAAAGGCCGAGTTTGTTTTATTCAGTCCCAGCGCTTCAATCCTTTCTTTTGTACCTTTTGGGAACACGATATTTAATCTATAGTTGTTTTTTTCATATTTTCTCACACTTTCGCGTTGTGCTCTTGTTGTTTTTAATTCCATGATTCCACTTCCTTTTTATTTTTCTTTAAACCCATTTTAATATAAGTGCGTTATTTTGTCAATACATCTATGTGCGTTATATGTTTTATACAAAATACGCCCCGATATAAGTGCGTTATTTTGCTAATTTTACATATTGTATCCGATATCTATGTGTGTTATAATCATTGTATCAAGAAAAATTTCACGCAGTCAGTAAATATGTCGTGTAGTGAGAGTGGAGGTAATTATGAAAAAAACAATATAACGGTTGACTTCCTGATAAATAAAATGCAGGAAGCTGCCGGAATTGAAAATGAAGAATATTTCCAGCGGGAATTTAAAAAGGTCTTATCCGAATATATCGACTGCCTTGAAACCGCTGCTTTAGAAGCGGAAAATGACGATGACACCGAAAGCGCTATTGATATTAGAAAAGATGTCGAATGCTTTCGACGCGAACTAGATTTCTACGTCGGTTTTGAGGATTTCCAAAATCTTCAAGAACAGATATGCGGAATCCATGAAGACACGGAAATAGAACGTGAATATTTACGTGCGCAGGAAAAAATTAAAAATATAACAAATTGCGCACGCAAATATGTCAATATTATTAATGGCTTTCCGGAGGAAGTCGAATATAAAATTGACTTCTCCAGTCGAAGCCAATCTATATATTTAGTAACCAATTTGCCGGTTACTGAAGAAAATATAGAAAAATTTACCACTGATACATGTTATTGTAATACAACTTATGATGAAGACTACACAACAGAAACCGTTGAAATACGGTTGTCCGACCACGATTTCGGCGGTAATATAGACTATTCGTATTATTCACCGTGCATAAATATAGTTGTAAATTTGGGGAGGTATGAAAAATGATTAATTTGTACAGATTTGCAAGACTCTATGAATTAGAGCTAAAAATAGAATACGACAACAACTATGATGAAATAGTTGTGAAATTTACCACAAAATACGGTAATGAATATATTCATAGAATACAAAGCTATGAATTAGATAGTGCAGAAAGCGAAAAGAAAATGCAACAATTAATCTGTGATTGGTGTACAGAAGAACTCAGATTAAATAGAAAATTATTAAAACTCGTAAACAATGAAAAAGTGAAAAAAGAAGACATTAACTTTATTTTACTAGAAAGAGGGTTAGAGATTAACGGATATGGATTAGATTTTACAGATCTTTCGAAAAAAACATTTGGTGATTGGGACAACACGTTCCATAACCAGCTCGATGAAGCAATCGAACAGAACCGCGAAGAACTGGAAGAAGAACATGGGAAAAAGCATCTTAAAAAGCTTGAAAGACAGTACAAAAATGAGAAACTCGATATTGAAAAATATAACGAGTATCAAGAAAAAATTTTCGGAAGCTGGGACGAATGGCTAACCGCCGAGTATGAAAAGTGGGACAAGGAATATGACTACAAAATTAAATATATTAATGAGTATATAAAAGATGCTCTCGATATTATAGAAAAGCTTCCTGATGTTGATTACAAAATCGTATTCAATAAAGAATACCGGGATGTTCCGTTCTACTTAGTTGCTGTAGGAATAAAAGCAACTAAAAAGAATTGCGAACGTTTCGTTGTCGAATCGTATGACTTTGATGAAGTATATTATGAGTACGCGGATGAAACCGAAGATATCTCTATATCCTTAGGCGATGGCTGGAACCATACAGCCAGCATCAGTTATCCATATTAATAACAGCTAAACCATTTCAAACAATAAATTTTAATTTACTCTAAGAAAGGCTCCAATGCAATCATGGAGCCTTTCTTACGCATTTTAAAACATTTCCTGATAGATTGTTTTTACAATAACATCATTGTTCGATGAATTTATGTAAGCAATTTTTTTTCCAAACCGCTCTGCAAGGCTTTGAACCCTTTTGAACAGATGATGGCTTGCCACCTGCGGATTAAAAAAAATAAAGTCGCTGTTTGCAATCAATGCCGGATCAAATTTATCATTCATTCCCGTACACATCATCGATGGTATCATCTCAGATATCGTGCGGTTTTTTCGTTCATTTCCGCCCACCATAAGGATTTTCTTTCCTGAAGCATTAATACGCTGCAGCATATCTTTGGCAGCAGGCGATTCATCTTCAGTTTTATCCTTCGCGCTTGTTACCTTCTGCACTGCTGCATTGAGCTTGTCTGTCAATTTTTCTACTTTTTCCTTTTCCTTTTCCAGCTGCTTTGATAATTTTAAATTTTCTCTGTACAAATCAAGTATTGCAGCATCTTTATCAGCCAGTTTGGATGCAACATTTTTCTTCAAATTTTCCGTTTCATCTGGTATACTCTTTCCATTTCCGGTTTTTTCCGCTTCTTCATCTTTTTCAAGAAAAGCCATGTTTTTTTCAATTGACTGCAGATAATCTGACAGATTCTTTTTATTCCTTGCTGCCGCCTCTGCATAGGAACGTGCTATAATCCATGTCTGAAGTGTCGCTATTCTTGGTATTCTGCCACCCTGGCTGTATATATCACAGCAGTGTGCCATGGTGCTGTAACACGCACAAGCAACATCTTTGGGCGTAATGCTTCTTCCAGATATAGGAGAATCCATATTCAGTCCGGTCGAATACCCTATAACCATATACCCCATTTCACTATGCTGCTGCTGTGTCAGAAAACCTTCATCAAGCAGTTCATCGGCAATTTCAAAAAACAGTTCCTCATTAGAGAAAAGTTCCTGTACTTCCTCTGCACAGTCACTGTTTATTTGAATCATCGTTAATATTTTTCTTATCATTTCCTGTGAATCTTTGCCCTCTTTTTCTTCATATACCTTCATTATCTGATGACCAATTTCGCAGGTTTGTCTATATATTTCTTCTACGGTATTTTCTTTTAATTTAAGCTGTTTCTTGTAACCCTCCATCATCTCATCAAATGATTTGTTAAGGACGGCAATAAACTGGCATGCTGCTTTATCTGCCATCCCACCTTCCAGTTCTGTAAGTTCTAAAGCTTTAAAACAGCCAAGAAAGATCGCTGACATAACAACTCTGTAGTCTTTATCCTGATACGTATCTAAAATATCATATCTGTCAAAAAAGCCTTTTATATCCAGCCCATGTGCTATTTTTTTTACATAGTGCGTTATACGCGGATGAACAGCATTAATGATATCATCATATGCTTTCGGATAATTCTTTTTCCCTGTATCATCCTGTAATGAATGGTAATATACCATTTTAAAAAGTTTTTCGGCATGCCTTGTAACGACATAATCATCGGATGAAAAGCATATTTTTTTCACTTCCTCTGCATCCGGATTATCACTTAATAGAACCGCATAACTCTTCTGATATTCCGTTTCATTTTCTGAATATGCTTTATTGATTGCTCCCCAAGTATCCGTATCCCTGGCCACATACAGCGCAAGCATACACAGTGTATGCATCCCTATTCCACATACTGCTTCTTTATCACGATTATCATTTCTTTCAAGCGCCGCATCCAGACTCTTAATAATTTCATATGAAGATATATCTGACGGTATTCCATTAACAAATATCTGCATTTCCGGAAGCGTTATATTCATACGGCGCATAATGGTTATATCCCGCGGTTTCAGAACTTCACCATTTTCCCTGTTTACAATCTTAATATCCTCCATTTTAATATCCTTCATTTTGCCCTCCCTTGGTACACCCTTTCCTCACTTGTTAGTTTTTCTTTTTATTTTGAACTGCCTGTATAGCAGATAGTATGCCAGTACTGCTACCCCTGATGATATATACCCATATACAGGATTTTGAATAATAAAAAAATAAGATGATGTTTCACCCTGCAGAAATGCCCACATAAAAGTTATCGCCAAACGGGCAGCAGGCATATTTTTAACTATTGTATACAGTATGAGTATTATATCTGCAACAATCGCAATTATTACATAAATCATATCAAGACTTCTTTCTGTTCTTCATCAGTTCAATTTCTGTGTCATACGAATGACAGCCGGCATCATGAATTTTCTGTACTGCTCTCATATCAACACGATGTGTTTTTGCATAATTAATACGAAGCCGACGCATTATATTTTCCATATGCAGTTCATCTTCCATCTTTTGAATTTCACTATCATAATCATGGCATCCTGCATCATGCAGCTGTTTTATGCGTTCCTTATCTATCCTGCCAAAAACATCATAGTTTTTCTTTATTTGTTGCCACCGTTGTTCCATAAAATTGGTATCGTCCGTCAGTACATCTGCTTTCTGTTCTTTTATTTCCGAAACATCCTCCGATAGCGGTATTGAAAAACCCAGTGCTATTCGTTTCTGCAGTTCATCCTGCTCGTTCAAATCTGTATTCTGATTGGTATCTTTTTCATTTTCATATTCATACTCTGTTTGAATTACTCTGCTTTCACTGTTTTTTGCTTTGGGTTTATGTTCTCCATATTCACCATCATGCTGGTCATCCGGAAGATAGTCCATTTTAAATTCACCTATTTTTTCGCTGCTCTTTTTTACATCATTTTTTTTCTTGAATAGTCTCATATTCATATCCTTCTTTCAATTTATCTGTACTACAATAATAGCCGTAACTTTCAAATTATGTCAATAATTGTGAAACATTTACAAGTCCAAAAAATTTATTGTGAGTTCCGGTACGGTATAAACTGCACTATCATCATTAAGTTATTCAACTTTTATTGTGAGAAGTGGTACGGTAATGGGAATTTCTGCTATTATATAACTTAAAATCGAATTTATTGTGAGAAGTGGTACGACAAAAATATTGGTAATATAGATACAGACAAAACATTGTGCTAATATCAGTTAAAAATTTGTATGCATTAAGTTACGGCAAAAGAGTGTCAGGCGCTGGCATTAAGTAAATAGGTGGTGCAGATGAAAAATATACTTGAATCAGAAAAAGAATTTCTTTAATTTTTAAATAGTGTTTTACATTTTTAACTTCAACGCTTGGGACAGGGAACCATGTATTCATGTAAACCATAGGGGGTGTCCAACATTTAAAAGAGAGTTTACATTAGTCAAGTATTTATGTACCTATGTAATATCATAGGATTGTCCAACAAAAGACATGCTGCAACGTATCATGAATCAGTTATGTACCTATGTAATATCATAGGGTTGTCCAACGCGAGAAAACAAAATTATAAAGAAGTAACAGTTATGTACCTATGTAATATCATAGGGTTGTCCAACCTCAAAATAACGTAGGTTTAGTGAGTGGAAACATTGATGTCTACACATCAAGTCCCTCGCCATCAGGCTGCATAATCAGCCCACGAATATTATAACATATGAAAGACAGATGTCAAATATATAAAAATTCATATAATTAATTTTTTTCTATACATATATATTATTTAAGATATTTAAGATATTTATATATTTAGAACATCTGCAATCTCTTGTAAATACTGGCTTTCCGCAGCCTTTTTGTGAGAGCAGATACGGTAAATGTGAGGACAGGTACGGTTTTATGTGAGAAACAGTACGGTTCATTGTGAGAATAGGTACAGCAAATATTTTAAATGTGAGAACAAGTACGGTGGACAATGTGGATAACTCACAAGTGTACCGCTTATTGTGAGAAAACATATTCACTTTTCACAATATCTATGTTATTATCATTTATATATTAAATATTGGTGGACAGTGCAGAAATATAATGCACTGCAGGGGAGGTTTATGTCATATATGTCAAATGATGATGAAGAGGCTTTACGACGCAAAGAGTATCTTGTTGTAAAAAGCAACCGTCTTATACAAAAAAGCCGGTTTGAACTTTCGCTTCCAGAGCAGAAAACAATAGCGTATATCTGCTCATTGATTAAACCTATTAATCCGGCGGATGCTGTGGCCGGTGTTCCTTATCAGCTTGAATATGAATTTAACGTGCGGGAATACTGCAAAGTCTGCGGTATAGACGAAGACAATGGTAAAAATTACAGCAACATAAAAAATATATTAAAGGGGCTTCGTGATAAATCCATGTGGATAACCCTTCCGAATGGTGAAACAACCACACTTTCATGGTTGTCGAAGGCGACAATAAGCAAAGGTTCGGGTCATGTGCGTATAGTTCTTGATCCGGACATGGTTCCGTATCTTTTCAACCTTAAAACTGAATTTGTGGCATACCAGCTCATGTATGTTACACAGATGCAGTCAAAATTTTCACCACGCCTTTACGAGCTTTTTCGCTCATATGCCTGGCAGAAAAATATATGTTTTGAATTGGATGAATTAAAACACCTGCTTATGATTGAAGATAAAAAATCGTATGAACGCTTTCCTGATTTTCGGCGCTTTGTTTTAGAGCCTGCCGTCCGTGAAGTCAACGATTTTACCGATATTCAAGTTGAATTTGAATTTGTTAAAAAAGGACGCAAGGTTACCCATATCAAATTTAAAATACAGGAATACCGCAGTATTATTATGCGGCACAATGATAACGTCTGAACGTGCATTAATGCATTGTGAGAAACAGTACGGTTCATTGTGAGCTGATATTTACGAATATCGTGAAGAATATCCATCATCCGTAGTTCACCTTGCTTAGTCAATTATCCCGTACCTAAAGGTAGTTGCTTTTCACCTACGAGAAACGAAAGGATTTTGTTTATGAAAAATATTTTTAAAGCACTTAATTTAAAGCATTTCTGTACTGCAGCAATAATATTCATTCTTTGTTTTACAATAAGCGGTTGCGGTGAGATTATCAGTGACAGTTATTTTTCATCCCCGGATGGAAAAATAACTAATGAGCATACGTCATTTAGTAATGATTCCGTTTCTTCTGAATCTGCAGAAGGATATGTTAACATTCATGCCATCGATGTCGGACAGGGTTTGGGCATAATCGTTGAAAGCGTGGATTCACGACGGCAGCATCACTATATGCTTATTGACGGTGGTCCGGCCGACCATACGTCCAATCTGATTTCTTATATGCAAAAAAACAACATCGATTCCATCGAATCAATTTTTGTTACACATTTTCATGCGGACCATATTAATGGCTCTTATGCAGTGCTCACTAAATACGGTGCTGAGAACATTTACCAGCCGGGATATACTGTTTCAGACAGATCCATATATAAAAAATGGATGAAGCTTATTGCAGGCAGAAATGTTTTTACCGATCCGCCATGCGGCTATTCATTTTCTCTTGGTGATGCTACCGTAACGGTACTGAGCGCAGAAAATAATAATTCTTACGATGAAAATAACCGCTCTATTGGTGTTCGTGTTACTTACGGAGATACTTCCTGCATCTGCCTGGGCGACCTCGAAATGGAAGGCGAATATGATTTATGCGATATTGCTGAATCACGTGGGGTTGACCTTGATGCACAGCTTTACATCGCGGGACATCACGGAAGCTATTCATCATCTTCTGAACGGCTTCTGAAAGCAATGGGGCAAAATATAGACCAGCATTTATGCGTGATTTCCTGTGGCATGGGAAATTCCTACGGTCATCCACATGGTGATACTCTTTCCCGTCTTGCTGAAGCCGATTACGAAATCTGGCGGACAGACCGACAGGGAGATATTGTTTTTACGCTTGACGGCAGCAGCATATCATCACAAACCTCTGCCTGTAATGATTTTACACCCGGCAAATAATTACCATATAGCTCTGTAGTCTTCATATAAGCTCATATATGAATTTTAAACAACAAAGCCACTATTTATATGCTATTCACAAAATAATGCTTATATGCCAAAATATGGAGATTTTAGAAGCAAAAGGTCTTCAAGCCGGAAATTCCCGGTTTGAAGACCTTTTATGAATTAATTTTATTGTTAAATTGCTTGTCATTATGCTTCTGAGATTTTTTGAGCCTTTGGTGTAAATCCATGTTTCCACACTTTTAGATTTTTCCCCTTGTGTGTCAGTATCATTTTCTGTTTTTCTGGAATTTGTTCTATCATCTCTTCAGCTGCTTCCAATGCTTCCTTTTCTGTTTTATAGAGTTTTGATGGATAATGTCCTGCAGATTTTGTAGTCGTAAGCCGATACGAATCATAACTGCGTTCGGCAATGTGTAAACGAGCCAGTTCTGCAATATTTTCAACATTAACTTCTTTCAAGCAGCTTATAAGTTCTTTGGACAGGCATACTTCTCCTTTTTCTCCAACATCACGTACAGATAACCTCTTGTTAGAGATATCAAAATAAATATCCGTAACATGACCGGCATGGTTCATTTCCTGATATTGTTTTATCGTTTCCGATAATTTTCTTATGCGTACATTTCGTCCGCCTATCTTATTTTTTTTTCGTAACAATTCTTCAGCACAGTATTTATGCAGCAAAACGGATTCACGTTTACTCAATGGGAAAGGAAAATCTTTTATAACATACCATTTCCCATCATTTTTTTTGACTGCCGGCATATCACCTCTGTATATTAGTTCTAATATAACCAGTAGCGTTGTATTGTTGTCCTCTGCATATCTTCCGGCCTGAATATACCCTTTTAAATTATCATCTTTCATTGTCATAATTGAACCTCCTCGTTCTATGGTTAAACAAAGAAGTGCTTTCTGTCAACCTGCTTTTTTTAAGTTTTTATATTTCTTATGGCATTTAAGCTGTTTATAGCCATTTACATAATTCAATATTTCATCAACATTCCCTATCATTGAATCTTTTGAATTATCAAAACATTCAAATGTTTCTGTAACCGTAACCCACAGGCAATCTCCAATTTCCAGTTCACCTCTATCATTAACATCTACAATTATGGCCTCTGCACGGTCATCCTGACTTGCAGATGCTCCCTGATAAAATGGTGTCAGCATCGGAAGTCCTTCCCTCACCTGTCTGATAACCGCATCATTATATGCTGTAAGTGAATCATCCTCAGTATCCTGTGGTACAACTATCAGGATTCTGTCATTAAGCGAATCTGGTACAATTTCTGCATCTACCAAATTGTATAAATTTTTTTCTTCTCTGAAAATTAAAAGCATACTTATTACCTCCGTCATTTTATATTTTTTAATATTTTTTTAACTTTCTCCTCTATGTAAAAATGGTTATTGTTGGCATATTCTACAATTTGCGCCGCTGACTGAAATGGAATGACCACTTTTTTAAAATCATTGTTCCAGCGGGCATTATGAATTGTCATAAGTGCCCGGTTGCACAATACCTTCTGATATCCGTTCCAATCAAGATAACAGTGACCTTCGTCATAATATTTAATCCACCTGTCATTTTCCGGAATATAGCTGTTGCTGCGTACCATATCAATGATATGCGTATTTTGCAAAACTACAACGTAGCCGTTTTGCAGGAGCTGTATCGCAAGCTGTGCTGCCCTGTTTTCATACGTTCCTGAATATTCAGTAAGCGTTCTGGTATATCCCGTAGACTGTTTTGTAAAATTATTTTTCATAAATACCGCTTTAAGGACTTCATCTGCAGGCTGTAGTAATATCGCTGATAGCGTATCTGAATTTAACAGCTGTATGTATATGCAGTTTCCGGTATCGTTTAATTTTGCCGGTTTTAACGTGTAACGGGAAATATCTTTAGTTTTGTCCTGTGTCACTGGAATACTTATATCATTTTCATAAGTATTTTCCGGTTTAGGACTGTTATAACTTTCAATGAATTCCTGTGTACAGATGACTTTTGAATTATCAAGCCACCAGCCGGCTTTTTTTTCATTTTTTATTATATTTTTAATAACAGGAACCTGCTTATATGTAGCACCTTTTTCCGGGTTAGACCAATAAGCTATAAACCGGTTGCGGTTCTTTTCTGCAAATTCTATCTGTTTTACAGAACCTTTAAGTTTTGGGGCACTCCTGGTAAGCTGCTCTTTGTTCAGCTGTGACTCTTCTTTTTTCTGTTCTGCCTCCTTTTGTTGCTTTTTTCTGCATGCCGGACAGTCCGCATCAATTTTTTGTACAGGTCTTTGTACATCTGAATTATATTCCGTTGTATGTCCGCATGCATACTCTATTTTTATTTTATATGTTCCTGCCATTTTTCCCTTCCTGTTTGATATCTGCGAATGTTCATATTTTGGTATTGAATCCATAATGTCCCATAATATCATTTGACATTATCCTGGTTTATCTTTCTGCCTTTGTGAAGTCTTCTGGTTTTCAATATACTGATTAATTATTTCTTGTGGAATATTGCTCATCGTGGATACAAAATAGCTATTCGTCCATAATGATGGCACTCTTGTTTTCAAAGTTGGATACTCACTTCTCAATATTTTTGCAGTGTATCCTTTTAGCAATTTAACGGCCCTATGAATGCCCAACTGAGGTTCTACCTCTATGAGCATGCGCACATAATCTGGCATAATTTCCATCTCCACAACATCTACAGAAATACTTGCAGCATACGAAAGAATCAGTTCTTTCAATCTAGTATCTATTCCATTTGTTAAAATTTTTCGTCTATACTTGGAGCACCACACCACATGATACCGGCACAGATAGACGATGTTATTTTTTGACTTATATGTGATATCCATATATGTATTATATCACTACATTCTATCTAATACAACAGGATTATTTTTTTTTTTACTTGTATATTGATTTGCTTATTTCCTTAATTTTTGCTATTTTATCACAATATTTCTTTACATTCTTTTTTTTATAAAATATACTATTATCAACAATTACGTGTTAAGGGGAGTATACATGTTATGTTATACAAATTAACTGAATTTAAACATACTGGTGGAACTGTTATTATAACAGATCCTTGCTATGATAATACGCACAAAAAGCATGTCTGCTTAAACATTGAAATATATCAATTGTCGAAACAACAATGCCTGCGCAATATCGTTGAACTGCCTGCAGGTATGTATATCTGTGAACAGGATTCAGAAACTTTGGATATTCGCATTTTGCAAAAAGATTATGATTCTGATTACATAAAATGTGAGCCTTCTATTGTTGCAACGGGATTTTCCACGAATGTATGTGTATGTGACGAAAATTTTATTGGGAAATCTGAATATTTTACGGATTATAACCCAAATGAAATCCAATTTCGTGCCAAAGATATGCTTTCATATTTGAAAAATAATAGGATTTCGACAGATACAACTACAATGCAGATGCTGCGCAAATATGCTGATTCTCCATCGCCATTTCCTTTTGCTTCAGAACTAAATGATAAACTTCTTCCATATGTAAGAAAGATTCCAAACACTATTTGGTCTAATAATGTCATGATTCAGACACATATGAGCAGTGATTCATTTATTCAAATTCCTGGAGGACTATCTTTTAAGGCACCAGTGGCAGATTGTACATGCTTTACACTTAAAGATGAAGAATCATGCATTCGTGGTATATATTTGAAATTTAATTGGCAATAATAAAAACATCACATCCGGTCAATTGATGTAATATCGACCAGATGTGATGTTTTTAATTATTGCCACGTGCCAATCGCAGCAAATTCTTATCGCTGCGCAGCTTCTTTTTTTCTGTTGTACTGACTTTTTGAATAGCGCCCTCATCTGATGAGTGAATTATAATATTATCATCTGATGAATTTTGTGGCAGTTCATTACTGCTTTTAATATCAGTCATATTGGTACTAATATCTTGAACTTCATTCGTTTTTACAGGCCCACCTGTTCCGTTGCGAGTTATAACAGGTGTATCTGCTACACCTGATAACGGAATTCCTGATGAAAAAAATATATTTGCGCTACTGCTTTTGGGCTGTTCAGATGTCAGCTGTTCAGAGATACCGTGTAACGGAATGGTCTGCATCAAACCATATACAAAACCTATTGACCAGTTTTGCCGGTTATTATTTTCATACTCAAGTGCTGTTCTGAACAACTCTTTAATTAGAGTATTCATGCTGATAAAAGAACCACTTAAATCACATAAATTTTTCCTATACTCTTCAAGATATTGATAATTTCGCTCCTCTAAATAGAAGCAGGTTACAACATCTTTAGAGTCTTTATTAAAATTTGCCGGTATGATTCCATGGGGATGCAGGTTCATCCCCAGTATTTTAGCCATAACGATTGATTTTATGTTCTCTTTAACCTTTTGAGGCGATCCAGCTATGTTATTTGCCCAGTATAGCAAGTCATCATCTTTATTTCTATACATTTTAATGACACACTGATGATATTTTTTAGCCATTTTGTACCTCACTCAGCTTGTTGTTAGTTATCCTGCTGCAACTCCATTGCTGCCGTTTTATATCCACCAAGAGCAACCGAATAAATAGCTCCAAAATCATGTCCATTACATTCACCTTTTGCAAGAAGCATCTTGGTTTCATTGTCCAACACCTTACTAAAGCATTTGTGCAATGTATCGTAGTATAAATGCCCAGCTCCTCCGGCGACAAGAATTGTATTGGCCTCTGCAACATCATCCATATGATTATCCATGCAATAGTTAAATAGATTTTCAGCAAACTCTTTTACATTTTTATTATATATTTCTGTTATATTAATCCTTTCTTTCTTTTTGGTATTTCGGTTAAGGTATGGTACACCTTTCCCGTCTTCTGATCCAGCAATCTCTTCTATATTTTCTTCAGTAAGGTTGCTGACTTTATTATCTTCTCCTACTATTTTTAAAACATCCTGATATGTTTTCTGGTTGATGTTTTCAATTGCAAAATCGGTATTTGACTCTGCTGATTTCTTCACTGAGTAATTTTTCTCTACTGTAGCGATTCCATCTGTCCGTCCACCGCAGTCAAGGGTGAACACTGGTAATTTAATCTGTTCATCTGATTCTAACTCACAGATAATGGCAGAAATCACCTGTGAAACAAAGGATACCTCTGCATTTTCAAGAATTTCCGGAAGTTTTCTATATGTCATAGTTCCATCTTCTGTTTTTTTTGCAAAGCGCAGACTGTCATCGAGTCTGGTTATATTTCCGGTTAATACCCCTCTGAAACCACTTTCATTTACAATCGCATGCGGCAACTCAATTATAATATGGAGCTTATAATCTTTTGATGTAAAAATATCTTTATAGTCTTCCAAATTTGACAATACATCCAAGACATTATATACAGCGGCTAAATATACTTTTTTAAAAAGACCGGAGTTAAATCTTCTATAAGACTCTTCCTCGTTTGTTTTGTCATATGCATAAAAGTCTGTAGTTTTCATTTCATTAGCCACATCAGCTCCCTGCATATATTCTTTGGCTCCTTTACCCACAATATATGTTTCCTTTTTGTTTGTTTTTTCTTCGACTATATAAATAGTCTGTTGATTAGCAGCATTTTCCAATGTACCAATCATTTCCAGATTGGTTGTGTTTACAATATCGTCTGGAATATGCAGTGCAAAAAGAGCCATTTCTGGTGTTCCGACTACACATTTGATGCCGTTAAATCCGACATCCGTACTAATAACTAATTCTTTCATTTTATTTTTTAACCTCCTGTTTAACAATTAATTCTCTTTAATTATATAATATATGCCAAGCTAAATCAATATATTCACATAAAATTACTAATATATTTGTTAATATTCTTTGTAAATTGGTGTATATTTAATTAAAATCAATACTTTATTGGTATAATATTGGTATAAAATCAATCAGATTTCGCATCAAATGTAATATTTTCATAATTTATTACTATAAAATTCATACATAATAAATCTTTATTGTTATAAACTTTTTATATATTGGTGTTTATTAATATATTATTAACATATTTTTACCGCAAAAAAGGCACCTGCTGCGCAGGTGCCCTTTTTAAAACAATCCTAAAAATTTCTTCTTTTTTTCATCCTTCTTTTCAAGTTTTTCAGATAGTTCATCTACCTTATATACAAGTTCTTTTATTGTATCCTGCTCTGCTTGATGTCTCTTTTCAGATTCTTGAATAAAATCTGTTAGTGTTTCGATGACTTCACGCTGCATATTAATCTGTTGTTGCTGCTGATCATGAATGCTTTGCATTGATGTTATAACTGTCATTAATTGCTTTTCATTCTGAACCTGAATCTCTTTTTGAGTCATTCGATTATGAAGCATTTCATCATGAAGCTGCTCTATCGTATTACTTTTGATAACACCCGTTTTTAATTCCTCATATACACATTCCACTGCCATGTTATACTTCATTCCGTTCTCTTTATTCAAACGTACTACTCTTGAAATCAGATCAAAATCTTTTAATGTCATCTTTCTATGCTCATTGGCTTTCTTTTTTGATGTTGATAACATTCCTCGCTTTTCCATCTCCTGAATTACAGCACGTAATGTTGGCACCGGAACGTCAAGATAATCCGACATAGTTGTTGTTGTTAATGCTGATGGCATTTCAAGTTCTTTAAAAACAGGTATATCGTTATCTGGTATATTATCCATATTTTACCATTCACCCTCCTTTTCTTTTATGTTTTTATGATAATTGTTTTTTACAAAAAAATCAATAATAAATATCAATATCCCATTACACGGATATATGCTGTATTTTACGGCATATATCCGTTAAAGCGATATTTGTAATTTTGTATAAATCACATATTAAAAACAATTATACTTTTCAATATATTCATATCAATATGCCAAATCCCGCTTTATTACTGCATTTTATCAATTCAATATTATTAAATCGATATTGATATACTGCGATAAAAATTTATTTTATTGCAAATTTTAATATTGAAACATGCTGCTATTATTGGTAACTGCTTTCAATATGTTTCAATATTATATATTGTTAAATATTTAATAAATATATAAACGAATCGTTTGTATTATGTATTTATATTTTCAATATAATCAAATCAATATAGCAAAATCAGCTTAAATACTAGCTTTAATCATTTCCAATATTTTATTATCAATATAAATACAAACTCAAATTCAAGCAGTATACCATATAATTTATATAATTTTCGATATATTTTAAAATCAAATTATATAATTTAAAGCAGTTATTTTTTTCAATATTTTATTTTCTCTATATTATTAAAAAAATACTTGACTTGATTACTGCCTTTGTTTAACAATTTCCATGAAAATAAGGAGGATGCACCTATGAAACTAAATTCTGAATCTTTTCAGAACGAAAAAAATGTAGATAAAAATGATAGTCTGGCCGAAAAGTTTCTTGAAGAAGAACAGGCATATGATGAGTATATTGAAAATCAGATGAAAGATGAAATAGAAAATGCCGCATTGGAAGAATCGGATAAGAATCAAATTGGTAACAAACTATATATAATGTTTAAAAAGATTATAAAATCAAAAAACAGTAAAGCATATATAGTATTTACTGGATACCTATGTACAATCTTTCGCATGATATATGATATTTTCCGTTATACACGCGGGGTAGTAACACTAAAATATAATGCAGTTTCAACTAATATATTTTATTATATTTTAGCTATAGTTATACCATTTGGGCTTTGGCTATGGTCTACATGTCTGAAACAGTTCAATTTTCGTTTTATAAAGATAGCAACATTAATTGTGTGTCTGCTCAATCTTGCGTTAGAACTGTTAAATATAACGTATTTGATATTATGTGTATTTATAGTGCCGTTATGCCTGCACATACCGGTATCAACTGATGTAAGCAGTCAGATGATTATCAGTTTAGCCCGTAGTACGGTAATAATTGTTCCATGCCTTATGTTTGTAGTCACATTCCGGTCATTCCTTTCGGATATGTTATACAGACCAATGATGCAGGATATCCTGCATTACAAAGCTGACAGAAATATTGATACCCGAAAAAATAAAGCATATGCGTATGATTATGGTGTGGTAAGAAATCTTAATACAGGTAAACGTTATTCCGTAAAAGAAGATATGCGAAAGCAACACATGATGATTGAAGGTGCTACCGGTGCCGGAAAAACTTCAATGGCATTTCTGCCCGGCATTGCAGAAGACTTGGATCAGCGGATTAAAAACTTGAATGCACAAAAGAGGGCAGTAGTATCACAACTTGAAAATAAAAATATTGTACTTATAAAATCTATAAAAGATGAAGAATTTAATGCAAAATGGCTGCGTGCAGTTAATCCTGTAGGTAAAAAGAAATTGAACAATATATTTTCAGCAATGCCATTGTGTGGACTGACAATCATTGCACCAAACAGCTCATTTGGTGACGATGTTTATGAGTTGGCTGTAAATAGAGGTATTAAAAATATCAACCGTATTGATCCGCTGCTTGATGCTTATGGGAAACATAAACCCGGGTATATTGGATTCAATCCATTTTACATTAATCCCGATTATACAGGACTTGAACTGAAGCTTGCCATCATTAATCGTTCCAGAATTTTTTCGGATGTTTTGCAAGCTCTATATGAGAGTGGAGGCTCCTCAGACGTATATTTTTCAAGTCTTAACAGGCAGTTTACCTCATCGATTTGTAAAATGATTATTAAAACGCAGCCGATGCTTCATGCAAGTAATCCTGCAAAATATCCGAATGCCCAGGCGACTCCTGCAGACTTTGAAAATATCATGAACGATTTTTCTTTAGCACAACCGTACTATGAAACATTGTCATTATATATAAAAGAACATCCGGAAGAAAAAAAAGATTATGAAAATACATTAAAACTAATTGGTAGAGATTTGCTCGGTGCAGGGGCTAAAACCATGCTTGACCAATCACGAGGTTTGGTTATCTTAATCAATGAACTTCTTGCAAATCCATTGATCCGGGATGTTCTATGTGCAGAAGAAAGTGTGGATTTAGACAAGGCACTTGCCGAAAGTCAGATTACATTGCTTAACTATGAGCTTTCTCTGGGTGATAGAGATTCACGTGGATTTGGTTTGTTTTTCCTTCTTACAATGCAGTCAGCAGTTTTTCGGCGGCCTAAAAGCAATCGCCCCATCCATTTTTTATACATTGATGAATTTCCAGTTCTTCTTCATCCATCGCTGGAAAAAGCTTTTTCATTATACCGTCAGTATAATGTATGTATGAATGTTGCACTACAAGCGTTATCTCAATTTGATAAAACAAATGAAACAAAATATATGAAAAATGTTTTATTATCCAATGCAAGCACACAGATATTGTTTGGACGAGCAGGCCTTGAAGAGATGGAAACTTACGAAAAACTTGGCGGTAAAGTAGATAGGGTAGTAGAGCAGGATACCGTAAATCAATCGACGTTGACTGATGAAAATACTTCTCTGACTTATTCAACTCGAAGTTCTGTACAAAAAGAAAACTTCATTGACGGTCGGGATATACGAAATAGAGATTTTGGTGAAGCAACTATGCTCACTGTGGACAAAGGAAATCCTGTTGATATGTTTGCAGTAAAATTAGATTTTTTAACTGAAAAACAAACACGAGGTTTACAGACAATAAAAGTTGATTGGAGCAAATACTACAATCCAGAGAGTGCAGATGGAACAGATATTTATGAAGCAGAAAAACTTCCGCTTCATAAATCTGTGGTTGTAACAAATAACTTAGTAAAAAATTCCGGATACAGCGGTAATGTTTTGTATTCACAATCTTATACAGTAAAAGGTAATGGTAATACATCCGGCATTGAAAATACGGATTATTTCTATAAACCGAAAATTAGTATAACTTCAGGATTTGAAAATTATCATAATGATTTGTCAATTTCTGCAGATTACCTTGCTCCGGATGTACCAGATGAAAATGATGACAGCTCAGTGGTAAAAAATATTGAAAACAGTCAATCGGCACAGGAAGACGCTATTTTGGCTAATGTAAATGAACTTCTTGAAAATATTGGAAAAATTAATGCGGGGTAAAAGTAAATCATGAGTAATAATGAAAAAAAAGTTATAGAATCGCCGTTCGTTTTTCGCACTGGAATGATTATTCAATGTGACAATTCTGACAAAAACATAACCATACCATCATATCTGAAAATGGCTTACAAGGGTATCATAGGACCTGTACAGCTTCACATCCTTGATATTCTATATGAATATGGCTATATAACGCGGCACACTCTTTCTATTTTAATGCCGAATGAAACAAACGATGATTGTAAAACTGCGGTCCGAAAACTCTGCAATTATGGATTATTGCGAAAGTATCATATAGAATATTCTTGTGAAAACGGATTTACAAGAAAAACGGTTGATTATTACGGATTAAGCAGTACCGGTATACAAATATGCAAAGTCAAGAGTGGCAGTGGACGCCTAAGTGCAACAAAAGCCTTAAACAGCTTTTTTGTACATCATGCTGATGAAAACAGTCCACCGCAGGAGGTTTTAAAGATTCTTGCATTAAATAATTTTATTGCGACTTTTTATAAACAGTATAAGAACCATGTGGTTAAAATGTATAAAAATGTTTATATAAAAAAAAGTAATCATTTTTATAATGTGCGCAGCATTTATATATTAAATTCCAAAGAATTGGATTTTAATATATTGCTTGTTCCAATTGCTGTACGTCGAAATGCCGGATGGCAACGTGAACTTACAGGTAATTTACAGCTTATAGCTCCAAAGCTGTCCGATATAGTTAAAGAGCCTGTCATGAAATTGATGCTGATATTGGTAGAAGATAATATTATGGCCTGTGAAGCAGAAAAAGTAGTGCGTAATTGTTCAGAGTTGAATAATATATCTGTGTTGTATATTTCTGACTGGGCCGCTAACCGGGAAAATATACTTGATAATCTACTGACTGTCCGTCGTAATAATGATTATGATATTGTACGATTATCAGTGTGAATTGTGGATAATTGATAGGAAAAAGATTGAAAAATAGCAAAATATTAACAGGTTGTGCAAAAAGCTATTGTTTTAAATAATATTATGTGTTAATATTCATTTTAGCTTAGTTATTTAGTTTTGGATTTTTAAGACAAAATAAAAAAACAGCCTTTCGGCTGTTTTTACAACTAAGAGTAACAAATTGGCGTTTGTTATTCTTTTTCCAAATTCAATTGCACAACACACTAGATAACTAACAACATCATAAAACACATGACCCCGTTGAATTTGGTCGGTCGTTGCGAACCGTTTCTGTTGTCTATAATAACGGTTTGTACAGGCTGTGTCAAGTTTATAACGGCAATTTAGTTTATTTTTATATGACTAATTTATAAGTACTGTGTTTTATGATGAATATAAAATACAGTACTTATATTTTTATAATAAAAATGCCGGATGTTGGAGCATCCGGCTAACAAGATTAAAAAATAAAAACCGTGTACACCAATCGTAATGTAAGGAGCTGATATGGTGTTAAATTACAAGTACAAATACAAATAAATACAAGTACAAAATACAAATAAATACAAGTACAAAATACAAATAAATATAAGCTTTGCACGCTGCACAGGCACGGCACCTGTGTATTCATAATATCATTTTTTATACTATATGTCAATTTTAAAAAGTAAAAAGTAAAATTAAGGAGGTGAACTGCCAGAATGAGAACCATTTCTCGTATTGCCCGAATACAACTTAAAAAATTAGAAACTGCACATTATGTAGACCTGGCAGTTCGTACTCCCAAAACGGAACAGACCCTTATTAACCTACTAAAGCAGGTTTCGACAGGAAAAGATGCTGACAGATATAAAAATCTTATAAGAAGGAAAATTTATGAACTTGCGTTAAATCCGCAATATATAAGTTACAATTATGGGAAAGAATACTATAATGTAGAACAAATACGAAAAGAAGTAAAGGCATATGCCTCTGAAATAAATACACGTTTTACATTCCATTTTCCGGTAAAAAAGAGCCGTATAAAAATTATACCAGAAAACAGGAAAAGAACTGATAGAGCAAGCCGTATTACTATACTTACATTAATAGGACTTGGATATCTTATAAACGATGAAAAAGAAGCATTATGCAGCGGAATCCGTACAACACAGCTTGCACGTATGATCGGATGCAACCCACAGTCTGTCCAGCGAGCTCTGCTTTGGCTGGAAAAAAATGATATAATTTACAGCCCAGATACATTTGATTACTCCGGGATATTTTCTATTTACATTAATGACTGTCAATATGCAGAAACGGGTATTTACAAAAAAGCTGCAGCCGGAGGAAAGGGGTACGTTGCATTTTCATACGAAACGTATCAGGAGCTTTGTAAAATGAGCTGTACAGAATTACGAATTGCCCTAATAGCACATGATATTGCAGCCAATGAAAATACAATTGCAATAAAAGAGTATAAAGAACTACTGCCGGCATATGTAACTTACAAAGTATTAAACGATAGCCTGATTAAAATGAATGTCGAAAATATCCTTAATGTTTCGACAAATAATATGTATTTTTATATAACCGCCAGCAGTAGCGGTGAGAAACAGAGTATACAGATGTATAGTAATAGATGCCATGATGAAATTGATATGTTTATGCATAAATGGATGAGTGTATTTGGCATAAACATGACTGATGTTGCGGCGTCTGATATACAGGTATACAGTCCTTATACAAAAAATATGATTAGTTCTGTTGTACATAACAGTCCTACTAAACAAACCATTTTAATAAGTACACCAGAACTTGAAAACCTGTATAAAAATTGCGCAGAATTTGATACAAAAACCATACATAATGCATTTGCATATGTTATACATTTGTACGAAAATGAGCACCGACAAAATATGCAGGATTCGCTTATGTATCGAATTAAGAAGCCAGAATACAGGTTTGTAACATGTAAAACTACAATAAATAACATAGGTGCATACATCCGGAAAATATGCGAACTTATATCGCGCGATGTCGTAACTGTTGCAGAACTTTCAAGTGCACTTCCTGCAACAGCAGTAACACTTTCGAATAATGAAAATATTGCATAATAAAAACAGACTGCTTATGCAGTCTTATTTGCGTACTTAAAAATTCTTTTATTTTCCAACTACAATAACAGAAAGCAAAATATGATTCTAAATATTGACAATTTTCTACCTTTAATTGTTAAAAATTTATCTATTTTAAAATATAACTTGATAAAAATATAAATAACAGGATAAATTATTTTATATCACGCGTATAGATAATATAAAATTGTATTCTCTAAATTATCGATAAAATTTACGATAAATAATCATTATTACTATAAAAAACAAATTTAAGAATTTCTGAAAGCCTTTAAAATACTGGCATTACCGATATTTAGACTGTTAATAAGTATAATATGTATAATTATGTTTAATATGTAATATTAAGTATAATTTTTTCCCTTCTGTATATAATAGAACAATAATTTTGCAAGTATCTGTTACAGGATATTGACAACATATCGTAATTGATTTATTATAAAAACAAATTATTTAGGTTTTTAAAAATAGGGACTTCCTATTTTTGTGATTATACCCGCCTACCTATAAGCGAAGATGGGTATTTATGTATGTTGGAATTATGTTCTGACATTATCATAAAAAACCTAAACGGTTTATTTATTCATCCATCCAATTAGGATGGATTTTTTTATTTCCAAAATAATAACAAAAGAATGGAGGGAACACACATGGCTAACGGCTGGATTGAAGCCAAGAAAAGCAACATCTGCCCAATCTGTGGCACGGGCGACTATTGCGCGCATAAGAGTGCTGATGATGGCTATGGGGAAGTTTACCTATGTAAACGTTATCAGATGCCACGGGTAAGTTGTCCCGGCAACGATACCCCTGGATATGATGGGCATTTTTATCTTCTGTGCCAGGAAAGCTCTAAAGGTTATGGCGTATACCGCAGAGCTGAAGATGTAAAACAAGCAGAGGACAACGGCTATCATATTTTTGTCAAAGGAAAAGATGTGAATGCCGTAAAGGGCCCGGGTGCAATCAAAAAAGAATTGATTCCCGTAGGAATCAATGAAATTGCACCTGATACTGTGCTTGACCGTTTTTACAGGACACTTATAAAAAAGTACCCGATAACGGACATGCATAGAACTTATCTAAGAAAAGAAGGTTGGAGTGACGAATTGATTAAAACATCGGAACTTTGTTCGTTTCCAGTTGATGATTGGAAAAGATGCCTTCAAGAGGAAAGTTTTAAAAGCTTTCAAAAATTTCGGAGCACCGTCAGCTCTGAGATTGTCAAAGAGCTGGGCGAACCTATTGGCATACCAGGGTTTTACCAGAAGAAGAGCAAAGACGGAAATGAGTATTGGACGATTAATTGTCGTTCAGGAATCGGATTTCCGTTGAAAAATGAAAAAGGGGAAATCGTGCGTATTCGTGTACGCATGGATTTTCTGGACTCATGGAAGAATTACCATAAAGATACAAATGGGTATTCTTTTATTGATGAAAAAGGTGACGGAAAACTCCGTTACATGATTCCGTGGAAAGGAGTTTTTCAAAAAAATTTTGATGGGAACCTGATCCCTGAAAAAGAAAAAAAATACAATGGTACGGGTAAGTATCGTCCATTAACCTCATTCAGCGAGAAGCGCTGCTATGAAGAGGGAACTTATACAAATTGGTATAAGAATGGAACAGAAGCCAGTAACATTTGTGGGCTGACTTCGACCCCGAATGATAACTTTCTTATAGCAATAGCTACGGAAGGAGAAAAAAAAGGAATAATTGGCAATGCAGCTATGCATATGCCTTATATAATTATCCCTGGAGTCAATTCTTTTAAAAAATTGTTTGAAACTCGCGTAGGAAAAAACATAATTGAAAAACTACGCGACAATGGCACTAAGTATATTGCCATTGCATATGATGCCGATAAGGCAAAAAATATTAATGTTTTAAATGCAGAAAAAGCATTTGCAACAGAAATATTAAATGCTGGATTTGGTTGCATCATAGTAAACTGGGATGCGGAATCAGGGAAAGGCATGGATGATGCCATTATTAATAAAAGCCAATTCCAATTTTCAGAAATTACAAAAGAAAATATTGAAAATTACTATTGCCCATGGTATGCGAATTTAGAAAAAGGTTGAGATTTAATCTCAACCTTTTCTTAGAATATACTTCACAAAATAAATTGTACATGTTATAATATATATATTGTATATTTCGTTGTTTTACTGGAAGTTTTTTTAGTAATGTCCGCTAAATGACGGGGTATGCTTTATTAAATAAGAATGATTAAGCGTATGGTTTTTGACCATGCGCTTTTTTTATTTTAATAAAGTTTTAGTCTGGTATTACCGGACAGAAGGAGGTATTTATGTTTCTTAAAAGAAACGTTTCTGGTGTGGATATAAACATTGAATTAACACCGGAAGAGATGTATGCTCTTGGAAGAGAATATATTTTAAAACGAGCTATGCAGGATTATGATGTTTTTTTAGCATCCTGGGGTGGAGTCATTCCAAACGGAGAGCAAAAAAATATAATTCTGGAAAGATTCATAGAAGATATGGAAAATATGAATCTTCAAGAATGGCAGGATGTTATGAGGGAACATTTTGAAAATGTAACCCATAAAACAAAAACCGCATTGGCATAGCATAGAAGGAGGAAAAAACAATGGGAGAAGCATTGTATAACATCGTTCGACCAGTTAAGTTTTCACAGCTTGCTGGTCAGGCGGAAACAAAAAAAGCATTAAAAGAGGCTGTAAATAAGGGAGCGTTGGAACATTCTCTTATTTTTTATGGAAAAACTGGCAGTGGAAAGACCACGGCAGCCAGAATTGTCGGCCGTGCGTTAAATTGCACGGACATGCAGGACGGTGAACCGTGCGGAATTTGCGCTGCGTGTCAGCAAATAACAACTGGACTTAGTTCCGAATATGTTGAACTGAATGCAGCCACCAATGGAGGAAAAGAGGATATAGACAGATTGCTGTCTAATATTTCTTATCGTCCATTGGGGAATGCAAAAATCTTCGTCATAGACGAAGCGCAGAGATTATCAGCTGCAGCATGGTCCTCGCTTTTAAAAGCGATTGAGGAACCGCCGGAATATATTTACTTCATACTCTGTACAACCGAGTATGAAGCAATACCGGAAGCAATAAAGAACAGATGCGGTAAGTATGAGTTTAAGTCTATAACTGATGAAGATATGTTCAATTATCTTCAAGACCTGCGTCCGCAGTATGGACAAAACTACTCAAACGAAGCATTAAAAGCAATAGCTGAAAATTCAGAAGGATCAATGCGAAATGCTGTAAATAACTTTGAACATATCCGCATCCCGTATCCGGAAGATTTTCAGATAGGTGCTACGGAGGTAGCGCAGTATCTGGCTATTTTGGGAGAAGATATGCTATCGGAGTTTATAATTGCCCTTGCTAATGGGCAGTTTAAACAAGCATTGTTTACCGTTGATGAAGCGGAAAATAGGGCAGTTAATTCACGTACATTTGTGAAAAATGTATGTGAAACGATTGCTGATGCAATTTCAGCCTCGTATACGGATAATCCTGCAGGGAAAAAGATTTCAGACAGTGTAACGCTGTCAAATCTTACAAAAATCGGCAATACTATCAATTCAGTATACGCTGATTCAGAGAAGTCTTATTCCGGCATAAGGTTAGCCGTCGCCCAATTATGCACAACAGCTGAAACGGATAAAAGTGTTGGCAATGGAAAAAATCTTGCGCTGCTTGAAAAACAGTTGCAGGAAGCGCTGTGTAGAATTGCGCAGCTGGAAGAAACTGTAAAAAGTCTTCAGACAGGTGAGCGAACGCAAGTAACACAGCAGACAGAGAATATTATTTCTTCTATTTTAGAAGAAGAAAATAACAATGATGACTTTGAATATGAGGAATTGGAAGATTCTGAGCTTCCGGATAGCTTTGAGTATATTATGGATGAAGAGGATGAATCGTCTTTTGAAGATGAAGAAGATGAATCATTTATTGATTTAAACGATGAAGATTCTATAAAGGAAACGAAGGAAACGCTGTTTTCACAGTTCTTTTCAGTACCACAATCTGAACAGATTGATGATACATTGCAGAATTATGAAAATAATGAGCAACCAGAAGAATTCAGCGTGGTACAATATTCTGATTCTGATTCTGATTCTGAGGAGGAACCATTTAATACTGATAATACAAAAGAAGCGTTATTTAACGCATCCAGATGTAATATTAGTTTTTCAAATCCCTTGTTAGCCAAAGAGTTTAAATTGGCTAATAGTATTAGCCACAAGGCTGATTCACAATTAAATGCTGCCATGGAAGAAAATGCAATATTAAAAACACTGGTAACAGTGAACTGCAAAAAAAACATGACAGAAAAAGGCATTGTGCTGGCAACACCTTTTATTCCGGCAAAAGAAATTTTAGATGCATATATAAACTATATGAATCTAAAAAACATAAATGTCGTCATTTGTGAAGGAATGGCGATTTAAGGAGGAAATTTATGGAAAAGACAGTAAATGGAGTTCCTGTAGCGGAACTTTCGGAGAAACTATTACATTTGTTTTCAGTAGAGGATTACTCAAAAAACAATAAAGGTAATCCTTTTATAAAAGAGAACATAATGAAAGAAAAATTCACCCAGTTACTGGGATTTAATGCGAATTTTGAAACAGTTCCTGTGGGTACAAATAATGAGCATGTGCTCATTAAGGAGCTGGATACGCAAAAAACCATCATAATTGGTGGAAAACTTACAATAACAGCTGATGATGGCTCAACTGTTGTAAGCGTTACAAAATTAGGAGTATCAAATATTAAATATAAGACGGACGGTTCTGGAATCGTTAGTCTTGAAAACAACATCAAGGCAGCTGAAACCGCAGCGTGGAAACGCTGTATCATGCACTTCTGCCTTAAACCTGAAGGATACGAAAATCTGCAGGAGAATGAACAGACAGGAAGAAATAAAAAATCAGTATCCGAAGCAACTGTGAAAGTTTTACAAGCTGGACAGTTGCTAAAAAATGGTATGATAAAAATATTTGTTGAAACCATAAACGGTAAAAAACAAAAATTTAATATCATATTAAATACCGATGCGGCCGAAAAAATGGCTGCTAAGGCCAAGATGGCAAAAGAAGATTTTGCGGCATCATTTGCCGCTGAAACCATCTATAAGGTTACTGGGATATGTGAAAAATGGCAAGGGCATAACCAAATGTGGGTTGACACGCTGGTACGGTTGGAGAATAATCGACAGCCACAGCCACAGCCACAGCCACAGCCACAGCCACAGCCACAGCCACAGTTGGATTTTTGTGGCTATATAGAAATAACATCTCCGGTTGATCTACACGAAGATGGTTCGGCAACAATGACTGTGCAGACAGACTCAGGAGAATATGTATTAATCTATTCGCCAGAACAATTTGCGGAAATGGCTGCTAATTTAAGAATTTCAACAGAGGATTTAGCTCATCAATTAAAAAAAGGAGCAAAATCTAATGTGGAAATTTTGGGAGAAATAAAGGGTGAGGACCTATATTTCAAGGGATTTTCAAACGGTGAATAAGACCGTTATAAAGGAGGATATTATGTTTAGATTAAAGAGAAGTAATGAAACAAAGAATTACCACGGTTTTATCCTTAAAAAAGGATTTTGGTATGGCATTAATACTGAAACCAATGCGCCTATCGCATCGTCAGGATGGGAGGCAGCCGGAAACGTCGCCATATACACACTTCATTCGAATAAATGGCATATGGAGTGGTACAGCATTGAGGAAACAGTATTTTATATTGAAAATATTCCTGATGTAAATACCACAAATAAAATGCCGTTTTATGAATGGCTAAATGAAGAAATTGGTATTAGCCGTGATGATTGGGATGAAAATTATTCCGAAAGTGCGGCAAGACAAATCGAAGAGGAATATGATTATTATCTGTATGACAATCTTCCAAAATTTGTTCAGAAGTACCTTTAAAAATCTTTTTAAATTATTAAGGAGGAGCTATGGATTTTGCGACATTGCTAACCAATATGAAAAAGTCTCCGGAAGAAAAGCCGGAGAATAAAACAAAAGGACTGAAGATAACTGAAAGTTATCAGAAGTCTTTGTCTGCATATTATGCAGATTATTTTACCGCATCCTGCTTTGCTACCCGTATTGCTGACGGGGAAGTGGTAGAAGAAAGTGTAGTTGTAAACGTTTTTAAATCGCTTGCAGCTACATATGCTGCATATGTACAACAAAGAAAGGTTATCGAGCCTGACGGAAAGCCTGTGGCTCTATCAGGGTACGGAGTACCTTGTGCAAACGTAAATACGTGCATTGAGGGAAACCGGCTCGTAGGTGAGGCTAATCAAACAGGTAATTTAGCAGAATATGAGCATGGAATGTGGCTTTTGCACTGCTGTAAAGGATAACAAAAATAAATTCAATTGGAGGAAAAAATCATGAACAAAGTAATTTTAATGGGAAGACTGACAAAAGAACCGGATGTGCGTTATTCACAGAATGCTGATGGCTCGATGGCTGTTGCAAGATATACCCTTGCTGTAGACAAAAGACGCGCTAGAACGAATGGCGATGGCGCTGAGCAGACTGCTGATTTTATTCGTTGTGTTGCTTTTGGCAAACAGGGTGAATTTGCTGAAAAGTATCTTCATCAAGGAACCAAGATTGCCATTACAGGCAGAATCCAGACAGGAAGCTATACGAATAAGGACGGACAGAGAGTTTACACGACAGAGGTAGTTGTTGAAGAACAGGAATTTGCAGAGAGTAAATCTTCAGCAGCAAACAATGGTGCTGTCTATACACCATCAAGACCGGAACCGAGTGCGGCTGATGAAGATGGATTTATGAGTATTCCTGATGGAGATGAATCCGAAGGCTTACCATTCAATTAGATTTAATTTATAGGAGGAATTATGAACGAACCAGCAGTAGCAGAAGGATTTCCTGATAAAGTCAGGGAAATCCTTTTTGGAACATTTCCGGATTATGTAGAGATATATACACGATCTGGAAATGTATATAGGGTCGGACACTATATTAATGGACAGAACGTAAACTGTATTGACACCATTAAAGAAACTGTTTCACATGGACCGATGGTATATTTAGAGCAATTCAGAAAATATCCGGACGGCAAAGAAATAGTTAGAACGGTAGGTATATTAAAATCCATGATAGCTTATATTAGTTATCATGGAAATACAACAAAAATTCAGCAGCAGTTTTTCTAACTGTTGTATAACTGTTGTAATGTGATTTTGATGTAAAATGCGCACGGCTTATAGCTGTGCGCATTTTGTGTATGAAAAAATTCAGTCTGGTTATGCCAGGCATAAGGAGGAAATATGAACGTGAAACAAGAAGAATTATTACCTTTATTTTCATTGGCTGCATTAAATGAATTTAAAGAGGAAAAATATGATTTAAAACCTCTGTCCAAGGCGGCAAGGAATAGCATTGCAAATGATTTTTTACAAACATTTGCGGTAAATAAAAAAAAGGACGGAGTAATTATAACAACTGAAAATTATCTTCATAAGGAGGATAAAATTTTGTCTATACTTCGTGAACGTGAAAGAAAAAGAAAAAAGCCACAGGATGTGCAAAAAACTTTTTTAAAAGATTCCATTCGATGGAAATCTTTGCATGACAATGCTCAAAAAGGCAATTCAGCTTTAGCAATTTATTTGTTTAATGCACTTATAAAAACAGTACGTAAACTAATACTTGATAGTATTACTGATGATGAAAAGATAACATTTAAGCCATCAAAACAGCTAATTGAACTGCTAGGGGACAATGAATTATCAACATATATTTTGAGTATGCAGATAATGCCATATTCAAGATTAGTAGAATATTGTTGTAAAGATAAGAATGGTATTTTTGCTGGGACATACTTTCATGCATCAGATGATGCTGAAGTATTACAACATTCTGGTGAGTTTTCGGTTTCGGAATTAATGCCGCAGCAAACGGGAAGGACTTTATATTTAAAGTCAATGCCAGATACAATAAGACAAATTAATGATTTCGCAGTTATATGTACCAGAGCTATAATTGTGAATACATTACAAAACAGCACAAACGAAGTTCTAAAATGCAGTTTAGAAGCGTTTGTAAAAAGCTGTATGCAGTCTTTTTACGGTTTAGATTTGACAAAAGAAGTCGTAATTCAAATGGAAGATAATGTTGCAGAAAGTATATGTCAAAAATTCAAACTGGCATATACGATATCTTCGCACGTGGAGCTGAAGAAAAATACATTTTCAACAAAAACCATGCCTTACAATTTTGAATTTGCTTTACAGATGTTAAAAATAATACCTGTAAAGACAAAAGACTATCTAGGTCACCGGGCCTTTAAGTCTGGATATGCATATAAGGTAGCATCTTCAGATATTTGTTTGTCAGAACAGCTATATATACTCCTAAAACAGATATACTTAGATGAGGAAGATAGCAAGTATGACAGAAATGTATCTTCATTGTATGCAAAATCGTATATTACAAAAAAAAATATACCGCCTAAAATATTGGACGCAATGAAGGACAGCACTTTTAACAATTATTTTGGCTATGTTGAATTTGATGGAGATTCAGATGTGCAAAAAATAATGGAACTGGAAAAAGAATGGGAAGCAATTAATAATCACATTCTTCACCAGCCGAAAAAAGAGCTGGTTTCCCTAAGATTCCGAAAATTAGGGAATCATAATGCCATAGGGCTTTATTATCCGGAGTTGCAGTGCATATGTGTAGATGTGCGGCAACCGTCATCATTCACACATGAATATTTTCATATGCTTGACTATACTCTGGGAAAGCTGTCAAGCACGTATGAATTTTCTAAGGTATATGATGTATATGCCCCAAAATTGACAAAATTAGTAGATGAAAGAAAAATTCCGCTTTCGGGCAAGTATGATTTGCTTTACTATCTTACAAGAACAGAGGTATTTGCACGGTGTGCAGAAATATACCTTACAAGGTGCCTCAAAATTGACAATTCGCTTTGCAGATATGATGCGAGTATCGGTTTTGCATATCCGGATGATCCGGAACTTGAAATCTGCATAAAAACATATTTTGATATGTTTATGCAAAAATATTGTGCAAAGGAGGAAAAAAATAATGAAAAGCAGTAAGGTAAAAATTCGAGAATATATAGAATTTTCCGGAGTAGAAGAATATTTTACTCCGGAAATGGAACTTGCCATGGTGGAAGAGTATATTTCTATATGCAGCGGATATACGGAACCTGTAAAGGAGATTTACCGACGTGCGGTTCAGTATATTCAATATAAAGAAAAATATACTTTTCATTATAAAAATGGGAAGGAATTCTTTCCGATTATAACAGATTTTTTACAGAATCAGGTTAAAGGAGAAAGATATTCCAAAGTAATGCAGTATCTGCTGTGTAAGACATCACTTGATGAATTAAATGCAGATATGGTTACTGCGGCATATTTTGAAAATGGAGGAAAAGAGTAATGGATAAATTACATAAAATTATCGAAAATCCCGGCGGAGGAGTTATTCTGCTGGGAAAGGAAGGAACGGGGGTTTTTCCGCAGGCACTAAAACTTGCAGAAGATATTGCAAATTTTGGTAAAAATTCTACAATACCGTGGAAAAACCACAATGATATTCATGTGATAGATATCATCGATGGTAAGAGGGATATCACCCTAAATCAGCTTTTTTGCATATGGGAAAATAAAAGTTTGGTTCCGATGTATGCAAGGGTCAATGTATATGTTATTGGTCATGCTGATTGTATGAACATTTACGTTCAAAATGCGCTGTTAAAAGTGCTGGAGGATGGTTACAGCAATAATATAATCATTATGTGCTGTGAAAATCGTCCAATGGATACCGTATGTAACAGATGTACGGTAATACCGGCAGGACGGAGCATTACACAGGCTGAATTAAAAAAATTTTCTTCAGATACAGGATTTTCTGAGGGAATTATTAAAGCCACTGTAAATGACCGTTATGAATGGTTAGAGCATATGAGTGAGAAAGGAAGTTTAACACAAATTCTAAAAATGGTTGATTCTTTACGAACCGTTAAAGAGTCAAGAGAACTTATATTTTCACTTAGTGCAATGGCAGAGGGAAATAGAAATTTTATAAAATCGAGTGATGTGGTAGAACAACTGTCACTCTTTTATGGAATGGAGGCTATATTTTTTGATGCTATGAATGTAGAAATCAAAGTACCTCTAAAATGTATAAATGAAGAGGAAGCCAACAAACTAAGAAAAATTTATTCACCAAGTGATATTGTTATCATATTGCAGGAAATAATACGGACAAGGGAACGTATAAAAAATAAAACGTTCACTTTAAGTGATTATAACCAGGTAATCTTATATTTAGCTAGACGAATAAATTAAAAAGTACCGCTGAGAAAGCAGATTTGTTAAAATGTTATAATTATATGATAAACATTTAACAGACTGCTTCTCAGCCAATGTCATTAAGTTAAGGGAAAATCAGTTAGATTTCAGTCTGGCTGACTTCTTAACAAAATAACGAAGGGTTTTTATTTCTTAAAATTTCTATCATTCTTATTGTGCAGAGATTAAGAGAAATGGAGAACCTTAAGGAAAACTGAATAATGTGACCAGATACTCCGTAATCTGGAAAATAGCCTTGAAAGGCTGTAACTATAAATTTATTTATAGACAGCCTCAATGGGTAAGGCTGTCGGAAAGATTAAGAGGTGTTAAAATGGTAAAAAACACATTGAAATTACAGGAAGAAATAAGCCGTCTGGATTCAGTAATCGGAGAAAAATATTTAGGAGATGGTAGCCCTGTTCCCAAAGACCAACTTCATATTGCATATATGTGGTTGGAAAATGACATATCAAGTGCTTTAAGTAAAGCAGAAGATATGAATGAAACTTTTAATGCAATATGCAAAATTTTACAAAAGTCTCATATGTACGATGAAATCAATGAAGTAATATCATTGCATACTGCTTACAGACGCGCCGAAGTCAGAAAAGATTTTGCAGACGCCTTGAGAAATGTTAAGAATGGGGCACAATTATCTGGCATTCTAGGATGGTCGTTCTCAGATGAAGATTTAACAAATCTAGCAAGGTTACATAAATCTAATAAGTTCCGAAAGAAAATTGAAGATTTATTAACAGATTGCAACTTCCATGAAGCATGTGGATTAATGTCATCTAAAAACTATTCAAAGTGGCTATAAGATGCTATAATATCCTTAACCAAGAAGTTTTTTCTTTTAGAGAAAAATAGAGAAAAGAAACGGCTATATGAAAGACTATCTCATGGAGGAAAAAAATAAAAAATTCAATGAAATAACTCAGATTTTGGATAGAGGTATTGATGATATGGAATCAGGTAGAGAGCTTCCTGTTGATGATGCTTTTAAGTTAATTGCCGAATTGGTTGAGAAAAGAAAACTTGAAAGAGCGTAGGATATTAATTACATATGAGGCAATTTATGATATTGCCGACGCAGAGGAATACATCTTTTAACATTTCGGAGAACAAAGAGCCAAAGAATATCGTACTGATATTTATAATGAAATTACAAACTTTTCAACCTTTTGTTCTTATAGTTCTTCAGGTTGCTATTATCGAGGTTACACAATTTTCAAGAAACCATTCAAGCCAGCTATTATTTTTGGAATAATTATTGGTGATGAGGTTCATATTTTGCGTGTTACTAGAGAAGAATACGATTGGCAAGAATTTTTTGATTCCTATCAAAGTCATGAGTATCACTATCCCGATAATCCAGTTATTCAGTAATCATAAAATACAGTCGAATTTAGGTTCGGCTGTATTTTTTTTTGCAATTTTATAGATTTTTGTAAATTATTGTTTGCTCAATCATTTACGAGCATTTTTGTCCTCATTTATGAAAGACTTAACCGTAGGGATAAGCGTAAGATAAGGCCAAAATCAGTAGTATGTTTCTTATATCGTGTAGCATAAGAGAGAAGAAATTCTTGCTATTTGTGCTACCCCCAATTTTATAAAAACATAGAGAAAGAGCCTATTCCGCAACTGATGAGTTTTTGGTATTTTTCATCTTGACTTAATGACATTGGCTTCTCAGCGGTATTTTTTGTTTGGAGAGTAATTTTTATCTTATCTGCTGTTTTGACAAATTAATGTCTTGAATAAACGTTGAACTTATGTTATATTTTTAAACGAAAGTGATTTCTGTTTGCCGCAGGAATACTTTTATCGGATATATATAGGGAATCTATGTATATTTACTTTTTGTTTATGGAGTCCGGAAAGCCGTAAAATTTCGGGCTCCTATTCAAAATGTACTTTCAGGCAGATGATAATTGTTGCATTGAAAAAAATATATGGTATAATATATATATTGTGTATTTCGTTATTTTACTAGAAGTTTTTTTAGTAATGTCCGGTAAAATGACGGGGTATGCTTTGTTTTATAGAAATAATTTTAAGCGTGTGGCTTTATGCCATGCGCTTTTTTTTATTTTTAAAATAAAGTTTTAGTCTGGTTATACCAGACAGAAGGAGGAATAGTGAATAATAATTTAAACTCTGTCACACATGCAAGCATGTTTGGCAGAACAATGGCTAATATGGGTAAGCTGGGTGCTTATTACACGGATATCGGTCATTGTAAAAGAATTGGTCGCTTAATTAAGTGGCCGGAGGACAAAGAGGTGTGTGTGTTGGAGCCTTCTTGTGGCGACTGCACAGCATTAAATGCAGTAGTAGCCGGTTTTAAAAAGAAAGAACTCCTGCATCGTTATGGTGTAGAGATGAACACAGAAACCTATGAGAAAATAGCAGAATCAATGCCGGAAAGTATTGACTATGCTATTAATGCAGATTTTCTACATGGGGTGAGAATAAGCAACAGAGTGTTTTCATTTTGTTTTGCTAATCCACCATACGGTGAAAGCGATGAAATGAGGCTTGAACAAGCCTTTGAAGAAAAGCTTTTTCTGTACTTGAAAAAGGAAGCGTTACTGGTATATGTAATACCGTATCCGATTCTTTTGGATTCAAAATTCATAAGAAGCTTTTTCGCAAGATATCAGATAACCTGCGTATTCAGGTTTGATGATGTCGAATATGCGAAATATCATCAGGTAGCGATATTTTCATACCGGAGAGCTACGACAGGATACTTAAAACATGATTTAGATGATTTTCTGGAGGGAGTAGAAGACTTGAATGAGATTCCATATCTGCCTGAAGAAAATGTGGAAATCAGAAAAAAGTTTCCGGTAATTGCATCAAAAGATGAACAGGTCAAAGAATTTACAACAAAAGAATTTGATGCCGATTCATTCAAAGATGTAATTGACAGCTCAAACCTTCTAAATTCTTTTGGAGATATGGGATGTGTAAACTCATATCATGCAGTACAGGCAGGTTCACCTGCTCTGCCATTGACAAAAGAAAAAGCACATCTCCTTGCAGTCTGCGGTGCAGGCTCAGGAATTGCAGGAAACGAGGATGAAGGAACGCTACACATCCAACGAGGTATTGTTGAGATTGCTGAACGGGAAGAAGTTCGTCAAAACGATAAAAAAGACGGACATAATATTGCCGTAATTTCAGAAGCATTGACAACGATGCATATTTTGGATGCAGATTTTAACTACCATGAATTAGGAGTTAAAAAGTAAAAAATGACAATGGAGGAAAAAGATGGCAACGACTATTAATGTAAATGGAGTACGTTCGTACTTACATTTTGCAATTTTGGACGAGGTCCCGGGATATGTACGATATCCCATAGATTCCATGCGTACATTGGTAGGCATATCAATGTATGCACGCTCAAAAGAGCAAGTCTCAGGAGTGTGGGCTAATTTAAGATATGGTTTTCGGTTAGATAATGACCGGGAAAATTTGTGTCTTACAGATACAGAACCATATAAAAATTATATACAGCCCCTAAAAAAAGGAAAAGAAAATGCATACCATCTGATGGCGTTTTCGCAGAACATTGGAAAGGATTTATATATCTGTCATAAAGATAAAATTTATGAAGATTTATATAATCTTCTAATGAACAATATGAAACTGCCTCTTTTGAAGGAGTGGATGAAACCGATTCTTGATAGGGCAGTAAAGGACGGATATGCCAGAATTGGACATAAAATTATCGGTGTGGATACACCAGAAAAAGTTTCTATTAATTTAGGAACGCACGGTGGACTGGTAAGCCTTGATGATATTGAGGTGGTACGTTTCGAGGCCGATGAAAACTGGGTATTAGAAACACTGAAAAATCTTCACGATGAAGGGATTATATGGCTGACAAAGAAGCCACAAAAACCTTTTGAAGTGGATAATATCGATGAGTATCTTCAGCGATATTCTCATAGCATTGTGGAAAATTTGAAGAATATCGTCAAACCGAAAACAGAACTTAAAGGCACAATTGATAATGTAGCCTTTAAGAAGATTCGGCTTTATCCGCAGCAAATAGCAGTGGTGAATGGAGCGCAGAAAATACTGGATTCCAGTAATTATGTGCTCATGATAGAAGGGATGGGTACAGGAAAAACCATTCAGTCACTGGCCATTTGTGAGGGTAGAGAAAATAAAAAGTGGATGCGTAAATATCATAAGACATTTAGTGAATGTCTGCAGGAAGATAATGTTCATTATCGGACCATCATAATGTGTCCAGGGCATCTTCCACAGAAGTGGAAAAGAGAAATAGAAAGCAATGTGCCATATGCACATGCTGAAATATTAAATTCCTTAGAAGATGTATTAAAATTAAGGGATTTGCCCAAGAAGGCACAGCGGAAAGAGTTTTTTATCATAGGAAAAGATTTTTGTAAGCTTTCCTATGAAGAAAAGCCAGCACCTAAGAGGTATGGCAGGAAAATGTCTGTTAAAAAAATATGCATTCAGTGTGGGGAAGAAAAAATGACACCAGGCAATGAATGTGATTGTGGTTCAAAAAATTTTAAATTTGAGCCTACAGGAGAGTATTTTGATGGATTAATTTGCCCATCTTGTGGTCAGTTATTATATTCCTATCAAAATATGACTTCAGACAAATACCCATTGCAGCCAAAAGACTTTGCATCACATAAAGACCTCAACGATAAATGTTTTTATTGTGGTGAAGCATTATGGGAACCCTGCATTAATAATATCAATACAGATATTATGAACGTGGGAGTAAAAAAGAAATCTTTCTGGTATAAAGTGTCACATTTTGCCAATCAGACAAAAAAGACCAAAAAAACCAGTTGGATTTTAAAAGGGTTTGAAAAACAGTACAGAGAAAGTCTGGCGGATCCTTATGTAGAATTTAAAGACGTGCCGGTAAAGAAGAAGCGTAAAATATCACCTGCTTATCTTATAAAGCATTATCTAAAAGGCTTTTTTGACTATGGGCTATTTGACGAAGCCCATCTGTATAAAGGAGCTGGTACAGCACAAGGGAATGCTTTTGCTGCTGCAGTGGCAGCCTGTAAAAAACAATTGCTGCTATCAGGAACAATTGCTAATGGCTATGCAACTTCAATATTCTATCTGTTATACCGGGTTGATCCGAGAAAAATGCAAAAAATGGGATATGGCTGGTACGACGTAATGAAGTTTGCTAAGCGCTACGGAACAATAGAAACACTATATGATAGTGATGTATCAGATAATGGTAATTACAACAGTTGTTCACGTGGCCGGCAGATTACGACTCCAAAGGTAAGACCGGGGATTTCTCCGATGCTGACTTTGGATTTTACTTTACCAGTGGAAATCACACTGGATTTATCAGATATGTCAAAATTTCTTCCACCGCTTCATGAATATGTCGAGACAATAAAAATGCCGGAAGAAATAAAAAGTGAATACAATATGGTCATATCTGAGTTAAAGAGAAATTCACGAAAAGAAGGAATGGGAGCTTTATCTCAGATGCTTCAGTTTGGTATGTCTTATCCGGACAAGCCTTACGGAAGGGGACCAATACTATCGGCAAAAGATGGCAGGATAATTGCCAGTCCATCAGATAATTGGGACTATATCGAAATAGAAGGTCTGCTGCCTAAAGAGAAAAAACTTCTTGAATTGATCAGCAGGGAGCAGAAAGAAGGGCGTAATGTAGTTGTTTTTGCAGAATATACAAATTCAGCAGAAACAATTATAACCCAGAGATTGAAAGTTATTATCGAGGAAAAAATTCCTTCACTTAAAGGTAAAACAGTGATTCTGGAATCAGCATCACCAAAACCAATAGAAAGGGAGGAATGGATTCATCGAAAAGCAAGGGAAGGGGCAAAAGTAATTATTACAAACCCTCGTTGTGTTGAAACGGGACTGGATTTTATCTGGACAGACATTGACAGTGATGGCAATGAGGTCTTGTATAACTTTCCTACAATTATATTTTTCCAATGCGGCATGAATATGTATACGGTATGGCAGGCATCCCGGAGAGGCTACCGCCTTTGCCAGCCAATCGAGTGTAGAAATTACTACCTCGGTTATGAAGGCATGCAGCTGGAAATGATCAAATTAATAGCAGAAAAACAGACAGCTACACAGGCAATACAAGGGAAGTTCTCAGCAGAAGGACTTGCCAAATTGGCACAACAGACTGACCCAAGAGTCCGTCTGGCGCAAAGTATCTGTGAAGCAGATACTGAGACTCAAAATGAGTTGCAGAATATGTTTGATGCTGTAAGCAATTCAAACAACTCATCAACAGAAAATGAAAATGAACTTATGAGAAATTATGAGCCAATGAAACTGTTTGATGAGATTGTAGGAATTATAACTACAAGTAATAAAGAAGAAAACGTACAAAAAACAGCAGATTTCACTACATTGAATTTCATGAAGTTTTTTGATATGTTTTCGTCCGGTAAGTCACAGATGCCGGTATATAAAAAAGAACAAAAGCAACTGGATATTATGATGCCAGTATCAACTGGTAAGAAAAAATCCAAAAAAATATCAAGTGGACAAATGGGATTATCCGACTTGTTCACATTCCAATAAAATAATAACAGAAAGGAGTCCTTTTATAAAGGACAAAAGGTAAACGGAAATGAAGATTACAGTAAATAGTAAGAATGCAATTAAGGCGGTAAATAAAATTGCCGCTGCAATGCAAGGTAATGACAGTATCTTAGAAATGTCGGTCTACAAAGATGAAGAACAGCAGAATGTTCGTTTTAGAGGAAACGGCAATTTTGATGCTGTTGTCGGAATAAAAGCATCTATTTCCGATGAAGGCAGTAAAACCGTATGCTTTCCTAAAATGTTTGTAACAGGTATTTCGACGTTAGGTCGTCTTGCAGACGAAATAACGATCGAATTACAAGATGAAAAGGCCGTAATAAAAGCAGGTAGCGGACACATTGAAGTATTATACAGTTCAAGTGAACTGGCAATGCCGACGGATATGGAACCGCTTGGAACATTTACGGTTAATTCATCGGATTTAAAAGAAGCAGTGAATGCAGTTAAATATTGCATTGAAACTTCAAAATCAAGCATTACTGAAGTAAACTGCGTGGGTATTACGCCCATTACAAAGGACTCCACGAAAATGTTAAAACTGGTCGGAATGAATAGTTTTACCATTGCAGTAAGTGGCATTAACGTGGCACAATGCCAGTTTGCTGGAGATATGCCGGGAATTGCAGTGCCGGTACTGGAATTTTCCAGAGTAATGGCCCTTATTGATTCATCAAATATAAACCTTGCTATTTTTTATAAAAAAGGTGAGGAAGAAATTCAGCCGGCATTTTTAGGAATTGCCGCTGAAGATGAATTATATGTTATACGAATTTTAAACAAAAATTCCATTAACATAATGGAAGATAAACCTTATGAGGTAAGGGAATCTGCCAAGTTTAAAGCAGTGATAAACAAGGCAGAATTTCTGGAGGCATTACAGGTAGTAACATTACAGGATGCTACAACCTGTATTCTACAAATTACTAATGGACGGTTACGTCTTGAGGATAATTGTGGAAAAAACTATGTGGACTTAACCGCCGCGGATTGGGAAGGCGAAATGTTTTCAACAGCCTTTTCGCCGCTTTTATTAGCAAATGCCATTAATGCTATAAAAGATGAAAGTTTTATCTTTAATACAAATGGCAAATTAATTATTTCCCAAAAGGAAAGTCCACAATCAAAGTTTTTGGCCACCATTTCATATGTGATGGAAGAAAAGAGAGCCATGTGCTCACTGATCTTACCAGTCACAAATGCAAAGGTGAAAAAGATTCAGGCAGAGCAGCTTAAAAAGCAGCAACAGGAACAGGAAAATGCTGCAACTACGGTTGCAACTGAATAAAAATTGTTGCAGGCACCTGGTAACGGGTGTCTGCTTTTGGAGGAAATCATGGAAGACATGGAGGAATTTATTAACAATATGGAAGAGATTTGCCGGCATGATGCTAGAATGCCGGCAAGATTGGTTAGAAAGCTGATTAAAAATAATCTTAAAGATCGTTTTTATGCAGAGCAGATCAATTATCCAACACGGATAGTAAAAATGCAAAAGAAACCAAAAAGCCACAATACAGTTGAGATGTATCTGGATAACGGCTGGCAGTTGGATTTCGTTATTCAAGGAAGACAACGGAACGGGTACAGATATACAGCAGCGATTGTTGGGGCACCACCTGAAACCTTTTCACTAGCGATAGATAAGTAAAGGCAACGGTAAAATAATTTAGTTAGTTTAGTCACGATGGCGTGACAGTGGAGGATATTAACAGAACGGTTATAAGAGCAGGCATATAAAAAATGCCTGCTCTTTGTATTAAATTCGCTACGGTAACGTAGTAATGGAGGAAATTTTATGAATTATGATGAATTTAAAAAAGCTGTAACATTAAAATTTATGGATTTCATGCCTGATAAATATCAGGAAATGGAACTTTGTATTAATCCTGTATATAAAATTAACGAATCCCTGGATGCTATTTCATTGAATAGTGGAAAGGGAAAATGTGTATCACCAACATTATATATTAATGATATGTACGATACATATGTTGAAACAGGCAATTTGTCTGAAACGTTAAGGAAGGCAGCAGAAGCGATGGACATGGCATTTGGTAAAATTCCAAGTGAAATGAACATAAATTTTAATGCAAAGGATAACATTATTTTTCAGGTAGTTAATACTGAGCAGAATAAAAAACTGCTGAATACTATACCGCATAGAGAATTTCTTGATTTATCCATTATATACCGTCTGGTAATAAAAATGGATAAATTTGAAATGTACAGCGCAATCCTTTCCAATCAGATTGCAGAACAATATAACATGAGCGAAGAGGAGTTGTTTAACTGTGCGATTGAAAATACAGAAAGAATTTTAAAGCCCACAGTTATGTCTATGCATGAGTTTGTTGCCGGAAGAGAAATGCCGGTAGAAATGGCAGATATTGTGCATATGATGTGTGAAGCACCAGATGACAAGATGTTATGGGTGTTAAGCAATGAAAAAAGGCTGGATGGAGCCGGCTGTATACTCTATGAAAATCTTCTGCATAAACTTGCGGAAAGAATAGGGACAAATTTATACATTATACCAGCTTCAATGAATGAGTGTATAGTTGTATCTACAAATATGGCTGACCTTAGTGAGCTGGAAAAATTGGTAAGGGTTATAAATGCAAATGAACTCGATTTAAAAGACAAATTATCAGATCGTGTTTATTTGTATGATAAGGTTTTGAGAAAACTTACCTTCGCTACAGAAAGTGTTGATAGGAGCATTGAAATCTAAAACTTATAATAGTATGCATTTTGAAGGCAGGCACTTAATAAAAAAGTGCTTGTCTTTTTAATTTAATTTTCACTGTAACAGACAGTGATGGAGGATATTTCTATGACAAATTATAGTATTAAAATAAATGAAGAATTTAAAAGTGTTGAAGTTTATTTTTCGGGGAAACCGGACACAGCAGTAAGAACTGCGATGAAAAGTGCTAAAATGCGCTGGAATCCAAAGAAAGGATGCTGGTACAGTTATCTTTCTTCAGAAGAAGTAAAAAAAATTTTAAATGAGTGTGAAAAACTTGAGATTCCGGAAACGCAGTTTGCAACGGCAGAGGAAAGCAGCAATTTTGATGAATGGGCCGGTTGGACAGGTGGAAATAATCCCAAATGGGATACAGATAAGGAGTTAAAGAAATTTTTGCTTGCAGATTTCAAAAAAGCAGGAATTAAGGCAACTGTAAGATTTAACAGGGCCGGCTATTTAACGTCATTAACCTGTACGATAAAAATCAACAAAAATAATATAAAAACTTATGAAGAATGGAAAGAAATGAATTTGCCATTCATAAGTTGGACCAATGTGAATCCGTACACAGATATAGATGGCAATATCAAGTATATCTGGGGTTCAGAAATTAGTGAGACAGATCAGGCCATGATTGAGAATATATGCCATACGGTGTATAAAATTGCGGTTATGGAGCTGGAGCGTAACCATTATCATACACATCAGGCGTGTAGCCTTTTAAAAGGAAAGGCAGACAGAGATTACAGTTTGATACGAAAAATAGTAACAAGCTATAACAGGGATGATTCTGACAGTCAGAGGGATCATTTTGATAGGGACATATACGATACGTATGTGTTCAAAGTTACTGAATAGTTGAACAGTGGGTGATAAAATGTTTAGTAGAAAGGAATAACGAGTCCTCGGTAAACCGGGGTTGGCCGGAGATTAGTATGGTGAATTCGGTCATTGTATTACAATTTTTGCGGTTCCTCCTTAAAAAGGAATGGCACTGGCGTAGTATATGACATACAGGGTTAATGAAAGTACGAAAAGGTTATGCCATGTTGAAAGTGACAGCAGCAACCGTAAGTACGAGTATTACCGTAAAAAAGTGATACAGTTATAGTAAAAAACAGTGGAGTGGGAGAGTAAGTGTGAAGTTCTCTTAAAAAAGTCCATCCCGATTGCTGTTTTGTCCACGATTACAAAGCGATTTGTAGCGTGGTGTTATGAAAAAAAATTTAAAAATATGCTGGTTATCAGCAGGGGTTTCAAGCTTTATTGCAGGATATGCAAATGATTGTTTGACATTTTTAGATTCCAATGGCAATCAGTGCAGAAGAAAACCCGTTGATAAATATATCTATATAGATATTAAGGATCAGCATCCAGACAGTATGCGGTTTATAAAAGACTGCGAGACTGTTTTGGGTAAGGAGGTAGAGATTCTGCAGTCTGAATATAACAGTGTAGAAAATGTTATACGGACGGCAGGAATGATTGGAAACAATCGAAATAATTACTATCCGTGTACGAACTGGCTTAAAAAGAGAGTGCGAAAGGAATGGGAATATGAGCATAGTGATTATGATATAACCTATATATGGGGATTTGATAGAAATGAACAGGAGCGTGCGGACAGGCTATGTGAAAGTATGCCGGAATTCAAGCATGAATTTCCGCTTATTGACAAGCTTTTGTCAAAACAGGACTGTCATTCAATTATGGAACAGATAGGGCTGAAAAGACCTTATATGTATGACCTGGGTTATCAGAATAATAACTGTGTAGGTTGTGTAAAAGGCGGTATGTGGTATTGGAATAAGATACGAAAGGATTTTCCGGATGTATTTGAAGCCCGTGCAAAGCTTGAGCGTGACATAGGACATTCCATTCTGAAACAATGCTATCTTGATGAACTGGAACCGGACAGGGGTAGAAAAAGCGATGAAATAAGTACAGATTGTGGTATTATGTGCTATATGAATATGTACTTTTAGAATCAAAATAACAGGAACTTTTTAAATGGGAAAAATGCGAAAACCATTTAAAAAAGTTCCTGTATTTTTTTTTGAAAAAATGTTAAAAAGTGCTTGACCTTAACCCCGCCTTTGTTTAACAATTATCGCAGCCGGAAGGAAAAGGCTGAATAAACAAAAAGTAAAAATACAAAAAGGAGGACTATATGTTCGGTAAAAAGAGAGGTAAACTGGCTGTTCAGGCAGATTCAAAATTGCAGACAGCTAAAACAAAAGCAGAGCAGTGTAAAATGGCACTTACGGCAACAGCCATTGCAACTGCTACAACTTTGGCTAACCAGTCACAGGTACTTGCAGGAGTAGATGTAAGCAGCAAAATTAATGATGTAACATCGGGAAATTCAGATGGTGGTATTTTCAAAAATGCTGTTAACTTTGTTGTAGACATTGGAAAAGATACATATACGTTACTGCTTACGGCAGGAATGGTTGTAGGTATTATTTGTATAGCCGCTGCCTCTATATCCATTATGGCAACAAAGAAGTCAGCAAATCGTGATGAAAATAAGAACTGGGTTGTATATATTTTATTTGCTGTAGGAGGTTTGTCACTTGCTGGTTCTGTTGTTGGAATGGTTATATCTGCTGCCACATCAGCTAATGATAATGCAAGTGGTTCAGGTGCAGCTGAATAGACAAAGCGGAGGTAGTAATGAATAACATAATGATGGCAATAGATACCACGGGGAATCCGTTCAATCATCTAGCTGCCGAAGGTAACATTGATGCAACATCCGATGGTGCAGTCCAGTTTTTTAATTTAATACGGGACTGGTATTCAGCGATGATTGTGACGGGTGCCGTGGGACTTGTATGTGTTTTTGCGCTTTTATGTATAAAACTTATGTTCATAAAAAAATCAAAAGAACATATGGAAATAAAGGCGGTACTAACATGGAAGATAGTCATTGCATTTGTTATATGTTGCTTGCCAATTCTTTTTACGATTGTATGCGCAATTTGTGAAAAAGCTTTGGTATAAACAGGATGTGGCACATATTATGTGTGCCGCATTTTTTATAAAATTTTTATATGAGGTAACGTAAAATGGCATTTGTATCATATGAAATACCGCCGGAATTTAAAGATGAGGAGCGGTGGTTTAAGATTTTCAGCATGAAATCTTTAAAGGTCTTTCTAGGCACAGGTCTGATTGGTTTAATAATTTTTAAAATTTTTGAATTTTTAGGCTTGATGATTCTTGGTATTATTCTTGGTGCTGCATTCTGCATTGGATGCACAGTTTTATCCGTGATTCCGGTTGCGGAAACGGAATACATGAAAGGTGCAGGAAACACAGTGGCAGAATTGCTGTTAAAGAAATTTTATAGAAAAAGGAAAAGATGTATTTTAATTAAAAATTATGATGATGAGATAGAGGTCCTTTTGCAGAGAGAACGTCAGAGAAAAGAAGAAGAACAGAAACGGAAACGAGCGGAAAAGGAAGAGAAAAATGCAAAAAAGAAGAAAAGGAAAGGGGAGATATAACAAAAAATGCCGATTTTAAAACAGCTTATAATAATATTACGGATAATTCTGGTATTGCTTGTAGTTCTTATGGCTGTAGCAGTAGCGGTTTATTTGGCATACAAAAAGAATAAAAAGCCATCATCGGTTATGGAAGAGGAAACTGATTATTCTAATCTGAAAAGACTGGATTCCATTTCATATGTGAAATTCGATGAAATTGAAAATGATATGGTTATAACAAATAATGGGACCAGATTTGTTGCGGCAATCAAATGTAAAGGATTTGATTTTTTTTCATCGCAGCCAAGTGAGAGAAAAAGAGCGCATGACGGATATCTGGGATTTATTAATCTGATTAACCGGCCAATCACTTACCGGCAGTATACCAAAAACGTTGATATGGATGATACGATTCAGGATTACCAAATGGCATATGACCGGATTGAAAAAGAGCTTTTTTTTATATCGCAGGATTATGATAAGGTACTTTCTGAGTTCCGTGAAAAAAAACTTGATGGAATGGATATGGATACTGAAATGACATATCTGGTGCAGCTTGAAGAAATGAATAAACGCATGGATATTTTGGGTTGGAGACGGAATCACATGGCTGATAACCTTGATTATGCTGAAGATATAACAAGTAATGCAGCTCCAGAAACGGTTGAAACTTATATTTTTGACTGGTCATATGAACCGCTAGCTGGAATACGGGCCCTAACTCAGGATGAAATAAATACAAAAGCAAAAAAAGAGCTTACGCGTATTGCAAATTCATACATTCATGCGCTTGGCGCTGCGGGGGTAAGGAGTACAAGGATAAAAACAAAAGAACTCCGTCAGATGAATCGGCGGCACTGGCATCCGGTTACTGCGAACCGTTTTAAATTAAAAGATATTGAAAACAGTAGCTTTTACGATGACGTTATATCATCGCCAGCATTAACGGAAGCTGATTATCTTGTTGCAGAGCAGGAAGGGACACTTCAGGAAATTTATGCGGCACAAGAGGATTACATGGCACAGAATGTTCCTGGGCGGATTATTGAGTCAATTCCTTATGAGCAGCTTGTTGCCCATGCACGTGGTGAAGATGCACAAAATGAAGACGAAATTACACCTGAAATGCTGGACGAACGGAAAAGCATTCTCGTAAATCATTTTAAAGCTGCAGAAGAAAAACGAATTGCAGAAGAAAAGAAACAAGAAGAAGAACAGCAGCGCATACAACGACGCAGAAGAAACAGCGGAGGTAACGATAAAAAAGATAAGAAAGCAAATTCACGAATAAATTACGGCTATAGTGAGTTTGACATCGGAGGTATATCGGATTTGTTTAGTGGTTCGGTAAGGTAGTAGTAAGGAGACAAAAAGTAAATGAAAAGAGATAAAAGTATTTCAAAGAAAAGCCACAAAACGGCAGGCTTGTTTGGATTCAATGATAAAAAGAATATGAGGAAAGCAAGGCATGATAAATTAAAAAAAGATAAAGATGTAAAAAAGCTTATTCCAGAAGAACCGGAAGTTCCGGATTTATTTAATTCGGACAGAAAAACTGTAAAATCGTTATGTGCAGCGGATGGAATTAATCCTAATCAGGAAGGATATTTAAAATTTAGGGACGGTGAAAATGATATATATGTGTGTAGCATGTATGTTAATGAAATGCCGAGAAGATCGGGTTTTGCAGAAACATTTCAGCCACTTTTTGATTTTCCGAATACAACAGCAAATGTATCAATAGAACCGATTACAGCCCGTGAAGCAACACAAATGCTGGATAAGCGTATTATGAAACTCGACTCAGAACGATATGCAGCAGAGAAAGAAGGGGATAGAAACAGATATCGAAAGATAACGGATAAAATGAGTGAAACAGAAGGCTGGGCAAAATCAGTCGAGGCAGGAGAGAACGTTCTGTTTCGTGTTGCTTTTTTATTTTCGATATGGGCCAAATCAGTTGATGAACTTAATGATGCCTGTGCCGGCTTCCATGATATTGCTCTGGAAAAAAATATAGAACTTGTATCAACATATGAGGTACATCCGGAAGCCTATCTTTCAGCAGCACCGCTTAATAATATGATGAAGTGGGGCGTAGGACCATTTAGAGGCAGGATAGTTAAATATCATGTTATGGACAGATATTCACTTTCAACGATTTTTAATCATACACAGAGCAATTTTTCACACAGGCATGGAATTATTGCCGGCCATAATATGGCAACAGGACACCCGATACGCATTGATCCTTATGATATGTCACACGACGGTTACAATATTGCCATTGCGGGGATTACAGGTGCCGGAAAATCGGCGGCAATAAAGATGTGGGTATCGCGTTTGGTTGACGTATACGATTATAAATTTGGTGCAGTAGATTTTGATAGCCCTGACGGATTAGAGGGCGAGTATGTTCCTATGGTAAGTGCATATGGAGGGGTTGTTTATCAGATTAAACATAATTCTGCCAATATACTTAATCCATTTGAACTTGAAGAAGAAACTATTTTTAATAAAAAAACAGGAAGTGAAGAAAGAAAACTTTTCCTTGCAAATAAAATCAGTGATGTGACCAACATTATATTGATGATGATTAAATCAGGAAAAGAAAATGCAGATTTTGATACGGATGTATTTTTAAATGAAATTATTGGTGGGAGTATTAATGAACTTTACGAAGAAAAAGATATACGAGAGGATGAACCGGATTCATTATATCTGACTGGGGAACAGTCCATTATTGCAGGGCATATAACATCAGGCAAAATAAAAAAAATGATGCCGACACTATCTGATCTGTATGTTAAACTGCTCCGGAAACAGATTTCAAATAATGATAAGTTTCATGAAAAAGCATTTGCGATTGCCATATCTGGTTTGGAACCGTATATAAATGAAATTATACATTCTGAAAAAACAATTACATTGTTTGACAGAATGCAATACGAAGAACTGCCTGTTGACCAGTATGGAATAAAAACTGCACAGATTGATGGCAAGGAGGAACATGTATTTTTAAAGAGAGGTGTAAAATCTTATTTTGACGGTCAGTCAACGGTAAGAGTAACGGAAGACACTAAAATGGTGGATATTGACATTTCAAGCCTGCCGGAAGATGAAAAGAATGTGGCACAGCAGGTTGGTACAAGTTACCTTAATGAATATCTCATTAAGAAAAATTCCAGCAATCCGAAGAAGCTGCAGAAACTTATTATACTTATCGATGAGTTTCATCGTACATTTCCATATGCAACGGCCCGAAATCTTGTTGCATCATTATACAGGCAGGCACGAAAGCGGTATGTGTCGATGGTAACCATTACACAAGCACTTACGGATTATTCGCAATATGAGGAAACGAAAGCCATTGTTAAAAACTCAGCAATGAAAATCCTGTTTAAACAGGATATCATGGACTCTGATTTTATCAGAAAGGTAACGCCACTTACAGAAACACAGATTATGCAGGTTACACAGTTGGGCGGTACCGTTGGAATTGACGGAGAGGTAGAAGAAAAGCGTAAGGGAGAATGTTGTATTATAGATAACAGCGATACTGTTGCATTTCTTAAAGTAGATTACCTTACGAGAACAGAAGCTAAAATCTGTGAAACAGATGCCGCTAAAATTGCAAAGATGATGGCTGTACCTGTGCGCCGTGGACTTGCCGGGTAGGGGGTGTTTACAATAATGAATGTTAAATTCAAAAAACGTTTTAGAAAAATAATGTTTCTTTTATATATTCTTGCAGTTGTATTTTCTGTTGCGGGTACGGTTACGACTTATGCAGGTGAAGGAGAAGAAACTCAGCAAAGCACGCCCAGCGGGTGGATTGATTTTGATAGTTCCGGGATTTATAAAGCCAAAGAAGATGCACAGGAAAGGGATGTATCAATGGATGATCCTTCGTGGATTGAAAAACAGATTATCAAAATAATTAAAGGACCGGGGAAATTTTTAATTACCATTCAAACTGCTTTCGGAATGAATATTGACCAGATAATATATGGAAGGATAAGTGAAAAATCAAAATCTATCAATTACTTTTCATTTGAACTGGCATCAGGAAATATATACGGAAATATAGGTACATATATTTATAACATTTTCCGCACCATAAGCCTGTTTATTTTATGGGCAATATTTACAACAACATTGGTTAAAATCATGCTGCTTACGAATTCCGGTAAGATAAGAGATGAATTTAAAGAATCACTTACACGTATGATTGTAATTGCCATACTGATGTATATAATGCCATATCTGTTCCAGCTGATTGAGTTTATAAGGGATATTATCTTATATCTGCTTCAGGGGCTTGCAACAGATATTTCGATGGATTCTGTAGGAGGAAATTACAGCACACAAATCAGGAACAATTTTAACAACACGCTGGGTGGAGCCAGCGGTGGCATTCTGGCAGTTTTTGAAACACTGTCAGATAAATCATGGTTTGCGGCGGTTATTTACGATGGTGTATCAGTATTGTCATTGTATTATGCATATCAGTATATTGGTATAGCAATGGCACTTTTAATATATTTTATAATGTTTCCACTTGTGTGCATTTTTGCATATAAAGACTCAAAGCTGATTGACTCGTGGGTCAAAAATGTAATTGCATCATTATTAACACCTGTTATGGATGCAATACTTATGATGTTGCCGGGATATGTTTTTATGGCATTGTGTACAAAAGGAATATTCATCTGTGCACTTATTACATTTATGATCTGTATGCTTGTAATACCGAGCCGACGGGTTATAAGCAGTATGCTTGGGCTAAATGCAGGTGGAATTAATTCTATAGGCGCATCCGCAATGAATGCATTTGCGCTTATAAAGGGTGCTGAAATGCTGGGACATGGTATTGCAGGCGCAAGGCAGCATGCGAAAAATGCCAAAGAAGCAGCTAAACAGGCTGATATGTTCGATGAACTTGCAAAGACAGAAAAGAACGGACCTTCATCATCAGCAGACAATGAGGATATGAAGCAGAATGAAAGTGTAATGCAGAGCCGGAACAGGTATGATGAGAACCGTACCCAGGGTGGCGGAAAAAATACTGAACAGTTATTTGAAGATAGTAACGAACAAAATGATATTTATCGTAATGATGAATCGGTTCGCGGAACGGATGATGCAGAAGCGGATATGTCTGATAATGATATGGGCTTGCAGACTGGAATGAAGGCAGACTATGATTATACCCCTAATGCGGATGCAGAGTATAATATGTCTGATAATGAAGCTGCCGATGCCCAGGGAAATTATGAATCATATACTCAGGGAGAAACGACATCAGGTACGACTGGATCAGGAAACGGAAACTACGGAAGTTATACCGGTTCGGCCGGAAGGGTTAATTTGAATACGCTTCCAGGTTATGCCCAGCGTGATTATAATACAGCAGCAGCGGCAGCAATGGGAAAATCAGGACAGGCTAAAGCAAGTGCCCAGCAGGCAAAATCACAGGCGGCGCAGTTCAGAGCGCATGCAAACGAACACCAAATGGTTGCAGAAGCATCAAAAGGGAAAATGGATTCACTGCGCCAGCAATATGGAATTAACTCCAAGAATATTAACGATGGTGCAATCCGTGCGCAGGATGCTTATGGGAATAATATTATTACAGGTTATGATAAGTTTTCTCCTGAAGATAATGAAGCATTTAGTGCAGCAGCTAATTCATATTCTACGGCACAAAATGAAAAAGTTTTGGCGCAGGGGCGGGCGATGGAATGCGATAGGGCAGCAGACCAATATACACAACAGTCGGTTGATTATAGTGCCGCTGCCGGGCAGGTACGGGCAGAACAGGCTCAATACGACAGCTCAATGGATGCCCAGCGTCAGGCAATTATTGAAAAGTATGCAAATATTAATAATATGTCATCGCCTACTTTTTCTAACATAAGTTATGCAAAGAGAGCTGAACTTATGCGCGAATATGCAAAGCAGGAAAAGCGCAGGGCAATTGTTACAGGTGTAACGACAACGGCTGCAACAATACATGGTGCAGCTGCCGGAACGTTTATGGGCGGAAGAACCATGATGTATACGGCTGCTGTCGGAGCAAATATTGGACGTGCTGTAGGAGATGGTATGGTATCTGGTGCATATGCAGCAGCTAATACACGAGCAGGTCAGACAGTACGAAGAAGCGCAGGAAGTGTGGTGGACACATTGAATACTCCGGCAGGTGCGGCAGCAGCATATTACAACACTGGGTATGGTACACCCAACATACCTCCGGAAACAAGACCGGCAGTAAACAATGAAGGTAAAAACAGTAATTTGCTTCAATTTAAGTAGTGTTTAACCGGAACGGTAATTATTCTGTCATAATTGGCAGAATGATTATCGTTTATGAATAGTCAATTACTCACTTATCACAAATGACGTTTTCTTGGAAGGTGGGAGTTTGTAACTGCGGTGTGGTGAATAGGATACGGTAAGAAAGGAAATAGAAGTGTTATCAATAACCGAACAATTTAAACAGGACGTAAAGAAGAAGGTAAAAAAAAAGGCAAAAAAACTGGCAGCAACAGTGTTGGTTCCGGTTATATGTATAACGGTTCTCATTGGAGGGCTTTATAATTCGCCGTTTGCAATTTTTTTTCCTTCAAGAGACGATGATAGTACAAGCAATAATAAGAGCCTTATTTCTTATATAAAATCCAAATATTCAGAAACAGCTTCACAGATTTACAATTATAAAACAACGGATACATGTAATGATTTGAATGTAAACAGTTCACATGATGATTACGACGGTGGAGTTAATTCAATTGAGGAGAATCTTATTGGAAGTAATATGCAAAGCATTTTCCAGAATATGATTATGATGTATGCATGCCAGCTGGGCGACGGGGAAGACCCTTGTGAACTTAATACAGCACATAAAGAATCTGTCGATAGGGTATTTTCTACATGTTATATGGTAGAATATGGCGCTGTTCCAGTAAAGGTAAGCGATGGCGGTACAGTTGGAAAATATCATGTGAGTACATATCAGGATGTAAATAAGGATTTTTGTAAGGATACGCTGTATGAAGCTGAAAACACAGAAGAACAGCCGGAAACTAACAGTAGTAAATCTGAATCAGATATGAATGATGATACAGACGATGAAATTACATATAATTCGGAATGGAATCAGATAGTTTATAGTACACGCTACAATGTAATAAAAATGAAAAATTATCTGGATTATGATGAGCAGTATGATGGATTATATGACGATGATACTGAATATCCGGAGGAATCTGAAGAAAGTAATGGTGAAAAGGAAGATGATAAGACGTCTGAAAATCCAGATACTGAAAATAGCGAAAATGATAATACAACTCAGAAACCGGAAGTTGATCCGGAAAAGTTATATACATATGATGGAAAAACTTATCAAATGACTGAGGAAGAAGACTCTCACCTGCCGTATGCCATTGTATGGGATGAAGCAGGAAACAGCGAGGACTTCCCGTTTAGCTGTGCAGGAAGTGTGATTACGATAAATGGAACAAGATACGAAGTTGTTGAAAATACCGCCGGTATAAGTCTCAATAGTGCTGTTACACTTATAAGCCAGCCGGGAAGAGGGGAAGGAAACGGTGAGTTTGATATTGACGATATGTATGATGTTGAATATGATGGAACAGAAGATAGAACTTTTTACCGGAAAAAAGTCACAATTGATGCACTTACTGTAGAAGAGTGCATGGATGAACTTAATTTTACACAAAATGACAGGAATATGTATAAAGAGTTGGAGGAAGCTTTTAGAAGCAGTGAATTTGCATCCGTATTTTCAAATATCATTTCTGTGGGAAGTGGAACAATTTCGGGTGATACGATTGCCCAGCAGATTTGGAATTACTTTGTTACAACAGGTTATTCAGAAAAGTTTACTGCTGCAATCATGGGAAATATGTATGAGGAAAGCCGGTTTGACCCGGCAGCAGTTGCATATAATTCATCCGGAGGTGTACAGTCAGTAGGACTTGTGCAATGGGATACCAGCGGTGGGCGGTATCAGTTGTTTATGCAGTTTTGTGAACAGAATGGAACAGAATGGACAGACCTTGAAACTCAGCTTAAATTTGTCGTGCATGAATTTTCGGGAAATTATGCACAGTCCTATGAAGATATTAATGCTGTTGAGGATTTTGATGATATGGTACGATTATATCACAGACTGTATGAAAATTCAGCGGATGGAGAAAAAGGCATACAGGAAAGAGTGGATGCGGCCAGACAGATATATGAAATGTATCAGGGAACATCAAGTAATAATATTGCGAATGGGCTGGATGGTAATCCTTATTCACTAAAGCAGTTACAGGGAATATTTTCATGGATAACAGATGATATGCCATTTTTTATCGATACGGAAGCTAAAGTAACATCGCCGTATACAGCGTCAACACGTACCGATGTTGACAGCAGTATTACCAATACAAGCGCTCATGGAGGAATTGATTTTCATGCAGCAACAGGAACACAGCTTTTTGCACTTGCAGATGGTGTTGTTACGCATTCAGGCTGGCAAAATGGACAGCACTCAGGAAAAGGCAGTGGATATGGTATTTATGTGCAGGTAGAGTGCAGTGATGGAACAAGTTATATTTATGGACATATGTCAGAAACAGCAGTTTCGGTGGGGGAAGATGTTGTTGCGGGGCAGATTTTAGGATTATCTGGTGGCACTGGCGAGGCAACAGGCCCGCATGTACATCTTACACTTTACGATACATCTGGAAACAGAGTTAATGACAATGCTTTGGGAAGATTATGGGATAGTGGATTTAATTCGTTTTAATCCCATAAGGAATTGACAATATACTTTCATATGTTATAATAACCATGGGCTGATTATGCCGCCTGATGGCGAGGGACTTGGTGCTTGACATCAGTGATTCCACTCACCAAACCTATGTTATTTTGAGGTTGGACATCCCTATGGTTTTACATAGGTACATATCTTAGGTCATCAAGATGGAAAAAGAAGACTAAGTTGGGCAACCGTATTGGAATATATTAATATGATTTTGAAGAATTAATTTTTATAAGGTATATGGCTTTTAATGCTGTATGCCTTATTATTTTTTTCTAAAAATGTTGACGAGATATTCATCTTTATTATAACATAATTTCGGGCTGATTATGCCGCCTGATGGTGAGGGACTTAATGCGTAGTCATCAATGATTCCACTCACCAAACCTATGTTGTTTTGAGGTTGGACACCCCTATGGTTTTACATAGGTACATAACCCTTCTTATTAAGCGTACGACAAAGATTATGTTGGACACCCCTATGGTTTTACATAGGTACATAACCATATTCAATTTCGTAAAATTTTGGTTGGACAACCCTATAGTATTGCTTTACAAAGAGTGTAAATGATTTGGCATCAAAATAACAGAAAAATTATAATAGAATTGGAGAAGAAAACATGTATCTTGTAAGAAAAATACGATTGATTGTTATTGGAGAAAATAAGGAAGATGTGAATGAGAAGTACAAATTTATAAGAGATGCGCAGTATGCGCAGTATCGGGGATTGAATTATATGATGGGACAGGTTGGCGCATTGTATTACTCCTGTGACAGAAATATTAGCAGTGATGAGTTTAAAACACAGTATATGGAAATATTTAGAGCATCAAACCAGGTAGTAGATGGTATTGAGTGGGGGACAGGAATTGATACACGCAGTCTTGTTGGTACAAGAATTAAGCAGGATTTCAGTACGGCATTAAAGAGGGGACTGGCTAAGGGAGAAATCAGTCTGCCAAACTATAAAAGGAGCTATCCGCTTTTAACAAAGGGAAGAGATATTCGTTTTTATACAGATTATACAGAAGGAGAACTGGTTCATGATATGGTACTGGAACCAGACTTTAATCTGTACATAAAGTGGGTGCATAAAATACATTTTAAAGTGGTACTTGGAAATCCCTATCGTTCACGATTTTTACGTGAGGAATTATGGAAAGTTCTTTGTGGAGAATATAAGATTGCCGGAAGTTCGCTGGGATTTGATAAAAACGGTAAATTAATTTTAAATCTAAGCATGGATATACCTGTTAATAAAGAAAAGAAAGAAAACATGAATAATGTACTGGGAGTGCGTTTGGCATATGCAAAGCCAGTTGTAGCAGTTGTAAATTCAACCGGAAGATGTTTTATGATTGGTGATGGAGAGCGGCTCATAGGTTATAGAAAAAAAATGAGAAATAACATAAGACGTGTACAACAGGATGTAACACTTGCCGCTGGAGGATCAGGAAGAGCGAAAAAGCTTGCAGCATTAAACAGATTTAAAGATAGAGAAGCCAATTTTGCAAAGACATATAATCATCAGATAAGCCGGAGGATAGTGGAAATTGCCAAGAATAACGGCTGTTCAACGATTGTACTGGAAGATATAGGCAACATCTATGACGTTGATAATATTGTATTATCAAATTGGGGATACTATCAGCTGCATCAACAGATAGAGTATAAAGCGCAGATGCAGGATATAAATGTCGTAAAATCGCAGTTGGTAGCAGAAAAGCAGATGCAGACAATGCTGGAAACTATAGAACTTGACAAAAGAGATGAATTTATAGCAAAGAGTTTAAGTCAAATTGATATTAAGCAGAAAAAGAAATAATATTAGCAAATAAAAACTGTAGCTGGAATTATGGCATATTGTGAAAAGAAATTGACAATGTACTTTCACATGCTATAATAACTATGGGCTGATTATGCAGCCTGATGGCGAGGGACTTGATGCCTGGCATCAATGATTCCACTCTCCAAGCCTATGTCGTTTGATGTTGGACAACCCTATGGTTTTACATAGGTACATAACTAGAGAAAATACATATTGAAGGATGCCCTCGTTGGACAACCATATGGTTTTACATAGGTACATAACCCACTCGAGCTTAGAAAAGTTTTACATTTTTGTTGGACAACTTTGTGATTTAACATCATTCTCACATGTTTGTACAAGGTGTTGTTTTAATTATCGAGATAGTTCCTACAATATTATATATAAATAAAAAGCAAGAATCTCTAAATTAAATGAGATTCTTGCTTTTTATTTGTAAACAGTTAATGGCTGATATCATTTTCGGTGTAAACGATAGGTGCTTGAGAATGACTGTCATCCAGCTGATTTTTCCGAGACAGATAATCATTTTCCTTTTTTAACTGCTGCCGTTCAATCAATTCTTCATGTTTGAGAATAATTTTATTATATTTCATAATTGAATCCCTTATGAAAACTGCAATTATCAGATAGAAAATAGCAAGGAGCGGTATGCATGAATACAGGATACTGATTTCAGTTGTCTGTGCATATTTTACAGCTATTTCCGGCAGTAAATTTTTACTTATAAGACCGATGTATGGCAGTTTGTGTCCAGTGAGATTTTTTGCAAATACAACGATATAGCCGGTTTTCCATAAATGGATAAAAAACAAGGCATTGGCCGCACACAGACATGTAAAAATTATCAATACGAAGGAGAGCAGCAGTTTGTTTCTCCGAATAATTTTAATATCATACCAGTCGTCAGTAATGTTGTACAGTTTTTTCATCTTTTCATTCATGTGTGTTTATCCCTCTTTCTATTTATATAGTGTTATTTATACCGGAGTGCATATATCAGCGTGAGCAGGTAGTTATCATAGTCCTGCGGATGTTTAATGAGTACATAGGAATACAAAGTATCTATTGCTATTATGATGCCCATTGTAATTATATTGTACGTCTGTTCATCGATAGTATCTGGCTTGCGGATGTGTGGGTAATTCATCAGCATAAAATAACTTAAAATTGCAAAAAGCTTGGATGAAAGAGCCTGTTTATGGCTGGCAATAAAGTCATCTGTGTTGGTCATATGCCGGTACCAGGAGCTACAGAGCAGCAGCTTTTTTTGTGTTTTAAAATGCTGTGAATGAATCCAATTTTGCGCAGCATAAGAGATATCAGCAGGGATTACATCTGTTGGCGTGTATGCAAAACCTTTTGGCAGATAAAATGTATTTGCCAGTTCAATTAGCTTTGCAATATGGCTGTTATTTTCCGGTAATATACAGCATAAAACAGAGACGGCGGCACGTGCAATAGGATTTTCAAAAGTTTTTAGCTGTAATCCGATTTCAGGATTAATAAGTACCCGGAAATGTATATGTCCGTCCGAAAATCCGTCAATTTTTACGGGTTGTAAAAAATATGTACTGCTTATGGCATACATATTATTAATTTCCTCAATGTAGCTTGTCTGAACTATAGCATCTGCGGCAGTTAAAAATCTAAAGATGTCAAAATGGTAATTTTCTCTTATATTATCGAGAAATTCTACAGCGCAGCGTTGCGAAAATCCATCAGCTATATATCTGCCGGCATATGCAAAATCAGTAATAAGTTCATCAGGAACCGGTTCAAGTGTAGCTGTTGAATGTATTACTGTATAGAAACCCTCAATATCAGATGCTACGTCAGAATGATTGGAAACAGTCTGAACAAGTTTTCCAATCTGGGATAATATAATACCAAGCTGAGAGGCAGAACTGTCAGCATAAAGCCATAATGAGGGAGAAGCCACAGGATGTCTGGTTCCACGGTTGTAAGTGTAGCAACAGCGCTCAAAGGTGTTTTCAACAGTAGAAAGAGATTCTTTATACTGACGGTCAAAAGCAATAGATAATATATCTGTAACATCTTCTGTTACGGTTGTACAGTAATCTTTATCAAATAAAGAAGGGAGTTTTTTAAGAACCTTATCCACATCTTTATTATATGTATCAGTAAAAAGGCTGTTTGAATGAATCTTATCATATATTTGTTCATGAAGCTTTATAAATTCTTCATATAATTCACAAGTGTACAGAGCCATGCAATAAACAAGTATTGGACTGGAACTGTAATTTGCCGGTACAAGTGGAGCATTACGTCCTTCAGGAGACAGAGCAAGCTGTAATTCTGAGCAGAATACAGATAAAAGAAGTCCGTCGCCTATGGGAATATCAGCAGGTGTTTGGTTCAGGATGTTTTCTTTAAGATAATGGTATTCGGTTTTTAAAATTCGGTACAACAGAATGCTTGTGTTGGCAATGGCTGTTTTGGTTATTGTATAGTCCTTTGCCGGAAGATTGCAAAGTATTCTCGCACTTGATAAGGCAAGGGATGGCATTATGTTGGCAATAGTATCAATTTTGAAAAAAGTATCAGAAATAAAATGAGGTGCACTGAACATAATCCGGCACTGGATATTAAAAAGATCTTTAAAATGCGTATCGTTTGGGATATTGATATGTGAACACACATCATGAATAAACTGTTCCCGTACATTTATTGCTGTCAGCATCTTCGCTGAATAATCGTTTGGTAATTTTGAAATAAATTCGTTAAAAAGCATATTAAAATTCCTCCCATTGTTTATTGGTGAAATGACTATATAATAAAGGAAATCATTTCGTCAAAAAAAGTTGGAAAAAAGCTTGCACAGACATTCATCTCTGTATAACAATAGTAATGATAAACAAAAAGTAATGTAACGAGTAGGAGGCAAAATGGCAGAAAAATTGTTAATTGCATTAAACTGTGAAAAAGAATCAGCAGAAAAAATGTTGTGGCAGCTTCAGCAGGAAGGACTTGATATATCCGGATACAGTATAAGCAGAAGTATTGAAAATATCCGTCAGGTTTTAGGAGCACCGGATTGTAATGTTACCATATTGATAGTACCTTATCTATTGAGGGATAATCAGTGCATTACAGTAAAAGAGCTGGATGAGTTAAGAACAATGAATGAAAATGTTTTTATTCTCCAGGTTATACCTGATGTGCTGTATGGAACAGATTATGTTCAGGGACTTTTTAATATTGGGCTTTATAATGCGATATTTGATAAGGATTCTACACCGGAAGCTTTTGTGAAGTTAATTCATAGTGGCGGAAGAAGCCGCAGGGAAGCGAAAAAATACTATGGTATTACATCAGCGGCAGGGGTCAAGGAATCACTTCTTGAACCAGCGGTAGATCCGGTGCAGATGTTAAAATATCTGTGTAATGAAGAAAACGGTGAATTAAAAGAACGTGCAGATTATGTAAGAAACAGGATTTCTTCTGAAATGTTTGCGACTCTTATTAATAATATGCCGGAAGATATTGCCGAAGAATTAAAGAATATTGATGGTTACGGGATATTCTTTGGCACGGAACTTCCGGACGGAAGTAAGATTGAACCGAAAATAGTTGAAGTGGAAAAAGAAGTGGTAAAGGAAGTCGTTAAAAAAGAAATTTCCTTTGTTGATGTAAATGAAATTATAGGAGTGGTGGCATTTACACGACGGGCAGGGAGCAGTATGATTGCTATGAATTTAGCGGCGCAACTTGCACAGGCAGAAGAACTTACACCTACATTTGTTCAGCTTCCGGGAACGGACTCAGAGGCTTACAATACGTTGGGACTTATGGAAAATATGGGAGTGGATTATGTTTCCCATATTGCGGAAATCAGCGACGGACATGCGTGTGGTAAGGAACTTAATCTTTACAGTGGGATAAATATATGCGTTCCTAATCCATATACGGATCACAGGATTGAAAATAAGTGGACACCGGACATGATATACCGGCTGCTTCTTGGTCTGCCTAAACCTGTAATTATTGACCTGGGAACACATTATGCAGAAGCATCATACAGACAGCTTATTCCGGCAATGAAGCATATTATTGTAGTTGTTGATTATGATGCAGAATTTGATATGAATGACCTTCAGCGGATAAAGAATATCAAAGAAGATAATCCGGCAGTAAATATTTCATTTGTGTTAAACAAGTGTGATAATCCGCAGAGATTTCTTGAAATTGTAGGGAATGATTTTGAGGTACTTGACATACCTAAAATTGAAAGAAAATATTTTGCAAATCAGAATGATGGACTCATTGTAAAAAATTACGGCAATTCGCTGTTGGGACTTGCAAAACTGGCCGGATATGATTATTCTAATATAATAAAAGATGATAATAGTACAGAAAGTGATACGAAGCCGAAAGCTTTTAAAATTTCACTGAAAAAAAATATAGTGGAAGGGATGAAACAGAGGCAGACACGGAAAACAGAAAGTGCGGACAATAACAATGAGTCATTTTCCAATCATGGAATCTCAGTAGAGATTGGGGTAGGAGGTGTCGGACGTGGTGTCGGTACCACGCATACAGCACTGATGATTGCACAGGCATTAAGAAGCCGGTACAAAATTGCTGTTGTTGAGCAGAATGAGACGGGGGCATTTGCAGCTGTATATAGAAAACTGCATCCAAATAAAAATTACCTTACAGTAATTCCGATGTTTCAGTATAAAGGAATATCGTTTTTCCCTAACTGCAATTACAGTTATTTTTCGTCGCAGTTTAGAGACGATTACGATTTTGTAATAGTTGATTTTGGGAATGAACTCTGCTGTACAGATTTCTTGCGGATGGGGAAAAAAATTGTTGTTGCTTCAGGCGCGGAATGGAAGATAAATGAATTAAAGACGTTTGTATCAGATATTGCTAAAAAATCAGATGGTGCAGACAGATTTAATTATCTGATACCGTTTCTGTCCACAGAACAGATTGGAAAGGTACAGGAATTCTGCGGTATGAAAAAATCTACAGCGGGTACGTATTCGGTTCCTTACTGTTCAGACTGGAATAATCCTCCGACAGAAATTTATGTAATCATCGATGATATAATGGGGAATATTAATTCTGAAAGACGACACGGGCGGTTTAAGCTGTTTTAGGAGGTTTTTATGGCGGTATTGGATATAGATTTTGACACTGTTAGAAATAAGAAAAAATCATGCACCCAGTACAAATTTAATTTTTGGGGTGCTTCCTGTTCCGCTGTAGTAACACTATTTTCAGGATTGCTCATGCGCTGCTGTAAAAAGGTCTGTATAGTGGATTTTACTCCTGAACGACAGGTATATGCCTATTTTGGATATGAAATAAATTCCAGAACACCGGTAAAAAATGACACATACTTGACATGCATGGTTTCAGATTCCATAAAATCTACAGATTTTTCAGAATTTGACGTTGTTATCTGCTGCAATGGATATGCTGACAGGGAAGAAACTTCAATTATGGCTGCAAAGGGCAGTTTTAATTATCTTGTTCTGACATATGAGATAGCGAATACTTATGCCTGTATGCCTATTTTAGAGAATTTCCACATGCCTTACGATATAATAGTAAAGCAGGATGTAGGGGATTTAAGAAGACGGGAAAGCCTTATTTCGGTGGCGGAAAGAAACGAAAAGGCACGGAAACTGCTTCAAAAAGTGTATTTTCTTCCATTCAACATCACAGACCGGCGGTGTGAAATGGATGCAAACTATTTTGCAATTATGCGGTATAGAGAACTTTCAAGCAAATATGTAGAACTGCTGGTTGATATGGGATTAAAGATGGATATAAATGAATTTTTACTGTATAAAAACATGAAGTAATTGGAAAATAAAAAGCTACAGCTGCCGGAAGTGTTTTTACCGACAGCTGTAGCTTTTTTCCAAAAAATAATAACATAAAGTTCTGAAAGAACTTTAGCAACAAATACAGTATATTATGTATCTAGTAAAAAATCAATGCAAAATTGTAAAAAAAGTATAAAAAAGGGGTTGACCTGTCTATAAGGTGGATATAAAATAATTACTATATTTTGGAAAACCAATGGCAGTAAAATAAAATACGATATTATATAATTATTAAGTATAGTAATAAAGATAAAGTACAAGGAGAAAGACATGCTGAAAGAAAATCAAACAGCGATTAGAATCCATGAGCAGCATGAAGACATGTTGCCGCGGGTTGGAGATATAATTGTCTACAATCAGATTTGCCGGACAGGTTCATGGGGTCTGTCCAGAAAAAATGTTGAAGAAAGAGGCTGTGCAAAAGTAGTAAATGATTCTCATGGAATTTTTATCGAAATTGAAAGATTTGAGTCAGAGAACTATAGCAGAAAATCGGTTTTATATAAAACGGATTTTTATGTAGGCCTTACAAAATTTAAAAAAGTAGACGAGGTATATTACTGCGGAGAAAATGGTCTTTCATGGGAGCAGCTCGATATCGCTAATTTTTAAATCTGGTAATGCCAGAAAATGTACTTATGTGCAGTGGGGAATTGTACATATAGCCAAAAGCTTGTTTGTATTGGACAGAAATTACAAGATAATTATATAATATTTTAAAAGCATTTGACTTTTGCAAAAGCAGAAGTTGGATGCTTTTTTTGTGTGTAAGTTTACTGCAAAACAAACTTGAAATGTTTATGGGAAAAATTTTTAAAAAATTTATAAATTATGTCCAACTTTTTTTGACAGAAAATCCATCTTTGTTATATGGTACTTAATGAAAAATTACAATTGACGGAATGGAGATGGTTTTAATGGAAAGCGGACAGAATAATGCATATGAGGACAAGACGGTAAAGACCTGTTTTATCTGCGGAGGTATTATCTGTGGAAAGTCAGAAAAAGATGCAATTACGTTTCCCGGAAGGGGACATATCTGTATTTCTTGCATAGACCGGGTGAAAATGGCTCAGGATCGTCAGCTTAGGAGGATAGCCACCAATACGTCTGGCAGTACAATACAGTATGATGCTGAAGGCTGTATTCCAGCAGATAATATCAGTAAAGACGATGTACTGTTAGATCTTGAAGCGGTAACGGTTCCAGCTCCACGCGAAATATATTCACGGCTGTGTGATTATGTGTGCGGGCAGCAGGAAGCAAAGAAAGCATTGGCGGCAGCAGTATATAATCATTATAAAATGACGCAAATGAATAATGAGTATATGCAGAAATCAAACATATTGATGATTGGAGATACTGGTACCGGTAAAACCTATACGGTAAAAACACTGGCAGAAATCCTTGGACTTCCCTGCGTCTGTGTATCGGCTACATCGATGACGGAAACAGGATGGAAAGGTGACGATGTGGAAAAATGTGTTGAACAGCTTCTCGATTCATGCGGAGGGAATGTTAAGCTTGCGGAACAGGGAATTATATTTATTGATGAAATTGACAAGCTTTCTGCCACAGGAAATTCCGGCGGAGAGTATGTTGTTGGCCGTGATGGTGTACAGCAGGCATTGTTAAAACTTATTGAGGGAACAGAAGTGGAAGTTTCTTTTAAGAAAAATAACAGGACACAGTACATGAAGGTTAATACTCATAATATTCTATTTATCTGCGGAGGTGCTTTTGCAGGGCTTGATAATATTGTTCGTCGGCGTATTGCAAAAGGAAATACCGTGGGTTTTGGAGCAAGCATAACGGATTTTAAACAGCAAGATTGGATTAATCAGATAACAAATGAGGATTTGTGTGAATATGGCATGATGGAAGAACTGCTGGGACGGCTGCCGAATGTAGTGACATTCGGGACTGTTACCCGTGAACTGCTGGCGGAGGTCCTTGAAGTTCCTAAGGGGAATATTTTGTGGCAGTACCGGAAAATTTTTGAACCCGACGGCATTGAACTTGAATTTGATGATGCGGTGAAAAACTACATTGTTGACAGGGCATATAATCAAAATCTTGGCTGCCGCGGACTCAGGCGTGTGTGTGAAGAAGTGTTAAGAAATCTGATGTATGAACTGCCAGGTCAGGTAAAAGGCAGGGTTATTGTAGGCATGAAATATGTACAAAGCAGTGACGTTAAAGATCTAATAATAGAAGCTGCATAAGTAAAGATAGATGGAGGAATTTATGAGTAAAAATGCTGGTTATAAAAAGTTGATTGCTGCAGGAAGAAAAAATAAGTACAAAATTGCAGGAGCAGCAGTGGCGGTAGCTGTATTTGCTGCCAGCCTGATTAAAAAGGCACATAAAAACGGTTCTAAAACTGTAAGCTATAAGCTTCCGCACGAGGGAGATATTATTTTATACAGATATTCATTCCTTATGGCGGACAACAAAAATGGATATGTGGATATAAATACCAGCGGCTGCGGAAAGGTGACAAATACCTCGTATCCCGAATATATTGTACTGGAATTATTGTCAGGCAGAGAAAAACGGAAAATGCTTCTTTATAAAGAAGATTTTTTCAAAGGAAGGATTAAATATAAGAAAATCAGAGGATGTGACAGATGAAAAGACGGATAAGATACAAAAGGAAAGAACACAGGGGGGTTGACTTAAAACAGCGGATAAAAGAATATCCTCAGAAAATGTTTGATAAAAGCGGTGCACGACGTTTTGTTATTAATAAGAATACGCAGCAAAGAAGGACAGAAACAAAAAATGATTACGATGAGAGCATTGCACATGCAGACATTGTGTATTTCTTTAAGGGATTTATAAATCCGCATATATTTTGGGATAAACTTCCGGAGGATAGGCAGAAAAATTATTTGAACGGATATAAATCGTATGCCATTAAATACAGGACGGCTTTTCTTGTTGCATTGGCAATAGGATTTTGTCTGGCAGTCATTATCTTCATAAGTTCATATTACTTAATGAAGTATACAGGAATTATTGCGTAAAATTTAAAAAAGTACTTGACCGAAATACCGCCTTTGTTTAAAAATTGCAGAAGTTGGAAAAGAACATCAAAAAAACAAAGACGGAGGTATGAGTTTGAAACTTGAAAAATTCAATAAAGAATTAAAGGAACTGGATATGGTAAGTGAAATGGGTAAAATTCCGCAGGATGTTAAAAGAGCATCTGTGATTGCAGTTAAAATTGCGTTTCCAGTAGTAATGATTGTAATGACCGGTATTTCTATTGCTTTTCTGTGGCCGGGAATGAAAGGACTTCCGTTTGCTTTCAGGCTTGCTTTTACGTGCGGACTGTGGACATTGGGGGTTGTGTATGGAGGCGGCATATTAACAACGGTAATCAGTCACATAATATACCAGTTCATAAAAACGGATAGATAACGATATTGGATGGAGGAAAAATGATAAATGGAGAACTTATAGTTGATAATTTTGCCGGAGGAGGCGGGGCATCTACCGGAATAGAGCTTGCAACAGGATATTCAGTTGACATAGCAATCAATCATGATCCGGAAGCTATTCGTATGCACCAGACGAATCATCCGAACACAAAACATTATTGTGAAGACGTATGGCAGGTAAATCCGGTTGAAGTATGCGATGGACACCCGGTTGGACTTGCATGGTTTTCTCCGGATTGTAAGCATTTTTCAAAAGCAAAGGGTGGAAAACCAAAGGATAAAAACATAAGAGGACTTGCCTGGGTAGCCTGTCGCTGGGCAGGACTTGTACGGCCAAGGGTAATTATGTTGGAAAATGTGGAAGAATTTAAAACATGGGGACCGTTAAATCGAGGGCATTATCCTATAAAAAGTAAGCAGGGTAAAACGTTTGAAAAATTTGTCAAACAGCTTACTGATTTGGGATATGAAATTCAGTTTAAGGAACTCGTTGCTGCTGATTATGGCACACCAACAATGAGAAAGCGCTTTTTCATGATTGCCCGGTGTGATGGCAGACCGATTGTGTGGCCAAAGCCGACACACGCACCGGCAGAAAGTTATGAAGTAAAGACAGGACAGCTTAAACCGTATACAGGAGCATATACGCAGTTAGACTTTTCATTGCCATGTCCCAGTATTTTTGACACAGCTGAGGAAATTAAAGAAAAATATGGAATTCGGGCTGTACGTCCGCTTGCGCCTAAAACGATGGATAGAATTGCAAGAGGAATAAAAAAGTTTGTATTAGACAATCCGGAGCCGTTTATTATCCAGTGCAATCATGGTGGGGAACGCAGACCAAACGACATACGTGAGCCAATGCCGACTATTACCGGCAAACATGGATATGGAATAATAACGCCAACGCTAATCCAGTATCACTCTGAATCAGCAGAAGAGGTTCGTGGGCAGAAAATTAAAAATCCTCTTATGACAGTTGACAGTTCTAATCGATATGGATTAGTCACATCATTTCTGAGTAAATTTTACAAGTCGGGTATCGGACAAGATGAAAGAGAGCCATTGCATACAATAACAACGTCAGCCGGGCATTTTGGAGAAGTAAGAGCATTTTTAATTAAATATTATGGTACTGGTACTGGGCAGGATATGAAAAAACCTTTAGATACAGTAACGTCAAGAGATCGTTTCGGGCTTGTAACGATAGCGGGAGTAGATTATCAGATTGTAGATATTGGGTTAAGAATGTTAGAGCCAAAAGAATTATATGGGTGTCAGGGATTTCCAGATGATTACATAGTTGATCATGATTATAAAGGAAAAACGTATTCACGTAGCGAACAGGTACGCAGATGCGGAAATGCAGTATGTCCACCAATACCGGCAGCAATGGTACGTGCTAATCTGCCAGAATTGTGCGTAGGTAAAAGAATAGGAAACATGAAGATTTCCTGTGAACTCACGGGGCAGTTAAAATTTGCGTAATATCATTACAGAATTGAATAATTAAGAAAACTAAGGTGGTGCCGCATGGGATAAAGGTCAAATAAATAAAGAAGTGGAACGATTGTTCTGCAGAAAAACTTTCTACAAAATGTGCATTGTCTATATTGTAGAAAGTAGATAAATTAAGAAAAATAATAAATGTATATGATTGGAAAGGATTGAAAAAATATGAATATTAAACACGATAAAATAAATACGGTCTATGAATTTACGCCTGTCACCTATAAAGACAGGCAGTATACCTGTACCATATCTGAGACCAATAACTTAATCTTGGTGGGAATTATAAGTGGGATTGGTGGATTTGTATTTTTTTTGATATTAGTGGCAATGGATTTTGCTGAAAAGAATCCTGATTTAATAGAATCAATTATGTCGGTGGCAGGAATACCTATAGTATTAATAGTGCTTGTTTTTGCGATTTTATGGAGCGGCATTGTGAGTACGAAAGAGAATAATATATTTTCACGTGGCAGTGTGGAAGGGCAACAACCCAGGGTTCATCTTCAATGCAGTTTGTATGCACTTGATGATAACAGCAAAATATATGAAAAAGATATATGTATGTTTTTAGTAGAGTGGAATGATATGCGTGAGCAATATGATTATCAGGATTTAATATCATATATATTCACTGATTACGAGAGAAACCAGGCAAAAGATAAGGAAATTGAGAGTAAGAAAAATTGGAACATGGTTGTGGAAACTGAACAGAATCAGGAGGAAAAGTAAATGAAGAAATGTAAGTATTATGACAAAAAAATAGAATATGCCCATATGGAACTCACGGATGGAAAAATGTTTTTAATAGCAGCAGAGGAATTAACAGTGTATGACAAGTATCTTAGATATGCCAATAAGCATGATAGAGGTGTCAAAATTGTTGAATCGGAAAGTGATTCCTTAAAGATAGTATATGGAATGATGCTTGTCAATCCACTTTATGATGCGGCAAAAGCATTGAAAATTGCTGATGATGTCAAGAAGTTTGGACTTTATGACATCAGTGCAAAATGTGTCAACGTATCTGCTTATGAGGACATACTGTTTGACATGGATTACGCCAAAAATAATAAGGATTGTGAGTGGTGTGAATTTAACTGTGCATGCTCTGAAAGGACACAGTTTCCGTTTGCGGCACTTATGGATACTGCGCATACATTTAATGGAAATAGCTGTGCTGTAACAATATTTCCAGCGTTGTCAAACTTTAATACGGTATTTGAGAAAATGCTTAACAGACCGTTTGCATTGGCATGTATAAAGAGCTGTCAGGTAGAAGGACTTACACAAGAAAATTGGAAAAAGTACATTGATAAGGAGGAGATGCTGGAAGCGGCTGAGAGGGCGCTCTTTGTACAGTAGCATCTAAAATAGATTATGAATATAAAAAATAAAGCTAATTTACATTTCAAGTTATTCCCTGTAATTTATGAAGAAAATCAGTATAATTGGAATATGGTTGTAGATATTGAACAGAATCAGGAGGAAAAAGGAAATGAAGATATGGAAGAAATGTAAATATCATGATAAAAATATGGAGTATGCTTATATGGAGCGGCCTGATGGAAAGCGGTTCTTGATATCAGCAGAGGAGTTATTGCTGCATGACAAATACCTGAGATACGCCCGCAGGAACGATAAAGGGGTCAAAATTGTTGAACCGGCGGATGATAATCCTCTAAAAATAGTTTACGGCATGATGCTTGTCAATCCACTATTTGAAGTAGCTGAAGCATTGAAGCTCGCTGATGATATCAAGACATACGCACTTTTTGATATCAATCAAAAATATGTCAACATATCAGTTTATGAGGATATACAGTTTGATATGGACTACAAAAGAAGTAATGAGGGTTGTGAGGATTGTGAATACTACTGCGCATCAGAAACAAATGAGTTCCCGTTTGCAGCGTTAATGAATACCTCACATACATTTAATGGGAATAGATGTGCTGTAACAATATTTCCGGCATTAAAAAACAATAAAACTATCTTTGAAAAAATGGTTAACAGACCGTTTGCATTGGCATGTATAAAGAGCTGTCAGGTAGAGGGACTTACACAAGAAAATTGGAAAAAGTATATTGATAAGGAGGAGATGCTGGAAGCGGCTGAGAGGGCGCTCTTTGTACAGTAGCATCTAAAATAGATTATGAATATAAAAAATAAAGCTAATTTACATTTCAAGTTATTCCCTGTAATTTATGAAGAAAATAATGGACGGAAGTGACTTGTCATTCATCTTGATATAGAGGGCATAACGAAAGTTTTGTCTACGTCGCTTATGGTAATTGGAGCATAGATTTTTCTTGCAGTTGTTCTAATAATAGGTCGTGAATGGTGCATTATAGTATGTAAGAAAGAGGTGTTTTATGTTAGGTATTGTATTATTTTTTTTAGGAATAGTTTTGCTGATGCTCATATTTATATTTGGTGACTATTTTGATTTTGATGTAATCTCTATTTCAATAATTATTGTAGTCGGTGTAGGAATGATGTTTTCCGGTATTTCTCTAAATGATTCAAGTAATAGTAAAACGACTATGGACGAAATTACAGATGCAATTTCGTCTGAATATCCATCTGCGGAAATTATAAATGAATCTAAATACGTAAATGAACATGGGTATATAAAATTTGCCGATGGCGGTATATATACATATGAATATGAAAATGGTATTCTATTCATAAAAGATATCAATGGAGCTAATGATGTGAAAAACATTATTCAAATAAAAAAGGAGTAGTACTATTGGAGCTGTCGCACTGACGAATGAAAATTCGTAAGCGGCAGTTTTTTTTGCCATATCCAGCAGCATCCTTTTGTTAGAGAAAGGGAAGTTGTGTTCGATTTACGTGTGAATTGAACACAATTTCCATAATTGCGGAAATTTTTCATGTTTTGCTTGACACAATATATGCCTTTGTTTTATCCTGTCAAATTACCCTTATTTCAAGGGGAATTCCCTGTTAAATTTTAAAAAAAATTTTCAAAAAAAATTAAAAAATTGTGTTGACACGAATACCGCCTTTGTTTAACAATTAGTCCAGTTTGAGAATAGGAGGTGTCAGAAAATCAGAAAAAACATCTTTGGGTTATTGCTTATATGGTGTATTGCCGTAGTATTTGCTGTACCACATTTTCAGCCCTGCATGGCAGCAGAAGCGGATATTGGAAGTCAGCAGGAAGAGGAAGCTGAACAGAAAGCAGATGAGGCATATGATTCACTGGAAAAATCGGCATCCAAAGGAATAGATACAACCAAAAACAGACTGGGAAAGATGTCGGTATCTTCGGATATAGGCTCTAAAGCAGTCAGAGGTATATTGCAGGTTTTTTATAAAATATATCAGGCAGTGAAATCGGTTGCAGGAATATTAATTCTTGTAAGCGAAGTCATAGGAACATCACTTTATGTTTTATTTAAAAAGGACAAGAAAATAAAAAGATTGGGATTATTTGGATTCTGTGTAATATTTCCACTTATTATTGTTGCAGTGGTATATGGAATTGGAATCTTGAATGGACTGTTTCTGAATGTAAAAGACCCTTCAGAACTGGAATATACACAGCAGTACATGGAACTTATAAATTGCTATGGCATAAACAAGCCTGCAGGCGGAACGATACTGGCTAATGGGTTAAATGGTGTGCATAAGGTTTATCAGGGCATGCGACATGTGGCATGGCTTCTGATTATTGCTTTTGAATCCGTAGGTATATTAAAGGCTGTATTTGGAAAGTACAAAAAATCAAAGCGCAGAACCGGAATATTGGGATACTGCATTGCAATACCGGCAGTATTGTTACTGCTCATATTTGGAGCCGAACCTATTAACAGGATATTTTTAAGCTGAGAATAATTAACAGGAGGATTTTTGAATTAATGGCAAATGAAATTGATTACGATGATGTTTTCGGACAGATTTTAGGAAGTGTTACGGAAGACGACATGCCTGAAGTAAAAGAAGAAAAATCAGTACCGGAATTAACACAGGAAGATAAAGATATTTTGAAATCATATCAGGATTTAATGGAAAAGAATAAAGATAAAGAGATACAGTTCATGGGAATTGCAAGAAATGGTTCATTGTATTCATATCAAGGGAATGTCAGAATTGTCCTTCCACAAAGCTGTATGAGTGCAGAATATAAACAGATTATGGAACAGGGCATGGATGAAAGGGATAAGCTTCTTGATAAGCCATGTAAAGTACGTGTATTAGGAATTAAAAGTGAAAATCCTAAAATACCTGCAGTCATTATGACGATGCTTCCACAGATTTCAAGAATGCGTGAAGCTGCAAGGAAGGCATTAAATCAAATGATTGTAAATAAGGATACTACCCGTATCAAGGCTAAAGTGGTAATGGTAGATATGGGCAGAAGACGGATTCTGCTTGACATTGGCGGTTATGGAATTAAAGGGATTTGTAATCTGTCTGATTGGAATGGAGGCGGAGCTACAACCGTACTTAATATGGTGGATATAAAAGAGGGGGATGTTGCAAGTGTAAGTGTGATTGGAAAGTATGATAACAGGAAGGGCTCGGTTCTTTCCAATGCTTATAGATGTGTGCGCGTGCAGGCAAATCCTTATGCCGGAATAGAGAGAAAGTTTCCTGTAGGGACAACCGTCCGAGCCATGGCAATGACCTGCAATCAGCAGGAAGGATACGTTTACATGAAAATACAGGGATTTGATGCTGCTCAGATTCTGTGCTGGTATCCATGGAAAAGAAATGGAGGCTTTCAGAATATGGCAACCAATGAGGCTATTATCTGTGGATGCATATACAAAGTTATAATAACAAAAGCCAGTGAAAAGGAAAGAAAATTCAGAGGACGGATTCTCGAAAGGTGTCCCGATAAAATAGACGAAGAGATTGCAAGGCATGCACAGCGGCGGGCAATGATGCAGAAAGGCGAGTATGTAGCTGAAGCATACAGTGATAAAAATGAAAACAAGAACGAGGATGAGGTGAAGACAAATTAATGGATACGAAAAATTTGAAAGCAAGTGATGTATATAAAACATTGTCAGGCGCACAAAAAGTTGCTCTGTATAATCAAATCCAACTGGAGAAGAACGGACCTTATGCTTATTCTTCAGAAGTTGAATTTGAACCGGCTAAAGGAGCGAGTCTTACGACTACACATGGAATGATAGAGGCGAGAATGCTTCAGGGTGGAATTACACTGAGTGATTTATATATTGCTTATACAATTTCACGATTGGGAATTTGTGACCTTTCATCTATACATAATTATCTGTTGTGGCTGCATAGAAAATTTCCAGAGAAACCAATACCGGATAAAATTGACATTGAAGGTTTAAAGATGCGTATTAAAGCACTTGGTTCGGTAGGAATTATAAGAATTTTTTATTTAAGTCGCGGAGAACAGTTAACCGCTACGGCATTTTCAATTACGGATATAGGAGCTAAAGCAGTCAAGCGTCGCTTGGAAAAAGAATATATGAATTATGATCCGTGGGCATTTACAGATTCCAAAGAAAAGCTGTGTGGAAAGATACAGGTTGCAAAGCTCGTGAGTCATCTGCTGGGTATACAGGGTGTAAATGTCAATGCTACAACCAGCGTAGAACTCTATGACAAGAACGTCAATGCAAAAAGACGTCTCCTTGGAAAAATTGAGTTTGAAAAAGATGAACATAAGGAATTAATGTACATTGAACCAATAACATTTCACTATGACAGCGCAATCAAAACGGAAATGGAACATATGGAAGATGTGCGTGACCGTCTCCAGATGTATGCAACAATTATTACTGATTATATGAGCGGTACTTCAAATATGGAAGACAAGTATGATGATGTATCAGTGATTTTTATCGTTGATGATTATAATAGCATGAGTGAACTGATAAGACAGATATTAAATATGAGCATGACTCTTGCAAACAAGTGTCTTGTTACCACAGAGCGTCTCCTGTATGCAAACAGAGGAAAACTTTATCGTGCGTTTTATTCGGTACAGGAAGTTGCGGTTAATGGTATAAATACACCTAAAATTCTCATTGATAATAAGCATGAAGCTATTTTTGGAAAGGATAATTACAATGATATTGCCTTGTCCTATAGAGATATCTGCGATTTAGGGCTTGCCGGTATCTGTGATGATGAAAAATAACAGGAGTGATGAAATGACACAAGGACAGAGAATTAAGATGATACGTAAGAATCTGAACCTTAATCTGTATTCTTTTTCTCGACTTATAAATATAGATGAATTTACCATGGCAAAGATTGAAAAAGATGAGTGTCAGGCTACAGATGCAATGCTGAAAATTATTTGTGATGAATGTTGTGCAAACTATGATTATCTTGTATTCGGCAACGGTGATATGTTTATTGAGCCGCCCGAAGAAATGTAGCAGAGATAAAAAGGCATAACGTGAATGAAATAAATGTAATGGCATGGGTATTGCCTGGAGGAAATTCCTGATGGAATCAGTAATACCCAGTGAGTAACAGGCGTATGCCGACATTCAGTATAAAAATGAAGGTATACTAATGCAACAGGGAGGTGGTTTATGGAATGATGGAAAATGAACGAATCAGGCAGGTCAGGGAATCTGGTGCAGTTGCACTTTCAAGGAAAGAGTTTGCAAAAAGAATATGTATCGATGTGAAAACTCTTGAAAGTATTGAGCAGGGAACCATTGAGGCAAGACCCTGGATTTGCAGGACCATTTGTCGTGAGTTTTCAGTAGATTATGTGTGGCTTATGACTGGAAATGGTAAAATGTTTCATTTTCATAGTAATACTGAAATACGACAGATGAAACAGTCTGTTGAAAAATATTTATGCTGCATGGCATAGTGCAGAACAAAAAAGAAATATGCACAGTAAATGTATTTAAACAAAAAGTAAATTATACGGAGGATTATTAAAAAATGCATGATATTATTGAACACTATGGAAAAGTAATTGTAGCACTGGCAGGAGTGCTTGCGGCTGTGCTCTTAACAGTAGCCGTGGTAAAGATTGTTAACACAAAGACAACTAAAGCAGTGGATAACATTTCTTATGAACAGCAGATTCAGGATGCCATCGGCGCTACAACAGCACCATCTGGTGATGAATAAGATGGTTTTAAGTCCATACGAAGTTGTAATGTATTAAAAGCGGCAAACAGAAAATGACATATAAACAGAATGTGGATTTTTAACTATAAATCATTTGCAGGTGGTTCATCCGGATTCACCTGCAAAATTTTTATGAGGAGAAGAAAATGGCACAGGACCTTACGATGGATTTTATTTCCGAAAATAAAGATGAGCTCTTCAGGGAAATCCCTGAAGAGATTGAGAATGACAATATAACCGACATTGAATGGGATGGCTATAATTTATGGCTTACTGACCTTAAAGAAGGCTGTTACCGTTCGGAAAAAAAGTTAAGTGATGAATATGTTGAAAATTTGACATTCAGGCTTGGCGACAGAATGGGAACAGCGTGTACGAAAGCAAAGCCGATATTGGAGGCAAATACAGATCAGCTGCGTATATCGGTGTGGCATGAATCGCGTACCGGTGGGAAAAAGAGCGTTACAATTAGAAAAATTCCTATGGGACTTCGATTTAACCATTTAGCGCTGATAGAATCAAAGTATGCTCCAGAGCCTATAATTGACCTACTTGAAAATTGTGTTACAGCTCATATGAATGTAGTCATTGGCGGAATGCCGGGTGCCGGAAAAACAGAGCTTTTGAAGTATCTTACAACGTTTATTCCTGCAATTGAAAAAGCTGGGGTATACGAAGATAACGCTGAAATTCACTACAGGGAAATCAATCCCAATAAAAAATGCAGTCCATTGTTTATTGATGAGAAATTTTCATATTCAGAAGCTATAAGTGCAGGACTTCGGCATGATATTGACTGGATTCTGTTATCTGAAGCCAGAGGACCGGAAGTACAGGACCTTGTTAATGCGCTTTCAACCGGTTCAAACTGTATGACGACAATGCACCTTGACCATGTATCAAATATCCCTGACCGAATGTGCAGTATGCTTGGCGGAAAGGCAACAGAGCGTTTCGTAGATAATGCATACCGTTATATTGATGTCGGAGTGATGGTTGAGTGTGACAAACATGAACACAGAAAGCTTACGCAGCTGTGTTTCTTTACAAGAACCAATGGAATTAATAAATGCACAATGATTTATGACAACGGTGAGTTTACTAACGAAGAAATTCCAGAAGAATTTCTTATGAAGCTTACAAAATACGGTATTGAAGACCCATATGCAGCATAGAAGGGGGTAATATGAAAAAATTAAAAAGAATAAAAGAATATTTTTCGTTTAAGAAAATGAATGAGGAAATACGTGGGTATGGTTTCTCGTATTCCTTTAAAAATTATCTTACAATGCTTATTCTGCTTGAAGCAGCGACAGTAGTGGCCGGGCTTTTATACGGACTTAAACCAGTGTATATGATTCCGGTATGTATTGCTGCCTTCTGCTGTATTCCCAGTCTTGTGCGTGCGCAGTTTGAGTTTATGGATAAGCAGAAACGATTTAATGATGTAGATATTTATATCCATCAGATGCTTAATTCGTTCCAGAGAATACCTAAAATTAATCAGGCGCTTGATGATACGTCACGCGTTGTAAACGGACGAATGCGAGAATGTGTGATTGAGGCTGCAGAGCGTATCCGACATGGGCGCAGCAGTACAATATATGAAGACGGATTGGAAGTTGTTGAAGACGAGTACAGGACAGCAAGAATTTCAACATTAAACAAATTTCTTGTTAATGTAGAAAAACAGGGTGGACAGTATCAGGGAGCTTTATATATTCTGCAGAAAGATTTTGACAGATGGGTAAAGAGAGTATATAAGTTTCAGGCTAAAGTAAAGCGTACACGTACAGACATTCTGTTCGGAATTATAATAAGTTTTGTACTGGGCGGTGCATCTGCCATCATGGCAATGGTCTTTTCAAAGTCAGGAGGCGCAGATGCCGGAATCAACATGGACATTACCTCTGACATTACATATCAGATAAGTTCCGTAATCTTTTTTATTGCATGTCTGGTATTTTTTACATATACACAGAAAAAATATAATGGGGACTGGCTTGACCGTGAGAGAACCGATACTCAGGTTATGAAGGATTATGATATGGCTTTTAAGGCGGATATCAGCAAACGCCGCCGCGAAGCCCTTATAGTATGTATATTCTTTGTGATTATTGCAGCAATTTTTATGTTGTTGGGGGGATTTATGGTGTATGTCGGACTGTATATACTGGTGGGTGCGGTATTTATACTTTTTACACCGGATATCAGCAGAAGATCAGCTTTTAAACGTTGTGTTAATGACGTACACAATGCGTTTTCAGAATGGCTTCGTGATGTAGCACTGAATCTCCAGCAGGATACACTTAGAAATTCAATTAAATCATCCTATGATAACTGTCCGGCAATCCTAAAGGCTTCACTTGCTCAGTTCATCAAGGAACTGGATGAAACTCCGGGTGCGGTTGAGCCGTATTATCATTTTTTAAGTGAATTTAAAATTTTGGAGATTTCATCGACGGTACGCACACTGTATGGATTTGAAAATATTGCAGAAGATGAAGTGGATGAAAAAATAAATGCACTTATTGAAAAAAACCTGGAGCTGGTAGACGAATATGAAGAAAATTCAAGTTCAGATCGGCTTAGTGTAATGAATTTCAGTCAGAAGTTCCCACTGGTACTTGTCGGCGGTAAAATTGCTATAGATATGCTGGTTCTCATTCAGAATTATCTGTAGTTTTTAGGGAGGAATTGTAAATGGATACAATAATAGATTTATATGGAGATGCGGTTACTTCATTTATTTTTATGGGCGCAGTTATTGC
>OGLJ01000195.1_pt1 | contig 77264 bp, 99 predicted proteins | sample 1572801 | NCBI WGS metagenome assembly OGLJ01 (sample SAMEA2581877, study PRJEB24529) | metagenome | biome: Human gut stool | place: China | collected 2011
GCATAGCTGCACATAATCTTCATAACCTGTCTCCTTTCCTGGTCTTTGTTTTCCATTGTTTTAAGCCCAAAGTAATTGACAATACATTTGTATATTATTAATAAGGCTCACTTTATGGAAAACTCGTCAGGAAATTGAAAAAGAATTGTAAAAAAAAGAGCTGGACATCCATCACCGCATCTAAAGCTATGGTGTTTTGCCAGCATAATTATAAAGATTCCTGATTGTTATTGTCAAACATAAATATGTGTCATAATGTTTTCTACAAAACAAAACTCCACCGAAAATGATGGAGTTCGTTGCCAGTTTTTCCTATTCAATTGCTTCTCTCTTATACGTCATTCCAAGTCGGTTATACGTTACTTCATATCCGTCACCAATCTTGGTTTCTAACCAGGTATCATAGTCTGTCTCATCTTTTACGACATTCTGACCATCATCGTAATGCACATAATAAAGTTCATCACGCTTTGTGTCACGCTGCTTCTCTGTTAATGTATATTCCGTATTCCAATATGGCTCTTTATCGTCGTCTTTGGAACTGTAAGTATCAATTGGAAACCATCGTTCAATCTCATAATAATACTTGGTGTCATATACTGGTTCCTGTCTGTATACTGGTTCTTCGTATGTCTCAGTATAGTACTCTGTACGGTATACAGGATTTTCATGCACTTGCTCTGTGAAAGTTCCGTTTCCGTTATCCGAATATGTTGTATATGACTCATTATGGTCAAAAACTTGTCTGCTTTTTGTTTCTGTTCTTGTCTCATAATGGTCAAGAACCGACTTATAACTCCTTATCTCTTGCCTCTCGTCATAGACTCGCCCACCAGATGGCACATACCAATCGCTTTCTTCTACTGTTCGCTCCTCTTCGATTGTGATAGTTCGTTCCCAGGAAAATCCGACAACCGTTTCTGACTTCGTGATTGGTTGGAACAAGAAAAATAGCAATCCAATAACCGCGAACACCGCTGCAATGATACCGCTAATCTTGAGTATATTCTTGTTGCCGCGTATTTTACTCATAATTCGATCACGCAGATTAGTAGGCGATTTTTCAACTATCTCGTTTGAATTTGTTTCCTCTTTGGCGGCCAAAGTATCGTTTTCGTCATCTTTCGGTGCCGTTTCATCCGGAAGCGTATTTTCGAATACATCTGTTTTTGTTTCCGATTTATCCATTTTCGTTTCTCCGTATTCAAACTCTGCTTCCGATTTTTCGGCACCACACGCTACGCAAACACCATCTGCATAATTATTCAGCTGATTACAATACGAACAGACCCAATCTTTGTGTTTGCCGTCACACTCCTCTTTCTTGATCTTTGCATTCTGTAATTCAGTATCCGTTACTTCTTCCGCAATTCCTTGTTTCATATAATACTTTACGTCTGATGATTTCTGTTTCCCACAATTCGGGCAAACATCTATCAGTCCATCAATGTCAGCAGTTCCGCAATACTTACAAGACCAGTAACCTCTTATAATTCTACTACTCATATTGTTTTTCCTTTTCGTTTTACACACTTAATTCTATCATACACCTGCTAGTTTTCTCTATGAAATATATTAATTTTCTCTTTTCACTTACACAGAATGCAATGGTCTTCACATAACGCGTCTTCTTCCTCTGTTAACGCTCGTCCCAAAACGTAGCAATATCCAGAATCATACGCATTGCAATTGAACGAGTTCCCTTTATATGTGTTTTCCGTACATTTCGTTTCCAGTTCCGTCTTATGCTTTTTCATACAGCCCTTCATTATCCTCCATTTCTTCGTTTCTATTAACAACAAGGCTCACAAATACGAAAACTCGTCAGAAATCATAAAGAAAAGACCCAATGCTGCAAAGCAATAGGTCTTTCTTTTCTGTTTTTAGAAATCGACGTCCATTTCATCGTCAACCGCAACAATGACTACATTTGTGACAGTATTCAACGCGAATTTGTTCTCTTTACAGAAGTCTGCAAAAAGGGTTGCTAATTCCTTGACGTCGAAAGCAGCGATATCGAACTGCGTTTCGTCTTCCTCTTTGTTCGGATTTAAGAAATCGATATCAACACTCATTCTTTTGGCTTTAGATGTATCGCACTCTGCTTGCCATCCATTTTTCTTGATGAATTCTCGAACAGTCATAGCCGTGCCCTCCTATTCGTTTTCAGATTCATTTTGGAATTCTTCATTCAATTCCAACCAATCTGCTAAACTTTGTGTTTTGTCCAATCCTAACCAGTCTTTGATGCATTCACCTGCTGTCATTTTCGTTTCCTCCTTTTTAGCATACAATTATTTTTATTACACTAAATATGTGTTCGAACGGAAACAATGAAAGTATCAAGTACACACGAAGCCAAGATTATAGAACTACTAACGTTCAATAATAGACATCGAGGTTCAGCGAAGCTAATATACTTGAACATTAGTAGTTCAAGTATCATGAGCTTCGCGAACCCACACCTTACGATGTATGGACCATCAACAAGTTGATGGGAACTCGATCTGCACAAAACACAGATTCGAGCCAGATTACAAGTAATCCGATTTGAACCGAAGATACGATATCAAACATACACAATGATTACTTCCATTCCGAAATCTGTTGCCGTTTCGATCATATGCTTGGTTCCTCTTGATTTCCCATCCCAAAACGCAATCAAAATGCCGGAACCTTTTCCTTTGATCGCATACTGTGCCATCTGACGGTTCCGGATTGGTCCGGCGGCATTATGATAGGTGCCCCAGTCTGCTGGAAACTCTTTATACGGAATACCATGTTCCCTCGCGAACTGTTTCCCTAATGCATCAGCACCCTTTGCTCCGCCGCCAACTAGTTCGATCTCACTATAATCGTTATCAAATCTGTTTAACATTACCATCTCGACGATCTCAATAACATTAAAATCACGACATCCGGCAATGATTGTCCTTATTTTCTGTTCCATAATTTAATCTCCATTACATTTTTACACAAACAATAAGGCTCACATTTGAAAACTTCGTCACAGAATCTGGATAATCTGTTCATAAATACAAATATCCTGCGTATTGATTGCCTTATCCACATGCATGTGTCCGAACAGATGCTTTTTATAATCAAATGAAGCTCTAGCTTTGACTTCATCCAAATAGTTAGTTAGGATATCCGGTTCATATAACCATCTTCCGCCCATGAGATATAGTTCTGAAGTCGATGAACAGTGACTGATAATGAAATCGACCTTATTGCCGTATTTCTCAAGTGTATCAAATCCATGCTGCATTTCCGCTTCTGTTGGTAACTCTTCCTGCCACCATGACAGCCCTTTCACACGGTACATGAATTTGTACTGCTTGTCGAGTTTCCTTGCCTGTTCCCGCCAGTCTGAATCCTCATAATCAAGAATACCATCACTCACATCATGACTACTAGCTCCACCGAAGGCAAAGAAATTTCTTCCTTCGATATCAAACATTTCTCCACGCATAAGATGCAACACATGCGGTCTGATTTCGTGTACAAGGCCTCCGTGCCATTGTTTTACAGGATATGTTGCCAGCCTTACATGATTTTCGTGGTTTCCATCGACGAAAACAGTTGTAAATGGTTTCTGTTCTAACCAGTCCAAATAGTATTTCTCTTGTTTGTTTTCGGAATCTCGGGACCAAATAAGTCCAAAATCCCCAAGAATGATAACAATATTTTCGTCCTGATCACCAGAAAACTGCTTCTGTTCGTAAAAAGACCCGGTATTCAACCTTCTTGGATCTCCATGGATGTCGCCTGTTACGAATACACTCATATCTGCTTCCTCCTTAAATCTGTTCACTAATCTCAAAAAGATTTTCTTCATCCGCTCTGCACTGGTAATTAAGAATGGACTCAGATACATCATACAACCGTAGATATCGCTCCAAAGTCATGCGATCTGGTTTTGGTAACTCTTCTTTGTTGCGGATTTGATTCATGATTTTATCTGTCTTTTTAAACTCCATTTTATCCTGACGGAAAGGATCATCGATAACTCCAATTTTCACACCTAATTGATAATTAAGAATTTTGTCATCGACATCACCCAGCAACAAACATCTTTCAACAGTTGTGAATTCGGCATCTGTCAAACCTTCTTTGTTTTTGATCTTTCTTATGATCTCTTTTGAATTTTCAAACATAGTAAACTCTCCTTTTCTTTATTCATATTTGTTTACTACTAAATATGTGCCGGACTTAACGAGCATGATATTCGATTCCTAAGATATCTCCACATCTCTCTAATAATCCGTCTACAAATTCTTTAGACGGGCACAAATTCGAAATCTTAACATCAGGTTCTTTTGCAGAACCACTTTTGCTATTATTTAGAATTCGTTTTACTTCACGGATTTGCGCTGTTTCTTTTTCTGCATCCATATTAGTACCAACCTTTTTGTGGCTCAATTTTCTTGTTCTCTTCATCAATTAGCGCCTGAATGTCTGTTGCCGTAAGTGCGTGATCCTTTGATTTTGTTAACAATTCATTTAGCAGCTGTAGTCGGGCGCAAACTTCAGCTTCTTTCTGTTTTTCTTCCGACTTCTTTAATGCTTCAAGCCAATCTGCGATCTGATCATGCCGTTTCGCATGCTTCAGTGCCGGAATTTTGTTTGCTTCATCCCGAAAAGCCTCTGCTAAATCTCTCTTTTTGTGTGCACGACGACGTTCATCACGAATTACGTCTTCTATTGTCATAGACATAATGAATTCTTCTCCTGTTCAATATTAATATATGTGTTTTTTAGCTTTCGTTTTTCTACTGGCAGACTTTGTAACAAGAAACATCTGTTTGATTATTTACTTCAGATACGGTTAATATATTGTTAATCCAGGAAAACGAATAAGAGCCATTATCAGCCTCAAAAGTTCCGGTTAAATCCGTAGCATTAAATCCGGTTATTACTGCGTTTTTATACTGTTGTTTGATCTGTTTTTCAATCTTTTCTGTAATAGATAACTGCCTTTGACCATCAATATAGATTGATTCAGGTCCAGATTCATCGTATACAGTTAATGTGTTTGTTTTATAGTTATAAGTATAATGGTATGCTTTTTTTATCACATCAGAACCAAAATACTTATGATCTGGATCGTAAAATGTATACCATGAGTAATAATTCTCCAAAATAGGAATGAATGCTCTTTTTGCTCTAATCGTATCAATTGTTGATTTAATAGTATAAATTATTAAACCGATCATAAGAATAATGGCACCAATTGTAGGTATTTTATCTAAAAATATTACTTCTGGATCGAAACATGTAATAAAAAGGCATACGTCGATAATTACCTCGCCTATAACAAGGATTACACAATTTGATATGCTGCTCATATTTGTCCTCCATACACTTAATAACGTTGTTTGTAGTGGTCTAATCCACCTCATAAAAAGCTGACACTTTGTAATAAACATTCTGATCTTTGTTCTCAAGATTGAATATCTCTAACATGTTATCAGACCATGAAAATCCATAATCACCAGTGTCTGACTCAAAAGTTCCGGTTAAGTTCGCTGTATCAAAACTGGTTATTACCGCGTTTGCATATTTTTCCTGTATTTTGTCCTGAATTCGCTTTGCAAGACCTTCCTGATTTTCGGAAACGACTGTAGAATCCAAGTTCATGGATTCCTTAGAGGTATCAATTACAGCAGATTCAGAAGTTGTTTCCGAATCAGCTGTACCTTTACCGTCAGGCTCAATTTGAATACTATTTACTACAGTTCCGACTCCATCGAAGACAGTAAGTGTGTTTGTGTCGTAATTATAGTCGTAACTGTATTTTTTACTATCGTATACAAAGGTTTGATCTTTGTAATATGTTAAACCGGAATAATTGGATTCCAATGTCTCTCTTATATTCGTTCTAATCGTGTTTTCATCGTTATTTGTTTTAATGCTTTCGCAAATTGCCCATACTATTAAAACCCAGAATAAGAATACTAATATACGTCTTAAGATATCGTGGTCAATCATAGCGTTCAACATAATGGTTCCCAAAAGTCCCATCAACAATATAGTTCCTATCGCTGCAAAAATAATCATAAATTCTTCCTCCATCTTTTCTAAATCATTTTCACAAGAATACCAATACTACTGAAAACACCAGCCCAAACTGCACAAATAATACGAAGTTCTGTGGTATCTTCTAAGTTATCGGAATACAAATTTACAGTATAATATGTACTAATAATTCCCATTATTATAGGAACTACTATTACAAGCGCTAATTTAATACTCATACGATTTCTCTCCTTCTGACTTTTTAATTAATTTGTTCACACTCATAATAAGGCTCACAAACTGGAAAGCTCGTCAGAAATCTGATAAGTTTTGCAGAATATCTATATATAGCAAAAGAGACATAATTCACATTACATCTCTTTTTTTTTGTTAGATCCTCTTATTCTGCAATTTTCATGTAGATGACATTGTTTGGATTCTCGATTTCGGTAATCTCTAATAGATCATCAGACCATGAGAATTCATATGAAATACCTTCTGAATCAAAACTGCCTGATAATGTACTTGCACTGTAGTTTGTAATCAAAGCATCTGTATATCTTTCGAGGATCGTACTCTGGATTCGCCTATTTAGGTCTGAATTATCTTCGGAAACTGATGCAGAATCCGCTTCCTTTGTGTCAACTAAGGTATCCGGAACTTTGGATTCTAATTCTGTTTCCGAAACAATCTCATTTATATCTGTTTTGCCAGTATCATCCATTTTCTGACCATTAACATAAGTACCATCGATTACGGTTCCAGTTTCATTAAACACAACTAATGTATTTGTGTCATAATCATAATCAAAACTGTATTTCTTGTCGTCGTATACAAAAGTATTTGTATCATCATGATGATAATTCGTATAACCTGCATAGTTTTTGTTTAATGCTGATTCAATATTGTTTTCCATGTCTGCTTCTTTTACAGTTAAAAGCACCATAGATATAGGAAAAATAATACATGGAATCATAATAAGACAGCTCAAAAACATACCAAATGTCTCCATACCGTCATCAGCAGCCCTTTTTATAATCGTGATTGAAGCAATAAGCCCAATAAGTACAAGTAATACGGCCATAATGCCTACATAAATAATTTGACCATTCATAATAATTTTCCCTTTCTTTTGAATTATATTTTGTTTTACATATTTAATAAGGCTCACATTTTAGAAAATTCGTCAGGAATTTTAATATTATCTAACGATACTTTTGGTTGTGACTTATAGGAACCATCCATTCGTTTGCGTATAATTTCAGCCTGCCGTTTTTCTCCACGTTCTTCGTATGCATCAATAATAAACTGCACATATGCCGCAAACTTTTTCTCATCGTGTTCATAATGTGCAGAAACCAAATTTCCGAGTACAGTTGCATTTACTAACCTCATAATGCCCTCCAATTTATGTTCTTTTCTATTCGATGCGTAAAAAATCTGCGCACACACCCGGATACAAATACATATTGTCTGTATGATCGTTTTGAATCCGTTCTGCAATCTCTCTACCATAGCAATGATATAAGAACTCACATTCTTTACAAACATCATAATACTTAATGTTTTTCACCTTAATTGCCAAATCTATTACACCTCGTTTCTGTTTTCCTATGATATTTATAAGGCTCACTTTTCGGAAACCTCGTCAGAAAACTATATTTTTTTTGCACAAAGAAAAGGGACACAAAATGCATCCCTGATCTTTTTAGTTTTAAAATAATGGTTTCATAGACTTTGAGACATTCATAACGAACTCGTAAGTCTGTGGACATGCTTCCTGCATACCGACTGGATCATAAATACTTGCCATATAAGCTTCTGCAAAATATTCGTTTGGTTCGCCAGTATTATGTCCGTCTGTTCGATGGTACTCACAAAATGCTTCTTTTTCTGCGGCGTAAATATCTGCGAACTCATCTGATTTACTGAGTCGACCTTTTGCATGATCGATAAAGTGACCAATTTCATGAACAACTGCTGTTTTTGCCACTGATTCGTTATTCACATAAATTGCATGCGCTTTGTAGTCAATTAGTCCGACAGTTCCACTATGTTTATGAAAGCGATCCGACAGATCCTGTGAAGAAACAGTAATCGTCCATCCGGTCGCCTCAATATAATCTCTTACATTTTTCGGGATCATCATAAATTCGCTTTCAACAGCAAGAACCATCTCATCGGAAACTCCTTTATCTCCTTTCACATAGAGATTTTCAGGATCTGGATCGGCTACACGTCCTACGGCAACGGAACCACTTTTTACATAATCGGCAGAGATATAAGCATCGGATCCATTGTATAGGATTCGATACCAGCCGCTTTCTCGGCATACACCAGTGACTGTTACGTCCTGGTTTTCTTTCAGTGATCCGATTTTTAAACCAGTCGGTTCCGGAAAGTTTCGGACACATAATTCTGATGTCGTATGCATTACGATATCGTTCGCTTCCTGAATATGATAAATGACATATTCGTCCGTTTCCGATTCTGTCTCTGTCTCTAACTCTGTTTCTTTCACAGAATAAGCTGCAAACAAAAACACGCAAACAACCATTAGAATACAAAACAAAATGTACTTGATCACCCATTTGCGATCTTTTCGTTTGCAAAAGACAACCTCATCTGGTTCGTTAAATAAAATGTTACCCATATTGATACTCCTTTCATCGGTGAAATTATTTTGTATACTAAATATGGGATTTGCATGATATGAGAAACATTCGTGTCATGCATTCAAAGAAAATAAGAGGACACAACAAAATGTTGTGTCCTTTTGTTATCTATTTACTATATTTAGTTTTCCCATACCGGAACCCATCTGTTCAAACCGCCTATATTAATCAAAACCCAATACCCGGTAGAATAAGTAGCATCTATAGGATCGTATACTTTTCTACCTTTATGGATTTTTTCGCTTTTAGTATAATCTGGATTTGTTCTTTCTGCTTTTTCCATTTCTATTTCCTCCATGAGTACATATTAATTTTGTTATCATAAATATGGATTACTGATTGATTTTCAATCTACAATGCGAACAACGGAATTCTTTAGGATCGACGTCTAACATATGGGTTCCACAAATTGGACAATAAGTTTCGGCGTCGAATGAACCATTTTCGTTTGTCAGATATTCTCTAGCGAATTCTGAGGCTTCATCACAAAACCGTTTCTTAATTGTTTCGTTTTTGTAATATGGATTTCCAGAATGAGAAACAAACAGATGAAAAACATACGCGGAAATCAGAAAAGTTACCATAAATACAATATGTTTAGGATCCGTTACGTGTCGATCTCTTATAATTCTGTAAACCAGGTCGCTTACATAATATACGGCTACAGGCATTTCTGCGTCTGATCTTTCAAATAAGAATAAATTCTGACATAACACAAATAAGACGCCTATAATCGTAGCCAAAAATATCGTAAGCGTTGATATAACACGCATCAAATAATACAGTTTAAAGTTTCCGGCGAATCCTCGAAGTACTGTCTGTAAAACAGTAGCGATTAGACTGCCAATGATCAGAACAAAAGTTATAGCATACAAAATCATAATGGTATCCTCCTTTTCTCGTTTTCTAAGTATCATAAGGCTCACAAACTTAAAAACTCGACAGGAAATAGCGATTTCGGATGCAAAATAAAAGGAACCTAGTCTGTTTTCCAAACTAAGCCCCATAATATTTCTGTTCCAATATGTACGCATCCGAACTCATTATTCGAACGGCGTAAAATCATCATCTGTAAGCTCTGCTGTCAAATTGCAATATGGGCAGCAGTACCGGTAAGGTTCGATACCAGCTAAGTCTTTTCCACAAATCGGACACACACCGTCATTCACAAAGTAGCCCATGGAATTCCGTTTTGTATTCATAACGACTTCTCTGGCCTGACCGTAAAATCTTTCTTTCGCCTCTTCGGATTTGAATTTTGTCTTTTTCTCTTTATATGTTTGACCGTGGTACATATCCGCAATAAAAGCTAAAACAAACACAATGATAAATACTTTAAGTCCGCCGACTGCAGACAATGTTTTCGTAAAGAAACCAAAAACTCCGAACACAATACTAATAAGAACTGCTGCATACGATAACGGTTCCACGTATTTTAATAACCGATCGTATTTATAGAAATCTCCCTTGCTGTTTCGTGCGGATGATACGGTATATGTCATACAAAAACTCATAACAATCGTGCCTACACTAATGATAAGTAATAAAAATGTTAATACTGCCATAACGATTCCCTCTCTTTCTGCCGATGCATAAGAAATACATCTGGCTTTAATTATATCATGAAGTTATTAACATGAAAACTATTTTAGTCACCAACAATAAGGCTCAACGTTTTGATTTCTCGTCACCTTTCTTATGACATTTTGTAACCGGCAGAAAAGGGCACAAAATAAAGGAACACACTCGTTATGTGCCCCTTCATCTTGGTTATGCTTCTATACTCATCTCATCTGCTTCGTATTCGTCGTTTTCGAACTCACCGCTTTCGATTCCATCAAACTCTTTTTCTTGCGACATTTCTTCACATCCTGAAATAAAGTCGGTGATCGTTATCTTATCCATAAACTCAGGATACGGTCTATGTCGATCGTCTTGATAAACGTCTCCAGTCTTTGGATCCGTTACGGTAGGTCCAACATAGGATCCATATCTTCCATACACCCGTCCGCTAAAACATTCATCGCCTTTCACATTGTATCCTTTTTCTTCGAACAACTCCGGATGTTTCCAAAAGAAATCGTATGCTCTAAAAGATGACGTCTGATATATCGTGATCGACTTTCCGGCTTGTGTTTCGCTTTCATATAAATGATCAAAAGCATCCAGACGCAATACTTTAAATGTAGCACCACAGGCAACAAGATCTGGCAGTATATTGTTTAGCAAATTCATATAGTCTGCCTTATTAGTTGCCGAAATATGTAACTTAACCCCTTGTGATGGACATTCTGAGGTGTCTCCAAACTGGATAAATGTAGGATTCATAATAACATGGTTATCACTGACATCAATCCCATTTTCCCGAAGCTTCATGTAAAATCCCATATTCATCATTGTTTCATCGATGTGCTCAAGGGTGTCTGATTTATCCATAATTCCTACCTTTAAATACTGAAAACCAAATACTTTTTGCATATCATCACGATCTTTAATATATGGAAGTACATCTTTTTCGCAAACTATGCATTTGCTTACAGATTCTGATAATTGCCATGCACTCGCCATTTCGTTGTAAGGCATTCCAAGATCAAGCAGTGTCTGTTGGAATGACTCTGTGAAAGCAGTTGGTTTTAAAGTATTATATAATGCAACCAGTCTGTTCTCGAAGGAATTACCGATAGATGATGATATTTTGTCAACATAATTGATGCAATTATAAATAGATCCGTCTTCGATTCTTTTATACAATCGACGATCTAAATTTGGAAAGGTTACCCAAAACTTACCTAAATTCTCCGTCGTAGCCCAGTTTTCAGACATCAAGGCATCTTTAAACTCCTGAATGTTATGAAACGGTTCTATATGTTCAAACAGAGACTTAAATTCCTGCATACTCGCCGTATTTTCTTTTTGTGTGTTCCGAAATGTATGATCTTCTTTTATTGTACTTTTACGTTTGATTCCAAACATGTTAAACGCCTCCTGCTTAGTTTTCGATATCGAAGTCATCGTAGTCGTCATATTCTTCTACTCCTGATAAGGAGAGATTAGATTCAACTTCGTTATTTAAACCTAACTCTCCAAAGCAATCACACTCCGGATCTTCAGATCCGCGAGTGCTTGATTCTGACTGATCGAAACCGTCTTGATCTGCAGCCATATGTCGGATCACAGCTTCTACCTGATCCTCGTCTTTGTGATCTAAAACTTCGGCTGCAATCTTTTCCTGTTCTCTGTTTGCGTCGTCTACGTCATACTGTCCTTCCATAAGGTCATTAACGACTTCTCCAGCTTCTGCTGCTGTAAGTTCCTGGATATCTTTTTTTGTTTTCATAACAAAACCCCCTCCTTATTTCTTGCCATCCGTTTTCTTGTTATCCTAAATATGGTATGAACACAAAAAGAGCAACCGATAATGGCTGCTCTCTAATCTAATAGCTATTTACTTGTTGCTGCTCGTTCTGCAAAATCAAGCACTCACGGATCTAAAGATCCGGAGTGTGCTTGATTGACAACGAAGGGTTCTCTCGAAGCTAAAGCTTCGGGGGTTAGAACCCAGAGTTACGATATCTAATATATTTCTGGATTTGACATCATCATTCCGTTCCAGTAATTCTTGAATTGACTGTTTTTGTTGCGAATTGTTTGCATATTTCATATTTTCAACCACAAACGTTACCTGTTCGTCTGTTAATGGGCGAATACTACGGTTAACAAACCACTGAAAGCCAACATCTCTGGAATAGAATCCGATATATCCCTTTTCAAGAAGCAACCGTTCTGACTCTATACCGGATAACGTCTGTCCGTATTTCTTTTCAACAATTTCAGTTGCTATTTCCATATGTTCATACGGTGCTGCCTCTTTGAATATTCCGTTCGGCGACAGAAAACCGCATAATCCGTTTTTCTTATTATTTTCACTCATAATTCATTTCCATTTCATAAGTCTTAGTTATAGAACATGGAGCATATACAAAGCAAGTAATCCAGTTGCAGTTAAAACTGATATAAAGGTCATTACTTTGTCCATATTCCGATAAGCCTTTTCATCTTTAGGAGAAATAAATTCCATGATATGTACAAGAAAGTATTCACAAATTGGTGCTCCTGTTCTTTTCCTATTTGGAAGTGCCCATCCGATTGCGAAACTAAGTAAGTCTTTTCTTTCCGATTCACATAGTTGTGATAAGAAATCGTTAATCTCATTCGCATTCTGCAGTGTTAGCACTTTCTGATAATTTTCTCTAAGCTTTCGATTAAAAAGATAATCAAGCATTTTTACAAATTCTCCTTTTCCCCTGTCTTTTGTTTCTAATAAGGCTCACAAATATAATGATTCGTCAAAGAAAACAGAAAAGTTCCGAAGTTTTTGTTCTTCGAAACTTTCCGGACTGAATTTGAGTTCTATTTCCAAGGCAGATCACTTTTATAGTCAGCTGGTTCTTGGTAATGATTCGACCACCAATACATGCTGCTATTGAACTGATCTTTATCATATTGTAATTGATCCCTGGAAAATGCTTTCTGCATTTCTAAAACTGTCTGCTGATGTGAATGACATTGTTCTCTTATTGATGCATAACGACGTCGAATAAATTCAAATGTTTCATCTCGATCCAATTTCCGAACTCCATTTGTATTTCCAGATTGATTTGTTCTCTGTTTTAATACAGTATTTTCCTGCTGCAGTCTGGATAACGATGATTTTGCATACGCTAATTCCTGATTCTGTCGTTGGTAATCCGTCTGAATCTGTTTATTCTTTTGTTTTAATTCGTTGTTATCATATTGACACTTCGTTAACGAAGTTCTGGCATTGATTAGATCCTGAGTCTGTTTCTGATGTTCGGACTCTATAGTTTCTTTTTCTTTTTTCAGATTCTCAATATCTGTTTGCTGTTTCTGAATGATACGCATCATACGTTCCCAAGTGTCTTCCACAGTAACTTCAACCATATCAATTGGAAGCGGATCGATTTCCTGAAGCTTTTTCATTGCATCTTGAGCCCGTTTTATCTTTTTGCGGACTTCTGCCCTCTGCTCTTTTGTTTCTCCATCATACTTCCACTGCATAAGAGGGTCTAAAATTGGCAAACTACAAGAGGGCTCCGAAAATTCTGAAATACTATCTCCATGGTCAACAAATATCGCATCCTCTTTCCCTTCACAGATACGAAGAATACGACCAACAATCTGAAACCATAATGGGCGTGATTTGATATGTCTGCAGGAAAAAGCATAACTTACACATGGGCAATCAAAACCATATGTTAATAATTCTGCATTTACCAAGCCTGCGATTGCTCCTGTTCTCAGTAAATTAATAAGTTCCGAACGCTCTTTTACAGACATGCCGCCATGGATTACCCGGAAATCATATCCAGCACTCTGAAATAACTTTGCTACCGTTTCTGCCATCGAAATCGTTGTTGTAAACCCTAATGCGGGGCGCCCTTTTCCGTATTCTTCATAACTGGCAACAATATCGCCCCAGATATCGTGATCATCAAAAATACGACACATTTGGGCACCGGAAAGTTCGTCTCCTTGTGGGTTGTCTGCCTTAATATTCGTAATTCCTTCGATTGGTTTTGCATAATAATGAAGCGGAGAAAGAAATCCCTTTCTGATAAGACTTGGTACCGTTTCTTCATTTACAATCTCATCAAAAATACCATACTTATGAATAACGTCAGATCCTTTCATAAGTGCTTTTCCATCTTTTCGTTCTGGAGTAGCAGTAAGCCCAATAACTCGATCCGGTTTAATGGATTGCACAAGTTTCCACGAAGCCTCAATCGAAATATGAACTTCATCAATGATCATTGTGACATGTTCCGGAAGTAATTTCTTTCTGGATTCACAACGCAAGGAATCCTTAGAAGCAATGATGTATTTCGAACCGGTAACCGTTGTTTTATCAGACCAGATGATATCGACATCGCCAAGATCAGCAAATTCACTCTTTGCTTGCTTGATGAGTTCCAGACGTGGCACAACAAAAACAACCGTGCCGCTCAATCCTTGCATGATTGCGGTTGCGATTACTGTTTTTCCGCCACCGGTAGGAAGCGAAATCAATGTATCTTTATTTGATGCCAATACTTTGTTTACAATTTTCTGTTGATACTCACGTAACTGCTTCATTTTTATTTGTTTCCTCGCTTTCGTTACACACTTTATGTACTAAATATGTGTGAACGAACTGCAAAGAAAAAGACTATTTACCGGCATTGTCGCAATAATTAGAATACTCGTTTACCAAGAACGGTTCCGATACATTCTCTGACTTCCAACTCTGCATTCGAAATATTCTTTGTCATGGATTCGATCACACTCGTGTAGGATTCGTTTAGATCTTGTAGATTCTTGATGTAGTTTTTGTACTCGTTTATCAAGACGTTGTTATCGTTAATAAGCTTCTTGTATTCTTCCTGACTTGATGTTGTTTCCTGTTTTGCAGTTTCCAGTTTTTCGTTTGCAGCCGAAAGTTTATCCAATAATTTGGAAACATAATCCTTATTGAACTCTTCTCCGAGACCAAGATCGATTTTGTATAAAGTGATAACTCGATCTCTCCGGTCATCCAAAATAACGATCCAGGTTCCCGACAGGTACACACGAACTGGCTGTTTTTCGTTATAATCTAATGGTTTGCCTTTGAAGATCAGGGTTCCATAAGTTACCATATTTTCGATATCAGTACGAATCTTTTCCTCATTTGCGACAATATATGAATTGATGTCAACCGCAGAATCTTTTCCCATAATCCGTTCTGCATAACGTTCTTTGCTGTGTCTTGTTAATTCCATATGTATTCTCTCCTTTTGAGTGTTCTACATTTAAAAAGGCTCACAATCTGGAAAACTCGTCAGTTTTCTGTATTTTTGTAACCAATTATTTTGGGCAAAAAAAAAGAGCAACCAAAATCGGTCACTCTCTTTCTGTTCGTTTACACAAGTTTTACCATCAAATCCACTCTATCTTGTAAATCTGCCGGTCTAAGATAACTCATTGGAATACGTTTTCCTTTGTATTCCACAATTCCATTTCCATCATAGAAATCAAATGCGTCGTTTTCAAATTTAACAGAATCTGACAAAATTTGTACAAACTGAAGATGATTGCACATATAGAAGGCCTGTAATTTTATTACTGAAACAGTAGACGGAATTTTGATCTCAGCAAGGGATTTACACCAATTGAACATATTATGCGAGATACCTTTCAATCCTTCTGGCAGTATTACGTTTTCTAAATTTACGCAGCCTTCCAGTGCATGCGAACAAAATTCTACTGAATCTTTAGCTGCTGGCATAGAAAACGAAACAAGGTTACTGCAATCTGTAAAAGCACTGAAACCGATTGCCGCTACAGAATCTGGAATGTAAATCGATGTCAATCCAGAATAAGCAAATGCATAACCGCCAATTCGTGTGAGACTTGAAGGCAGTGTGATTTCAGATAAAGAAGTACAACTGGCAAAACAATTCGACGGGATTTCTTTTAAGTCCTCTGGAAGAACCACAGCACAAAGATTAACCATATTGGAAAACAATCCGGGTTCAAAATACTTCATGCTTTTTGGACATACAACATAGTAAATATTCTCTATGCCATTATAATAACAATGTCCTGGACTTTTAATACCTGGAGTTTTGATATCGCTAATATCACAGAGCTTCTTCATTTTTCCGTTGTAACACCCCGGTTCTAACATATTTCCATTCCCGAGTTCTAATACCTGTTCCTCATAGCTTTTAATATTTGGTTCCATACATTTTCTCTCCTTTTCTTAGTGTATGATTTATTGGTTGTACTAAATATGTGCGCAAACAGAAGTACACAATATGAGAGAGCGCCTATTTCTAGCCGCCCTCTTGTTTCTATTCTGTGACAAACCAATAATTACCATCTACTTCTTTTGCGATCACAATTTCGGTTCCATCATAAGTTTCTAAACAGAATTCCTTTTCTTTGATACCATTATTCCCAAACATCAAGAACAACTGTCCTATCATCATTTTGCTTATTGCTCTCTTACGGTCTTCTGGTGTTTTTCGACTTTCGTAGATAAATGATGTAACCATACTTATAGGATCATTCAATTCTACTTTTGTCTCCACACCATCCGTAAACAAAAATTTCATATAACAGCTTTTATAAAAGTCAGATACTTCTTTAGAGCTGTTAATATAACATTCACGATGTTTTCTTCCAAATATAAGTTCATGACGAATAGTGAATAAGATAGCAGATTCCGGAGTTTCATCTAATTCATCGGCATCTGAGTTATACCAAAAGTATAGATGTCTGAATAATTCGCAACCGGATAAGACCATAACATCAATCTCAATCCTGTCAAACATGCACATGGTGTCTTTTGGTATTGTTTTCATACTTGTAACTTCCCATTCTGCATTCGGGAAATAAGCATCCATATACTTGTTTACCTCTACTAATGCCTTTGTATAAGAAGTACATGATTTTGTTAATGAGTTGCATTTGTTTTTGTTTTCAAGGTTTTCGTTTTTGATTAAAATTTCTACCATAATTCGTTATCTCCTTCCTGATTGTCTTATATTTCTCACAAAGCTCACATTTTAGAAAACTCGTCAGGAAAATAAAAAAAAAGAGACCAGCATCTGCCAGTCTCAATTTGTTTTTACTTTACTCCAGGCTAGTTAGGACTCCAATTCGCAGCAGCTAACATGTAACCATGTGGTATGTTGTTTGTCTGTTTTCGTAAATCGTTTGCTAAACTTACGAGTTTTACAATATTTTCGTATCGATTTAACAAGTATCATCAATTCGAGACTATTTTTAGACAACTTAGATTTATTGAAATACGGAAACGATGGCAGACTCCAACCAAGATCCTGAGAATATTTGTATTCTTCAAAGAGGTCGTTTTCAATTGCCATAATTCTACTGACATTGGTTATAAGTCTAGGATACAACTTTCCGAAATTTGCATCATGGATGCAGATAAGAAATGTATATAATTCACCTTCTTTTTCGAACAAAACGGAAATCCAACCATAAGATACACTTTTTGGTTCGAAATTGACATAACAAGATATTATATTACATTTGTCTGTTGATAGTTCCTGATCGTAAGGTTCCCCCATTTTTTCATATCCATTATCCTCTCTGGTTCGATTAAAAATGTCTATAAATTCCTCTTTGTGCTTCTTGTCCATCGGTATTTCTTTTAATTCCTGCATATTTTTATTTCCTCCTTTTTTTTCGTGTACATTGATTCTGTTGTCTTAAATATGGAACCGAATACCGTATACAAAAACAACGAAAACAAAAAAAAAGAGACCAGTATTTGCCAGTCTCAATTTTGTTTTGGATTTACTTATACGATAATTTGTCGCTACACTTTTTCGCAAACTTAAGCGAAATCATAAAACTGTAGTCTTCTACCTTAACATCGTAATCAATATCATACCCGAAATATTCGTTTAATCTATTTCTTTCATACTTCACATAGTCATCAGCAGTAATGACTCCTTCTTTGAAATATTTCCTTTTCATTTCGTAGGATTTAATCGTCTCACCTGATGTTGTTACAGCAATTCCAGATAAATTTACAAATGAGCGTCCACCAAATGAAAGCTTAAATTCAAAATGATCAATTTTAAGACCTCTCTCGTCAACACGTTGTTGTTCGTAATCATTCAAACAAAAATAATTCGTTTTAAAATCTAAAACGATGACATCTTCTTTCGTCACTGGTCTGCCTTCAATAATTAAATCGTAATCTGCCGTTACATTATCTGAAATCTGTTCTTTTAAGAAATCAAAATCCAAGTCATAAACACTCCCTGTTGCTACCACGCAGGACTCAAATTTCTTTTTGAAATATAGATAATCTACACAATTATCATCACGATAATATGTTAATAACTCACCATTTTTGTCAAGGTATACAAAGTTGAAGAGAAAGCTATTTGTAGCCTGTGGAATCGCAACTAACATCATATAGTAAACATCTAATTGTTCCTTCTCAAATAGTCTTGTAGTCATCTCGGCTGTAAATCCGCCTACTGCTGACATTATTTTGGCAAATTTTTCACATTTTACGTCTACTACAAAATACTCCATATTTGTGAACTCATCGCAAGTCTTTTCATATGAATCCGTATACTCGTATCTTAAAAAGCTCTTGCCATTATAATTGTCTAATTTACATGTTAAATCTCTCATATCAATTACTCCTTTTCTTCTTATTGTGTTTTGTTATCCTAAATATGGATCGTACAAATGAAAACCAAAACAAAAGAGACCAGCATTTACCAGTCTCAATTTGTTTGAATTTCCGTTTTTCTTTCCTAGTAAATCATCGTTTCATGTCCAAATTTGCTTTAATCATTTCCATTGCATTTTCTTTAATTTCATTACGCACCTTTTGTAATTCAGCCCATGTTATTTTTTTCATGCCACAATCGCCATAATTACAGTACATGTATTCTGTGACTGTATCAATAATGTTCATGATTGCTTCGTCACTTGTTACAATCCCAATCTTTTTCATAGGCTCATTTAGTGACATTTTATAAACTTTATTATCCTGTATATGGTAAAGTCCGTTATTCATAATATTTCCTTTCCTAGCAAATCCTCATTTCATTCCTCATCTGTACATATAACACAATACATACAACTGTCACAACAACCATTGTCACATTCGTCAGATGTAACCTCGCTACAATCTTTATCATATTCATCACAATATAACATATAATTACCTCCATTTCCTAAAGAAACTCTTGTTTTGTCTTTCTTTTCTTGTTACTGCTTTCACTTACTCCTTGTTATTTACTCATATCCGCATCCTCCTTGTATTCGTTTTGGTTATTGTTATACTAAATATGGGCTACGCAAACGAAAAAGAGACCAGCATTGCCAGTCTCTTTCTATTTTTAGCAATCGATATAATGACACGGAATATCAATTTCCTTTCCATGTTGATCAACAATAGAAAGTGTGCCCCATTCGTCTGATATGAATTCTCTATCTTTGATATCTGGATGAATTGCAAACAGACCTTCGTTATCGATCCATGCACTCGCGATAATCCATCCTTTTTCTCTAATAACACATAATTCGTTTGCCTGTGTTTCTCGTCTACAAAATTCTCCTACAGTCATTTTGTTTCCTCCTTGTATTCCTTTTTTTATTGTTATTCTAAATATGGATTACGAGAATGCATGGAAATGCTTCTTAACCATGTTTTGTATCGGTTCGGTTGCCGTATTATGAATTTGGGCACTACAATATTTAGACAAACACAAAAAAGAGACCGGCAATTTGCTAGTCTCTTTATTCGTTTACGCTAATGGTTCGACTTTCTCTGCATCGTACGCAACAATAGTTACAGTTGCTTTTGTAAATGAAATCACAGTTGTATACTGTGATGGGTTTTCGTCATTATCCGTATAAAGATACATAGACGCATATCCAAATTTATTTATGCACTTGGATAATTCCAAAATCTTTTGTTCTACCTCATTATGAGTGCCCTTGAACGTCATAATTTTTGTGTGATAACGATCAAAACCAAGATCTGTTGTACACTCTTTTGTAACAACAAAATGCCAATCCTTCTGTAAATTACAGGTCTTTTCTTCAATTTCAAATGATTTTGTATGGTATCCATACTTGCTGTACAAATAACTGTCGATACAACAAACGTTATCTGGAATCGAAATACTAGTTGGCAGACATAATAATTCATACATCTTATCGAGATTTTCTTGTCCACGATATGTCTGTTTCATAAGTCTGAGTTTCTCAACCAAACTCATTGATTCAAATTTGTATACGTCAACGTTTAAAGCGTATGCACAATCAGCATCAGACAGACCACATAAATGCATTACTGCATCCATCTCGTCAACATCCCATTTGACATTTGTCGCTATCCTCTCTTTGTAACTCATCTTTGTTTCCTCCTTTTTCGTGTGCTTTTATAATTGTTATCTTAAATATGTGACAGAGCTTTTGCACACAAATACTTCGGAAACAAAAAGAGAGCCGACTAAAATAGCCAGCCTCTTATTTCATTAAACTCTGTTTGCGTTTTGTTATTCTTCTATGGAACACATTCCGATACATTGCGGAGTATCATATACAGCATTTCCGATACGTCTCGTGCATACATATCTTGTTTCTTTCCAATTGATTCTGCTATCCCGACCAAAATCTTTTGTTATACTCAAATCGTCATAAGAAATAAATCCACTCCAGTCATTAACAATACTTGCAAACATTTCTTCCTTCGAACTAAATACTTTCATTTCCGCTATTGAATCTTCTAGGCTTCCTTTCTGTGGTCTGTACTTAATCATTTATTATATCCTCCTTTTATTTGCTTTGTATACTATTGTTTTGTTATCCTAAATATGTAACGAAAGCGCCGTAAGTAAAAGAAATACTGAAATTAGGGTAATACAAAAGAAGTCGCTCATAATGAACAACTTCTTTTGTTTCATCTTAATACCTTTATGCATCTATACATTCGATACAGTTTTTAGCAATCTTTTCTTCTGTTTTCCACTCGTTAACGCCACAACAACAGCAAGTGCACGAATCTTTGTCCTCACAATGAATACAACATTTGGAACAACGACTTTTTTCGGAAATTGTAGGATCTATAAGACATCTTAACATATTTATACCTCCATTCATTTTCGTGTGCGTTTATTTGTTATCCTAAATATGTTCTCGATTCTCTGCACACAAAAACACCGGAAACGAAAAGAAGCCAACTTTTGTAGTTGACCTCTTTTTCGTGTTCTTTAAACGAATTCGACTAAGTATTTGATCGTTGCCTGTTCTTCTTTGTACACGACGATCTCATCATTTCGTAATCCGCCCCATCCTGTATCCATGCCTTTGTGTGCATGTAAACAGTTCGCTCCTGGACAGATATCCTGTAAATGCTTCCAGTCAAAGTCATAATACTTGGAATCAAATTCATGGATATCGTATGGTTTTCCATATGCAACCTGCATGATTGCCAAAAATCCAGTCGGCTCATGATAGCAACTATAGGAACTTCTGGATGTGTACGTAATACTCTTTGCAACATTATTTGCAAAATACAGTCCGTATCCCAACATTTTTCCACTGATTTTTACATTCGTTGGGCGCAAATATAAACCGTTTCCAATGATGGACCACCAGTTTGCGTTGCCGCTGCCGTGCCAGAATTCACGAATATCTTTGATTCCTTCTTTTTTCACGAAATCATCAAAGCGTTTCTGTGTTTTCAGATTCGTTACCTTCCAGGCATTTTTCAGCCTTCCGGCATTTTCACCCATGAGCTCCTTAATGTGATCAATATCTGATGCCGAACATTCTTCGAAAACGAGATCCATTGCTTCCAGAATAGTTTTATCCGGAATGGAAGACTCGTCCTCATCCTCATAAGCGGCAGTTACCGAATGCTGTACAACCTGACCTTTCATGACATCAAGAAGATCCTGTTCTCTGGATAAAATCTTACTGAATTCAGATTTATCACCTGCCAAATAGTCGGATACTTCACTCATTTTACGAGGAATGATACCAAATAACTTAACAAGATCGTCATTGAATTCTCGTACGGTATACCGATCGCCACGATTTGCCATCTTATCAATGTGATCCTGTGCTTTGTCTACCATTGCCTGCGTAACAGCTACAGATTCCACACGGTAATTCTTCTGAATGGTTTTATTTGCCATATCCTGAAGCCGTTCTACAATCTGTGCAATCACTTTGTTTTCGATGTCTTTGAAGTCTTTTGAACCTTTCTTCTTTTCCTCATGCACCAAATCGGTCATAAGGTCAGTCTGATCTACATAACCTTTTCTTACTTTTTCACGGTATTTCTTATCCCATTGTGATACCGGATAATTTGAATGCTGACATGAGGCGCCTACACGTCCATATTCTACATCAAAAGTTCCGTCGTCCTTTGGCAGCATGCGATAATATTTGTTATTATTCGCAGCGGTGATCATGATAAGAAAGGTTGGCCTGTAAAGTGTTTCCATAAGTGTGTTTCCTCCTTTTATATGTGTGTTTCTTTGATGTATTAAATATGTGTTCAAACGAATGCACACTAATGAAAGGGAAACGAAAAGAATGGAAACAAAAAGAAGCCAACGAAATCGCAAGCTTCTTATCTCAATCCTTCTCAATGCATATTCAATTCCTTCATGCGGCTGCGAACTAATTCAACAAGCATAAGGTCACAGAAATGGTTGATTTTTACTAGGTCCAACGACGTGTCGAATTCTATCGTATGATTCCATTCTATGGTCTCATCATCTGCGTTTACAGATGTCTGATAAGTATATCCGTCTTTTAGATGAACTGGAGCATACGTATACTTATCTTCCGTCTTCTCAACCAGATACAAACCATAGTGTTCAAACATAGTTTTCTCGGTTTGAGTCGGATTCTCGTTTGTAAACGTTACAGATGTATCACCAAATAGAAACCGGCTAAGATGTATAAGTTTGTCGTTGTTTTTGTTGCTTTCTTTTCTCATATGAACCTCCAAAATGTTTGATTACAAATCATAAGGCTCACAATATGAGAAACTCGTCATTGGACGCAAATTATTTTACAAATAAAAAGAAGCCAACATAATGTTGACCTCTTTCTTCTTGTTTACATGAACTCGAGCAGGTATTTGATCGTACACTGATTTTCCTGGTATACGATTGTTTCATCAAGAGCTAATCGCATCAATCCAATGTCACTTCCGTCATATCCGGCACTCGCCCAACAGCAATCCATATCAGGATGATCCGCATGGAAGTCAGTCCATGTGTTCGGACGTTTATGTTGTGGATCCTGATAGATATAATACGGGTTACCAGTGAGAACTTCATAAACACCCATATAATGTTCTGTAGAGTTTTCGGAATAGGAACGACTTGCATTTGCATATGACATAGACTTTTTGCAATACGGAGCAAAATAGATTCCATAACCGAATGCTTTACCACAAATACGAACACCGGATTTAATTAATTCCGGGTTCAGTTTCAATCCATTCGTGATAATAGAAAACCAGTTTTCGATACCAGATCCATGGAATAAAAGAGTTGTTCCTTCATTACCTTTAAATCCACGCTGTGTTTTTCTGGCTTCGAATGCCGTTCTTGTTTCCTTATTCTCAACGCGCCAAGCTCTGATCAATCGACCTCGCTCAGATGTCATGAGTTCTTTAATTTCCTTCAGCTCATCATCTGTTACTGGACTCATTTCGATTCCGTGAGCTTCCAGGATATCCTTATCAGGAACAATCACATCGTTCTTTCTAAGGTTCTGGTACAGCATATCCATGAGTTTCTGCTCTCTGTCTAAGACTTCATCAAAATCAGATGCAACATGCGCCATCAACTGATTAATCCGGTTCATAGGCCGAGGAATTGTTTTCCAGAACTCAAGTAACAAGTCATTGAAATCTTTGACGGATAATTCGTCTTTCTTCTCTGTCATGTACACAAGAATACGCTGACCTGTCTGAAGCTGCTCATCAGTCATGTTGTCAATCTTGATACTGATTGCCTGTCTCATTGCTTCGTTTCCAGCATCCATAAGTTTCTGAATGATTCCGCGAACAGATAAATTTGGAATCTCTTTGTATTCCGCTTGTTCTGTAACTGTCTTAACACCAGGATCTTCAATCGAGCGGATCTCATATCGTCTCTGCTGATACTTCGCAAGAGTCTCCACCCACATCGTAATCGGAAGCGTCTGAGTTCTGGCTGCATTTGGTCCAAGCTTAATCTCCGTCTTTCCGGTTGTAAGCTTAAATGTAAGACCACCCTCTGTAACCTTCATCTTGACGGTCTCGTTTTTGTTACCAGCAATCGAACGGTTCTTTGCCAATCGATTTAATGGTGAAATATCAACCAAACAAAGTTCTACGTAAGGTGTTACCGTAGGATCGGATACCTCATCATACCCAATCTTTTTGATATTAATAGCTGTTGTGTCCATTTGTATTCCTCCTTGAATATATTTGTTTTGTTGTTGTCTTAAATATGTGACGAAAGGAATACATACAAAAAGAGACCACCAATAGGCAGTCTCTCATTGTTAGGTTGTACATCTTATTCGAATTCTTTCCACTCCGGACAAAAATCAGAAATCTTAGGTTCTTTCGCACACCAGTCATCGAAATCTTTCTGATATGTTGTTTTCGCAAGATATTCTTCTGGATCTGGTTTTTCTAACTCTTCAGGCTGACCTAAAGAATTTTTCCATTCCTGAAGGGCTTCGTTATAACCGGAGGCATCAAGATAAGTTGTCTGATTTGGCATTAAAGTCATCCAATGAGAATAAACAGCATGGAATCCAGCTGTATCTTTAAATTCCATAGTACTTATATTTCTCCAAATCTCACCTTCCGACATACCGCTTGCGAGTAATTTCTTGTATCCTTCAGCAAAACAGAGTCCCTTGTATTTGCCATCGATCAGTTCCGGTTTCGATGGAACTTCCGGCTGTTCTGGTTTCGTAGGAACCGTTGGATTGGATGGCTCAGATGGTTCTGTTGATGTATCAGGTTTACTTGGTTCCGTTGGTGTTGCAGCCGTATCATTTGACACCGAATCAGAATCAGATTTGCTCGGTGTACTTACTGTGGTGTTTGATGTATCGGCTGCGTCTGTTTTTGGAACCGAAACATTTGTATTCGCTTTTTCTGCTTCCATTACTGCTTTTACTTCAGCGGAGTTGATCAAAGCGCAATTGGAAACACCTGCTCCGGAAGCAACGCCTTCTACTCCTTTACGGAAAGAATGAATTGGATCATAGATTGGGATACCAGCGTCAATTGCTGCAGATACAGTTGTGATCGTACGATTCTCATTTTTGCCAGTATTTGCATAATGCAGATAATAAGAAATAATATCAGAACCATATGCAACCTGAAGATCGCTATATGCAGATGCGTACACAGAAGCATTAAATTCTGCATTACATGCTCTGCCACACCAGATTCCGTTATTCCAGAAATGAAGCCATAATTTGTTTACCTGTTCATCAGTTAAATTTGCAGCATCTGTGATTCCGTAAGCACGTGCAACATCCGGGTAAGAGTATGCATAAAATGCTGGATCAAACATATTTCTGATTGTCTCTTTTGTTTCCTTATCAGTATGAAACACAACCTGTGTCGGGTCTGGAGACATTGTTTCTGTTCCTGTGTTTGCAGCTGCCATTCTCTCAATATAGGAAGTATAAGTTGACGCATATGCAGATGTATTCGTCATACTAAGTGTTCCAATTACGGTTGCTGCTAAAAGTGTGAATACTACGAGTTTTCTTTTCATTTTGTTTACCTCTCTTTTTGTTATAATTTGTTTTTTATGCACAATATTTCTGTGTTAACTATACTACGTCTATTGTATAGAATCAAACCTTTTTTGTTATTTTAAATAACATCTATTATAAGGCTCACAATTCTGGTTTCTCGTCAGATATTGTGCATTTTATGTTATTTTTTTTTATAATTATTAGACAACTGAAATTAGAAACTGGTTTTGAGAAACCACAAATTTATCATTACTTTTTCCCGCTTTCTTTGTCTGTTATACTTATAATGAGGCTCAAAATGTGGAAAGCTCGTCAGGAAAATGTCAGTTATTCCAACAATTCAATCCGATACTCCCATAATGACGTATCTGCAACCGTACATAGGATTCCTGGCATTCCGTTTACATACCCTTTCCCGTCTCTCTGGAATCCACAATTATGGTTGCGCTCATGTCCGGTAACTGTACTATCTATATTCTTCTCCAGTATCCATTTGCAGGTACTCAATGTGTTAATATCATCCAAGGATACAGGTGTCGAATACACGCAGGACGTATCAGCAACAATGTTTAACAATCCATCAACAAACGGTCGTTTATCGCAGACCATATATAGCGTTTGCGATACATCATCATAAGCAAAGTCTGCATTACTGATAAATGATCCAACACCTTCTGTTGATACTTTTGTGGTTACGAGATTTTGGATACTATTCACAGAAGACATATCTAACAATGAAACATACGTATCCGTTCCGCTCGAGTCCCCTTTTGTATAGAACAATAAAACTTTTCCGTTTCCAAGGCTTATCGCGCTCGGTTGCCCGACTCCCCATTGAAATACATCTGGATAATTGGCGTCATAGGTATAACCAATCACAATGTTGTTTTCCGGTTTTATAAACTTACCATTGATATTGTTTGACAGTGCCACTCCGATTTGATTACACTGATTATCCAAAGTTTCGGCGCCAAGATAAAACATTGCGTATTTATAGGTATTTCCATTGTAAACATAAGAATCGGCAACCACAGATGGATCGCAGACATGAACGCTGTCAAATCCATCTGTTGACGGTCTTAAGGCAACATTTGTTCTCGTTTTCCCTTTTGATGTCTTTGTCGTTGCATAAATATAGTCAATAATCTGTCCATTTACGCCATTTTTGCAGTAAAATGTTGTTTCTTTCCCATTTGTTTTGATTCCGACCGGGCAATAAGTGTATCGCTGTCCTGATGTTTTTACATAATGTTCGTCTACTACTTGCGTTATATTCTCGGCAACATCTGCGTATACCAAAACAGACGGGCTCACTAACCCGACTGTAAATGTAAGCAACAATATACCGAGCCCAATTTGCAAGGATTTTCTAAGTATTCTCATAAATCCTCCTTATTTATATCCTGCTCTGGGACTCTGTAAAAGCAGCTAAATCTTGTGAAATTGTTAATTGTTATATTTCCGGTTTTCGCATTACAGTGCGCCCATAACATATTTCCATTCTCGTCACAACCAAGATATATTCCAACATGATTGATGTGAGACTGGACGGACTCTATAGTTCTGGTTTCATCTTCTGATAACCAGCGTTTTACGCTATCATATTCATAGAATACGTTACCATCCGGCGTCTCATAATAGGTCCCGTCTGCGAAAATCAAACCAAGGTCGCCCGGCTTAAGTTCATCTATCTCAATCGGTTCACAGTTTCTGGATATCATATAGGTACTCGACAACGATTCATCATAAGATCCGGTCCATAACCAATATATAAGCTGAACAAATCCAGAACAATCCAATTTCAAACTGAATACATCGCTTGTAATCTCACCATTCACGTACTTTTTGGCATTTTCAAAGTCCGAAACACTTGCTTTGCTTCCAAAATCATAAATACCCATACCGTCGAACTTTCTTACCATTTCCATAAATTCCTGGTGCCAGTCAACTGGTTTCACTTCTTCTGGCGGCACATCATTTGAACTCTCTATAATTTCTTCCAGATATTCCTGCTTTGTTGTAGAAATCCCGATCACGTGACGTTCTATTGCAATCTGATTTTCATCGAGTTCTAATGGTATTGCCGCCGCTTTTATAGAAACCGGTTCAACCGGCACCGATTCTTTTGTTATTCCTGTACTGCTGGCTGTCATAGTTTGAAAAACCAGATAAAACAGGAGACATAACAAAAGAACACAATCACAAAGCTTATTCTTTAACGTTTTCACTGTTTTACAGGCTGGATATCTCCAACGATCTCCAGACGGGTACTGATAATGCGGTTAACGATATGGGTGTGAGTTTCGTCGATATCCATCTTTTTCGTGTCCACATATCCGGATGAATTTATATATGTTCCCGGTGTAAACTGCTTCACAACCTGTGCTGCATCCCCATCACAACGGACACCAATTGGTGTTACGCTCGTATAAGTCTGAGTGATAGAAGATATCTCATTGCTTTCTCCGAGATACTTACGCTCTTTCTGTACCGTTGTCTTGACGTTGATCAGAATATAGTTTTTCGAAATAACAGCTGCTGATTCAATCTTGCCTAAAATGTTTACCTGATTGTGGTCTGGAATCATATGTCCGTTAACATATTTTGGTCCCATTGTGATCCCCCAAATTGCAACTGCGCTTGTGCCATTATAATGATCGCGGACTAACTGCGAGATTCCGCTAATAGTTACAAAATCGCCTGTTTCAAATCGTTCATCATAAGCTTTTGCCGCGTCATCATAAAATGTCACACGAATAATGTCACGAATGATTTTACCATCTTTGTCTTTACGTTCTCTTCTGCTGCCGCAAGAGATTACAACAAGTAACGTATCTCTTTTGATACGTTTCTTTGATACGAGCTTTCCACACAAATGCACAAGATTGTGATGTTCAAACTCGTTTGCGGTATGAGCCGCTCTTACTGTTACTTTTGTCATAATTTTAGTTTCCTTTCTTTACGGTATCCTATCTGGTTTTAACACAAAAATAGGTAGGGACAATATTGTCTCTACCTATAAATATGGGTATCCGTCTTACAAAGGAATACTTATTTGCTGTTCTTTCCGAGAATTGATGTTAACAATTCTTCGAAATTCATACGAAGCTGCTGTTCAATATTACTCATCGTTGCGGAATTGTATAAATCATTGTAAACCGCCTCCATTGCAGGTTCTTTCATTTCTTCCGGAGTGTAATCTCTAAAGTCATAAGAATAGGTACCAAGATCCTTTAACGTGATCACTAATACATCACCGTATGTATCGGACTGTAATGCATCTCCATAAGCTTTTAATACTGGATCGCGCATCAGGCTATCAAGTAAACGACATCCAAATTTAGAGCCTGCCTGCTCACATAATTCATTTAACGCTTTCCGTTCAAGAATAAGTTCACAACCAAAATCGTTTGCAATAAGTTCACGATTCCGGTCAATGATGCTTAACACGATCTCTTTGTCAAGTGGATGATAATTTACAATATATGAAAATCGTCCGATTAATTCATAACATCCGCCTGCAGTGATGATATTTTCTCTGGTTACTGGCGCATAGTGGTCGCTCTTTTTGTTTTCGTCTTTTTGGAATCCAATTTCAGATTTCTCGTTTGATTCCCTTACTTTTCGAAAACCATCAAACGACCCCGCACCAATGAACAAAATATTCTTTGTATCAACAACACCACGTGCGGTTTCTACTCTTGAACCCTCTACCATTGTTAAGATATTATGCTGCACTTCCAAATGCATATCGGAATGATCTGCCGTATAAGACGGCGTACAGATCTTATCGAATTCGTCCATAAATACAATTGCGATCGGTTCTGATCCGTATCCGACCAATGGCGCTACAACGGATAACGGTTCAGATCCTCGGAATCCAGCAGGTGTTAAACCACTGACGTCGACAATATGGACGGCAAGCAATGGGATACGATCTGCAAAGTAATCCTTTATCGCTCTGTATGTTTCTGTTTTTCCGCAGCCAGAAGGTGCACAAAGCAGCATGTTATTAGAACCGCTTCTTGTCTGCATACGCATATTTAGCGTTTGACCTATCATACGTCTTAGATGGGTATAAATATTTGTAACAACGGATACGATATCTTCCTGTCCCATAACTCGAGACTGAACATAGGACAGCATTTCCATGTATGGATCTGTTATAATCCAATCATAGATCTGTTTTTTCGCCATCTTGCTGATCATTGCGGCATTATTTATTGGTGTTTTATTGTTGTTCTGCTTATTTTCTGTGTTGTTGTTCTTGTTTTTAGTTTCAGTTCCCTGTTCTGTGTTCTGATTCTGATTTACTGTTTCTGACATATTATTTTTCTCCTTATTTTCGATTTCTAACAACGAAAAGGCTCACAAATGACAAAACTCGTCACATATGAGCCCTTTTGGTGAATTAATTTACTTTTAATTCGGCTTCAGTTACAGAATCTTTTGTTCCGTCTGATACGTTGTCGATTTCACCGATGATTTCCATCATTTCGTCATCTCCTTTTGATGATGAAAAGATCATATGTCTGTCACGAAGCAGAGTGTCGTTTTTCGTCGCATTATCATCCACTTCATTTCCGTCCATATAACGGCGCATGATACTCTCTAACTGTCGTTTTGCAGACACTTGTAGCGCCTTTACTTCGCCGACGTCCATTTTCATAAGATTAGAAATCTGTTTTAATGACATCTTTTCAACACTCGAATCTGTAATCACATTTTGTGATTCATCATAAGCGATACCAAGAGTATAACAAAGTACCCTTCTCTGATCCTGATTTAAAGTTTGCAAAGCTTCAATCAGCTTCCCTGTCATTTCTGACTGGACAACACTCTTATCCGGATCCAAAAAGGTATCCTGCTTTTTACCACTGACCATAAGATCGTTCGCTTCTTTACTGATCATGGTGTTCTCGGCTTTGATTCTCGCCATAGAGTTCGAAGTCTCTTCCACTTTTCTTTTTGTTCGAAGTGCTACTAATACCGGTGTCGGTGTGATACCTTCTGCCATCAGTTCTTTCTGTGCGTTAACGATTGCTGCATCTGTACGCATGGTACTTTTACTTGTTCTTCCTTTTCGAATGGATTCCCAGCTTGTTAACGCATCTTTAATAAACGGCTGAAAATAAGTACTGATCGCGAAGCCGGAATCGACGTCATATTTTGGTAGTGCCTTAAATACATAAGCATGACAGGTCTGCAGTGCTTCGTCTACATATTCCTGACGCTCACTCTGTGAGATATCTCTACTGTCTGCGAATTTCTGACATTCACGAAGCAGATATGTACGGAAGAAATAATAAAAGGAATACTGAGCCTGTTCGTACACAGCTGGTGATTTACACAAAGCAACATCCTTTGTCAGTATACGCATGATAAACATATGAGACTGTCTGCAGTTATATGTTTTTCTTGCAAAAAACTGAGCATATAATAACGCTTCAATCTGGTCACTTTCATTGCCTTCATAAAACAGTTTCCTTGCTTTTTCTTCATCAAAATAACGATCTGTATAATGCCGGATTCCATACACGGAGCCCGGTTCAAATTTGACTTCAGGTCTTAGTTTTCTAGCTTCTTTGGCTTTCAATTTCGAATCCGAAACATCAATTCCGGAAGCAGGATCATCGTCATCCAGGTCTCCAACAAATTCGTCTTCTTTGTCGAGTTCATCCAAACCGGATTCTTCGTTTTCATCTTCTACTTCATGCATATCCGATTCATCGTCTTCTTTGTTTTCTTCCTCATAATCATAGGTATCTACAAAATCCTTATCATCATAGGATTCTTCCATATCTTCCATTGCTTTGCGGTATAGTTCGTTTGCTTTACTCATGATGCTATCCTTCCTTATACAAAATATTTTACGATCATATCATTACATTTCTGTTCATTTGCAATCCGTATTAGCTCATACTTTTCTTTGCTGTCCAGATGAATCAGACTCTTATCGATTGCCGCATTTACAGCCTCTGTCTCATTCTTATGTTTTCCGGACAGCAGTTCTTTTTCTAATAAACGGACTGCACTAGCTCTGCAGTATCCCATGGTTATTCCTCCGTAGATTCGGTTTCTTCGTAAATACCACTTAATGCAGGATCCATACTTGGATCGTATTCCGTCTCTTCGATCACATCGTTTGTATTTGTAGACGCTTCGTCTCCATACAAAAATACAGCCCATTTCTGATATCCATCTTCAACAAATACAGGAGTACTGTTATCAACTCTTGTATTGACTTCATAAAATACATCATCATTCATACGGATCAAGATGGTATTAATTCCTGATAAATCTGCACTTTTGTAGATATTCCATAATTCGTTTGCGATCTCTTCATAACTGCGTGAAGAAGCGTCAAAATAGACATTCAGATAAAGGACATCTTCCATGACGGAAACCATTGTGTTGTCAGAATAATAAGCTTCCGGAAGTAACGCAAACATATTCACACTGTCTTCTGATGTCTCAGAACTAGTCTCCTCACTTGTAACAGTATTTCCTTCGATATGGATAAATGATTTCTGACTTGTAATGGTACCAAAATCATCAATCATTCCATAAATACCATCATACTTTTTGTTTGCATACGGCCAGTAAAGTCCGGTTCCATCTCCAAACGAAAACGTAATGTATGCTTTTCCGGAATATGCCTTAAAGATTGGTTTTAACTTGCTTAGGAACTGATGTGCTGTCATGTTTTCAAATTCTGTTTTGTCACTGTCGATCACAACATAATTTAATGACGCATATGGATCAGATTCATACTCTGTTCCTTCTATATTATGTATCCATCCGTTTTTGTCTGTAAAAACAGCTCGATTCTGATACCAGTCAACAAAAGCAAAACTTCCTATAAGTGCTGCAACCGCAAGAACCACACATGCGATTCCAGCTATGAATTTCTTGTTTTTCTGCATTTAGTTCACTCCTTTTCAATATTCAATTGTTTTCTTGTTTTCTTATCGTGTTTCTTTCTGTCTCATGGCAATACAGACGCCAATACCGATCACGAAAAGAATTCCTGCGATTGCGTAACACATGTTAGAAACCGCAAGAAAGTCTTCTGCGTAGATCATATAACCATTCTGTTTTGTCATAATTGTAATTAAGCGTGTAATTGTATTCATAACCAAATCCTTCCTGACTCTGGTTTATAGGACTAAGATTCAGGTATTGTGGAAAAGCTATGAACACTGAATATCTTTTTATTCTTATCTTCTGTGGCTAAAACTTTTTCACGTTCGAATCCGTATCCTCCTTAACTATCCGAGTTCTGCTGTAATATCACTCTGTGTTTCCATTTCATCCTGTGTAATAGATTCCTTTACGATACAGGTTGCATCCGGGGAATCGATGTCTGTGTAGTTCAAACATACGTTATAAGAATGTGTACATCCCATAAACGTAGAACGAGCTTCTACCAATGCGTACGATTTATAACGGTTCAGCACGGTACCTTCTTTGAATCTCTTTTTAGGTCCCTTTGCATTGTCACAAAAATAAATGTGCTTTCCTGGTACTAACTCTTCAGAACGTAATTTTCTATCCATAATACAAATCTCCTTTTTGTGTTCGCATTTAACTGCGTATTATTTATTCATCTGTTAACAGGCTCACAATTGCAAAAACTCGTCAGGTTTTTCAGTTCTTTTTAAAATAAATACAAAAAGCCCCCACACCGCTCGCAATGGCAGGTGCAGGGACAATTCATACAACTTAATTTGTTGTGGCTGCAGCTTTTGTTTCAACAGGCTTTGCCCATTTTCTCATAGCTGCAACGACACTTGATACTGCAAACAGTATCAGTGCCACGATGAGAGCCAGCAGGATAATTTTCCATACTGACAATGGCTGTGTTACGGTATGATAACCACGAGACACATACCACTCATGTGTGGCTGCCATTTTTCTTGCAATCGCTCCTGAAGACAGAAATCCGATCACTAAACTCTCAATCGCTCTCAATATTGTTCTCATACTTTTTCCCTCCTTGTATGTCTATGAAATATTGTTAATCTAAATATGGGATACAAGGTTAGAAAATAGCATTGAAAACAAATGCATAAGTCGTATGAATTTTGAATTAGGGACAACAAAAACTGCGGCTTCTGATTTTGTTACCGCAGTCTGTTGTCTTTGTTTGTTCCTTATTCGAACATTAATCCACCTTCACCGGATTCCAGGTCACGCATAACATCAGCTTTTACCGTATTTAATTCGTCTTCTGTCATGTCGATCTGAGTAGCATCAATATTGTTGTTGTGGAACATCAGTGTCATGATATTACCCTGACCTGTCGCACCTACTACTCGACCCCACCAGAATGGGAATGCAAACTGTAAGAATGCCTGATAATCAGTTTCATACGGCATCAATAATACGGACAACATAATCATGTCACTCTTTGCTGTCTCTTCGGTCTGTAACTGTTCCTGTGCTAAACGATAACGGTTCATCATGTCGTTAATTTCACGGATATATACATCTTTGTCATTATCGAAGACCAGATTGAGACAAGAGATCTCGCCGTCCATTGAATAGACGTCAATTGCTGCGTTTTCTACCTGCAGGTCGTCGAGCCATTCGCGGTCCTCATCTGGGACGTCATCCAAAGACATGCCCTCTTTTACATTATGAAGACGTTCCATAGAAAACAGGATCTGGCAGTTTGCGTGACCGTCTTTATCTAATTTTAAGATATCTTCCAGCAAACGGTCTGCATCAATTTCCTCGCTTTTGAATTCAACATCATTCGGATTCTCGATTGGTTCTGGAACTGGCACGGAAACCTGTTCCATATTTAATTCTTCATTCATCTTCATTTCACTCATATTTTTAAATGTCCTTTCTGTGACTTTGTTTTTTACTTGTACTAAATATGTGTGAGCTCTATGCAAAGGAATACAATTTAAGGATAAGGATGAAGTAGAGGAAAAGGATAACGGTGGTTTGTTAGTTTAGCGTTTTTGAAGGGTGAGAATGAGGAGAAGAACGAGGAGATATTGCAGCCGTTATCGATGAAACCATTATATTCGATACCACTAGAATTTGTTCCGAATGATCTGTATTCAATAAGAAGCGGAGTCTGTTGTCTTCTCGAGTACAAATTAAGTGAAAACCATGTTTTGCGCAAAAAGAAACAACAGGCAAATTTTGCCTGTCGTTCTCTAAAATTTGGTGTTCTATTTTAGGTCTTTTGACCGTAACTCATCCACAAGTGTTTTCAACTCTTCGTTTTCCTCACATTTTGACAACAAACACAAACATTTACAAGAATCAGGTTCTGATTCATCCTGTTCATTCCAACAACAACAGGAAATATGTTCAACATCAGTATTGAATACAGAACAATGCGATCCGCAACCAAAAACAGCAAAGCATTTTCCCGGATCATCTGTGTCATTCCCCCTTCTCGTCATAACAGAAATCACTGTCTGGTTTAGCTTCAGAATACGGACACTGGCAATCACTTACAAAACACGCTGCCACATTTGTTACATCTAAATATATCCCAGCTTTTTCGTCCGCATACCGGACATGACTCTCCGGCTACGTTTGGATTTTTGTATACATAACTGATTCCTATTGCCATATAATGGTCTCCTTCCAGTGAGCAATCTTACATTTTCAGGTACACAACATATCCGTCTGTTTCTGGATTTGGTACAAATGTAGCATCACAATGATCACAGCCTACTTCTGATTCTGAATACATATCGACGATTGCTTTATATCTGCCTGCCAGAAACTGTCCACACCTTGGACAACGAAGCAGGTAGATCTTCTGAATATTGTTATGTGTGTTTTCGTAATCGTCCAGTTTTGAATACGTATCCGCAACCGAAATACCCAGATGCCTGGCAACTGCTGCCGGATAGATGATATTTCCTGGCTTATATATAGACAGAAAACTTTCTAAGGCATCAGAAATTGGGATTGCGATATCTGTCGTATCTTCAGAATATGTTTCCGAACTATCGTCCCAACCTACGGCATCAAGCAAGTCTTCGGAGTAACCATAATACTGATATACATCTTTAATATCATCCAAGCAGTTTTCTTTTGCATACATATGTGCGATTTCTCTTGCATGATAACGAAGCAGATATTCAAGCAATAAGTATGCACCTTCCGGTAATATCTCTCTTGTTGATTTTTCGTTTTCCATACCACAGACCTCCTTATTTGAATGCGAACGCTAACAAGATAGCAATAAAAATAACAATGATACCGAATGTTTTTGATTTTGATGCATTGTTTAATGTATCAGATAGGTTGTCAATCTTACTGGTATCCGATTCAATAAGCATTGCTTTTAGGTGATCAATTTTTGAGTCACTACTCTTTAATTCTTCGACTTTTCGTTTCAGACGTTCGTCAGCAAGATTCGGTTCAGCAGGTTTAGCAGCAACAGAATGTGAATTAGTCAAAGTGTCAGCCTTTTCAAGAACTACCTGTGCATCAACAGGAACTTCTTTTGGAACTGTAACTTCGATATCTGATTTGTTTTCGGATTTAGTTTTGTTCTTCTTGTATAAAACCATAGTTTTCTTTTCCTTTCTTTTTTTACTAAAAAAAAACATTAAGTACAAATTTCGTGCCAAATAACGCAAATTGTTACAAAAATGATTAAATTTTTAAGATACATACTTAATACAGATTCTGCAGACTGTGTTTGTTCTAGATCAAATTGCGTGATTATGATAGGGATTACAAATAATCCGCAGATACAAAATAAATCAACTAGAATATTACCCGTCTGATATTGAATGATATCTTCGATCAGTTTACTCATGTGCCAACGACCTCCTTATTCACTACTGATAATTCAATTACAAACAGGCTCAAATATTGAAAAACTCGTCACCAAAACAATAATAATCGGAGTAAAACTACAACAATTGTGGCACCCAAAAGTCGAACCAACAGTGGTCTTACAGGGAAGTCGTGCCGGAGTGCATGAAAGATCCGAAATACGATTGCTACAGCATCAACACAAACAATACAGAAACATAGTACTCACCACCTTTCAAGTCAAAAGTTAGTCACCCTTTATTCTGTAACCGGATGACTGATAATCCAATTCATGAGTTCCTGCATATCATGCATTACCGGCATATTCTTCAAGTCGTCAACGCTAACCGGATATAAATATTGTTTACGGATAACGTCACGAGCTACTGGCTTATCATTAATTGTAAACGTCAGATTTTTATACTTATCATTACTCAGAACGGAATACGAATTCAAATACGTGCGACAGGTAACGTTATGCTGTTTCTCACGTCGGCACCAGTTCATGGTATCCTGATGTCTGCGATACATAATACCTGCTCTCTTTTGTGCAGGACTTTTCCGTTTCATTTTATCAAGATCATTCTTTACGGTGCCGAGTGTTTCAGGCTTGCAATGAAGAGTATTACATAAAATGTTTACTAATTCAGTTGAGCCCACTGTTTCAGGCACCTCTTTTAACGCATTCATTATATTTTCAATACGTTTTTCACCAAAAGTTGGAAGATGCTTCAGTAATCCAGCAATAAGCAATCCATTCTCGTGCTCCATAGCATTAGAACTTAATTCACAGCCTTCAGATACGGAATACAAAACATCAACAACATGTCGGTATTCATCGGTATCAAGCAAATGAGCGATCTTAATCATATGAATATCTGAACTATCAAGTTCTCGCTCTCGCATCCTATTATTTTTAGCTCCGTTGTTTGTTTTCGGTTCCGGAATCTCTAAATATTCCGGAGTATAGAGAAAACGATTATTTGGAGCCACATATTCGGATGCGGACTGCTTTGTTACTTTGACCTCGTAATCTCTGAGATTGCAGCTATCAAGTGCTGTAAACCTGTATAACTTATCGATATCCCAAATACAGAGATCAATACTAGGACTCGTGCTATATTTGTCCGCAATCATATCTAAGAGTACATACAAGAGATTACTCTGTGCGTATTCATGATTAGCGTTAAAAGCATTGATCTTACCATAAAAAGCGTCTGCGAATGCCTGATACATTTTAAGAGTACGATCTCCAGCTCCTTTCATAAGGAATGCAAGAAAACTGTCACCATACAATGCATTTCTTTCAAAGACTTCTACTGAACTTAGTGATGAAATATCGCATTCAGACTTCGGAGTTTCATTTGCTTTTAAAGAAGAAGAATCCAGACTATCGAAGTCAAAAGGATTAGATCCATCTGTGAGTTCCTCAAAAGAACATTCCGTAGATACCCAACCATTGTTTTCAGAATAAAGGTCATCTTCTTCGTTAACGCAATTAGTTTCAAAAGAATCGAATCCAAAAAACTTGTCCTTACCGCTTTCGGATGCAAGTTTAGAACTCCTAGAATTCTCATTTGTAGGACTTATAACAACACTAGTGCAAGTTTTGATACGATTTCTACATACTTTAAGGCGTTCCTCTTTGTATGCGTCTTCGATTTCCTGATATAATGCATCCCAATCGATGGATACAGCCGTAATATCGTCGCATTTTCGGACACGGTATTTTAATGCAATGCGTTTTACAGTTGCAATGGACGCTCCAGAGTAATCACTCACTGTTTCATAAGTTGGACGCTCCTCTGATGTTAACAATTCTACGACTTTTTTCTCAGTATCCAGTCTTTTTCGTACAACATCTAGATGTGCCTGCTGATTTCGATCCTCCCAGCTGCAGCCGCCCTCTAGTCCGTATTTTTTGATTTCATTTTCATTCAGTCCAAGTTTGTTACAGATCCATAAGTTTGTGAGTTTATAATATCCTGCATAAGATCCGTCATAAGAAGAATTGCTGTCAACGGATCTGATGATACTCTTGATTCTGGATTCCTCGATTTGTTCTCCAAGATCATCATTAAACTGTCTTAATGCTTTTACAGCATCCTGGTACTCGAGACATTGTTTTGCTGTATTATAGTACACAAAACAGAACACCTCACGATGTCCTCTCCAACTGGATCTTTCTTTCTGTAACTGTTCCAGTTTCATCAATAATTGGGCATGATAAAAGCTGGAGACAAAACGCTTTTCTCCAGTATTCTTCGTCTTGCTTTTCTTGTTTGTGTTCTGTGTTTTTTCTGCAGTATCTCTTGAAAGAATTTTACTGTATTCGAATAAATTGCAGCAGCCTCTTTCATTTACTTCAAGCAGTGTGCACATAGTACCGCTTTTGCTGTTTCTTGTGCCCGGCAACCTGCAGATACGAGCATGGTCTCCAATAACACTGGAATCCACAATAAGGGCATGTTCTCCGCATTCTGAAAGCACATCCTTCATTCTTTCCGCCAGCAGATCATATAAGGTGTCAAAATACTGCTGCTGCTTTGCTGTTTTCGATGTATTAGCAATAGAGTTGGTCAGCACAAAAAAGACACCAAGACCGTTTCCAGTTGATGTAATCATAGTATAACGTGGTAATCTTCCATCGCTGACCGCTTCATGGATCATGTCAAGATTTTCATGAATGATCATCTCTGAATCTTCGTTTCTTTTGTGTCCCGGTAAATCGAGATCAATATACATGGCATTGAGGGAATATACATTTTCTGCACGTCTACTGGTGAACGGACCACCTGATGTCTTAAATGAGTTTACAGATACATAGACATCATCTTTGATCTGTTCCCCATTAATTTCAGTTATATCTTTTGTAACCTGCTGCATAGACAGATCCCCGTTATGAAACTGAACACAGATTACAGAACCACCTCTGGAATCCCTATGTAAGATACCAAGGAATCTCTGTTGTTCTTCTGTATTAAATTGTCTTGTTTCTCTGTCGTTTCGTGTCATAAAAATTCCCTCTCTGTTTTGTTACTGCTATTCATAAGGCTCACTTTTTGGAAAACTCGACGCTTTTTTTCGTTTTTCTTTTCTTCGTTTTCGTTATCATAAATATGTGGGAGTCTCAGACAGAGAAATAACAAGAGGGATTATATTGATGAATAGAGATAGTAGAACTTCCGATGTGAAGGACAAAGATAGACGATTATATTCTTGAGGTATAGAGTTCAAATCTTCTACCTAAAGGCAGAAGATAACCCTTATCCGAATTAACGAATAAGGGTTGTTAACTTCACAGTACAAACACAGCGAAAACACTGTGTTAAACTTTATTACAGAGACTGATTTTTCTAATCCCAGGTATACGCAACCCAGAAACAACCAGGGTCTATAACATTACAATCTCGCACGAACACTGTATGACTGGTATACGCAACCCAGAAACAACCAGGATCTACAAACCCAGAAGCGACCATGTTTTCTACAGTTTGAATAAGAATTTGTCGTCCTGGTACCAGGATCCGCACACTGTACCATCACGATGAATGATCACCACATTCAACCACATCGGGTACCGGTTCTGGATCCGTTCCGCTAGACGATCGCCAAGGCAAATCCTTACCGGGATCTCTTTGTAGTATCCGTTTAAATACTGATTTCTTCTACGGATATCAACATCTTCGGATACTGCTAAACGATCCAAAACTTCATGAAACCGCTGTTCAGATGCTTCTGTTCCTGGCAGCAGCCGGTTTAAATAAAGCGGCACCTCATATTTTGCATACTCATCAAGATCAAAATCTTCATCCACCGTAACACGAACACAAAGTTTATCTTCAAACAACACTTTCGCTTCATTGATTGACAGTATTGGTGCTTTTGATTGGAAGATTTCTCTGTTGTCGTTATCATTCGCCGAATTCCGATGCAGATTGATGTATTTGATTTCGGAAACGTCATATTGGGCGTCCACATGAGCTCCATTTGTATTCCAGGTTATTTTTGCGCCCGGACACTGTTTCCGGATAAGCGTCATCAGCATGTTGAATTCCGCTGGTGGTAATGAACCACCTGTGATCGAAATCTCCTTGAAATCAGACTTATCGGACAACAATGCACGACAGGTTTGCAAGAATGACAGATGATCCGTCGAACATGGACGCAGGTCTTTGTCGATACAATACGAACAGTTTGCATAACAGGTGCCAGGCAGGTTAATAACAAGCGATTTCGCATAGTCAAGCACCTCACGACCGCAAACAATACGGATATGCTGCTTGTATTCGTCTTCGTTTATGTCCTTCAAAGCTTGTTCTTTTATAAGATTTGATAAAACAGTTGTATCAGTCGCATCGGATTCCATGATAATAGTTCTATTCATTTTCTTTTCTCCTTTTCGTTTTCTATTGTTTTGGATACATTAAATATGGATTCAATAACTGAAAACAAAAAAAAAAAAGAAAACTCGTTAGAAATTACAAAAAAAAAGAATGCAGCTAAATATAACTGCATTCCTATTTTGCTAACAAACCATTTCTGTGGCTTTTTGTAATCTAATATTTTTATTTAAAGTGATCATTACTGCATCTTCAGGTGAAGAATCTTTTTCATCCATAATTTTATACAATGCATGTAATTGAACCACCCAGACATATCCATTTTGAAATTTATCAACGATAGACACTACGGTTCTTTCTTTCGTAACAACTTTATGGAAATTGTATTTGTCCATTAATTCTGTAAGATAATTTGATACTCCGCCAAGATCATTGATGTGTGCTATGATTTTTAGTGCTTCATCTGCTGTGTCGGCATCGCTGATAGGTTCATATCTCCATTCATAGCCTTTGCTCATCTCCCGATATTTTTCAATCGACATTACCGAAAGCGTTTCGTCATTATGATTTTCCACTACTACATAATTTTTCATCTTAAATTCCTTTCAATTAGTATCTTTTTACATTATTTCGAACGATTTCCATTTTTTTTATCTTATGTATTGCTAATCCTCTAACATTTTGAATTGATACCCTTTTTGACCTTTGCGATGATTACCTGAAAAATATCCAGGAGATACATCTTCATAATCGACAGTGACTTCAATGTGTTCGTCCAGAACTTTTCTATCATCAGACCTTGTGTTGTTGCTTTTTTTTAGTCTGCCAATAAGTTCCTTAAACTTTTCATCCATCCAATTTTCCCTCCATTATTCGTCCAACCATCCGTATGCCGGACATTGTGCGTTTCTATTATCTGTAATATCTAAGTCATCCTTGTGTTCTTCCATGAATTTGATGCATATATCTTTACCACAATACCATGGAGCCGACATCCATTTTGACTCTGCGTAATCTAATTCATAACCAACAATTTCGATATCTAATCGATTCCATCCAAAATGATCACAAATGATTCTGATCATATCTTCATTTCGCGTAAGTTTTACTAATTTGTCACGATCGAAAGATACTTTCACAGCGTCGGTAATGTAGACCGCTGTGCTTCTAATACCGATCAGTCTTGATTTCTCTTCAATATAAAAATAGGTTTCTTTCTCTGATCGGAACTGCACGAGTTTGTTATCTTTGTATGGGCGGAAAGCTACATCGAAACCGACCCCAGTAATCAGTTTATCTCCCACATGATCGCCGCCGAAATAATTGAACAAATACGATGCCGTGTATGTTTTTGGCGTCTCATTAATTTCGGATCCTGGTTCTGCATTATCTTGTTTGTCTTCGTTTTCTGCATCCATCTTTTTCAACTCTTCCAGCATTTCGTTTGCAGCAGCTTTGTTGTATTCCACACAATGGAATGCCTTTTCTGCACTTTGAAAGTGTCCATACTGGCATAATCGTTTTTGCTTTTCGCTATTGTCAGAAGTATCTAATAAGGCATCTGGTTGCAGCTCCATCTCGTCGTCTTCCAGAATTCGATACAGAATACCAGTACCTTCAACGTAGACGAATTCTTCTTTTTGTATTAACTTATCGAGATATAACGTATTTGTTTCTGTTCTCAAGATATATTTTTCACTCATAAAAATCTCCTTCCTTAATCATTCTCTTTTAATTTCCATTCTGTCTTGTATTGTCCAAGTTCGATGGGAAAATCCCCATAACGCCCATCAACCCTTAATTGGTAACCATATTCACTATTACAATAATCGACAACTTTCATTTCTTCCCATTCGTCAGATGTTGATAATCGCACCAATATAGTGTCTCCAATTTTTGGATGCGGGATAGAATCATATACAGATAATTTTTCATCCAAAAGTTTTTGTGCCTCTTCTGCTGATATTTCAATGAATTTACCGTTTATACATTTAATCCATGATAATTCTATTCTTCCACAAAACCTGTCTATATAATGAGCTTTTATTGAGTCTACACATGTAAACACATAATCATTATCATTTATGGGTTTTAGGAACACAAATGATTTTGGCATACAATCAATCCATATACCATAATGCCATCCTTCATATTTGCCTAATATTTTAAACCCATCACCATACTGTGTGAATTTATATGCCATCGTGATCATCCTTCCTTTAATTTATGGAAGGCACAGGAGATAAACTAAATATTCACATCCTGTGCCTTGTGTTTCTTAGTGTACAGTCAGTCGTTTTGCAGCTTCGATACATAGTGCACTACGCTGAGCTTCATCTTCTTCAAATGTGATCTGTGCACACAGTGGTGAGCCTTTCATCTTTTCTGCCGTAAATACAAGTCCGTTGTTTCTTTTATCCAGATATCTGGCGTCGATCTGATTCGGATCCCCAAGAAGGACGACTTTTGTTCCTTCTCCTGCTCTTGTTACAATTTCAAGAGCCTGATTTACAGTTAAGTTCTGGGCTTCGTCGACGATCAAATAGGATCTTGAAATGGATCGTCCACGTAAATAACCGACGGCTTCAATTCGTACAAAACCTCGTTCCATAACAAAATCGATCTGTTGTTTTGCAGTAGCAAGATCGTGTTCTTTTCCGGCAAAGATCGTCTGCATGTTATCCATAAACGGTGCTACTAACGGAGACATCTTTTCTTCGAGGTCACCTGGCAGGAAACCAAGATCGTTGTCAGAGATTGTGTTACTTCTTGTGATAAGAATCTGATCATAATCATTGTCTTCGTATTTGCTGGACGATCTGGAAAGTTTGTTATAAGTATGAGCAAGCCCACATGCAATTGCTAACATTGTCTTTCCGGTTCCGGCAGGTCCTTTTGCAATTACAAGAGGAATCTCATCAACCGGGGCGTTTAATGCATGCATTAACATTCTTTGGGATGCGTTTCTTGGTTTAATATCACGATAAGCTGGAACACTTTTTGCATCCACAATATAAATGCGCCCATTACGATGGATTCCGATAGCGGATTTACTTGTTCCTTTCATGATCAAATATTCGTTTTCTACCAGGTCATCGGCTCCTGTAAATGCAGCTCCTACTCCTTCTTTACCTGCTGCATATAAGTTATCGATATCCTCGTCTGTTACTGTATCAATAAAACGTTTTCCTGAATATTGTTCGTTCGAACTGGATTCGATACTCTCATTTCGATACCCTTCAACGAGAGCGCCACAAGCGGATGCATTGATTTTCATAGACAGATCATTGGTTACCAGAATTACCGGCATCTGATACTTTTCGCTCTGACCCATTTTGAGTACAGTTGCGATGATACGATTATCCGGAACCTCAATATTGTATCCGGTTGGAAGTACGGAAGCGTCAACCATGTCAGGCTCCAGCATAATGCGACCTCCGTCCCAGGTTTTAACACCTTCGATCAATGATCCCTGTTTTCTAAGTGATTCCAGAAGACGAACGGTTTCTCTTGTGTTGTATCCGCGTTCTCCAGGATCGCCTTTGTGTGCGTCGAGTTCCTGCAATGTGGTTCCGGTGATTACGACATCATTGTCAGCGAATCCGAACAATGCATTCGGGCTAGTCATCAGGATGTTTGTGTCAAGTACATAGGTTTTCTTCATAAAGTGATCTCCTTCTTTGAATGCGAACAGAGGATTCTGATTAGATCGTGTCCGCTTATTCAGGAACCGAGAAAACGAACTCTCATTGTTCCCTATGTCCTAAATATGTGTGAGGCGGAGACATAGAAAAAAGAGTAGCCATTATAGCCACTCTTTGTTCTTAGTTACTCTGTTAATTGTTCCTACTGTAATATCCTTGCCATATATCCTTGCCATGACTATGATATCCGTTCAATTATTCTTCTATAACTAATATATCTGCTGGCTTTACCGCAATTTCCTGTCCACTTTTCAATTCAATAATTGCAAGATTTGCAGCCCACAGCATATTTGTTACAGTTCCTGTTTTTCCTTTGTGTTCTCCATAAATTACTTTAGCTTTCATTCGCAAAACCTCCGTTTAGTCAAACTGATTTCTAATGCTTTTCAATTCCTTAATCAAGTATCCACACATAACCTCCTGATGCATACCGTCGCAGTCATTATTAGAAGCCTTTGTTAAGTCCTCGATGACATGATCTAAGTCGTTTCTTAATTTCTCCGTTTCTTCAAATGTTAATATTGTACATTCTTTTAACATAATTCAATCCTCCTTGTATGCGTTTATTTTGTTATCTTAAATATGGTATTGATGATTCGCAGACAAAAAAACAAGGAGCAACTATCAGTGTCGCTCCCTGGCTTGTAATTATCCATAGTACTCGATTTTCAGATTATCGATATCAGAAATATCAAGACCAAGTTCTTTGAGATAAGGTTCTAAAATTGCATCAAATTCAGCCGTCGTATTCAATGCTTTTTCTGTCTTGTTGAGATGCCATGGGTTACATTCTGCAAACAAAATACTTGGTTTTCCTTCGCATTCTTCCTGTCCATGCTCAAATTGTACTCGTACATTTGTCTCATTAGAAATAACTTCTGCAATAATCACTGGGTACATTTCTTCCATTTCTAAAATTTCATTAACTTTCCAAATATTATACAATACAGGACGAACAAGATTCAAAACAGGAATCGGAATGTCTTTGTAATCTTTTGCTTCGAAATCATCCGGGATCGAATCGAGGTTGATTTCCAGTGCATATTTTACAATGAAATTACCGTTCGGGATGTTGTTTCGAATTGTTTGATAATGGTTTTGGATGAATTGCAATACCGTTTTGAATCGAATTTTGTTAGTTTCGAAACCTCTACCATAGATAATTGCTGTTGATGAACTCATATTGTCTCCTCCTTTTTCGTAAATGAGATATTATTTGTTATCCTAAATATGGTTTCAAAGTGTGGAATACAAAAACAAGGAGCAGTTATAATAACCACTCCTTGATTTTTGATTAGCCTACTTAGTCAAACTGGTCTCTAATGCTTTTTAATTCCTTAACCAGATATCCACACATAACTTCCGGAGACATACCGTCGCAGTCGTTATTAGAAGCCTTTGTTAAGCCCTTGATGACATGATCTAAGTTGCTTTTTAATATTTCTGTTTCTCCAAATGTTAACAATGTACATCCTTTTAACATAATTCAATCCTCCTTGTATGCGTTTATTTTGTTATCCTAAATATGGAACTAATTGCTTCATACTAGCGGTGTTTGTGTTAATATTGCCGTCCGATATTTGTCGTCCAGATAACTAAGTAATTCCATAACTTTATCCAAATCTTCGTCATCAAGCGATTCCAAGGTAATTAACAAATTTCCATACTTGGATTTTGAGTTCTCCAGTTTGTATTTCAGATCGCTGCATTTCTTATACTTCAATGCCAGTTCGTTTTCAGTCATCGCGATATCGTTATAAACAACAATACGATCATAGAGATCCTTGTCCGAAAACGTCCTATCTCCAATCTTAAATGATTTTCGTTTTGCACTGATCTTTTCAACAGTTGCTTTTTCAACACATGGATGTCTGTAATAACGAGACCAACCTGCGGGAATCCAGAGAACAATACCGACAGTATCTCCTACTTTTAGTTCCTCTGGTGATAAGAATGTTAATGATTTACTCATTGTTTGTTTCCTCCTTTTCGTGTGTAAAACATTTTGTTATCCTAAATATGTGACCGAGTGTATGCACACAAAGAAAAGGAAACAATCATGATGATCGTCCCCTTTCTGTGTGTTTTACCCGATTTGGTTTTCCAAGACTTGACATCATACCGGTAATTCGTATTCTGGCGGTATCGTTTTGTATTTTGGTCGTAAATATTGATCCTCAATATCTACATTTGCAAGTTCTTTTGCACGAATCTTGTATGCCATAAAAGCGACATTACAAGATTCAAATCGTTCATCTGTTGTAATAGAGTATTTCGTAGGGAAAACAATCAAGTCCTCGATTGTTTTAATTTCGCCACACAGTTTTCGAACTCTGGATGAAAAATTGATCCAGTAATCGTTATAGGCGTCTAATGCTGTTGCGAAAAACTTATTACCAGATAACGTATCATAACCAAAATCAGTAGAAATCTTTTCTCCATTACAATTAACAGATTCTAAGCGTTCACACTTTACGATATTGTGTTCCATTATCTTTAAAACCTGGCACTTAATAATGGAATCACGCCAGTGCTCATAATGGTATACGATGTCATCTGGTTTGAAATCATTCGTTTTCTGTACTTCGTCTTCATTCATATCAATTCTCCTTTACATATGTTATTTGTTTCATCTTATCTTAAATATGTATTCCGTTATTGCAGACAAACAAAAAAAAGACGCCAACAATATTGAGGCGTCTTTTGTTTTGTTTTACCATGTCCAAGCTGATGTTTCTCCTTTTTCTTTGCCGTCCAGATACTTCTGCGTCAAATATGTAAGAAGTTCATCAATTCGGTTCAGACTCTCTTCGTCTGCCCAGAACAGTTTAAACAAAGGTAATCCGTCAGGAGCCACTTCGTTTTCAAGATCGCGAACCATTCTATCGCATTTTAAGGATAATGCATATAATTCGTTCTCTTTCTTTGCGGCATCATCCAGATAAACAAGATTGTCTGCTGCCTGTTCTTTTGTAAACTGTATTTCGTATCCATCTTTATTGTGAAAAATAATGTACTCTATTCCGGATTCCGTGATTTTGTTTACGATTTTGGCTTCTGTAATCTCTGTTCTTACAATCGCATGATCCCGACCAATACAGGTACATTCTACATATCCGACGGTATCTCCGATTTGTAACTGATCAGGATCACAATAATGTAACGTTTCCATTCTTTTGACTTCTGTTCCTTTCATGTTTAATCCTCCTTGTTTTCATTTATTTTGTTATCCTAAATATGTGATAAAACGTTTTGTATTATCCTCAGAAACAAAGAAAGGCACCTCAAACAAGATGCCTTCTTTTTGTTAATCCAAGTTAATTCCAAACTTTTCTGCTGCAATTGTCTGGATTGCACATTTTTCGTTATAAGACGAACCGGACTCAAAACAGTTGTTTTCTTTTGCGACATTGAATGTAAAACGAAGCAGGTCTTCCAACGTATTGATATTTTTGCTTACATCGTTTACGTATTCGGATTTCTCTTTTTCTACATCATCCGCAAGTTCTTTCTTCGTTGTATACAAATTGCTAAGTAAAGCAACTGTGTCTCCTCTTCCGGGTTCTTCTAAATCTAGTATTACGCATAACCCGGGCGGAGCAAGTATTAGATCGCTTTTGATAACACCTTTCAGAATCTGACCATTTTGGGTATCCAGGTATAACACTTTTGTTCCAACTTTTGCTTCTGCTGCTTTCAACCTACTTGTCCTCCCCTGAATCTTTACGAATACCGGCTTCGTATTCTTCCTCACTGATCGGAATTAGGCTGTTATAATACTTCCACGCTTCTTCATGAAACTTTGATGTTTCATTTGACAGGTACTCGATAATGAGTTTGAGATAATTCATCGACCCATCACGTTCGATACCCATTAATGGAGCAATAAGATCGAGTTTTCCTTTGAACTCCCATTTTTCTTGAGTCAGATCTGTATCTCCATTACCATCTCCGGTGTACCCATATGAAAGTTTGATGGTATCCGCGTTTGCAAAGTATTCCGGATGCGTTGTTTTAAAATACACATTTGTTACCTTCTGTTCTCCATCCGGTACTGGCTTGTTGCCGATTTTTACTGTGTATCCAAAAGAATGGACTTCGCCTATCTTACTCATACAATCGGCACATATCTGCATTTCCTTGTCGTCGATTGTTACATTTGCAACATCTTTTTCGTTTCCACAAATTTCACATTTCATTTTAAATCCTCCTTGTTTTGTGAAGCAAAATGCGACTGCCCATGCAGGAGCAGAGGATTTAGCCTCCTTTGTTTTGTATGCGTTTATTTTGTTACCCTAAATATGGAACTAGACATTTGCATACAAAACTATTTGCTCCAAACTTCTTTTAATGCCATTGTTTCGAATTCTTCTTTGGAAACCGGAACTAAATCGTCGAAATACATACGAGCATTTTTGTGATATTCCGAAGATTCGTCGTTCAAACAATTGATTATGAAACGTCTGTAGTCTCCGTATTGATCACTCTTAAAATTCATTATGGACGCGACAACATCCAATTTTGCTATAAGTTCCCATTCTTCACGAGACATATTTTTGCATTCCTGCCTGTACCCTATTTTGATTCTGTCTGCGTTTCCGAAATATCCTGGATGCAAAGTTTTAAGATATACATATGTTTTCTCTATAGCCGCATCCGAAATATGATCAGAAACAGAACGGAAACCAATCGAATGGATATCTCCAATCTTATTGATGCAATCGGAACAAATATTCACGTCTCGTTCGTTTATGGTAACCGACCTTACTGTATTATTCTCTATTCCACATTTGTCACATATCATAACCGTGACCTCCAGTTTTAGAATTCTTTGTTTTTGTCTCTGTTTTTGATCTGCATTTATGGTAGTAAAGACCATCTTTTTCTTCCGTTATGTTGTGAATACAGGAATGACAATAATGATCGCATTCTGTTTTGCTGTTATCCTGTTCGTGACTCATACACTGCACCTCCATTTATCGAAATACTACATGAATAATTTTTTGTACACAAAAGATAAGGCTCACGAATTCAAAAACTCGTCAGCCTTATGATTTCTTTCTAAATATTTCACAGATCAATTCATCCAGTTTTTCACAAACTGATAACATACCTGAATTAATTTATCCGGATTCGTTCCGTTATAATACAACATCTGATCCCTTCGATCCGGATATGCACTTTCTACCATACAGACAAGCCGGTGTGCTACAAACTTTGTATTCACACAAAAGAAATCTGTTTTTGACCCAACAGCATTTGTATTCTCTTTTGTTAGCTGATCAACATTTGTCCAACCCATGTCTGCTAATTTATCGAGAAGATCATTTCTGCCTCCGATCATTAGTATCCGGAAATTGTTCAAATAATCGATCATTTCAGCTTGGGATACGGATATTTCGGAGGCAAAATCTTCGTTCTCAACTGTTTCTTCCAAGAAAATATTCCGATTCTTTGTTTTTTCTTCTTTAAGTTCCTGTGTCATGTTTTCTATGATTCCGGATTTTACAGATAATTGATACTCTAACTCTTTAATCCGCTTATCTCGGTCCGCCAACAGCTTTTGGTAGTCCGATTTTTCGGTTTCTTTTGATTTTAATTGTTTGTAATCGGCGGCTATAGATGTCAGCCGTTCGTTTTCTGAAACCAGCTTTTTGATCTGTCGTTCGGTATCAGAAATCAAACGCTGTGATTCTGCAGCATCTACGACAGCATCCACATTGAAACTCCGATCCAAAAATCCAAGCAGTTCAAAAACAGAAAAATAATGGATCCCTGTATCATCGTGTCCGTCTCTGTTATAATTTGCGGTTCTCTGCATTCCAAATGCTTTTCTGAATACAATCTCATTTTCGTATTGCTGTTTTGGAACGCCTTTTATCATTTTTGAGCCAGTTGCAACCGATCTCATATGTCCGATCACATAATAATTTCCCTCATAGGAACATTTACTGATATGGAATCTGCCGAGTTCGAAGTATTTACCAATGAAATCGTTTCCCAAACAGTTTTTGAAACACGATAACAAGTTATAAGAAAGACAATCGTTTATCTCGTCATGATCCATACCGTGTTCCAAAATATGTGAACCAAGTATTTTGGTATCTCCGAATACTTCATATATGGCATACATAACAATTAAGAAGGCATAAATAGATAACCCGCGACAATCAGAAATATAATATTTATCGTTGTTCACGCAATATCCCATTTTCTTAAACACCATACCTTCTTTCGGATACTGTTGTAAGTTCGGGAAAAGACTGTATAATGTGTTTTTGTGATCGGTATCAAGTACACACGAAGCTAAAGCTTCGTGATGTGCTTGCTTTGGAGAGTTAGGTTTTAATCCATCAAACAAGTTTAATTGATTTGAACCTAATCTCTCCTTATCAGTCATACTAATACCAAGGAAAAATGGAAGTCCAGTGTTGTACAATCCATCTACGAATCCATAAGTGATGACATAAACTCCTTCTCTGACAGTCTTGATTGCAGATACAAAGATTGCGCACATTCGCAAATCCATTCATATCGGTAGTCAACAAATCTGGAGGTCATATTGAGTGGTATGTACATTGGGTTTTTGTTATCCGTTAATGAATCAGGGCCTAATTCATTTCGAACACGTTTATAGTCTTCTAAATCATAGTGATCCCATCTTGTCAAATCTGGAAGATCTACAGGTAGTTCCTTATCATACGATTCCTTTGTGATACTCATTGCTGTAAGTTCTGACATTCCGACACAAAGAAACGGCATCATATCTATTTTTATATCATCCTCTTTGATTTTTTCACAACAGAATGCAGGTATATAAAAACCATCTTTTAAAACAAACGTTGTGATGTCGGCAAAAGGTATTCGTTTTCCGTTAATCTGCAGATTATCTCTTACTTTGTAACTGAGATGCGGTTTCTTTTTCCAGTTTTCTAACGACTGAAAACCTTCTTTATTTTTGCTGTTTTCGGAATCAAGTGCACACGAAGCTAAAGCTTCGTGGTGTGCTTGCTTTGGAGAGTTTGGTTTAAAAAGCGAAGCTTCGAGATTCCGCATCTTTACAGATGCATGATCCATTAAACAAGTTAATGGATTTGAACCTAATCTCTCCTTATCCGTACACCTTCGTTCTTTTCTTGACATTGGTTCCACCTGCAAGCTTGTCATAGTTATCGATATCTTTTGGTCTTTTGCTTTTGTTTTCAAATCCATGTAAAAAGCCTCCTATTTCTTTTTCTTTTGTAAACAAAAAGGCTCACGAATCCGAAAACTCGTCAGCCTAATTATGGTTTCTCTCAATATATATTTGTTCACGCCATATATTCGAAACACGGCATTGGCTGTAATTTGAACAGATTTTTCATATGCATAGAATCGATTTTTACTTTTACAGCTTCATCTTCGATTACTCCAGTTCTGATATATTTATCGAGAACGTCATATGAAAATCCAAGATTCATCTCATCAGTCTTTCCACACAAGCCGTCAGATGGTGTTTTATCAACAAGTTCTGCCGGAAGTCCCAGTTCACGACCAATTGCTTTTACTTCAGAAACAGTTAATCGAGATAACGGACTAAAATCACCAGCTGCATCCCCAAATTTTGTTGAGTACCCAACCCAATCTTCTGAAAGATTACATGTATTCGCAACCCGTCCATTTACCGACTGAGAAACGGCATATAAAGTTGCCATACGAATACGCGCCGGAAGATTTGTTGTGGTCTGTTCCGTAACCTCAATATCGGCTACATTTTCATGGATACTGTCTAATACTCCATTGATCGCAAGTCCAACATTTACTGTATAGTTTTTGATTCCTAAGTGATCACAAAGCATATGAGAATACTTAATGTCACTCTGCTCTCCATTTGGCATCAGAACACCAATTACCCGGTCCTTACCTAAAGCGGCAACACACAGTGCCGCCACGACACTGGAATCTTTACCGCCAGACACACCCACAACGGCTTTACAACCGTTGCCATTCTCTTCAAACCATGTCGTAATCCATTCTACGATTTCGTCTTTCACTCTTTTTGCATCAAACATATATGTTTCCTCTCTTTCTTTAAATCCGGTTCATCACATCATAGAATCGGATCAAATATTCGTATACATTCTCAGGCACTAACTGTTTTACCTGGTCAAATTCGCCTTTTTCACACAGATTTCGAACCAAACTTGATGATGTATGGTTTTCCGGAATCCGAATCTCTGTAAAATGATCTTTGTATTCCATCAATCCGGATTCCTGTAAAGCGGTTTCTAATTTTTGTCCTTCCCTTACACAGGCTACAAAGTGGTATTCCTCTACAAACGGTTTCCAATTATACCAAGTAGGCAGGTCTTTTATATTATCCATACCAAGACAGATATAGTACTCGTTAAACTTGTAATCCTTCTCAGCTTCATCTCTTAATTGTGTGATCGTATTGTATGTTCTCTGTGGGAAGAAACTAGTTGTTTCAATATCCAGAGCCCATATATTATCTTTCTCACAATTTGGCATCGAATTGATGAGAGATACTCTACAATATCCCGGAATTAATGTTTTCTTCTTTGCAACGTATGTATCATGAGCCGGGATAAAGTATACGATATCGGCATTGACTGCTTTTTTTGCAGCCAACGCCATATCCACATGTGCATTTGTAATCGGGTTGAAACTACCCGGAATAAGCAAAATCTTATTCATAATTCATTCTCCAATCGATACATCTTCTAAGGTAATCCACATATTCCGGATTCTTACACATGCCCTTGCCTTCGACGTCTGATAATTTTGCAACATCCATTCCGTTACATTTTGTCGTTTTCATTACAATGTTCAATGCTGGTACGTCTGTGTCATTGCTGATGTAAGTGCCGATCCCGAAAGCAACGTTTACTCTGTTGTGAAAGTGATAGAATAACTGGTCCGCTTTATCGAAGTCAAGACTATCGCTGAAAAGTAATGTCTTTGTTTTCGGGTCAATACCCAGAGATTCGTAATGTTTGATCATTTTCTCGCCCCAGGCAATTGGATCGCCACTGTCATGTCTAACTCCACTAAACAAAGTTGCATATGTTAACTGAAAATCCTTTAAAAAACAGTCTGTGGTGATTGTATCTGTAAGAGCAATACCATTTAAAACACCATATTCTTTTACCCATGCATCAAGTGCATACCAGTTTGAATAAGACGGATTATGTTTGTGATTTCCCTGACCGGAACACATAATCCATTCGTGTGCCATAGTTCCAACTGGAATCAGATTGTATTTCTTTGCCAGGTATACGTTTGACGTACCGATAAATTTTGATGAACTATATTTTGTATCATTTAAGTGTGATAACTTTTCGACAGCCAATTCCTGTGCTTCCGCTGATAACCGTCTTCGAAGTCCAAACTCAGAGAAAGTGCCAATGCATAAGTGACCGCTTTTAAGGTTTTTATATTTAGAATCCAGTCGTCGTTTAAAGCTTTCGAATAATTCATCATAATTATATGCCATTCTGAAATACACTTCATTTACAATGGCAAGTGTCGGGATCTCATACATGGAAGTATTCAACCAGGTTCCTTTTGTTTCGATTGCCAGTCCGCAGTCAGCATCTGTAGTAATCTCGAAATCTTCATAACGTGGATGCCATAATCGCAAGAAATCTACATAGGAACCCTTCATCCATTTAATATTGTCAATGTATGCCAGTTCGTCTTCGGTGAAACGCAAACCACAATACAGTTTAATCTGCCTGCGGATTTCTTTTACCATTTCCTGGGTAAAATGTACATCTTTGTTTCTGCATTTAAAACTCCATGTTGTTTTATAGTCACTAAAATGGTGATAAATCGCCTGACCCATACTAAGTTTATACATATCGGTTTCCAACAAGCTGTGAATAATCTGATCCATAATTATTTTCCTTCTTTCTTAATCTGTTCGAATACTGCTTTATCGTTTTCACACTTACAAAGCATATTCATATACTTATCGATGAATGCCTTGTCATTCGGGTGCATTGCAATTGGTTTACTTTTCTTTACATTCCACCACTGCAATTCTTTTTCAAACGTAAACGATTTTCCGTAATACGCCTTACCAGCACCCAGATAATCACAAAGCATTTCTTTCTTGTACTTCATCGGCATTTCAATTGGTTTCCCACCATTATCGAAATTGTCTTGCCAGTACTCGTAGTGGTGTTTGTTCCTTCCTTTATGATGCATCCAAGCTGCCGACCACCCGTTTTCTTTCTTACAGGCGTCTATTGGACTCGAAGTACCTTGATAGTATTTCACACTTTCGAAAAACTCTGTCGGCGAAAACTTTGACAAATCATGCGTGAGTCCCTGCAAAGAGATTCCAACTTTACAGCAGTAATAGAATACCCAATGCTTGTGGACACATACTTTTGCAAAATGTTTGAATGCATTTACAATGTAGTTACTCATTGATAACCTCAATCTGGCAGGACTTCATAACTTCCAATGCAGCTTTATGTTGTTCTGGTGTAACTCCTGCGCAACAACTTGCATCTACTGTGATATCAATATCCGGATAATTTGCTCTAATGATGAGTGCATTTGAAACCACACAGATATCTGTGCAAAGTCCGCAGATCTCAACACTGTCAAACCCGAAATCATTCCAATTTAACCAACCGAATGTAATCTTATCGATTAGAACATCATGATCGACATCGAAATCTAATTTATCCGAAATCTGCCATCCAATAGTATTTCTTACACAATGAGTTACCGGAAGATGTTTTCCTTCATATGTATCTAAATAGTTCGGGAAATGTGTATCTCTGGTAAAGATCACCTGTTTTCCTGCTTCTCTGTACTCTTTAATTTTCTTTGCTACATTTGGTACGATAGCAACGGCTTCTTTTGTTCCAAGCGAACCATCAATAAAGTCGTTTTGCATATCGATTACAATTAATGTGTCTCTCATAGATCTTATTTCCTTTCTTTTTGTTTGCTGTTCACTGTTTACAAATATTACAAGGCTCACTTTTTGCAAATCTCGTCAGGAATATGAGAAAAAGGATAAGAATAAGGAACAGAAAAGTACCTGACTATCTCTCATCCTTATCCTCATCCTTATCCTTATCTCATCCGATTACTTTTCGTACCGCTTCCAATACTCGGTTTGCCTGAAATGGCTTCACAATGAAATCTTTTGCTCCAGCTTGGATTGCTTCGATTACCATTGCCTGTTGTCCCATAGCAGAGCACATAATGACATTTGCATTCGGATCGAGTGCTTTAATACGCCTGACAGCTTCGATTCCGTCTATTTCTGGCATTGTGATATCCATTAAAACCAAATCTGGTTTCGCTTCTGGATATCGTTCTACCGCTTTTAATCCATTTTCTGCCTCTGCTGCAATTTCATATCCGTTTTTGACTAAGATATCCTTAATCATCATTCTCATAAATGCTGCGTCATCGCAAACCATAACTCTCTTCATTACGCAATTTTCCTCTCTTCTTTTGTTTTCTTTACCATTGTATCTTCCTCTTGATCTTCCGGAAGCCCATCATTCGTGGTCTCTTCGTTTCTTGTCCGGTCGTGCTGTACCCTCACTGCGTTACACTTTACAAATTCGTCAGAGGATGTCAGTTTTATCAGGTACTCTACAGCGGACTCAAAAGTAATGCCATCAAACCATTCGCTACCAGGTTTCCTGTATTCCGCAAAATGGTCATGCATGATATGTTCCAGACTATAGAGGACAGTAGGGATTGATACATATTCGCGTACGATCTTATGCCCCGCACCATTGGAACCGGACAGAGATCGTTTTCTCTGTTCGAAATCTGTTGTAATTCCAATTTTTATAAATCCTTCATCGTTTTCTAAAACATAGATGTTATATTGTTTCATTTTTTTTTGTCTCCTTGTTCCTATTATTTCAATATCTTAAATATGTGCGAACGGGTAACAAAGGAATACGACATACATAAGAAAAGGAGTACTCTTTCTGTACCCCTAATCGATTTCTCGTATGATTGTGATATTCAAAACTTTTAACATATCGATTGTTTCGTGGTTCGTCATTACAATTGGGCGCTGAACAGATTCTGCCCGGTTTTTGATTACCCTTGCAATGCGCCCATCTGATAACTCGACGTCACAACCAACCGGATATAATACAAGGTATTTCAGAAAGGTTTCCACGACGTGAAGATCAAACATAGTACCGCAATGAGACATTAAGAACTCAATACTTTCCGACGCCTGGTAATCGTCTTTATATGCTCGTTTACTACAAAGAGCGTCATAAACGTCGGCAACATGAATAATCTTTGCGATCAATGGTATTTCGTTGCCGGAAAGACCTTTCGGATATCCGCTTCCGTCTTCGTTTTCATGATGTAACAACACGCCAGCTCTCGTTGCTGCACTGATTCCCGGATTTCCATACAACATATCGTATCCGATTTGCGGATGTTTATTGATGATCGCGCGTTCTTCATCTGTTAATTTCCCGGGTTTATCGAGAATAGAAGTATCGATCATCGTTTTTCCAATATCGTGCAGCATCGCTGCGGTCGCTAAATCCTGCAACTCCTTCTGCTGCATCCCAAGACCGATTCCGCAAGCTGTCGCATACAAAGATACATTGATGCAGTGATTATAGGTTGCGTCATGGTGCGACCTCATATCCTGTAAATCAAGAAGTAGTTCATCACGTTCCAACATTTCGTTTACGACCTTATTGGTACAATAAATAACTTTATCAATATCAATCGATTTAAGAGCGGTAACCGCTTGGATCCGTTCTTGCTGTGTAATTATCTCATCAAAGGATTCATAATCTGAATACTTATCATAAATATAGATACCTGCATATTCTAACGCCCGTATCTGCCGTATATTTGTGTTTGTTATTGTATGATTTGCTGCCAGTAAAAGGTTTCCGGACTCATTACAAATGGATCTCGCTGTAACCATTCCTGGGATAATGTTTTTTGTACGTACGAATTTCACGAATAGCCACCATCCGTAGCCCTTTCTTAGTATTTTTCAACGTCACTCCCTGTAAAAGGTGACAAACAGGATACTGGTTTTTGAAGTGTGTTGAATGTTTGTTTCACGCGTCCGATTCACAAACTTTTTTGTTCTCCTATTTCTTTTACCCACGCATGAGTTTCCAGACTTAATTTGTTCTCCAAAGAAAAAAAATCCAAAGAAAACATAAGACCAATCATTTTCGTTTTCAAATGGGCCATGTAGGACTCGAACCTACGACCTGCCGGGTATGAGCCGGTTACTCTAACCAACTGAGCTAATGGCCCTTACTAAGGAGCTACCACTCTTCTGCTCCTTGTGGTTTTCCAAAATCGACCTCTTTTGTTTCTTCGTATTTGATGGCTTCGAGCGGTTTCTGATAATGTCTCTCTAATACCTCTTGAAGACTTCGCCGCGGCCAGTTCGTGATGATTATTTCTCTGACTCCAGTTACCATATCACTTAACCTCCTTTTTATGCATATACGAATTCACATAATTTACAATCTGCATTGGCGAATATGCCTGAAAACCAGCATCTGCAGCCCGTTCAAGTTGATACCAGTAATCGTCTACAATTGCAATCTCATCTTTTTCGTATACATATGCGGCTGCGATTGCGTTTAACATATCCAGTTTTCCATCTTGTGTACCTACACAAAAGTTTTCAAGATTAACTCCGTACATTCTTTTTATGAATTGCTGTTTTGTTTCCATATGTCTAAATGACTCTGTTCTCGATATTAATCCCATACGGATTCCTTTTTCTTCGCATATATTCATAAACAAAGCCAGCTGTTCGTTAACCTGACAATTTTTCCAAACTGACATATCCCCTACTACCATTTTTGCATTATATTCCTCATCACCACCACTCGTATGATCTGTATGAATACACAATGTATCATCAAAATCAAATAAGATAATCTTTAATTTCGCTATATTTTGCATCTACTTTTCCTCCTTATTTCACATCTTTTATAATTATGCCCGCATATATAAAGGCAGGGGAATGGATTCGAACCATTCTAATAGTCTTACTCTCTGTGTATCCTAACACTTCGATGTCCAACATTACACGAATGATGTATCAGCTCCACACATACCATAAACCTTGTCTCAGACGTTCCACAACGACCTTCCCCTGTATGTTGGTTTACAGGAATCGCTACGTCGCCCCGCATGTTTTGTTTAGCCATGAGAAACCAGTTAACAACTATGGGAGAAAAATTATAACTGGTTTCTCACGATTATAAATATGGGTGAGTTCCAAACAAAGGAATACTCACTGAGAAAATGAATATGAAACAACTCATCTTTTATAAGGCTCAAAGTTTGGAAAACTCGTCAGATTTCTAACAATTATTTCGATATCCTTTTAACAATAACAAATCGGAACCGGATATTTTGGAACCGTTCTTTCGCAGACTTCTTTCACAGTACCTTTTACGATACCAGTATGATTTGTCTGCAATTATCAGGTTCCAAAACTTCCGGTTCCGACTATTTTAAGCACACTTCTTTTTACCAGATTGTTTCCAGAAGTCAATGATAAGACCAAGCATTTTTGTTTTTCTGTCTGCGTCTATTGTTGTCACACAAGTTTCAAGAGCATCTTCCGTTTCCACGATAATAACTTTCTTCTTTGCTCTTGTGACAGCGGTATACAACAAAGATCGAGTCATCATATGAGTTTTCGATTTCGGCAGATAAACAATAACTGTATCGGCTTCTGACCCTTGTGATTTATGGATTGTGTAAGAGTAAGCGAAATCCATATATCGTAAACAGGACGGATCATAATGAACGTCATCAAACCCATCATGTACTATTACTTCTTCATCGGTTATCGTTACAATAACACCAAGATCACCATTGATATACATATCATAATCATATTCTGGATACTTCTTGTCATACTTGTCTTTGTCCTGCTTCTTTTCGGTATCTGTAATGATGATTTTATCACCAACCATTGGATTCTTAGATAAGTCTGCCCATCCTTTGTAACAGATTTCCTCACGAACATACCGGTTCATGCGGTAAATTCCGGCAGAATCCTGATAAGAAGGCTCAATCAACTGTACCGCAAATGGATTCCGTTTATCGTAATATGCGGTCATCAGTCTACAAAGCATTTTATATCCTTCATTGTCATCACTTGTGCTTATTACAATAAAATCATCCTGATTAGATACCGGCATTTTACCGTCGTTGATCAGACTCGCATTTTGTACAATTGTTCCGGCGCCCTTTTGTCTGAAATTTTCTTTTAACCGGAACACAGGAAATACATTACTTGCAATTAAGTCATGTAAACAATTTCCAGCACCGATACATGGTAACTGATGTTCGTCGCCTACGAACACAACAAGAGTTCCTAATTTTACGGCGTCTAATAACATCTGCATAACTTCGATCGATATCATAGAACTTTCATCCACAATAATAAGGTCAGCTTCTAATGGATTCTCTTTATCTTTTGGCAAGCAATCTTCGTCCACGATATGTCCGCCGCCAAAAGGATTGTAATTGATCATTTTATGAATTGTTTCTGCAGTCTGTCCGGAACTTAAAGATGTGCGCACAGACCTTGTTAACTGTTTTGCCGCCCTTCCAGTTGGTGCGCAAAATTTAATAACTGCTTTTGGAAAATGCTTTTTATATAAAGTAACTAACCCATTTACAACTGTTGTTTTTCCAGTGCCAGGACCGCCTGTAAGGATTGCAACCCCAGGACATTCTAAGATATGAAAAGCTTTTCTTTGGTCCCTACCAAATGATAACTTTAATTCTGCAGCAACTTCGTCAATTTCTTCTTCTGTAACTGTAAATGTAGGTTTTCCATTATTCACAAGAGAGATTAATTTTTGCGCTACCTGAATTTCTGCATTATGATATTTTGTTAACGATACTGTTTTGGTGTCCTTGTCCAGCATGACAGAAGATGGTCCACTTTTTGCGAATACCATGGAAATATAGCATGCAGGAATTTCGACACCGTACTTACTCCGTTTACTTGCATTGTTTATTTTTTGCACCAATTCTTTTGTTGTTATATAGGTATGTCCGTTATCTGCTGCTTGGTGCAATGCATTTATCACATATCCATACACTCGTTTTGGATCCGTAGCACTGAATTTCTTCTTTTCATTTTCAGATAAACTGTATGCATATTCGTCTGCCGTACGCATACTAACACCACTTGCCAGCATGATCCGATATGGGTCCTTTCTGATCGCATTTAAAATAGCTTCTGGTTTATCACTAATCTTGAGTTCCGCACAAGTAGACCGGATGTGTAAAATATCATCGGTACTAACTTTATAATTAAGAAGTTCATCACAAAGTGATTTCAACACAATATCTGCTTTTGTCCTTGCTTTCAATAAAATCTTAATCAATTTATCTCCGATTCCGCTTAATTCCGGATCCATAAGAATCCGGTTTCGTAAATCTTCGTCTCCAAGAGTAAGAATATCTTCGCCGAATTTATCAACAAGCATCGTGACTTTTTTCTCTCCAAGACCTGTCATTTTTGGTTTCTTCGCCATTTTTAACTTTGCGTTTTCGGAAGAAACAATTGCACGACAGCGGCTTGTTAGATATTGAATCGTTTGCTCTTTGGAAAGCCATGTTATCTCGATCGTAGCGCAGACTAACACTTCTTGTTCAAATTTGCCGACAATTTTAACGGGCTCTCCTTTATGGACTTCAAGGATTGGACCTAAACATTCTACGAGCCCATAATGATTGCGGACGAGTTTTGGGTCTAATGATTCTAATTGAAAATATACGTTCTTTTCTCCCTTATCATACTTATTGGAAACCGACTTGATGGTTCCCTTTGTTATGACTGTATTTATATTATCGCTCATTTTTTTTGTACCTCCGAAGATAGCAACACCGTCAGTCTGTATTCTGACGGCATTCCTATTTCATATTTTCTTGTTTGAGTTTCTTCTTATTTAAAATACTTCGACGGAAACTGGCTTGAATGGATAATTGATCTCATATCAGAGACGCCACAAAAAGCAAACAAAGTCTGTGTCAGCGCTTCGATATCGACGAGATCAAAGAAACCAGGGATTGTTTCTTCCCAGTATCCGTTGCTGCGGTTTAAACGTACGGAACCATAATTTGTACTCACATATAACCAGCTTGACGTATAACTGTATTCTTTTGCAGATACGGATGTGATCGATGCTTTTTCGATTCCGGTCGGGATCATAAGATACAGTTTATTGAACATATCCACATAACCCATAATTCCGGTATCTGTTGCGATGTCAAGACGGGTTAGAATATCGATATAGCGGTAACGAAATCCTTTTTTCGGCTCCATTAATGCCTGTGCCATATGTAAGAGGTCTAAAACAATGGCTACATTTAATGGGGCACCAGTCTTTTGAGCTGCAGTGCATAAGAAACCAGCAAGGAATTCCTGTACCTGCAGACCAACGATCGTAGCTTCTGTTCCAAGAAATTCACAAACATGCATCATAACTGTAGAAAGATCAGGTGCATTTGCTACCATTTCATTTGTGATTCCATTCTTTTCCGTAATCTCAGGCGGAATCGGGTTTGTAGGTCTGATCAATGTAGCGAATGTATCATCTGGAATCAATACATTATCTTTAAAATGACCTCGAGCAATAACGATTCCGATCATTTCACTATTCATAGGATCTAACCCAGTTGTGTCTATTTTTACAAAATTAACATGTTTTCCGGACACGAGAATACGAGGAATCATATCTCTCCAGTTTGATTTATACACGGTTCTATATACTCTACTATTTTTAACTTCTGCCATAATCGTTTCTCCTTTTTAATCTGACAATGAGTTCTGTTACTGTTTTCTACTCATTACAAGGCTCACAAATACGATTTCTCGTCAGGAAATTAAGAATGTTTTTCAAAAATAGGTATATATTCGTACTGTACACGCATCCGTGCGTTCCATGTATTTAATTCCAACACTCCAACATATTAGTGCCACTTCTTTATAATCTAAATAAGCGCATCCAAAGAACAGACAAAAAGAAGAACCCAAATTATGGATTCTTCTTTGTTTGTGTTTTTCTGTTATGATCTACGGCTCGATATCGCCTTCGTTGTATTCCTGTTCTTGGGACTCTAATCCGTCACCACTATCTGGGACGTCTTCTCGTAGAACTTGAGTTGTTGAGTCAAACGCTATCGTTCCAATATGTGATACTGAATTAGGAATGTTTACTTCTGACAAGTTATGACAGAGACTAAAAGCAGAATCTCCAATACTTGTTACACTGTCTGGGATTGTGACGCTGGTAATCGGACAGTCAAAAAATGCCGCATTACCAATTGTTTGAACTGTATTAGGAATTGTTACATTTGAGTCAAGCCCTTTGTATCTTAATAATGCTGTCTTTGTTTCGTCTTCATAAATAAAATCACCATCTTGATATCCATTTACAACATAAGCACCCCAGTTATCTCCATTTGTATCAATTGTAAAATCTCCATTGTATATAACATTGTTAACGTTAAAAAACGCAGACTGACCAATATACATATCTTCATTGTTTGGAATTTTAAGATCAGATAATTGATAACAATCATAAAACGCATTTTCATCAATAAAGTTAATATTATCGGACATTGCTACTTCTTTTAAGTTAGGGCAGTTTTCAAAAGCGCTTTCTCCAATAGCAACAACACTATTTGGTATCGTCACTTTTTCAACCTGATAGTTATTAGAAAATGCATTATCATTGATGTATTTTACTCCATCCGGAATGATTATTTCGGTATCCATTTCAAGACAGGCTCTTAATTCTGTTTTATCTTCGTCGAAAAACACAAGATTACCTTCTACGAAACCGTTTATTGTTTTTACTCCGGACTCATCTAAGTCGATGTTTGTATTTATCAAAATATTTGGAACGGCAAGAAACGCATCTTGTTCTATTTCTTTGACACTGTCTGGAATTTTCAAAAAAAGTCTCACACAGTCACTGAATGCTCCAGCTTTTATACTTATTACGTCGTCTGAGATGTTAATATTTTTCAGATTCAAACATCCGCAAAATGTAGCAACTTCAATTTTGTTTAAATTTTCCGATAACATCGCATTTTTCAATTCCCTACATCTGAAGAATGCATGATCACCAATACTTGTTACACTGTCCGGAATTATAACGCTTGCAAGTTCAAAGCAATCAGCAAATGCAAACGATTTGATTTCCGTAACAGTTTCCGGAATAACAACATTCTTAAGCGCACTGCACTCATAGAATTGATTTTCTTTAATATCTGTTACGCCTTCTGGGATTATAACGTATGCAACGTTATCTTTTAACCCAGAAGCATCCCTATAATCTTCTGATAACAGATTCAAATTTTCATCATAACAGCCCGGCTGCAACAGTTTTCCATTTCCGATTGCTCTGATTTGTTCCTCATATGTCGGTTTCATAATTTAATTCTCCTTAATATATATATTTTTTCAATAAACAAATTTCAGTTACAACATAAATATGGTATGAATGTTTTGATTTATGAAAGAAAAGAGACAACCTAATGGTTGTCTCTCATCTGGTATTAACGAACCCGTAAAATTCCGGGTCGTATTCACTAAACGTATGCTTTTTACGCTTAGCGGCTTTTTTTTGGTGAACCTTGTCCGCTTCCTCAAATTTGTAGTTCGTAATCTGTCTCAAAAAGTTGTTTATTCTTGATGAAACCGATGCGTCTTTGAACTCGTGTTCATGAAAGCCGATCGAAGTTTCTCCAGTCTCTCTTCTCTCTGCAGCATCATAATTATTGTGAAATAATCTGATATCGAGACTTGTGTCAAGATACCATGTATCCTCGCCACAAGTGATATAGAGTCTGTCACCGTACCAGTAACAGGTTCCGTCTCTATCTGCAAATAATTTCTGAATAAGACGACAGGATGCATCTTCGAATAGCCTCTGATATTTACGCCAGTTCTCACTGTAATCAGAAGCTCCGTTTGCAATGTACACAAGTTTCTCACAGGTTGGACATATTGGATATCGATAACCTCCTTTCGTTTTCTCGAGAACGAACACTTCTCGACATCCTTCAGTATCCCAATCTGTGATATATGGGCAACCTCGCGCATGGATCATACGTTTGCCGCCGATGGTCTGGATGAATTTGAAGTCTTTGGAAAACTCACCCGGTTCTCCATATTTAATTTGGCTCATCTCATAGAACCCTCCTTTCAATCAGTGTTAATTTGTTTCAAATTAAATATGGTTCGAACGGTAAGCAAACAAAAAGAAAAGAGCCTATGTTCGTACACAGACTCTGTTTCCTATCTTTAGTATGCCATTGCTTCGTTCTCCCTTACGAGGAAACCTTCACAAGACGGCAACTCAAAATAATCGATCGCAGCTTTTAGATTCCGGCTGTTTTCGCTTACTCTGACTCTCATATCTTCCAATTGAATCCCAAGAGGAATCGTTGTTACGATCGTTGCCAGATATTTGCAAGCAAATGCGTAGTCGCGTCCGGCAACAAGCTTTTTAAGAACGGATGCTGGAATGTCATACATTTTCAATGTCTTTTCCAGTTCATACAGATCTTCATCATCCTGCATTGAATCAATTGCATTATAAATGCTTTCGATACTTTGGAAACAACGAAGAAGTTTCTGAGCTGTTCCGTCTCCGATTCCTTTCACTCCTGGAATATTATCAGATGTATCACCGGCAAGTCCTTTCAAATCCGGGATCAACGCTGGATAAATACCCTCTTCCACCAGTGTTACTTTTTTATTGTATACGACCTGGTTTTTCATCGGCGGCGTAGGATTTGCAAACAAATTATTCATTCCACAAATTGGAGCCAAAGCTTGTCGTTTGCTCTCTGCCGTCGCATCATCTTTCTGGTAATACAGTCCGTATACGTTCGCATCATCATCTAACAATTGCAGCCAATCATGATCCGCTGTAATGAAGAATGTACTGTCAACGTTGTACTTAAACTGATTGATCACAGAACCGGCAAGGTCATCGGCTTCATAGACATCGGACCATAATGTTTTGATTCCGATATGATCGAGAATATCCTTAAAGATAAGGATCTGATCTTTGAAAGCTTCTGTTTTTGGTGGTCGTTTTCCTTTGTATCCGGCATAATAAAGCTTGCGGAATGTTGTCTGACTGTTTTTGTCAAATACAACTACAAGATAATCAGCAAGAAAATGATTCTGGATACGCAATATTTGGGACACAACACCATCGAGTACCTCAATATAGTGCCCATTCTTTTGTTTCATCATCTGTCTGCAAAGCATATTCTTTTTATCGATATCCTTCTCGGCCCTGATCACCATCGGTTCTGCCTTCGAATAAAATCGGTTAAATAAACATGCGCCATCAATTACTAGTAATCTGTTCATTATTAAAATCTCCTTTCGTATGATACATTTTTGATTACACATTAAATATGTATCGGACAAATGGAGACTAATGAATGATTCCTATTTTTCTGTTATCTCTTCTGTATCCTCATATACCGGAATCGACAGCTCGTCTCCAAAATCATCCTGCACGGATCTTTCCTGAGCTTCCATAAGAATCATGACCATAGCGGCTCTCTGTTGTTGGTCCTCTGTCATATGACTTGTTTCTTTTGTTAGCTCTGATTCTGACATTTCGGAAAGATAATCATAGAGTTCCTCATCTGTCATCTTGTCAATGTTTTTTCCACATCCTGTAAGCACTCCTGCGCATACAAGAATAAATAATAATGTTATGAATCGTTTTCTCATAATTTTCTCCTTTTCTCTCTATATATTCGGCTGCGGTATTAGAACCCTAGAACAAAGGGCTGCCCATAGTGACAGCCCAATATGTATGTTCCTATTCTTTTCGCAGCTTACGCTTGACCTGGTTCAGACTTAGCAGCCTTTGCGTTTTCTTCAGCTTCTTCCTGTTCACGGATCTTTTTCGCTGTTACATAAATTGTGGTAGCTTCATTTGCATTATTCACAATTACATGTTTATCTTCCTTATCATCTTCTGCTTTTGTAGTCAGCAGTTTGTATACCGGAGATGATGCCGGAATCAAGTTTTCAAACGGAACAACCGATCGTGACGTATACAGTAATCCTTCACCAGGACCTGCAGTCGCCAGGAATTCAACCTGTTCCTCTGATAACTCGTAAATACGCTGCAATGCCATACGGTCTGCATATGCCTGCTTCATGATAAGAGCAAAGTCTGAAGTTGCCAGAATTGTCTGACCTTCTTCGGTTGCGATCAAGTCGGAAATATTCTGTGTAATACCAGTTGGTGAACCCATCCATTTACGTGCACGCTTCCAGATCATCTGCAGGTAGGATGCAGCAGACGGCTGTTTTAACAACAGATAAAACTCATCAATGTAGAACCAGGTACGAACCAGTTTCTTACGGTTTTCAACCATTCGGTTCCAAATATCATTCAAACATACCTGCATACCAAGCTCTTTTAAGTTAGTACCAATGTTTTTGGTGTCGTAAATGATAAAGCGGTTTTTGGTATCAATATCTGTCTTGTAGGAGAACAGATCCAGAGTACCAGTACAATACATCTGGATGGACGCTGCCAGGTTCTTTGCTTCCGGCTCTCTTCGACCACGAAGAATCTCATAAAAGTCTTTCAATGTTGGACAGATGCTCGGATCATAAGTCTTGTTCATTTTTGCAAGAGCCGCCTCATATGGGGCATACATTTCTTTTAATGTCTGATCAACGATACTCTTTAAGTATCCGTTTAATTCGGCACGACCACCAAGCATTGTCTCAATGATACTGATTACAAAGTCGACTTTCTGAGCAAACGGGCTACCTTCCCCATCGTCTTCTAAGTTCAGGTCCAGTGGATTGATATGGTTCGAACCGCCTGGCATGATATAGAATGTATCTGCTTTGAAGTAATCACCTAATGGTTTGTATTCTCGCTCCGGGTCGATAATGAAGATCTGGGCTCCAGTCAGACTAAGCAATGCCTGATACATCTCCATTTTTGCAGCAAATGATTTACCGGCACCAGGAGAACCAAGGATAACACCATTCTGGTTATTACTGTAAGTACGGTTATATACGATCAAGTTCTTTGATAACTGATTCAATCCATAATAGAAACCGTTTTTGATTTGCAGTTCCTGAGTTGAGAATGGCTGGATTGCGGATGCGCTTGTAGTTGTCATGATACGGTGTGCGGAAATCTGATTATATGCAAGCGGTAATACGGAATTAAATCCCTGTTCCTGTTGCTCGTTTAAAATAGACAAACCAACGCTTCGTTCTTTCGCTCTTGTTATAACCTGATCGGTGTACATTTCAAGATCGTCTTTGTTATCAGCGAATACAGCAACGACAACCGTAATATGGAACATTAATTGGTCTCCGTTTGTAAGATCTGCCAGGAATTCTCTTGCGTCTTTTTGTGCACTGCTTAATTTGGAAGAAATATTATCAGGCATCGCACCACTCTTTGTCAGTCTTGCTTGCGCTTTTACTACATCACCACCGATATTTGTAAGCTGTCCGGAAACAAAGGACACTGCTTTATCCTGTGGCTGCAAATCGTAATAAACAGAAGCGATTACGTTTGTAGATGCAGATGTGATAGCTTCCAAAAAGTCCGAATTCAAAGAAGACGGAAGTGCCTTCATGAATAAAACACGAACATATTTGTTGTCGATCTTAAAGTAGTTTCCTTTTTTGAAATCGAAACAGCTTGGTCCGATTAGATCTTTAGTAGAAATACCCTGTTTGCGGATTGCTTCGATATCGTAAATACTGTTAAAGGAACCTTCGCTACCCATATTATAGATATCATGAAGGATTTCCAAACGGTCATGAAGTGATAATACTTTAATACCGATCTGATTGATCTTTTTAAACTTCATCGTGATATCACGTTCGATAATTGCAAACTGACGAAGTGCAGCCTCAACGTTTTCTTCGTTTACGGCAATCGTCAGATACTTGTCTGCACTCAGGTTATTGTTACCCTCCTGCATTTTTTCCATGACGAGATCATTGTGAGCGATGCGCAATGTGTCATACTCGTCTTCGTTTAAAGATAACAGGACACGACGGTTAAACTCTTCCGGATCGACATTACGTTTATTGATTGTGATCTGGTAAGAGAAGTTCGTCGAAAAGGTAGCGAGGATCTTCTCGAACTCTTTTAAAATCTCATCCTGTCTTAATGCTCCGGCGTCTGAATAATTGGTATCGCAAATGAGATACGATTTTGTAAACACTCCATTTAATACCTCAATAACGCCGCCGTTTGTATTTGCGTCATCATATACACGTACATATGGAATTGTATCCTGTACGCTTTTTGGTACCTTCATAGATGATTGTACCGACTGTTTTGCTGTCTTTTTCTTATTTGATGATAAAACCATATGAATATTCCTTTCTGCATACGCATTTTGTTTTCGAACTAAATATGCGTGACTTGTTTGCAAAGGAATACAGAATAAGGCATACAAAAAGAGGAACACATTCACTGCATTCCTCTCCTGGTTCTCTCTTATGCGAAATCTGGATATGATTTGTTCTTTTTGTGGTCGTAGATTCGGAATCTACCTTTTGTTGGTCCAGATTTCTTTGTATTCTTTTTACCCTGATCTTCTTCATCCTGTTCGGCGCCTTTCTTTTTGGAAGCTTTTGTTCCATTCTTTCCAGACGTCTGCTGTTTTGCAGCTTCCTTCTGTTTTTGCGCCCACATAATGTCATCGTACGTATTTGTCTTATACATTCTGATTTTTGGAGCCTGTATCCGATAGATATAATACTGTTTCGCGAAGTCTTCCGGTTTCATTCCATATGTGATCTTTTCACCGAATGCAAAAAATAATGGGATTGCCATAATAATCACGACGGTCAGAAATATAATTCCTAAATCAAATCCACTTTTATATTCTGTATATCCGATCAACACAGATGGAACCATGCCGATACCGAGACAGATTGACTGTCTCATGGTAAACGGACCAAGGAATTTCGCATCATAGCTACCAAGACTCTTTTGCGTTTTTCTGTGTACTGCCATAATAATTCACCTTTCCTTACAAAATCTCTTTTGCTTTCTGGTTAGCACCGATTGCCGCACCAGCAATTGCTGCCTGACATGCGACTGCCATCCAGAAGGATCCATTCGTGGTATCTTGTAAGAAGCCACCAACAAGTAATGCTCCCGCTTTCGCAATGATTGCCATGATAAGTGCTACCAATGCGCTTCCGAAAATAGATTTCAGATGTTTGACACCAGGACTATTTGCTCCTTCAAACATATCTGCGCACGAGATTGGGGCAACTGCTACACGCCAGCCAATATCAAGGGCTCTGGAAATGATTGCAAAGTCAAAGGCGATAATACAGATTTGATGCAGAACATAAAACAATAACGCCTGGAAGAAAGCAATCGGATTCGGTGTTTCTTTTTTCCATGCTTCTACCGCCGTAGTAATCGCGGACTCTCCATCTTTGGTTAATGTTTCATCTGAAAGTATAGCTCCTGCCGCATTTTCCGATATCTTTAAGAAGGCATTTGTGATTTCCGGGATATGAGTGATAACAGCCAGTGCAAGAACTAAACCGATCATCATTTTTCCGAGCGTCTCAATTGTTAGATTCTCTTTCGCAGATTCTGTTAACAACGCTTTTAAGAAAAAAGTCGCAATCAATGCAAATCCGATAACTTGAATAAAACTATAAGCGCTCTGGATTGCGCCCCAGAAACCTTCTTTATATGCCCCCGTGTTTAGAAAAAGCCACTTTTGAATGTCATCAAGGTATTTCATGCTCAAAGAGCTTTCCATAAAACTTTTCGATATTCCAAACATAATGTTCTTTCCTTTCTGTTTTCTTATCCGACAAACCCGAACATCGTAAAGATTGCCCTGATACTAACAAGTGCGATTCCTGCTATCAAAAAACGAATTCCGGTATTTCGATCTCGTTCATCTTCCGTCCGGATACCCATAACAATCTTAAAGATTCCACAGGTACATAGACCTAACGCTCCCCATGTTGCTATCGTTGCTATCTGGGTTACAATTGCGTTTACCCAGTTTGTTGCATCTGTATTGCCTGTTAGAGCTAACACACGAATTACATTTAATAAACTTTCCGCAGCAAGCATTCCCACAGATGTCATGATCATTTTTGATGCCGTTACGTAAGAGTCACTGTTTTCCTGAGCAATCGCAATAACTAACGAAATAATTGCGAATAAAAATACAACAACACCAACATATGTCAAAGCTCGACCAACAACTAAAATGATATTAGCTGCCATTTGACGCCCAGATGTTGAGGAAGTCATATTTTGGATACCAAGTACTTTGATTACCCCGGAAATGCTTATAAAAACAATACCGGCACCAAATAACATACCGGAATCCATCTTGCCTTTTGAGTCTTCGGAAGCCATTGCGACTATAATCTTCACGACAGCGATTGCGATCAGAATAGCTCCGACCGCAACGCATGCATCTGTAAGAGTGGTATTAAGGCTTTTTACGGCAGAAACAGCACCTGATTGTGTTTTATTAACGTCATAACCACCAAGTGTGTCTGCGACTAATAATCCAGATGGACTAGATAACGCGTACGAGAGGGAAAGTAAAGTGTTTGTTCCCATGCTTTATACCTCTCTTTCTTTGTCTCTTATTTGAAGAATAAGTTTAAGATTACGCCCATGGATAACAGTGCGATTGCCGCAAGTAAGTTTAAGATTGCCTTGTTTCGACCTTCGTTATCTTCGTTACGGATTGCAAGTACCAGGGTAAAGATTGCTACGATTGCATACAGACCACCGCCGTATGTACCGATTGTTGCGAACAGGTTCTTTACACCTTCCATGATCTTGTTACCGTCTGTTCCCTGATATGCTGTAAAGCTTCCTGCAAGTGCAGTTGTTTTCATGGATAATACAGTTGCTGCTGTTGTCAGTGTCATTGCGCCCTTATTTAAGGTCTGTCTAAGTTTCTCAGTCATCTTCATAAATTTTTCTCTCCTTATCTTGACTTAGTACTGATAGTTACGTTGTCAGAGTTAAACAGCGTTGACCTGTACTAAGAGGGATAAGTGCAGACCAGACTGCTTTCTCTCTGACGTACTTAAATATGGGTGGCGCATTTGCAAACTAATGCACTTTTTGTTTCTATGTGAGACTGAGTTCGACATTTGAATGCTTGTAAATGAAACAAAGGACTACGATATTCGCAGTCCTTCATCAAGCACTCACGGATCTAAAGATCCGGAGTGTGCTTGCTTTGGAGAGTTAGGTTTAAATGGCGAAGCTAAATCGTAAAAACTTGTGTTTACGATTTGAGCCTGTTAAGGCGGAGAATCTTCGAGGTTTGAACCTAATCTCTCCTTATCAAAAGAAGTAAAATTATGAAAGATTTTGAGTAGCCAGATCGTAAACTGTTGTCTGTTTGCTTTCTGACATATCTAAATATGGATGAGTTCTTTGCAAACTAATAGACGTTTACAAAAAGTGAGTACTAAGTGCAGCATTTCATCTATCGAAAAGCTGTCGAAATTTTCTTTCCTTCCGAACAACATCGATATTATATTTTGTCCTCTGAGCAAATCTCATGATTGTGTCCGATTTTGTGTTCTTTGTGTGCTGCAAATGTATTCAATATACGTTCTCTGTAAGACGCTATCAACAAAATCAATAAATTCTCTTAACATAGAGAGAAGAAATCAATTCCAGTCGGTTTTGAAATAGATTTTATATATCGATCAACACTTTCAAGTTCCTCTTTTGTAGCGTCTCTCATTTCTCCAAAGGATTCCTTTGCCATTCTTTCAAGGCGTGTATTTTCTTTATCAATATATAATTCTGTCATAATTTACTTACCTCCTATGACGTTTACAGTACGAAGCTGAATCATTTCGTAAACCATTATTTGTTTGCCCTTTAACATATCTAAATATGGACGAATTATCTGCAAACTAATGTCTGTTTACAAAAAGAAAGGCTACACATCAAGTGCAACCTTTCTCTGTGTTTCAATTATTGTTATCCGAACATATCATCAATCATGTCGGCTTCAGATTTTGTAACAATCTTTGGTGGTTTTTCCGGTTCCCGTTTTACTTCACAGGTTCCATCTTTGAGACCACGGATCAATAAAGCACGATCCTGATTGTTCAAGTCTTTTACTGCAACCTCATTATCTTTGTTTGCAACCTCTTTTACATCAGCAATACGTTCCTCAACAGTAGCCGGACGCCTAAGTGTTTCGGGACGATTCATGCGTGCCTTTTCTCCGGCGCCTAAAAAGCCTTCTGCACCAGCTCTTGGCTGCACACGTTCGAATCTTCCATTAACGACTTCTCTTGCCGGTCTTGGTGGACGTTGTTGCGGTCTTTGTATCATTCCGCCTGCCATACCAGAAATTGTCGGAACCTGAGTTTGGGTGTTATTCTGTCCGGAAGCCAAAGCATCCGGTTGTGGAATTGTTACCGTAATCAGGTTTTCTTTCTTCTGTTCGATGTGGAAGATACGTCCGATCTGCAATTCGTTATCAAGCTGGTCTTCACAATGATCATCAAATGTTTCTTTCCATCTTGGATGTTTCAAAGCAATATATTTCTTATCTCGGATCGGATTGCTCGTATTAACAATAATAAGACACTCGTCTTTTGGCATTGTTCTGATGTTCTCTGGACGCAACAGAGATTCTGCATTGTCAGATAATGAACCTCCATTTGAACCCTGTACAATACCTTTTCGGTCAATATTGATAGATTCTGACTGTACTGTTGTCTGCCCGATCAATTCAGAGAATAACTTACAGTCATCAAGATCGTTTGCCCCAAGTAAGATTGTGATCGAACAGTTACTCATGATCTTACCTTGTTTGTCATCATACATTTCCTTCAACTGAGCGACAGACTGTACGATGATATCAGCTGAAATACGCAGAGAACGGAATGTCGCAATCATAGTATCAAAGTTTGGAAGTTTTCCGACATTGAAAAACTCGTCCAGAATAAACCGCACATGACATGATAACGATTTTGATCCTTTGTGGATTTTTCCATTGATTGCCGCATCAAGTACGATCTCAGCCGCTCGTCTACTCTTGAATTCTTCCAGAACTTCGCGAACTCCATTTTGATCCGTATAAACGAGCCTGCAGCAAGGCCACGGAATGAATCCATTTTCATCCGGCTTCAAAAAGGCTTCCTTAAACTCCGGATCTTTCTCCATTCGTTCGTTATCATCTTCGAGCACTGCTTTCTTGTATTTCTCCTGCCGTCTGATGAGCTCCTCTTTTTCATCCTGTTCTGTCTTTGTTCCGGCTACGAATGGTTTGCTTCGAAGTGCAACGGTATCTCCTTTTGTGAGTAACCAGCTCTTTTCGTTAACAACATTACCATATCGATATAAAACGTTAAAAAGCTGCGTGAACATCATAGCTGCCAGGAAGTTAAAATCCTTTTTCTCTGCTGGAATGATTGCAAACAGTGCACTTTTACGATCTGCCATTGTTTCCAGATGTAAGTCATCGCCTGATAACATGTTTGCGATCTCAGGTGTAGACATAAAACCGAGACGCACACCTGCCGAAATCAAGATAGACTGTTTTGTCTTTGCAGTACCTTTTTTAAAGGTTTGATAACATGGAAGTGCTGGGTTTGTAGGATCAAAAGCTGGATCTTTAGGATCAAGCAATCTCAAGAATTTCTTATCGAACTCTGTTGCTTCTGCTTTTTGTCCTGGTCTAGTCTCCGGCTCATCTGCTTCCAGATACATTTCGTATACAGTTTTAAATGTCTGTTTTTCTGGCGGACAGCAAGTGTAAATATAATAGAAAATCATAGTAAAGAAGTTCTGTACTGCAAGAGAGAAGAACTGATCATCTCCGCCGCCTGCATCCGGGTCATCTGTATTCTTAATAAAGGTATCAACAAGAGTAACAACATCCTGCGGACAATACAAATAATGGAATGGATTGTACCGGCATCCATACTGGGCTTCAGAAACGTTGAATATCTTTACGTCGTATCCATGATTCATCAAAGCCTTACCACACGATGCCGCAAGTTCTCCTTTCGGGTCCGTTACAACGTAGTTACTGTTCATCTGCAAGATGTTCGGTTTAACGTATGTAAAGGATTTACCAGAACCAGTTGCACCAACGATCAGTGCGCAGGAGTATGTATTCGTTCCTTTTGGTTCCAATGAATAGCGAACATGCTCACTGAGAATCATATTTCCAGTCTTCCCACTATTCTCTTCCGGTTCGCAAGGTTCGTCTGCACCTTTTGGTTCTGCAAAATCCTGGTTGAATTTCTTGATATTCTGCCATGCCATGTCACCGTCTTTCCGATAAGAACGTCTTCTATAACGGTCTGCCATAATATAACTGATTGCAAAACAACATAACCAGGCAAAGGAAAACAAGACTAATGCTGTTGGATCAAAACTTCTGGTGGTAAGACCGAAATTCTGCTGATCGTTCATCGCCATAATATCACCAAACGGAGTACCAAGGCCTTTGACGACCTTCATAAGACCAACATCAGTTGATACATCATATTTTGCAAACAGTCCGGTTTTAATTCCCTCGAAGGCAATGATCGGGTACACAGCAAGAAAACAGAATACTGTGATTGCTACTTTATTTACCTTTCCGTTTTCGTCTTTTTCGAACCACGACTGTATGGTTTTAATTACTTTTGGTTTCGCTCTGGGTGCTGATTTCTTTGTAAGTTTTTGTTTTGTTTTACTAGGTGTTTTACTCATGCAAAAACCTCACTTTCCATATTTTGTCAACCTAAATATGGGCAAGCGAGAAGCAAAGAAAAGCAAACAAAAAGAGCCACCATGTTGGTGACTCTGATTGTTTTCGTTTTTTACTGTGGCCATTTCCAGCCTGCTGCCTGCTGTACTGGAGCTGCCTGTGCTGGAGCCGCTGCCTGAGCAAATCCTGTTGGAGCTGCCTGTGCTGGAGCTGCCTGCTGAACAGGTACCTGCTGTACTGGAGCTGCTGCCTGAGCTGGAGCTGCCTGCTGAATAGGTGCCTGCTGTACTGGAGCTGCTGCCTGAGCTGCAAATCCGGCTGGCTGTGCTGGAGCTGCTGTCTGACCGTAGAATGCAGTCGGTGCAAATGCTGCAGACACGTCACGTCCGTTTCCGCCGTTCTCATCCGGAACAAAGACATCAGGTTTTGTAGCAAACATAACGCCGTCTACATTTAAGTAGATACGTCCATCATTTTTGCCCTTGCTTAATGAATAAGCAACCTGAACAGGTCCCTGATAAGATACAGGCTTGCCTTCAAACTCTTTCGAGATGTCGACAATCTGTCCGTTCTCTGTAGCGTACAGTTTCGGCATTCTGTGTCCGCATCTGCACTCTACGAATGTAGCAGAATTATCTTTGTTTGGTTTGAAACCAGAAACAATAATCTGCTCCATGATAGTTCCAATACCATCACCAGAAATGACGCGAGCGTCTTTCACGTTAAACTGGAAACCTGTAATCGGCTTCTGGCTGAGTTTGTTATCCTGCATCTCTTTCAATGCTTCTTCCTCAGTTTTTGCTTTTGTAAGGTATCCATGTCTGGATAACTCACCTCCGATTACTACAGATCCCCTTCCTGCGTCAAGGACCTTCGCTAAGTCTGCCTGGTAACTCATTGGATTCATTCTCTGTGCCATTTCTTCTTCCTCCTGATTGTTATGGAGCTACTGCAATACGATTGAGATCAGGCTTGTTTTCGAGTCCTGTCGTTACGTATCTTATTTTTATCTCGCTCCATTATTTTTATGTTTATTTGTTTCGTAGATAAATATGGTATGCGTCCTTGCAAAGTAAAACGAATTATTGAGTACAAGGATAAGGAGGACCGTAGCGGTCAACAGAAACAAATGAATCTGCTATCTTTTCTCATCCTTATCCTTTTCATTAGCCTTAACTATTCGTCTTCACTTGCAATCTCATCAAACATGTCTCCCATATAGGCAGACGGTTCTTTCGTTTTCAGATTCATCGTAATGTTACTGTTTAATGCTGCATTGAATTTATCAATCTTGTTATCCGTCAATCGAACTCCAACAAGATGAGGTGTAATTGTCATATGCAGATATTCGGTCTCATTATCGCCTTCTAATGCACATGTCATAAAACATGGTACTTTATATTTGAGACATAACATCTCAACTTCTCGGAACTTTTCTGTAATCTGTCCCGTAAATTCTTCTCTGGTTGTCTGATCCATAATATTGTTTTCCTTTCTTTTTTGAACTATTTTCTTTAAACTCCGGTAAATGATTGCGCCTCTTTAAAGAAATTCCTGAAATCGTCCTCGTCATCTTCGTCTTC